>Ga0136651_10000029_pt1 | contig 62509 bp, 52 predicted proteins | sample Mar14236cmmetaG_FD_94867 | JGI IMG/M metagenome (GOLD analysis project Ga0136651, IMG submission 94867) | Marine hydrothermal vent microbial communities from Guaymas Basin, Gulf of California to study Microbial Dark Matter (Phase II) - Marker... ... | reverse complement strand
GTATGATTATTACAATGCTTTTATGTATGAAACGGAAGTCATAAAGCTGCTGGAGGATCTTTTCAGGCGGATGAACCCGGTGATCATGGCCGGAGGCTCGGGTCTGTACATCAATGCCGTCTGTCACGGGATAGACGATATCCCCACTGTCGAACCGGCCGTACGGCAGGAAATGAAAGAGCTGTATGCCTGGGAAGGTATCGAAGGGTTGCGGTCGCTATTGAAAAAGGTGGACCCCGAATATTATAAGAAAGCGGATCTGCGTAATCCCAAGCGTCTGCTCAAGGCGCTGGAGATCACGGTGCAGGCAGGCCGTCCCTATTCTTCTTTCCTGACACAGACCCGTAAGCAAAGACCTTTCCGCATTCTGAAAGCAGGGCTCGACCTGCCCCGCGAAGAGCTCTACGACCGTATCAACAGGCGGGTGGACCGGATGATCGAAACCGGTCTGATGGAAGAGGCCCGGAGGCTCTACCCTCACAGGAATACAAATGCCCTTAACACCGTGGGCTACAAGGAACTTTTCGATTACTTCGATAAGAAAATATCCCTCGATGAAGCCATCACCCGCATCAAAGCCAACACCCGGAAATATGCCCGAAAACAACTGACCTGGTTCCGGAAAGATCCCGATATACGGTGGTTTCATCCGGAAGAAAAGGATAAAATCATAGAATGGATAGAATCTTCCATATAAAAATGACAAGAACCAATAATCATTGCCATGCCAGAACCCGTCAACACCCGTTTCACAATCCGCGTCTATGGGATCCTCCTGAATGAACGGCAGGAAGTATTGCTGAGTGACGAAAGTTATATGGGGTACCGTTTTACCAAGTTCCCCGGTGGCGGGCTGGAGTACGGCGAAGGTACCGTTGACTGCCTCAAAAGGGAGATCCGGGAGGAGACCGGTTGTAATATTGAAATCATCCGCCATCTCTACACCACCGATTTTTTTCAGGAGTCGAAATTTCATCCGGGCATACAGGTGGTCAGCATTTATTACCTGGCCCGATTTACCGAGCAGCCCTCCTTCCCGGTTGCAGACAAACCCTTCGATTTCCCTGACGGTGCCGAAAGGGGCCAGTCATTCCGCTGGCTGTCACTGAAACGGCTTACCCCTGACACTCTTACACTGCCGATAGATAAAAAGGTGATAGAGCTTTTAAATTCCAAAAATCAACCTAAAATCTAATCGCCGGAATTTTTAAGCCACTAATGACACCAATTAACACAAATATATTCGTGTACATTCGTGGCCCGAGAAATCTCCGGGTCATTCCAACAATATCGGATTATTTCCTTACACGTTCATATAATCCCAGCACATTCTTTACAAAAATCTCCCAGGAATACTTCTTTTTTTCTTCCCGGATATGAGGTTCAAACTCCGGACCGCGGTTACGGGTAAAAAAGTCGGCGATGGCGGCGGCAATGGCTTTGGGATCTTTTTCCACCACATATCCCACCTTGCCATGCGGAACATATTCCCTCAGTCCCCCAACGTTGGTCACCAACATAGGTTTTTCGAAGTGATAGGCTATCTGGGTGATGCCGCTCTGCGAGGCGGAGTGATAGGTCTGTGTCACCAGGTCGGCTGCCGAGAAATAATACCGTACCTCCGGCACCGGCACAAAAGCATCGATGACCCTCACTGTATCCTGCAAACCGTTTTCTTCGATGATCTTCATGTATTTCTCCTTATCATCATAAAACTCTCCCACCACCAGCAGCTTCAGGCCGAGGCTCTGCACCTCCGGCCTGGCGAACGACTCCAACAGCAGATCGAGACCTTTGTATCGCCGCACGAAACCAAAGAAAAGCACATAGTGCTGTGCAGGATCCAGTCCCAACCGGTGGCAGGCCTCCCTCTTCGTTACCCGCTCACCCAGGTTGTCATCGAGGGGATGAGGGGTATAGATGATATTTTTGAAACCGTTCTCCTCCAGTTGCCGGAGTACCGTCTTCGAAAAGGTGATATATCCGTCGATCTTGCGCAGGAAGTAGTTGGTGAGCAGCCGGTCGCCGGGGCGCTTCTCATGGGGATAAAGGTTATCCACCACCGCCAGCACGGTGATGCTTTTTTTCAGGAAACGTACGATGGTACCAAAACAGGGGCCCATGAAAGGGATCCAGTTGCGAAAGATCAACAGGTCGGGTTTCAGGCAGTTGATTTTGCAGGCCGTAGATACCCAGTTGAGGGGATTGATACTGTTCATCCACACATGGATCTCCAGACCGTCGGGTGGCGGGCCGTCGGCCATCTGGGTCTTTCCGGGAAAAAGAAATCCGGGATATTGCAGCTTATAGGTTACAATAGCTGCCTCATGGCCTTCTTTCAAAAAAGCCCTGCACATGGCCTCATCGATAACGGACAGGCCGCCTCGCAAGGGATAAGCAGGACCAATGATCAATATTCTCATTTATTTCATCTTTCACCCTCCTCCCCGCTCACTCCCCGGAGGAAAGAGGCAGAGGTACATAATTAAAAATTCATCATTCGATATTCTTCAGCTTTTCCGCCACTTCCCGCAGATCTTCCACGATCTTCACTCCTGCCGGCACTTCCTCATCACGAAAGGGATGTCCTGTCCGCACCAGGAACAGGTGTTTCACCCCTGCCCGTCGTCCGGCCTCAATATCCGTAAGTTTATCCCCCACCAGTGCCGATTGCTGCAGGTTGATCCGGTGATCTCTCACCGCATCCAGGATCATTCCGGGTGCCGGTTTTCGGCGTGCACTAACCCTTTTGTATTTTCCTGTTCCATACTCCGGATGCGTGGGATCATAATACACATCCGTGACTTCCACTCCCTTTTTCCGGAACTCACCGCGCATCCATTCCGTGATCCTGTGAAAATCCTCTTCGCTGTAATAGCCTCTGGCAATACCGGCCTGATTAGAGATGACGATAATCTTATATCCAAGCACAGCGACTTTCTTCAAGGCTTCCATGACGCCGGCAATAAACTCAAAGTCTTCGACACGGCAAACATAATCCTTTTCCCTGTTGATCACACCGTCGCGGTCAACAAACAAAGCCTTATTTATATTTCCGGAAACAATGGTATTCATTTTGCGCTTTTTCAAGGTCTTCCGGGATCCCGATATCAATAAAATAACCGTCCGAAAGATACAGCATAAACTTATCTTTCCCGACATAAACCTCCAGAAAATCATGTTCCATGGAAAAAGCTTCGGGCAGTGGTTTTGCCAGAAAATCATCTTTCCGGATAAGATAAACTCCCCCATTGATTACACCTTCCTCGGTTTCGGGGTTTTTCTCCTCGAAAGCCATGATCCTGTGCTGCCGGTCATATCTGATCAGACCGTACCGTCCGGGAGCTTTCATCTGTTTCCCGGCCAGGGTAAAAAAGCTATTTTCACGCACATGAAAAGCATACATTTTCTCAGGGTTCACATCAAAGAAAGTATCTCCGTTAAGCACCCATACCTGATCTTCGGTACAGAAAGCCATAGCTTTTTTCACCCCTCCGCCTGTCCCCAGCGGATGATCCTCGCAGGACCAGGAGAGCTTCATACCTTTCCATTCCTCTCCGAAGTATTCCCTGATCATCTCCCCTTTGTAGCCTACAGACAAGACAACATGGGCGGTTCCGGAATGTTTCAGGTATGATAACAAATATTCCAGAAAAGGCTTTCCCTGCACCTGCACCATGGGTTTGGGAACATCCAGGTTCAGTTTTTTCAGGCGTGTACCGAAACCTCCTGCCAGTATTATTGCTTCCATATATTCTAAAATTTCAAATGCCAGGCACCCAATTCCAAACAAAACCCAAATCACAAATCACAATATTCAAACATCCGTTTGAGATTTGAATATTGAATATTGGTATTTATTTGGTATTTGTGATTTGGAATTTGGAATTTCCCAGACTCCAGCTCTCCGATCCTTTTTCCACGAACTTCGGCAGAATCACTTTTCCCCCATAGCTTTCCATGTGTCTGATAAAGTCGGGCCTCTGCGGTATATCCACGAAGAACATGAAGAAGCCTCCTCCCCCGGCGCCAGACACTTTTCCTGCACGGGCTCCGTGTTCCATGGCAAAACGATAGATGCTCTCCAGGTTTTCGTTGGTGATCACCGAAGAAGCTTTTTTCTTCGACTCCCATCCGCGTTTTATACAATCCATGAATCCGTCTATGTCGCCGGTCAGGATTTTCTCTTTCATCTCCATAGCGATCTGTTTGGTCCGGTGCATAGCCCCAAGTGCTTCCGGGACTTTCTCCCGGGCATTTTTCATCTGCTCCTCTATGATTATCGAGGAATCCCTTGACTGTCCGGTAAAAAACAGCACCAGCGAGTCTTCCAGCTCATTCTTCACCCAGGGTTTTATGCGCAGAGGATTGACGATCACCTTGTTATCATTGTAATACTCCATAAAGTTGATCCCCCCGAAAGCCGCCGAATACTGGTCCTGCCTGCCTCCTTTCAGTCCCAAAGTTTCTCTTTCGATGTGGTAAGCCAGGCGTGCCAGGTCGTAATCACCCAAAGGAAGATGCAACCATTCCATAAAAGCATGCAGAATAGCCACCACCATTGTGGACGAGGTGCCCAGTCCCGAACCCGGCAAAGCATCGGAAAAGGTAATCATACGAAAAGAGAGAGGTTTTCCGTGGTTATAATTCCGGACAATCTCGTTGTATATCTCTTTGTGCAACGGCAATTCATTATCCACCGGCAGTTCCTTCAAAGCTTCGGACCGGTAATGCTTTTTCAGGTCGGGTGCAAGAAATTCAACGGTATGATCCTCTGTCGGTTCAATAGTACAATAGGCATACATGTTAATGGTGGCGCTGAGGGTACATCCTCCATATTCGTCACTATAAGGAGAAACGTCAGTGCCGCCGCCGCCAAAACCAAGTCTCAGAGGAGCTCTGCTACGAATGATCATCCTTACGGCTTTTGTTGTTTCACATCAGATTCTTTGAAATTAAGTCTTTCCGTCACGAGATAGGTATTTCGGTCCACCGAACTGCGTGAGACCAGTTCACCCAGAAATCCTGCAAGGAACAGCTGAGTTCCCAGGATCATCGCCGTCAGCGAGAGATAAAAGTAAGGGCTTGCAGTAATCAGGGGTGCGGGGATATTATGATGCAGGAACCATAATTTCCGTACACCCAGCCAGATAGCTGCCAGCAAACCGATAAGAAACATCAGGGTGCCCAGAGAACCAAACAGGTGCATCGGTCTTTTTCCGAACCTGGTAATAAAAATCACCGACATCAGGTCGAGATATCCTTTGATAAAACGGGACAGGCCGAATTTGGTCACACCGTATTTCCTTTTTTGATGTTTGACTACCTTTTCCCCTATTTTGACAAAGCCGGCTTGTTTTGCCAACACAGGGATATAACGGTGCATCTCTCCATACACCTCTATGGATTTTACCACATTATTCCTGTAAGCTTTCAGTCCGCAGTTGAAGTCATGCAATTTAATGTCGGTGACGATCCTGGCAGTCAGGTTAAAAAATTTACTCGGCAACGTTTTGGAAAGGGGGTCATATCTTTTTTTCTTCCACCCCGAGACCATATCATAACCCTCTTCCCTGATCATACGTACCAGCTCAGGTATTTCCTCCGGGTTATCCTGCAGGTCGGCATCCATGGTGATCACCACCTCCCCCGAGGCAGCCCGAAATCCGATATGCAGGGCAGCTGATTTGCCATAGTTTCTTTTAAAACGTATCCCTTTAACTTCCGGGTATTTTACAGAAAGGTCCTCAATTACCTGCCAGGATTTGTCGGTACTCCCGTCATCCACAAATATGATTTCATAAGAAAGTCGGTGTTTTTCACACACTTCCCTTATCCACTGCGTCAGTTCCGGCAAAGACTCTTCTTCGTTGTATAAAGGTGATACAACCGTCAGGTCCATAATCTTATCAGTCATAAAATACGATTATTCTCCTTCTTCCGTGGTCGCTTCGGCAAACGGGGCCTCTCCTTCCCTTTTCAGGAAGATACCCAGAATCAGAGAAATGAGTGTCCCGAAAAATACGCCATTTAACACAGATGAGATACCCATAAACCAGGGTTTCATAATTTTGGAAGTGATTTTCATTGACATCTCTATCTGCTGATCGTTCATTCCCTTTTCCATCATTTTATCCCTGGAGATATCCAATAGTTGCCGGATCAGATCCTGGTCGATGTATGCATACAGGACATAAACAAATATCCCGGAGATAATTGCAGCGTACAACGAAATCACTACACCGGCTCCCAGGACCTGGCCATAGGACAGAAAACCATCCCGGTAGTTTTTTCTGAAGCTGTTGATCCCCAGACATAAACCAACAATGTCAATCACCAAAGAAATATAGCCCAGGTTCCTGTTTGTTATCTGGTTCGTAAAGTAAAGTAACAAAGAATAAAGCACCAACACCAGTCCCAGGAAGATCCCTGTGTTCAGGGTAGCTTTCCAGACAGAAGTTCTGTTTTGTTCCATAATCGTAGTTTTTATAGTTATTCAACAAAGATAAGTTTTTTTCCAATTATCCTTCTTTTCAAACAGGGGGTTTGTACAACAATAAAAAAGTTAGTACTTTTGCACGGGGTAAGTCTTATACGACCAGCTCCTGCTGAACTCCCCCAGGGCCGGAAGGCAGCAAGGGTAAGGTGGTTGTAGCGGTGCGATATAAGGAGCTTACCCCTCTTTTATTTTAATCAATACTGTTCTGATTATCAGGATTTGAAAATTATTTGCCTGACTGCCGGTCAGGCAGGAAATTTGATTATTGTAAATTAGAAATTATTATTTTTATGGGGATTTCGTTGTTAACTTTACATTTATGCTATGTTTATCAGATTATATCCCGAAATGCCGAGCCAGAGGCATATCCGCTATATCTCTGAAGTGTTGGAGAACGGTGGGTTGGTGATCTATCCAACGGATACAATATATGCCATAGGATGTGATGTAAACAAACCCAAAGCCTTGGAGCGGCTGGCTCATCTGAAGGGGGCCAACCCTAAGAATCCGGATTTTTCATTTATTTTTTCAGATATCAGGCAGGTAGCGGAATATACGCCTCCATTGGACAAGACCGTATTCAAGCTTCTTAAACACAACCTGCCGGGGCCGTTCACCTTTATCCTTCCGGCCAATCACAAGGTCCCCAAACTTTTTAAAGGAAAGAAAAAAACCATCGGAGTACGTATCCCCGACAACAACATCCCTCTGGAGATTGTCCGGGCCCTGGGCCGGCCTATCCTGTCCAGCTCTATTCATTCCGAAGATGAGGTCGTAAATTATATCACCGACCCGGAGTTGATCTACGAAAAATACGGCCATCTGGCAGACATTGTCGTGAATGGCGGTTACGGCAACAACGTAGCCTCCACCGTGGTGGATTGCACCGGAGAGGAGCCTGTGATCGTACGGGAAGGGATCGGTAAGCTCGAAAGTTGAAAGTTTATTAACAAAACATCTGAAAAAATATTGATTTTAAATGCCAGATATCCTGAAGGCCTATCTATCAGCCTGCAGGGATCACTTTGTAAAGATTTGCTCATAATTTTTTTCACGTGTCGGTCCATACTGATTATAACCTATCCCGAGGTTGTACCGAGCGCAAAATCTTGTGCTTCTACCTTCTTCCTTTCCTGCCTCCTGCCTTAATCGTTCTCTTACCTGACCATCGCCATATACGATGTATTTGGCCGTGGTCAATTCATTTAACCCCATAGGCCCGCGGGCACGAAGTTTCTGGGTGCTGATACCGATCTCAGCACCGAAACCGAACTCGTAGCCGTCAGTAAAACGCGTATCTCTACCTTCACCACTATTTTCACAGAATCCCCTCCATCTATTCCGGTTTTCAGGCCTCCAGTAATCCATACATGATCTTCCCGGCTTTGTCAAAATCCACCTCCGCTGCAACTTTGTCCATTTTTTCCCTGATCTTGTCAAACCCCGGCTTGCCGATACTGCCTGTATGGGTGTAAGATATTTTTTCCGGGGGTCTGAATCTACCTGATTGTATCTCCTCTGCGACCTGCCGGTAGGCTTCCCTGAAAGGCACTCCTTCACCGACCAGACGATTCACTTCCTCCACGCTGAAAATATATTTATAGATATCTTTCTCCAGCAGGCCTTCTTTTATCTCCAGATGCTCCAGTAAGAGATATGTGATTCTCAGACATCCCGAGAGATCGTCGAAAGCCGGCAGATAGGATTCTTTCAACAGTTGAAAATCGCGGTGATAACCGGTAGGCAGGTTGCACAGGATAAGCTGCATCTCATTGGGCAGGGCCTGAATACGGTTGCAGCGGCCCCGGATCAACTCGAAAGCATCCGGATTCTTCTTGTGGGGCATAATGCTGGAACCGGTAGTATATGCATCAGGCAGAGTGATAAATCCGAAGTTCTGATTCATGAACAACACGGCATCCATGGCCAGACGCCCCAGGGTGGAGGCTACCGACGCCAAGGCTGTAGCCACCGCTTTTTCCGTCCTCCCACGTCCCGTCTGGGCATATATGGAATTCACCACAAGGTCTTCAAACCCCAGCAGACGGGTGGTCTCCTCACGGTCCACCGGAAAAGAGGAACCGTAACCGGCTGCCGATCCGAGAGGATTCTGGTTGATTATCCGGTACACTGCATTCAATAACAGCAGGTCATCCGCCAGACTCTCGGCAAAAGAACCGAACCACAGTCCGAAAGACGAGGGCATGGCTACCTGCAAATGGGTATATCCGGGCATCAGATAATCTTTGTATTTTACTCCCAACTGCAGAAGCAGATCGAACAGATCAATCATCTCCTGCCGGAGACGAGACAGGCGATCCCGTGTGAACAAACGTATATCCAAGATGATCTGGTCGTTGCGCGAACGGGCAGTATGCACTTTCTTGCCGGCCTCACCTAACTTTTCCGTGAGGATTTTCTCTACCTGTGAATGCACATCTTCGATCCCCTGCTCAATGGCAAATTCTCCCGTTTCCGTCTTTCGGTAGAGAATCTGCAACTCTTTCACCAATCTCTCCTCATCTTCGGCCATAATCAAACCCGCCTTTTTCAGCATTTTCACATGAGCGATAGAGCCCAAAATGTCAAAAGGCGCCAGATCAATATCCAGCACTGCATCGTTGCCGATGGTAAACTGTTCGACAGCCTGATCAAGTAGCAAATTCTTATCCCAGATTTTCTGCATTATTTCAATTTTTCTATCTCGTTAAAAGAGGCCAGTATTCCTTTGATCAGGGCTGAGCTCATACCGTGATGCTCCATCTCGTTGAGACCGGCAATGGTCACCCCGCGGGGAGTGGTTACCTTGTCTATCTCTTCTTCGGGATGAATGCCCGTATCGAGCATCAATTCGGCTGCACCTTTGGCCACCTGCGAAGCGATGAGCTGAGCCTCGGAAGCATGAAAGCCGATTTGTATCCCTCCCTGTGAGATGGCCCGTATAACCCGCAGGAAATAGGCTATGCCACAGGCATTCAAAATTGTGGCGGCCGACATCAGGTTTTCTTCGATAATATAGGTGCGCCCGATGGTATCAAATAACTGCTTCACAATATCCAGCTTGTCAGCACCTGTTTTGTTGACAGCCAGACCGGTCATGGACTCTCCCACTGCTACTGCCGTATTGGGCATAGCCCGTACCACCGGTACCTGCTCCCCGGCAATGGCTTCCGTCTCCGCAATGGAAAAACCTGTCACCACCGACACCAAAATATGTTTCGAGGGATCCAGCACGGGCGCGATCTCATCCAGCAACGGTTTCATCTGACGTGGCCTTACAGCAACCAGAACAACCTCCGATCGTCTTACCGCTTCCGGATTATCCGTCATAACCATCACTCCTTTGGATCTCAAATGATCCAATAAATGAATTTTCCGTCGTGTTACAGTGATCTGTGCAGGATCCAGGACATTCTTTTTCAGAAAACCTTCGGCAATGGCTCCGCCGATGTTTCCACCACCCAAAATAGCTACGTTGTATTGCATATGCTTTTGTTACTTTGAAATTCCAATGTTCTGCCAATGGCATCTCTTCGGGAAAATTCCAACCCCCCTGCCTGACGGGCAGGCAGGGAAATAAATCTCAATTCTCAATTTCAAATAAACAGCTGTTTTCTGGAATTTGAGATGTGGTTATTGGAAATTTTTTAATAAACCTATACTGAAGAAACTTAATCTTTTATTATCAAATACTATATACTATAGATATGATTCTTATACTGTCTGCTCACGATCGCATGATGAGCCATCAGACGGATAGCGTTAACCTTGATAAAGCCTTCGCTGTCCTTCTGATCAAAGCCCCCTTCAATATCCATGCTGGCGAGATCCTGATCATATAACGAGCTGGGCGACTCCCGCCCTTCGATCAGGACATTCCCTTTATATAAAGAAAGGTAGACTTTGCCATCTATCAACTCTTGACTTTTCTTGATAGCAGCCATCAAAAAGTCCATTTCGGGACTGAACCAGAAACCATAATAGACCAACTCCGCAAACTTGGGTGTAAGCATATTACGTAACCGCATCACCTCGCGGTCCATGGCGATCCCTTCGATATCCTGGTGGGCCTTGAACAGAATTTCTGCACCGGGTGTCTCATAGATCCCTCTCGATTTAATCCCGACAAACCGGTTTTCAACCATATCAAGCAATCCGACACCATGTTTCGAGCCCAATTCGTTTGCATAGTTAAACAGTTCCAGGGGTTCTGTTTTTACGGTCCCATCCTCGTTGTTGGTGATCTTTATAGGAATCCCATCCTTGAATTCTATGGAGATGCTTTCGGGTTTGTCCGGTGCATTGTATGGGTGAGTGACTTTGGAATACACTTTCATATCGGCTTTCAGTGCCGGATCTTCCAGTATCCCTGCCTCATGACTGATATGCATCAGGTTGTCATCTTCGCTGTAAGGTCGTTCACGTGTAGCTTTCACAAGGATACCTGCTTCTTCGGCATATTTGATCAGGTCGGTACGGCCCCTAAACTGATCCAGGAACTCTGCATCCTTCCAGGGAGAGAAAATCCTGATCTTCGGGTTCAGGGCATAGAAGGAAAGTTCGAACCTTACCTGATCGTTTCCTTTGCCGGTGGCGCCATGCGACACCACGGGAGCCTCCATCTTATTGGCAGCCTCGATCATTCTTTTGGCAATCAACGGCCTTGCCAGCGCTGTGCCAAGCAAATAGCGACCTTCATAAATCGCATTGGCCCGGATGGCAGGAAATATAAAATCGGTAACAAACTCCCTCTTCAGGTCATCCACAATAACCTCTTTGGCCCCGATGGCCAAAGCTTTTTTTCTGACCTGGTTAAAATCATCTTCCTGTCCTACATCGGCTACATAAGCGATCACACTATTACCGCGATCGATAAGCCATTTTAGTATCACAGACGTGTCCAGTCCCCCACTGTACGCAAGCACAATTTTCTGATTCTTCATGTTGATAAAAAATTAAAAAAATTATTATTTAATAAATATTCACGATCTTGCAATTTTTTCAGCGATATCCGGAAAAATCAACTGCAACACTTTCCTCACTGCCTCACGGCTTACCCCATCACGAGGTACGATCAGAATGGTATCGTCACCGGCAATGGTTCCGGCCAGCTCATACCTTCGGGCCCTGTCAATAGAAATGGCCAACATATTGGCATAACCAGGCAACGTCCGTATTAGTGCCATTTGTTGGGCAAACTCCAGCGATACAAATCCCTGTCCGGAAGAAGGATGGTAATCAGCTTCCGGGTCCAGCCGGGCCGTTTCATCCAACACATACTTATACCGCCCGTTACTAAATGGTATCTTGCCTGCCCGTAGAAACTTCAAATCCCTCGACAACGTGGCCTGTGTTACATGATATCCCCTCTCTTCCAACATCTCAAGCAATTGCTCCTGTGTAAAAATCTCATGGTTCCTGATCATCTGCCTAATCAGGTATAAACGGGTGTTTCTATCATTCATAATACATAAATATGTAATTTTGATGCAAATTTATACATTTTTATTTTATCAAAACAAATTTTTATTTTATTTTTCGCTCGTTTTTTTTTGCGCTATATATATTTGCATTTTACCTCTTCCTTCACTATACAGGTACACAGAACAGAAAAACGAAATAATAAACATATCTTGTGGAAAAAGCATCATTAAAGAAAGTATTATTACTCGGATCGGGAGCCCTGAAAATCGGCGAGGCCGGAGAGTTTGACTATTCGGGCTCTCAGGCGCTAAAAGCGTTGCAGGAAGAGGGGATCCGCACTATTCTTATCAATCCGAACATTGCCACCGTCCAGACTTCCGAAAAAATTGCAGACCGGATCTATTTTTTGCCGATTACACCATATTTTGTGGAACGGGTTATTGAAAAAGAGAAACCCGATGGCATTCTGCTTTCTTTCGGCGGACAGACAGCCTTAAACTGCGGCATTAAAATATTTAAACAAGGTATCCTGAAAAAACACCATGTTCAAGTATTGGGTACACCCATACAGGCAATCATGGACACCGAAAACCGGGAATTTTTTGTCAACAAACTTAAAGAAATAAATGTTAAAACCCCACGGAGCATTGCCGTCTCGGGTCTTGATGATGCCCTAAAAGCCGGGAAGCGGTTGGGATATCCTATCATCATCCGGTCTGCTTTTACCTTGGGCGGCCAGGGCAGCGCTTTTTGCACCAGTGAGGAAGAGTTGAAAGAAGAAGCTTCAAAAGCTTTTTCTTACACCAATCAGATCCTGGTAGAAGAATCTCTGAAAGGATGGAAAGAAGTAGAATACGAAGTGGTACGCGACCGTTTTGACAATTGTATCACCGTCTGTAACATGGAGAACTTTGACCCGTTGGGGATACATACGGGGGAGAGCATTGTTGTGGCACCATCCCAGACCCTCACCAATAGTGAGTATCACAAGCTACGGGCTCTCTCCATTCAGGTAATTCGCCACATCGGCATCGTGGGCGAATGCAACATCCAGTATGCTCTCGATCCCGACTCGGAAGATTACCGTGTCATCGAGGTGAATGCTCGTCTGTCGCGTTCCAGCGCTCTTGCCTCGAAAGCAACCGGTTATCCGCTGGCTTTTGTAGCAGCCAAACTGGCAGTAGGTTACGGACTGCATCAACTGAAAAATGCTGTCACCAAGACTACTACTGCCTTCTTCGAACCCGCCCTCGATTATATCGTTTGCAAGATCCCCCGCTGGGACCTAAACAAATTCGAAGGAGTCTCCCACCATATAGGCAGCAGTATGAAGAGTGTGGGAGAGGTAATGGCTATCGGTCGCACCTTTGAAGAAGCCATTCAGAAAGGACTGCGAATGATCGGCCAGGGAATGCATGGTTTTGTCGGTAACCACATCCGGTTTGATCATGTGGAAAAAGAACTGGCCGAGCCTACCGACATGCGTATTTTTGTCATTGCCGAAGCCTTTGAGAAAGGATTGTCTGTTGATCACATCCATGAACTCACCAAAATAGACAAGTGGTTCCTCTATAAACTAAAAAATATTATCCGTCTGAAAAAAGAACTGGAAAGCATTTCTTCGCTGGAAGTACTGGATGATGAAAAACTTCGTGAAGCCAAGATCCAGGGTTTTTCGGATTTCCAGATTGCCCGTTTTGTTTTGGACCCTGCTCCTGAAAAAATGGAAGAAGGACTCCTGCAGGTACGTGCACATCGCAAGTCCCGTAACATAGTCCCATACGTAAAACAGATCGATACGCTAGCTGCTGAGTATCCGGCCCAGACCAACTACCTGTATCTGACCTACAGTGCCAGGGAGCATGATATTGATTTTTATAACGATAAAAAATCTGTCATCATCCTTGGTTCGGGAGCCTACCGCATCGGCAGCAGTGTCGAGTTTGATTGGTGTGGTGTTAGTGCTCTGCATACTGTAGAAGAAAAAGGATACCGTTCTGTCATCATCAATTACAACCCTGAAACGGTGAGTACCGATTATGATATCTCTGATCGCCTTTATTTTGATGAACTCTCTTTTGAACGGACACTGGACATCATCGATCTTGAACAACCTCATGGGGTCATCATCTCCACCGGCGGACAAATTCCCAATAACCTGGCCCTGCGTTTGCACAATCAAAAAGTTAATGTACTTGGCACCTCCCCGGTCTCTATCGACCGTGCCGAAAACCGCCATAAGTTCTCCTCCATGCTCGATACGCTCGGGGTGGATCAACCGCAATGGAAAGAGCTCACAAGCATGAGCGATATCCAGAAATTTATTGACAGGATAGGTTTCCCGGTGCTTATACGACCTTCTTACGTACTCTCGGGAGCAGCCATGAATGTGGTCTCCAACCGGGAGGAACTGGAACATTTCCTGAAACTGGCAGCAGAAGTATCAAAACAGTATCCGGTAGTGGTTACCGAGTTTATTCAGGAAGCCAAGGAAATCGAGATCGATGCTGTGGCCCGCAACGGATCCCTGATCACTTATGCTATCTCCGAGCATGTAGAGTTTGCCGGCGTTCACTCCGGCGATGCCACCATGGTCTTTCCCCCGCAGAAAATATACCTCGAGACCATCCGCCGCATTAAACGGATCACCCGGGAGATTGCACACGAATTGAATATCTCCGGTCCTTTCAATATTCAATTTCTGGCCAAGGATAACCAGATCAAGGTGATCGAATGCAACTTGCGGGCTTCACGCAGCATGCCTTTTGTATCTAAAGTGCTGAAGGTAAACCTTATTGACCTTGCCACACGAATAATGCTGGGTGAGGAGGTAGGACGGCTCTCCAAATCTATCTTCGATCTGGATTATGTGGGGGTTAAGGCCCCGCAGTTCTCTTTTTCGCGCCTGCAACTGGCCGACCCGGTACTGGGCGTGGACATGTCTTCCACCGGAGAGGTGGGATGCATCGGAGATGATTTTTATGAAGGGATACTGAAAGCCATGCTGTCAGTAGGGTATCATATCCCACAAAAAAAGATACTACTATCCACCGGCCCGGCCCGCTCGAAGGTGGAACTGATCAACAGCGCCCGGGCCTTACTTGCCAAAGGATATACACTATATGCTACGCGAGGCACGAAAAAATTTTATGACCAGTACGGCATTAAAACGAAACTGGCTTACTGGCCTGATGAAGACAAACACCCCAATACCCTCGATCTGATTCGCAACAGAGAAGTGGATCTGGTGGTCAACATCCCTAAAAATCTGTCAAAAGGAGAGCTGGATAATGATTATATGATCCGCAGGAATGCCGTGGATTTCAACATTCCTCTTATCACAAATGCACGCCTGGCCAGTGCTTTCATCCTGGCTTTTTGCAAATATGAACCCAAAGACATCAACATCCTGGCTTGGGATGAATATTAAACCCGATTTATCATGATATCTATCAGACCTGCCGACTCACTTGACTTCGAGACTATCGCCGAATTTCAGATGGCTATGGCTTTGGAAACCGAAAACCTGCAACTGGACAAACCCACAGTGGTGGCTGGTGTGAAAAAAGTCTTTGCCAAACCGGAGTTGGGAAAATATTTTGTAGCAGAACATAAAGGAACGGTAGTGGCTTCGCTTCTGATCACTTATGAATGGAGTGACTGGCGCAACGGAATCGTCTATTGGATCCAGTCGGTTTACGTTATACCGGATTACCGCAACCAGGGCATTTTCAAGACCATGTATCTATATATCAAAGAGATGGTCCTGGCCAACGACCGGGTGATAGGGATACGGCTATACGTGGACAAGACCAACACCCGTGCCCGGAAAATATATGAAAAACTTCAGATGAACGGCGATCATTATGCTCTCTACGAATGGTTGAAATAATTCGTACCCTGTTTTTCTTTCCAGTGCTGCAAGTGACTCTCCTATTGCCGGCATTCCTTTATGCCGGTATGATCCTGTGGTTTCGGAAAGGGTGGAAGGAGTTGCCCGTTTTTGAAGATCCGCAGGGTATGCTACCAAAAGAAAAAGTTTCGGTAATTGTAGCCTGTCATAATGAAGAACACAACCTGCCAGAGCTGATCCGTACTTTAAGGCAACAAAGTTATCCGGCTTCTTTGACGGAAATACTCCTGGTGGATGATTATTCGACAGACCGAACCCGTGAAATAATCAAACAGGCAGCCAAAGTCAATCCTAACATTAAAGCAATACAGAATTGTGGAAGGGGTAAAAAAGAAGCTTTGCTAACCGCTATCGAAGTCTGTACTTCTCCCTGGATCTTCACTACCGATGCCGATGCCCGGCCTGATCATGACTGGATAGTTCTGCTGATGGCATATCAAAAAAAAACAGGGGCCGGTTTTGTTGCCGGACCGGTAAAAACCTTTCCGCAAAAAGGATTATTTGCCCGTTTCGGAGAACTGGAATTTTATAGTCTTATGGGAACCGGCATGGGGAGTGCCGGAACCGGCCATCCCCTATACTGCAACGGAGCCAACACGGCCTATAAAAAAGAGCTGCTTTTCTCAGCCTCCGACCCGTTTCGCCAAGAAATTCAGAGCGGCGACGATGTCTTCCTCCTTCATACAATCAAACGACATCACCCGGAGGCCATACATTTTCTAAAATCCAAAAAGGCAACCGTTACCATCATGGATAAACCCGGCCCCAGGACTTTCCTCAAACAACGTATCCGCTGGGCATCCAAAAGTCCGGCTTACAGTGACCGGGACACTCTCCTGACAGCCGCTATAGTTTTTCTGTTGAATCTTGCCATCGTATTTTCCGCAGTAGCTGGATTTTTTCAACCAGCATGGTGGTTTTGGATGTTCACTTTCTATATTATCAAAAGCATTCCTGATTTTTTAATACTTCAGAGTATCACTTCATTTTATAATCGCCGCAAATTGCTGTGGCTTTTCCCGATTGCACAAATACTTTATCCTTTTTATATCACAGCCACTGCACTGGCAGGAATAGGAAGTTATCCGTTCAGGGGGAAAGTTTGGGATAATTAACATTAAATCCGCACCCTTACCTGTACCTTTATTTCTGTCTTATGGGGTTCAGAAATCAGCGCCGGACCATCTCCAATAGACTCCCGGTCAATATAAGCCGTACGGGCTATCCGCAACGACAAAGCACCATGTGAAAACAAAGGATATTTCACCATCACATACCAACGAATGCCCCGGCCGGTAAATGATGGTATGGAAAAGCTATATAACAAGTCGTTTTCATACGTATATATCCGTGTTGAAAAACGGGTATCAAACAAACCAAAGCGACCGTAAACCGTTACCGGAAATTTCTCCGGGGTATACCTCATCTGTTGATAAGACATAAAACCTTTTTCGGGAATACAGCCGGGGGCCGGATAAAAACGGGACAAATCCACGCGACTGGTAGCCTGTAACTGCGGCAAAAGCATATAACGGATTTGTATACGCAGATGATCATGTGTCTGTTGCACCAGACCGCTCATGGCAGCATCGGATTCCGTATCATTGGATGTACGGGATTTGTTTTTATACTGCAAGTCAGCATGAAAGTTATCTGCAGGCTCCCATGAAAGTATCAACCTTATCTCTGTTCCTCCCGACGGCCCGTCTGCATAATAGCGCAGCCAGGGAAAATGATACATATCCATATATCCCGACAACACCACATGAGGGATAAGATGTCCTGTAAAACCCATATAAAGACCAGATTCATTCCGGATCAAACCTGTTTCAGAAAACGCATTGGCATAGAAAGAATGATAATCCCGCCGGTAGAAACGCCACTGCAGACCGACAGACATCAGGGGAGAAAAATACCACTGCACTCCCTGAACGAGAGCCGGTGCCCCGTTTTTGCTAACCGCCGTCTCGCCAAACAGTGACAACCGTTTTATCATCAGATTATAATCTATTCCCATATTGAGATTATTCTTCCCACAAAAGATAAATTCATTATCCGGTCTGTCAGCAGGAATCAGCGGATGATCCAGACATGTATAAAGGGAAGTAAGCCCCACCTTAAGCAGTTTGTTTCTGTAAGCTACACGTATTCCGGACATCCATTCACGTACCTTATGTTTATTTTGCATTTCTCCGGTTGTCCTGTGCAAGCCGGAAGTTAAAAAAGAAGAAAATACAGATGTTCCTGTAATACCTCCCGTTTGTTCCAGGTATGCATCCAACCGGTTGAAAGAAAAAAAAGGGATCACGGAATATTTTTTCATCTTTAAAACCGCGGACATCCCATACAAATAACCGGACTCAGTGGCGGAAGAAGCATAGCGAACTTCCGGCGAACGTTTATCAATGTCTGTCACACGCGAAGACTTACCCAGATGAAAGCCGTTCCACAGCACCAATCCCTGCCCAAACCGCAAAGCATAACGGCCTGCATTCACCTGATGCAGTATACCTTTTCCCTGATATTGGGCATATAGGGAATAATAATCCATTCCGTTTTTATTCCCGCCCCTAAAAAACGGTTCTCCCGGATCTTTCTCTCCCAGCACTCCGGCAGAAAATTTCCGGCCATACCGTATCTGATAACGAAAGTAAAGTCCCATGCGGTCTCCCTGATAAAAGCCGTTCGGATGAGCTTTTAATACCGTATCCGATACAGAGAGGTATCCCGCTTCATTTTCCCAGATGGCTTTTCCCCGCATCACACCCTCCTGGCTGATATGGTTAGAGGAAAGCGAATTATCTAAAAAAGAGTATCTTTCTTCTTCAAGAATAATGTAGGGACGGATACGCCGGATTATCTCTCGGTCGAAGCCATATACCAATTGCAGTTCGCCGATGCTGCATAAAGGACCTGTTTCTTTGCGATAGTTCAAAAGGCTGTTGATCTGAAAATCGTTCAGAAACAACAGTTTCTCCAATGCTTCCCTGTCGGCAGTATTAATGTTTACAGGATGTTGACGCAGGGAAGAAAAATAATCCAGCATTTCCGACAGGTCTTCCGACGGGTTGAGCGATTGCATAATCTCCTCTATATCTGATTGCAGTTGCATGTCCGAAGCATTTTCAGGCTCCTGGCCCGAAAGAGGCGTTAATATCCCGTTCATCAGTATGAATACCGATATCCGAATACCGAAATTATTCATGAATAGTAAGGTACTATTATATTATTTGCAAATCAATCTGCTTCTCAAAAAGAATACATCAGCGAAAAATATGGTGTGAATCCCAGGGTAGGATGCAAGGTCATAGCAATATCTGCTCTGAAATTATAGAACAGAAATCCGAAACCAAAGGAGGGTTTCCCGGGGTTGGTAGAATATCCGGTCCGCAGGAAAAAAGTTTCATTAATGTTGAATTCGGCACCTGTTTTGAAAACAGCCTTATGGGACTTATCCTTTTCGGTTTCTATGGAGACAAATAATCTTTGCCGAAACTGGTATCCCATTCCCATCCGCAAGATCACCGGAAGAGGATCTCTTTCCGGATCAGACATCTTGGAAGCTGTAAGATTATAGACATGCACACCCAGGTACAGATTTTCTACCGGGATAGCCATAATCCCTCCTTCCGCCACTACCGAGTGAAAGCTTCCATAAGAGTCGGCGATATAAGTATTGATATAATTCAATTGTATCCCGGCCGCAAAACGTTCCGAAAAAGAGTGACCGTAAGCTATACCCACACGGATATCATGATACATCGAATAACCGAAATAATACAGCATAGTCCCGATGCTTCCGTGTCCCGTAGGGATGACGGCGCTCATAGCGCTCAGGGAGTATTCGGGTACGGCAAATTTGTTCTCGAAATGCAATCCTACAGAAGGGGAGGGAACCCAGGCAATGCCGGCCTGGTTTTGGGAAACCGACCAGAGATCCGGAATCATCACAGTTGCATTGGATAACCCATCAAAACGTGCACCTAGGTAAAAATTAAGAGGCTGTGCCTTCCCGACACACATCCCTGAAAAGAGAAAAAATACTATAGTAAGCCTGAGAAATATTCTTCGGTAAAATTTTGTTTTTACCACAAATTTAATATTAGTTGGTTTTATAAGGATATTTTTTCACCGTGGCCAGTTCCTTATTTGCCCTGATTACTTTTTTCTTCAGATCTTCTTTGAAACCGGTAAATTTTTTCATAAGATCAGAATCCGACAAAGCCAGCATCTGTATGGTCAGCAAGCCGGCATTACGGGCTGCATTCACACCCACCGTGGCCACCGGGATACCCGGAGGCATTTGTAGGATAGAAAGAATAGAATCCCAACCATCGAGGGTGGCTTTGATTGGTACGCCGATCACCGGCACGGTAGTCTGGGCGGCAATCACCCCTGGCAAATGAGCTGCCATTCCTGCTCCGGCGATGATCACCTTAATACCTCTATCCCGTGCTTCCCTGCTGTAACGCTCAACCTCTTCAGGCGTACGATGAGCCGACAAAGCAATGATCTCGAAAGGGACCTCAAAATCATTCAATACATCGGCAGCTTTCTCCATCACGGGCAAATCGGAGGTGCTTCCCATAATTATGCTTACACATGGTTTCATTTTTTTCCGTATTTTGACGATTTTTGCATTTATTAAAACAAGATTTGATATTTTAGCGGAATAACGAATATAATCATTCCCATGGAAAAAGTTACAATTCTGCATAAACATTTTAAAAAATTTATCTCTTCCCAAACCATTCAGGAGAAAGTAAGCGGAATAGCAGAGCGTATCAACCGGGATTTTGAAGGGAAAGAGGTGGTTTTTGTCGGGATCTTGAACGGTGTTTTTATTTTTGTTGCCGACCTTTTCCGGCAGGTGAACCTGAAAGCACGCATCACTTTTCTGCGCCTGGCTTCTTATCATGGTATGGAAAGCACAGGCAAAGTTAAACAACTGATTGGTTTGAGCGAGGATTTGAAAAATCACATAGTAATTGTCGTGGAAGACATCGTGGATACCGGCACCACTCTTGATCATATTATCCGTCAATTACAAAGCTTCCAGCCCGCAGAGATACATGTGGTTACTTTACTATTAAAACCCGAAGCTTACCATCACCGTATTCCGATAGATTATGTTGGTATGGAGATCCCCAATAAATATATTATCGGATACGGGCTGGATTACAACGGATACGGAAGAAACCTAGATGGTATCTATGTATTGGACGAAAACAATGAATCCTGAACCTAATATTAAGTATTTAAACTCAACACAAAACTTCTATAATTATGATTAACGTAATTTTATTTGGTCCTCCGGGATCTGGAAAAGGTACACAAGCTTTAAAAATCAGCAAGTCACACGGTCTCATACATCTTTCTACCGGAGACATTCTCCGCAAAGCCATTGCAAATAAAACACCGCTGGGCATTAAAGCCAAAGAATTCATGGATAAAGGGATACTGGTTCCGGATGAAGATATTGCCCAAATGGTAATAAATGCCGTTGACAGGAATGCCGGAGCCAAAGGCTTTATCTTTGACGGATTTCCCAGAAATGTTTTCCAGGCCAGGTTCCTTGACAGGATGTTGGAAGAAAGAAATACTTCCATAGATTATCTAATCGCCCTGGAGGTGGACCACGACGAACTTATCAAACGGCTGCTTAACAGGTCAAAGATCGAAGGCCGCACAGATGACAACCCGGAGGTGATAAAAAATAGAATAAAGGTATATTTTGATCAGACAGTTCCTGTTATGGATTATTATAAATCACAAGGCAAATTATATCCCGTCAACGGGATCGGGACGATCGAGGAAGTAAATGAGCGTATCTATAAGATATTGAAAAAAGTGAAGTAAGCTAAGACACATGGCGGAAGGCAATTTCATAGATTATGTAAAAATTTATTGCCGTTCGGGAAGGGGTGGCGCCGGGTCGGCCCATCTGCATCGTGACCGTTGCAATCCGAAAGGAGGCCCCGATGGAGGGGACGGAGGACGTGGCGGTCACATTATCCTAAAAGGAAACTGTCATCTATGGACATTATTGCATCTGAAATACCACAGACACATCAAGGCTGAAAACGGCATTCCCGGTTCTTCGGCCATGAAAACCGGAGCCAATGGTGCAGATACCATCGTGGAGGTCCCACTGGGCACAGTAGCCCGTGACGTCAAAACGGGAGAGAAGCTTTTCGAGATCATGGAACACGGCGAGAAAAAGATCCTGCTCCCCGGCGGTCGTGGTGGACTGGGCAATGTGCATTTCAAGTCCTCCACACATCAGACCCCCCGTTTTGCCCAGCCGGGGGAAGAGGCACGAGAAGGATGGTTCATCCTCGAACTGAAGATCCTGGCAGATGTAGGACTGGTAGGCTTTCCAAACGCCGGCAAATCCACCCTGCTCTCCACCATTACCGCCGCCAAGCCTAAAATTGCCGACTATCCTTTCACCACACTGGTCCCACAACTGGGCATCGTCCCTTACCGCGACAACCGTTCTTTTGTCATGGCTGACATTCCTGGGATCATTGAAGATGCCCATGAGGGAAAAGGCATGGGTACCCGCTTTCTGCGCCATATCGAACGCAATGCTCTGCTCTTGTTTATGGTGCCAGCAGACAGCCGGAATATCGCTGAAGAATACCGCATCCTCTTAAAAGAACTCAACGAATTTAATCCGGAATTATTGGACAAGAGGAGGATACTGGCCATCACCAAATCGGATCTGCTGGATGAAGAACTAACAAACGAGATCATCCCGGAACTGCCGGAAGTGCCCTGGGTTTTTATCTCATCGGTTACAGGATATGGACTCGAAAGAATGAAGGATATGATTTGGAAATACCTAAATGAATGAATATGCTTGAACTTCTTGAAAAAACCGATCAATCTCTTTTTCTCCTTATTAACGGATGGCACTCTCCTTTCTGGGATCAGGTGATGTGGCTGGTCAGTACCAAATGGCTCTGGATACCGCTTTATCTCTTCATCCTGGGTTGGTTGATAAAGATCTTTAAACGACGTTTCTGGATCCTATTGATATTTATTATTCTGCTCGTTGTCGTAACCGACCAAACCTCTGTTCATCTTTTCAAGGATGTTTTCAAACGCCTCCGGCCCTGTCACAATGAAACGCTGGCCCCGATGGTTCATCTCGTAAAAGGCCACTGCGGCGGCATGTACAGCTTTGTCTCAAGCCATGCCACCAATATGTTCGGCATAGCCGCCTTTGTCACTTTGCTGCTACGAAACAGAACATTCACAATCGTAATGTATCTCATTGTTGCCTTGATCGGCTACAGCCGTATCTATCTGGGGGTTCATTTTCCGGGAGACGTTGTGGCCGGAGCCCTTGTGGGGACTTTCCTGGGATGGCTGATCTATCTCCTGTTCAAAGAAACAGACAGAAGATGGCTTGAGCGTAACCCGTATTTTAACCCGGTAAATAAAGAAAAGAGGTAAAACCGGTCCCTATGTTTTATTGTGTCGACAGCACCACGGATAACCCATTTTTTAACCTGGCTGCAGAAGAATATCTGTTGCATAATAAGAGGGATGATTTCGTTTTGTTTTATGTCAACAGACCTTCGATCATCATAGGCAAACACCAGAATGTTTTCCGGGAAGTAAACCGGAGTTTTCTGAAACGAAATCCAGTGCCTGTAGTGCGGCGTCTTACAGGCGGCGGAACGGTATGGCATGACCACGGTAATCTGAACTTCAGCTTTATCCTGAACGGGGAACAGGGAAAGGTGGTGGATTTCGGGAAATACATCAAACCGGTCGTTGCCTTTATCAACAGTCTGAATATTCCTGCCGGCACTGACAAACGAAACAATATCCTGATACATGAAACAAAGATTTCCGGAAACGCCGAATATGTCTATAAGCACCGCATATTGCACCATGGAACCCTGTTGTTCGACACCAACCTGAAAGACCTGAAAGAAGCGCTTCTTCCCAATCCGGAAGAGATATCCGATAAAGCCGTATCCTCACAACCAAGCGGGGTTACCAATATAAAGAAGTATCTGAAAGAAACGACGGATCTGCCTGAGTTCAGAAAAAAACTGAAGGAATATTGCCTGGATTATTTTGCCCCATGCAGGATTTATACGCTTACAAAATCCGAAGAACAGGAGATCGAAAAACTGATAAGAGAAAAATATAATACATGGGCTTGGAATATAGCTTACTCCCCTCCCTGTGTTTTGACCAGGAGTCTTCTTTTGTCCGGAATGGAAATACCTGCAAATATTTCCCTGAAAAACGGAAAAATCCACGAAATATCCTTCCCAAAAAATGCGGAATTGCCGGAAGAGATATTTATTCTTGCCCGTTTTTTCTCCGGATTTCCCTATGAAAAAGAAGCTGTTGAGAGAGCTTTAGATCCCCTGTGGAAAAAAGAAAAAGTTTCCATAATTTCGCAGGGAGAATGGATTCGTTTTCTTTTCGGCTGACTATATACAACAATATTATGGCCTCTTTTGGCAAGATAGCAGATGTTTTCCGTTCGCTCTGGCTTTATCTTTTTGCCATTGTAACCATGCCTGTCTGTTTTGTTATTTCCTTCATAATCTGGCTGGTTACGGTTCCTTTCGATAAAAGGCTCGTTATTTTGCATACTTTTTCCTGCTCTTGGGCTTCCTTGTATACATGGGCAGCTCCTTTCTGGAAAGTTACCATCGAAAACCGGGATAAAATAGACCGCAAAAAAGTATATGTTATGGTATCCAACCATCAGTCTATGGTAGACATCCTGGTTCTTTACAGGCTTTTTGTCCATTTCAAATGGGTAAGTAAAATAGAAAATTTCCGCATTCCCATCGCCGGATGGAACATGTCATTGAATCGTTATATCCGTCTGGCACGCGGGAAGAAAAGCAGTATTCTCCACATGATGAGAGACGGAAAGAAAGCTTTAGCGGAAGGATCTTCGCTGATGATCTTTCCGGAAGGAACCCGTTCGGTAACAAAACAGATCGACCGTTTCAAGGAAGGAGCATTCCTACTGGCCAAAGAGACAAACACCCCCATTCTGCCGATCATTCTGGACGGAACGGGAAAGGCCCTGCCTAAACATGGCTTTTTCATGCATGGAAAACACCACATAAAAGTCCGGATACTGGATGAAATCCCCCCGGAATTTTATAGAAACAGTTCAACCAAAGAACTAATGAATTATACCAGGGACCTGATGGTAAAGGAGCTGGAGAAAATGCGAAACGAATAAGGGCTACCGTTGAAAATTCATCCCTATTGTTGATAAACAATTCACCGGAACATAGCGGATTTCCTTATCTTTGCAAAAATTTTAATTTGTACCGGAGATAGTATGACTGCAAACTATTCAGAAGAAACCATCCAAACCCTCGACTGGAGAGAGCATATCCGGCGTCGTCCGGGTATGTACATTGGAAAACTGGGTGATGGCTCTTCCCAGGATGACGGGATCTATGTACTAATAAAGGAAGTGATGGATAACTCCATCGATGAATACATGATGGGTTTTGGAAAGAAAATTGTGGTAACCATTCAGGACAAACGGGTGACAGTAAGGGACTATGGCCGAGGCATCCCCTTGGGAAAGGTGGTTGAGGTTGTTTCCAAAATGAATACCGGAGCAAAATATGATTCTAAAGTATTCAAAAAATCTGTCGGACTGAACGGTGTCGGCATAAAAGCAGTCAATGCCCTTTCTTCAGAATTTGTGATCAGATCGTTCCGCGAAAATGAGGTTCATGAAGTGCATTTTTGTCGTGGTGAACTGGTAAAAGATGAATCCGTAAAACCTTCAGAAGAGCCCAATGGAACATATGTCAGATTTATCCCTGACGAAAAGATGTTCGGAAAATACCATTATGTCTCCGAATATGTGGAGACGATGCTGATGAATTATGTCTTTCTCAATGCCGGCCTGCTGATCGAGTTTAACGGTCAAAAACTGATCTCCAAAAACGGACTGCTGGATCTGCTGAATGAAAACCTCTCCCAGCCCGGGTTGTATGAACCCATCCATCTGAAAAATGGAGACCTGGAGGTGGCTTTCACCCACGGCACTCATTATGGGGAGGAATATTATTCTTTCGTCAATGGTCAGCACACCACCCAGGGAGGCACACACTTGTCTGCTTTCCGCGAAGCCCTTGTAAAAACCATCCGTGAGTTTTACAAGAAAGATTTTGATGCTTCGGATATAAGAGCTTCCATCATCGCAGCTATGAGTATCAAGATTGAAGAACCGGTGTTCGAATCACAGACTAAAACCAAGTTGGGCAGCAAAAATATGGGACCTGGTGAACCCAGTGTCCGGAACTATGTCATCGATTTCATGAAAAAAAACCTGGATGATTACCTGCACAAAAATCCCGGGACGGCTGAGATCCTGCTGAAAAAGATCATGGACTCGGAAAAAGAACGCAAGGCTATCTCCAGCATCAAAAAAATAGCCCGGGAACGTGCCAAGAAAACCAGTCTTCACAACAAAAAACTACGCGATTGCCGTATTCACTACAACTCAAAAAATGACCGGCGTCTCGAAACAACGATTTTCATCACCGAAGGCGACTCGGCCAGCGGATCCATCACCAAATCAAGGGATGTGGAGACACAAGCCGTTTTCAGTCTGAAAGGAAAACCACTGAACACTTTCGGGCTGACTAAAAAAATAGTGTACGAAAATGAAGAGTTCAATCTCCTCCAGTCGGCCCTGAACATTGAGGATGGCTTGGAAAATCTGCGGTACAACAATGTGGTCATCGCCACCGATGCCGATGTGGATGGTATGCACATCCGGCTGCTGCTACTCACCTTTTTCCTGCAGTTTTTCCCCGACCTGGTCAAACAGGGCCATCTTTATATACTGCAAACCCCATTGTTCAGGGTAAGGAATAAAAAGGAAACACGATACTGTTATTCGGAAGAAGAAAAAGAAACAGCCATCAAAGCACTGGGCAAGAATGTTGAGATCACCCGATTCAAAGGGTTGGGAGAGATATCACCAGATGAGTTCAAACATTTTATCGGAAAAAATATCAGGCTCGACCCTGTACGCCTGCGCAAAGACGAATCGGTGGATGAGTTCCTCAATTTTTATATGGGGAAAAATACCCCGGGCAGGCAGGAGTTTATCATCAACAACCTGCGGGTGGAGGAAGATCTTGTGGAAGTCTGATAAATCAGTTGTCTTATGGAAGGGAAGAATGGTATGAAGGACGAGGGAAAAAACGAAATAACGAAAAAACCAAAAGTACAGGATACGGCTGCAGAAGATAAGGCAGTTTCAAAAGAATGGCTACCCAAAGAGGAAACAGAAGAAGAGGCCGGCGTCCCGGAATTGATGAAAGTAGCTCATCTCTCCGGTATGTACCGCGACTGGTTTCTGGATTATGCTTCCTATGTTATCATGGAACGGGCAGTACCCAATATTGTGGATGGTTTGAAACCGGTGCAGCGTCGCATCCTTCACGCCATGAAACAATTAGACGACGGTCGTTACAACAAGGTAGCCAACATTATCGGTCACACGATGCAATACCATCCTCATGGGGATACTTCTATCGGTGATGCGCTGGTACAGCTGGGCCAGAAAAACCTGCTTATAGATACGCAGGGAAACTGGGGCAATATGCTGACAGGCGACAGCGCCGCTGCACCTCGATACATCGAAGCCAGATTGTCGAAATTTGCCTTGGAAGTCGTCTTTAATCCGAAGACTACAGAATGGAAACTTTCCTATGACGGACGTAACAAAGAACCGGTAACCCTTCCGGTGAAATTCCCCCTGCGGCTGGCTCTTGGTGGTGAAGGGATCGCCGTAGGTCTGGCTTCCAAAATTCTCCCCCACAACTTCAACGAATTGTGCGACGCTTCCATCCGGTATCTGCAGGGAAAAGATTTTGAACTGTTACCAGATTTTCCCACCGGTGGCATGGCTGATTTCTCTCGATACAACGACGGCCTGCGCGGCGGACAGATAAAGGTACGGGCCAGGATCGAGAAAAAAGACAAGAAGACTCTGGTCATCACCGAGATTCCCTTTGGTAAAACAACCGGCACTTTGATCGAATCTATCATCAAAGCCAACGACAAAGGCAAGATCAAAGTAAAAAAGATAGACGACAACACCGCTGAACACGTGGAGATCGTCATTCATCTGGCACCGGGTGTCTCTCCCGACAAAACCATCGATGCACTGTACGCTTTTACCGACTGTGAAACGTCCATATCTCCCAACTCCTGTATCATCGACAGTAACAGACCCCGCTTTCTGGGAGTAAAGGAGATCTTGTGCTTTTCAACCGAACAAACCAAATATTTACTGGGACATGAGCTGGAGATTCGCAAACAGGAACTGGAAGAAGCCTGGCATCTCTCATCGCTCGAAAAAATATTTATCGAAAATAAAATCTACCGGGACATTGAAGAATGTGAGACCTGGGAAGCGGTGATCAAAGCCATTGATAACGGGTTGGCTCCTTTTAAAAAATTATTCTACCGCGAGATCACCCAAGACGATATCATTCATCTGACGGAGATTAAGATCAAAAGGATATCAAAATACGATGTCAGGAAAGCCGAAGAAGCCATCCGTGCCATTGAGGAAGAACTGGAGGAAGTCAAAAACCATCTGGCCAACCTTACGGCATATACCATTAATTATTATACACAAATAAAGAAAAAATACGGAGCCGCTTATCCCCGTAGGACAGAGATACGAAACTTTGAGACTATTGTTGCCACCAAGGTAGCCGTTGCCAACACCCGCTTGTATGTGAACCGCAAAGAAGGTTTTGTGGGAACCTCCCTCAAAAAGGATGAGTTCGTGACCGAATGTTCGGACATTGATGACATGATCATCTTCCTGCGTGACGGGCGTTACATCATCACCAAAGTTACCGATAAGACATTTGTCGGCAAAGACATCATCCATGTGAGCATCTTTAAGAAAAATGATACAAGAACCATTTACAATCTCATCTACCGGAATGGCAGGGACACCCGTTATCTTGTAAAACGCTGTGCCATCACAGGCATTACCCGCGACAAGGAGTACAACATCACTAAAGGCAAACCGGGCTCACGAATCATGTATTTCAGTGCCAACCCCAACGGAGAGGCTGAGATAGTACGCGTTCATCTGCGACCCAAACCCCGCCTGAAAAAACTTATGTTTGATTTTGATTTCAGTACACATGCCATCAAAGGACGTAACTCTCAGGGCAACCTGCTGACCAAGCATGCCATCCAGAGCATCACCATGAAGGAGAAAGGCGTTTCTACCTTGGGTGGAAGAAAGATATGGTTCGACGATACCGTATTGCGGCTTAATGCCGACGGCCGAGGCACTTTCCTGGGAGAATTCAGCGGTAAAGACAAAATACTCGTAGTACGCAAAAACGGAAGTTTTCATACCACCAATTTCGACCTGGAAAACCATTATAACGATGATATTCTCCTGATACAGAAATTTAATAGCAAGGAGGTCTTTTCCGTCGTATATTTTGATGCTGAGCAGGGCTTTTACTACGTTAAACGTTTCTCCTTCGAGCCGTCGGAAAAAACCGTTTCTTTTATCGGGGACAATCCCGAATCGAAACTGATCAGTATTACCCAGGTAGAATATCCCCGTTTGGAGATCAATTTTGGTGGCAAGAACAAAAACCGGCATCCGGAAATTATCGAGGTGGCAAAATTCATCGGCGTAAAAAGCTACCGGGCCCGTGGCAAACGCCTCACCAACTACCAGGTGGACAATATCACTGAACTGGAACCCGTCGTCAGGCAAGAACACGAACCTGATGAAGACCTACTGACAATTGATGAATCGGAGAAAGTGAAAGAATCACTCACCGATCCGTCTTCCGGTCAACCATCCTCTACCCCACTCGACGACGGCGCCCAGATGACCCTAGATCTTGAATAACCTCTTTTGCTATGAAAATCTTTCTGATCGGTTTTATGGGTTCCGGAAAAAGCATGTTCGGAAAAGAATTTGCTTTATCCGCCGGTTTATTTTTTGCCGATCTTGACGAAATCATCGAAATAAATGAGGGAAAGAACATTTCAAATATATTCGCAAAAGAAGGAGAAGAGGTATTCAGGGTATTGGAGCATAAAGCCTTACTGCAAGCCATCAACACCATGGATGATGTCGTTATAGCTGTCGGGGGAGGGACTCCCTGTTTTTTTGATCATATGAAGCTGATGAACCAAGTCGGTCAAACAATCTATCTGAAGTATCCTCCGGAAAAGCTGTTTGAATATCTGAAAGAAGAACCTGACAAGCGACCGCTCATTTCAGGCAAGAGCGACGAAGAACTGATTGATTATATCCGCAAAAAATTAAAAGAAAGAGAATTTTTCTATGAACAGGCCCAGCATATCCTCTCCTGGCCAGAGATTTCTGTTGAGGCACTGAAAAAGATCATCTCTCAATGAACAGTATTTAAAAAAAAGTATGTTAGGTGCAATTTTTTCATTCTCTGCATCTTACTTTTACTTTCCTTGTCTTCTATAGCTCAAAAAGCGAAGGAGGATGCTTTTTTACTTCTTACTTGAACATTATCTCTCCCATTCCATACGCCCGGGTGCGGCCTTTTTCATTTGTCAATAAAAGCCTCCCGTAGCTGTCAATTCCCGTGATCCGGACCCGCATTTCTCCTTCCGGTGTTTGGCAGAGAGTCTTTTTATTATAAAGATACAACCTTTCAGTATATTCTTCCTTCAATTCTTTTTCATAACCTGACTTCAATGTCTCATATCTCTTCCTAAACAAAGTTATTAACTGATCCAGCAGCAAAGACATATCATAAGTCTTTCCGGTAATGCTTTTCAACGACACCGGATTAGGCAACGAAGCAGGAAATTCCGTCTGATTGACATTAAGACCTATTCCAATCAATGCCGATACGAAGCGGTCGCCCTGAATATCATTTTCTACCAAGATACCGGCAATCTTTTCCTTTCCTACATAAATATCGTTAGGCCATTTAATACAATCTCCCAGAACATATGCTGCAACCAGATCTGCTACAGCCAACGACATGGCAATGGACAAAGAAAACTGCTGTTCGGGTTTAAGAAAATTTGGGAAAAGCACCCAGGTCAGCAAGAGGTTCTTCCCTTTTTCACTTATCCAGGTATTGTTACCCCGGCCTTTCCCAGCCTTCTGAAAACGACTGGCAATGATCGTTTCTTTCCGTATTCTTTCTTCCTGTAGCCATGCGCGGGCAGTTTGCTGTGTCGATTCTACCTCATCCAGGCAGATAACCGGTACATTTTTTGCCTTTTTGGTTGACATTGTATATTTTTGGTGACTGTTTCCGGCAATTTTTACTGTAAAAAACAAAAGTTGCTTTCCATTACAAAATTACTGGAAATTTCCTTATCGTAAGGATTTTATTTTTCACTACCTTTGCAAAAAATTAATAAGGAGGAAAAGATCGAATTGGCATCAATAAAACTGAAAGAAAAAGTTGTAGAAGGCATACAAAAGAAAAAAGGACATGATATTGTGATTTTGGATATGGCACAAATTGAGAATGCTGTTTGCCGTTATTTTATTGTATGCCATGGAGATTCCAATATACAGGTAACCGCCATCGCCGAGTCGATAGAAGAACATGTTAAAACCAGCCTCCACGAGACGATACTTCACCGCGAAGGGTATAAGAATGCTCAGTGGATTCTTCTGGATTACGGGGACGTGGTGGTACATGTTTTTCAGAAACCTTACCGCGAGTTTTACAACCTTGAAGCATTGTGGGCTGATGCGGAGAGAAATGATATAGTAGAAAAATTAAATATTTGAGGAGAGATTTTCATGATCGATAAGCAACAAAAAAACAATCCCCATGGAAATATACCTAAGGGGAAAAGCCCGGATAAAAAACCGAAGTTCAGTATTTACTGGGTTTATGCGATCATTGCGCTGGGGTTCATTCTGGTGCAATGGATCTATTCCGGATCTCCGGTGAAAGAGATCTCCTGGAACAAAATCGAGAGTGAACTGATCCGAAATCATGATATCAAAAAAATCAAGGTTATCAATCATGATCTGGCCCAGATTTATCTGAAACCGGAAGCAATTAAATCCGGAAAATACAAAGACCTGAAAGGTTCCGGAACAGGATCTTTCGGAAAAGAAGTACCCCAATACAGTTTTCACATCCCTTCCGAAGAAGTTTTTCATAAGAAACTGGAAGCAGCCTTTGAAAAATACGGTTACAAAGAAAGCGACCGTTTTGATGTGATCAATATGACCCGCACCGACATCTGGGGAGGTATTCTGGCCTGGATCCTTCCCCTGCTGATTCTTGTGGTCATCTGGATCTTTATTTTCCGCAGAATGGGCGGGGGCGCCGGAGGCGGTGCCGGCAGTATCTTCAACGTAGGAAAATCCAAAGCTCAGGTTTTTGACAAAGATTCTCATGTAAAGGTAGACTTTAAGGATGTTGCCGGACTGGAAGAAGCCAAGGTAGAGATAAAAGAGATTGTGGATTTCCTGAAAAACCCCAAGAAATACACCAGTCTGGGAGGAAAAATTCCCAAAGGGGCTTTGCTGATAGGTCCTCCGGGGACAGGAAAGACCTTGCTGGCCAAGGCGGTTGCGGGAGAAGCCAATGTGCCGTTTTTTTCTATTTCGGGATCCGACTTTGTGGAGATGTTTGTGGGGGTAGGTGCCTCCAGAGTACGCGATCTCTTCAAACAAGCTAAGGAAAAAGCCCCTTGTATCGTTTTCATCGACGAGATCGATGCCGTAGGCCGGGCCCGCGGACGTAATCCCAATTTCGGGGCCAACGACGAACGGGAAAACACCCTTAACCAATTGCTCACCGAGATGGATGGGTTTGCCAGCAACGCCGGGGTAATCATTCTGGCCGCCACCAACCGTGCCGACGTACTTGACAAAGCACTCCTGCGTGCAGGACGTTTCGACCGTCAGATACACGTGGAACTACCCGACCTGGTGGAAAGAAAAGAGATTTTCAAAGTGCATATGAAACCTCTGAAACTGGGTAAAGATATAGACCTCGACCTACTGTCCAAACAAACACCAGGCTTCTCGGGGGCAGACATCGCCAACATATGCAACGAATCGGCACTGATCGCTGCCCGTAAAGGAAAAAAAACCGTTCAGATGCAAGATTTTATGGATGCCATCGACCGGATTGTCGGAGGCCTGGAAAGAAAAAGCCGCATCATCACACCCCAGGAAAAAAAGACTATTGCCTATCACGAAGCCGGCCATGCCACTGTAAGCTGGCTGTTGAAACATGCCAATCCACTGGTGAAAGTGACCATTATACCACGGGGACAGGCCCTGGGGGCTGCCTGGTATCTCCCGGAAGAGAGACAGATCACCACCAAGGAACAAATGTTCGACGAACTGTGTGCCGTACTGGGCGGACGTGCCGCTGAAGAACTGATATTCAAAACGATCTCATCCGGAGCCCTGAACGACTTGGAAAAAGTAACCAAACAAGCCTATGCCATGGTCTCTTACTTTGGCATGAGCGAGAAAGTGGGAAACCTGAGTTTTTATGACTCTTCCGGACAAAGCGAGTTCGGTTTTACCAAACCGTACAGTGAAAAAACCGCCGAGTTGATCGATCAGGAAGTCAAGAGCTTGATCGCTAAAGCTTATGAAAAAGCCAGGGAGATCCTTATAAAAAACAGGGAAAAACATGCCCAACTGGCCAATCTTTTGCTTGAAAAAGAAGTTATCTATGCCGAAGATCTTGTAAATATCTTCGGCGAAAGGGAAAATATGAAAGATATTCCTACGGGAAGGATATCGCAAGATAAGTCTGCAGACAAAAAATCAACAGACACAAAAAAGAAGACTCCCGTGAAAAACCCGGCTTCCGGCACTACCCGGAAGAAACACCAAAAACCGGAAGATACATCAAAAAAAGAAGACCTGAAAATGGCAGAAACAGAAGAAGCAAAAACCAAATCGCATAAGCCTGTTAAAACCAATTCGTAGAATATGGAAAAGGATTGGGTAAAATTATTTTCTACCGATCGGCCATACCAGGCTGAACTGGCCCGTCAGATACTCGAAGAAAACGGCATTCAGGCTGTGGTAATAAACAAGAAAGACTCTTCCTATCTTATGTTCGGAGAAACAGAAGTGTATGTTAATCAGGATGAAGTCATAAAAGCCAAACAACTCATAAAAACACTGGAACCTTGAGAACTTTGTTGAGAAGAAGTTTTACAGGATTGTTTATCGTGGGAGTTATTCTTGCAGGGCTTCTGATCAACAGTCTCTCTTTTTTTCTGGTTTTCTTGTCAATCATGATCGTCACCCTATGGGAATTCTACCGCTTGGCACATATGATCAAGGTCAGGCCTCAGGTTCATCTGGGTTTATTCATGGCTGTTCTTCTGTTTACTCTTATCTTTTTGTTATCTATCCGGTCCATTAACATAAAATACCTTACTCTCCTGCTGGTTTTCTTTCCTTTTGTCTTTATCAACGAGTTGTTTGCCAAACACAACCGGCCTTACCATAATATTGCCTACACTTTTCTGGGGCTCATTTACATTGCGCTGCCTTTTTCATTGCTTCCCCTTCTTAGTTTTGATATGCATGAAAAAATGCAGACATTCTTCACCCTGGAAGGAGAAGAAGATATTCTGAATTTCCTGTTACAACCCGGATATGTGATAGATTATTCCCCCTACCCAGTGATCGGCATTTTCATTATTATTTGGTTGTACGATACAGGAGCTTATATTACCGGCATGCTTTGGGGAAAACATAAACTTTTCAGGCGTATCTCCCCCGGGAAAAGCTGGGAAGGGGTTGTCGGAGGTACCGTAATTGCCCTGGCCACCGGAATCATTCTTTCTTCCCGGTTCCGGGAAATGAACAGAACAGAATGGATCCTGATCGTTTTTGTAATCGTCTTTTTCGGTACCATGGGCGACCTGGCCGAGTCGATGCTAAAACGGAAAGCCGGGGTAAAAGATTCAAGCCATATCCTGCCGGGACACGGAGGTTTTCTGGACCGTTTTGACGGCTTCCTGCTGGCTGTCCCGGTGATTGTTACACTGATAGAATTTTTTAAAGTATAATATCTTTCCCTGCCTCCCCCGTATTTTTTCTGAGTATATAAATGACCGAGCTGGCATTCTCCACCCGGAAGAAGCCCCTTAAAAAAGCAAGAAAACCTATACCCGTACCAAAAACAAACCACAACGGATTCTTTCTGTATTTTTCACTTAGCAAAGCATTGAAAAACGGATCGAACGGCATATGATACATCTCTGTGACCCTGAAATAATACTGCCCGGCCAGATGTCCCAGTATTCTCGGCGAGAAATGCCACAGATGTCGCGGTACATCATAACCGGCCCAGTACCTTTTATATATCCTGGCATCCAGTGCGTGATGATTAGGCAATGCCATGACCAGCACACCGTCATTCTTCAACAAACGGAAAATCCCGTCCAGATAGGCCCCCGGCTCATATATATGCTCCAGCACATGCCATAGGGTAACAACATCATATTCCCCTTCCCGGGGGTCTTCCAGGAACTGCTCCGGAGGCACAATCCGCAACCCGAATTTTTGTATACCGTACTCCCGCGCTGCATCACTAACCTCCACACCCGTAACTTCATATCCTTTTTTTTGCATGAAAGCCGGAAAATATCCGGTACCACATCCAATATCCAGCAACTTTCTGCCAGCAGTCAGATGGGACACAAGCTTCCATTTTCGTCGTAGCATATATTTTCTGGCCGTGTGATATAAACGGTTGATAAAACCTCTCCGGGTATCCGAATGGGAAATGTAATTTTCACTCTTATAGTAGCTCCCGGCTTTTTCTTCCGGCGGCACATCCTGGGTGAAAACAAAACTGCATTCCGCACATTTCACAATATCGAAAGACTCGTGAGTCTTCAGAAAATCCTCCGTCGTAAGAAAAGTCTCCAGTTTATCTTTCCCACACAGAGGGCACCGGGTATAATGTATCTTATCCATAATCATCAATACGGTGATAAAACTGTTTTCCCGCTGGAAAATCCGTATAAAAGTAGTCCAAAAATTGTAGGGGGAAAAATTTTATAGTTCTGCAACAGGCAAACCATCAAACATTCTATGGGTATAAGTCCGGTAAATGTCATTAGCTAATCTCCCTGAAAATTCCTACTTTTGTATTTCTTTTTAAAAAGAATATGGAAAAACTCCTTATGATGCTGGTTTTCGGGCTCTGGCCCTGGTTCTCTCCTCCCCTGGAGGTGATCCGGGCTGTATCGGAAACCGTTTATCCGGGACGGCAGGAATCACCTGTGTATACCCGGTATGATATTCTGGTGGTAACCGGAAAATCTTCCGGAAAAATTACCGTGGACAGGCTTTACGTTAAACAACAATCCTGTTCCGTGAAACTGCTCTCCTGGCCTGGGAAAAAAGAGGTCAGCGAATACTCCAAAGGAGACACTCTCCTGGTGAGAAGCACCTCGTTTGAAACAGGGAAAACGGGCACGGAGAAAATTCATGCTCCTTTAACTGCCCCCTCCGGCAATATGAGGTTGTACTCAGCTATAAACTCCGCAGAAAAAGAAAATACATTCCGGTGAAAAACATTGTGAAAAACCCGGATAACATAAATTTATAAAAAAATAATAATAAAACAGAAAATATGGACAGGAAAAGAGTAATATTAATGATCCTGGACGGATGGGGAGAAGGAGACCATTCAAAAGCTGATGTTATTTACAATGCCAACACGCCGAATATGGACCGGCTGAAACAACAATATCCGCATGCCACCCTGCTCACCTGTGGTGAAAATGTCGGATTGCCCGAAGGACAGATGGGTAATTCGGAGGTGGGCCATCTCAACATTGGTGCAGGACGTATCGTCTATCAGGATCTGGTAAAGATCAACAAAGCTGTCAAAGATGGAAGCATAGAACAAAACCCGGTGCTGACTGAAGCTTTTCAGTATGCCAGAGACCATGATAAAGCCGTTCATCTTATCGGCCTTGTCTCTGACGGTGGCGTTCACTCCATGGACACACACCTATACAAATTATGCGATATCACCGGAAAATACGGACTTGACAAAGTGTATATCCACGCCCTTACCGACGGTCGTGATACCGACCCGCACAGCGGTATCGGCTACATAAAAAACCTGCTGGACCACCTGAAACATTCCAACGGACAGATCGCTTCCATCACCGGACGCTATTACACCATGGACCGCGACAAACGGTGGGAACGTATCAAGGTAGGTTACGATGCTATGGTGTACGGAAAAGGAACACCGGCCACCAACCTGCTTGATGCCATGAAAAAATCCTATGATGAAGGGGTTACCGACGAATTTATTAAACCCATCATCCATGTGGATCAACAGGGAAATCCCATGGGAACCATTCGGGAAGGGGATGTGGTAATCTGCTTCAATTTCCGCACCGACCGGCTGCGTGAGATCACCATTGCTCTGACACAGAAAGATATGCATGAACACGACATGCATACCATCCCCCTGCATTATCTTACCATGACCCGCTATGATGACTCTTTCAAAGGCATCCACATTGTTTATGATAAGGAAAATGTATCCAATACATTGGGAGAACTGATATCAAAAACCGGAAAAAAACAAATTCGCATTGCAGAAACGGAAAAATACGCCCACGTTACTTTCTTTTTCTCCGGAGGACGTGAGGAAACATTTCCGGGCGAAAAACGAATCCTGATCCCGTCGCCCAAGGTTGCCACCTATGATCTGAAACCCGAAATGAGCGCCTTTGAGGTGAAAGACGCTATTGCCAAAGAACTGGATAAACAGGAAACGGATTTTGTTGTGCTGAACTTTGCCAACGGTGATATGGTAGGTCATACCGGCGTATATGAGGCAATCCTAAAAGCCGTGGAAGCTGTAGACACCTGCGTGGGAGAGGTAACGGACGCCGCCCGTCGCAACGGGTATGAAGCGGTGATCATCGCCGACCACGGCAACGCCGATTATGCAATCAACCCCGACGGCTCACCCAACACTGCACACTCCCTTAACCCTGTACCTATCATCGTGATGTCGGACCGTGTTGCAGAAGTGAAAGACGGAATCCTGGCCGATGTGGCACCTACCATCCTGTCTCTGATGGACATGCCGGTACCCGAAGAAATGACAGGAAAAGTGTTAATCCGCTTAAAATAAAATCTGTTGTTACAAATCAGAGATACACTCGTCAGTCTCGATATCGTAGAAAAACAATTCGTTTGCAACCTGCAAACTTGCAAAGGCATATGCTGTGTATACGGCGACTCGGGAGCACCCCTGGAAGAAGAAGAAAAAAATGAGCTGGCACACTCCTACTCTGAAATAGAACCCTACATGCGGGCAGAAGGAAGAAAAGCTGTGGAGGAGCAGGGAGTATCGGTCATCGATGAGGACGGCGACCTGGTTACACCCCTGATCAATGGCCGGGAATGTGCCTACACATACCTGGACAAGGGTATTTACAAATGTGCTATCGAGAAGGCCTGGCTGGAGAATAAAATCACTTTCCGAAAACCCGTTTCCTGTCATCTCTTCCCGGTACGACTGAGGGAATATGAGAAATATACCGCCGTCAATTTTGAATTCTGGAGGAATTGCCTGCCGGCTCTGGAACTGGGAAAAAAAACCGGAACATACATGTATGAATTCCTGGAAGAAGCATTGACACGCCGTTTTGGAAAAAAATGGTTCCTTGAGCTGCGGGAAGCAGCCAAAGCATATCGTAAACAATTTAAAAATCAATAATATCATGGAAAAAGCACTGAAATACATTGAAGAAAACAAACAACGGTTTCTGGATGAGTTGTTCGGCCTTATACGCATACCGTCGGTCAGCGCCGACCCTCACCACAAGGAAGACATGCACAGAGCCACGGAATACCTGAAGAAAAACTTTCTGGCCTCCGGAGCTGATAAGGCTGAAGTGATTCCTACCACGGGACATCCGGTAATCTATGCTGAAAAAATCACAGATCCTACCCTGCCAACGATTTTAGTTTACGGGCATTACGACGTGCAACCGGCCGATCCGTTGGAACTATGGGACTCTCCTCCGTTTGAGCCGGAGATCCGCGACGGTAAAATCTACGCCCGCGGTGCCGACGATGACAAGGGACAGATGTTTATGCATGTGAAAGCCTTTGAGGCCATGGCCAAAACAAACACGCTACCTGCCAACGTCAAGTTCATGATCGAAGGAGAAGAAGAGGTCGGATCCCCCAGTCTGAAACAGTTTTGCATGGATCATAAGGACAAACTCAGAGCCGATGTGATCCTGATCTCCGACACCACTATGATCGCCCCCGACGTCCCATCCATTACGGTGGGTCTGCGCGGACTGGCTTTTATGGAAGTCGAAATCACAGGCCCCAATCGCGATCTTCACTCCGGCCTGTACGGAGGTGCCGTGATGAACCCCGCCAACGCCCTGTCAAAAATGATCGCGGCCCTTACCGATGCGGACAATCGTATTACAATCCCCGGTTTCTATAACGATGTGCTGGAAATCAGCAACGAAGAAAGAAAAGAAATGGCCAAGGCTCCTTTTGACCCGGAAGCTTTTAAAAAATCCATCGGCATTAATAAAGAAGCCGGAGAGAAAGGTTATTCCACCATTGAGCGTACAGGCATCCGTCCTTCGCTGGACGTGAATGGTATCTGGAGTGGTTACACAGGTAAGGGGACCAAAACCGTTCTGCCGGCCAAAGCCCATGCTAAAATATCCATGCGGCTGGTCCCTGATCAAAAATCTGAAAAAATCGCCAGACTTTTTTCAGAATATTTTCCCACTCTGGCTCCCGAAGGAGTAAAAGTGACAAAGGTAGAATACCTGTACGGCGGAGAAGGCTATGTCAGCCCCATCACATCGGTAGAGTACCAGGCAGCAGCAAAAGCTATTGAACAAAGTTTCGGTAAGAAACCGATCCCCGTAAGAAGCGGAGGGAGCATACCGATCGTAGCCGTCTTCGAGGAAGTGCTGGGCGTAAAATCAATCCTCATGGGCTTCGGCCTGGACGAAGATGCTATACACTCACCTAACGAAAGCTACCCCCTGTTTAACTTTTACAAGGGAATCGAAACCATCCCCTGGTTTTATCACTTTTACAAGGAAATGAAAAAATAATCAGTTTTAAATTTCTTTTTCACTTCCTCGTTCCAGAGCAAATACCATATTTGTATTATAAAATTTTGACTACGTAGTAATCTATATAGATAACTACGTAGTACAAGATTTCTCCAGCGATAAAGAAATTTCTTAAAATTATCCCGGAGGCTGTGCGTCCGTCCGGAGTTATCCAGACAGGAGCCCCGGGGAATTTCTTTGATTTTAAAAGAACTTTTAATAAGGCCTCTTATTCTGATAATCAACATAATACTGAAAAGGTTTATTGTTTCAGCATGCTTCCGGATTTTGTGAACTTACCTGCCCGGATCCTGTAAGTATACACACCCGGTTTCCCCTGCTTATTATTGTTATTTGTCCCATCCCAGGTTATTTCATACTCACCGATTGAATAGGGCTAATTACTGACCAATGTTTTAATTTTTCTGCCGGATAATCAGCACCTTTTTTATTCTTGAATATATCAATATAGGTTGGGATTACCCTGTGTTTTTCATTCAAAATATTCTACCTTTATCCGCCAAAATTATTTTCTAACGATACCACAAGGCAAAATCATTGATTAATGAAAAAAAATGTCAATTTCCTGTTTTCCACCTCTTTCATGGGGTTTTTACTGCTACTTATGGCCGTATCTGCCGGTATGGCTACATTTATAGAGAGTCGTTATGGTCCGGTGGCAGCCCGGGCTGCAGTGTATGACGCCTGGTGGTTCAAACTGGTCATCCTGCTAATCGTGGTTAATCTTACTGCCAACATGTTTATATACAAGGTTTACCGAAAGAAAAAATGGACCATCTTTCTTTTCCATATCGCTTTTGTCTTTATTTTTCTGGGCGCTGCTGTTACCCGTTACATCAGCTATAAAGGAACCATGCATATCCGTGAAGGGGAAAATGCTTCCACTCTGCTCACTGCCGACACCTGGATATACGGGACGGCAGAAAACGGAAAAACTACCGTTTCATTTCAAAAGAAAGTATTATTGACCCCGGGCAGGAAAAACAGATTCAAAAAACACATTTCCCTGGGCGGTAAAAATTATACACTAAGGCTTGTAAAATTTCTGCCTTCAGCACAAGCGACCCTGCTGCCCGATCCGGCAGGCAAACCGGTATTGAAACTGGTGATTCTCAACATGCACAACCGGCAAGATCATTACCTTCAGGAAGGAGATACACTCCGGTTATCGGGAATACTTATAGGATTTGGGAACAACAATCCGGTCCCTGATCTTTCCTTTTTTTACAGAAACGGAAAACTTCAACTATTTTCCAGACTTGACATTATTCATACCGATATGAGGACGAATCGTCAGGACACAATTGCTGCCGGGACTACAACAAATGTCTCGCTGCGAAATATTTACCGGTCGGGACCTCTGCAAATCGTCCCTTCCGCCTTTCAACCGAAAGGAAAAGTCTCCTATATCCCCGGGCATACGATTAATTCCGCATCTGCTGATGTTCTGGAGATGAAAATTGACGGAGACAATACCGGGAAAACGTTTTTTGTCAAGGGACGGCAAGGCCAACTAGGTTTTCCTACGAAAATAACTGTTGAAACCACATTGTTCCATATTCATTACGGAGCTCGCGTAATCTCCCTCCCGTTCCATCTTCATCTAAATGATTTTCAACTACAACGTTATCCGGGATCCAACAGTCCCTCTTCCTATGCAAGTGAAGTAATTCTGATTGATCCCGGGAAAGGAGTAAAAAAGCCTTTCCGTATATATATGAATCATGTATTGAATTACCGGGGATATCGTTTTTTTCAGTCTTCTTATGACCGGGATGAAAAAGGCACAATTTTGTCTGTCAATCACGATGCCCTGGGGACTACGCTTACTTATATCGGTTATTTTCTAATGACCCTTGGCATGTTACTTTCCATTTTCAATAAAAACAGTCGCTTTATGACTCTCGGGCGTTCTATTGATTTATCAGGTTTACCTAAAAAGATCGCTTCTGTCATAGGGCTTATCATCCTGTTAAACGGCATCTCCGAATCTCAGGCTCAGGTAGAAACCGGAAATTCTCCGATAAGAACCGTCCCCGAATCTATGGCTGTTGCATTCCGTGACGTGCTGGTACAGGATCAGGGAGGACGCATCAAGCCTTTCCAGACTCTGGCTTCGGAAATTGTACGGAAAGTAGCATATAAATCTACCATTAAAAGGATATCTCCGGAACGTGTAGTATTGAGTATGTTTTTTTATCCCCGCAAGTGGCAGAAAATTCCGATGATCCGTGTGTCCAACGACCAGATAAAAAAAATGATCGGCATGCACGGCTCCTTTGCCTCTTTCATGGACTTTTTTGATACAGCACATAATAACACCTATATTCTTTCGGAAGCAGTGCAAAGAGCCTACCGGAAAGATCCGGGCAGACGAAGCAAAGTAGATCAGGATATTATCAAAACAGATGAAAGACTGAATATCTGTTATCTTGTTTACACGGGGAAGATGTTGCGCTTGTTTCCTGCCCCCGGTGATCCCGACAACCGCTGGTACTCTCCTTTCGAAATCCCGGAGCATGTTTCCGGAGAAGATTCCGTATTCGTAACCAGCACCATACAGCTTTTGTTTACCTGTATGCACGAAGGAAATGCGGATGAGAAGGTTCTGCGTGTCATTGATGGCATTAAGAATTATCAGCTCACCAGGGCTTCCGAACTGATTCCTTCTTCCGGAAAGATAAAAATGGAGATACTTTATAATAAAGCGGGCCTCTTTGAAAAAGTTTCAATGGCATACGGATTTTTGGGATTTGTCCTTCTTGTTCTGTTGTTCATTCACATCCTGATCCCTGCCTTAAAAATAAAACCCGTTATCCGGGTTTCTGTGATACTTATCGGCATAGGGTTTGCTTTCCACACCATTGGGCTCATCCTGCGATGGTATATTTCGGGTCATGCACCCTGGAGCAACGGTTATGAATCGATGATCTACATCGCATGGGCTACCATGTTGGCAGGTATTCTGTTTGTCCGTAAATCCCCCTTTGCCCTGGCAGCAGGAGGGATCCTGGCTGCATTGACACTTTTCGTTGCCCACCTTAGCTGGATGAGTCCGGAGATCACCAACCTGGTACCGGTATTAAAATCTTATTGGCTCACTATCCATGTATCTGTCATCACTGCCAGCTATGGTTTTGTAGGCATGGGCATGGTGTTGGGTCTTTTTAATCTGGTACTGATGATCGTCAGAAACAACAAAAACAAAGAACATATAGATCAAACCATCACCACCCTGACACGTATCAATGAGATGACGTTGATGCTGGGGTCTTATTTTATCTTTATCGGCACTTTTCTGGGAGGGGTATGGGCCAATGAGTCGTGGGGCCGTTACTGGGGATGGGATCCCAAAGAGACCTGGGCACTGGTCACAGGACTGGTTTATGTCTTTGTCCTGCATATGCGGCTGATCCCCGGCCTGCGGGGAGAATTTGCTTTCAACCTGGCATCAGTACTGGCCTTTTTCTCAGTCATTATGACCTATTTCGGCGTCAATTACTACCTCTCCGGCCTTCATTCCTATGCTGCGGGAGAGGCCCAACCTATACCTGTTGGCGTCTATATCTTTTTGGGATTATTGGTCACCGTTATCCTGCTTGCCTGGAGAAAAAGCAGTACCCCGGGACAGGCAGAAAGGCAGGAACAGCGTTAGCCGGGCAGAGAAGCCCCGAAGAATCTTTCCGATTGAAAGAAAGTGAGTAGAAGGATTTTTGCGCAGGATATGAGTAGTAAGGTAATGGAATATGTCGTATGTTTGCAACATACGACTGTTTAGAAACAATGATCTCAATAAAACTGGTCTCTTCCCCGGAAATTTTGATTTTTTGTACGAACCCTTATTCCCTCAGCACCTATACCATCGTTGCCATGATTCTCTCCGGTGTGATCCGGTTCAGACAGGCCAGATCTCCACGACGGCAGCGTCCTTTGCCATAGACGGTACAGGGCCGGCAAGGCAGCTCTTCTTTCGGTATCTGCACCTGCCATTTTTCATCGGCGCCCCACGGGGCAAAACCTGAATACGGGTGCGTAGCTCCCCAAATAGAAATCACCGGCACTCCCAGCAAGGCAGCCAGGTGCATATTGGCAGAATCCATGGAAATAACCCAATGCATTTGCTGCATTAAAACCAATTGCTTCCGCAATGACATAGAAAGGTTCAGGTAAACATTTCCCCCGACAGCCTCAGCAATCTTTTCAAGTACCTCTCTATCTTCGGGCCCGCCAAACAGATAAAATGTTACCTTTTTTTTCTCTTCCCGTATCATTTTCATCAACCGGATCATCCCGTCATGGGGCCAGGTCTTCAAAATGTGGCGAGAACAGGGGGCAATGCCAACCTTAAGTCCTTCAGGAGTCGGCACCGGCAAAGAACTTTTCCACACTTCCGGGACATGAATATGTGGTCCCGGCCCTGGGGGCAGAGTCCGGAGTCCAGCCTGCCGGAACACGTCCAGATAGCGCTCTATCGAATGTTTCAGCGGCCGGAACAGCTTACCTTTTATCAACATTCGTTTTTCGCTGCGTCCCTTGTCAATCTTATATACCGGTATTCCCGCAAATCTGAAGAAGCATCGCAGCACTTTGGTACGCAATACATCGTGCAGGTCGGCCACTGCATCGGTATCGGTTTCTTTCCGTAGTTTTCGAAACAAGCGGTACAGGCCGGTAAAACCTTTGTATTGGCTCAAATCAGGAGAGATCAGTGTAAAACGGGGGATGTCTTCAAAAAAAGGAGCAAAGGTATTGCGGGTTATGAAAGAGATATGCAGGCCGGGGTTGGCCTCCAACACTGCCCGCAGGGCCGGGACGGTCAGGGCCACATCCCCCATGGCTGACAGGCGGAATACCAGCAGCCTCATGGTCAGTAAGGTTTATAGGATTTCTCTTCCATCAGTCCCGAACCAGTTTTTTCATTGATGCGGCGTTTCAGGTCGGCACGCAAATCATTCTGCTGGTAAACCGAGCGGGCCGTCCTGATAAATTCTTCTCCAAAATTCTTGTTTCTTTCCAAGTCCCTGATCCGGTCTTCGATATCCCACAACTGCATATTGACATCTTTGAGTTGATGATAAAGGGGATCGTCTTTGGAAAGAATGCCGGCAGCCGCTTTACTCAGGAGTAAATACTCCTTTTCAATGTTGCGGCGCTTTTCAGGATCTTCTATTTTTTCAAGCTTGATCTCCAGGATGGTCAGCTTGTCAATGATCTCGCCGTTGGATACTTCGATTTGCATATATCTGGTAAATATAAATTATTAACATACAAAGTCCTGTTAAATATTTGGTAAGGGTTCCGCAACAATTTTATCAACCGGAAGTTCCTTAATTTCCCCCTAATATCATCGCCGGGTACTGGAAGTGTCTCTTATGTTCAGAGGCAACTTTCCATGTTCTGTTTTTAAATTGCCAAGGTGGACCAGCAACCACTGTGGAAAAATTAATACCATCTGCAAACTTCAATAAATCTTCTGAAACCTTCATAATTTTCTTAAAAATGTTAAATAAAAACTCACGACAGTGATGCATTTTGTTTATCTTTAAGATGTTAAAGAAAAGAATAATAACAAAAACTATCCGCCAGCTGGCGGATGAAAAATACGAATAAAAATCTAAAGAATCAATCAATAATTGTTAAGACTTCATTTCAACAAGTTGATGTTGCATCTTTCTTTCAGCAAAACTCAAGCAAGTTTGGTTTTGTATTCGTTCATCTCAACATTTCCAGGCAGTAACATAATATATTCCGGACTGAATAGCGTTGCGAAATATATTTACCCCGTTAAATCAGTCTCCGACTTAGCAAAGTTATTATTTAACGGGGTAAACCGTCAAATCATAATAAAGGTGATCAGTAGCACCTTCTCATCCAAGTGGTATTACTCGGGGAAGTCTTGGATTAATCAGGTGATGCTTACCATTACACTGGTGTTGATATACGGACTAAACAGGATATAATGGATATCAATCATAAGCAGGGATTGGTTGATAAAAGTATTGTTGAAATTTTACAAAGCAATAAAAGAGAACATCACATCAGCGACATTAAAGCAATTAGGAGAAAAAGGTTCACGTAATAAATGCTTTTATAGAATATAGAAAAAAGAATCGATATGGTTAAAAGAAAATGGATTGATAAATATATCATTTGATGTCAATTTTATGGTAAAATCACTTTTTTATCCGCCGATATCCATCTATTATGCCTTTTTATACAAATATTTACCAGGTTGATCCTCAGTTGTTTTAAAAATTAATATGTTGGACAGCATAAAAAAGTCGTAAAAAAATTTGTTCATAAAAATAGGATATATACTTTTGTTCTCACAAAAAGTTAAAAAAGATGCTTTCGATTGTAAATATCATTCTTTCCATTCTTATCCTGCACAGAGGATGAGGTGAGAATGGTATAAATCTATATACGAACCGTTCTCACCTTGGGAACGGTTCTTTTTTATGGAAATAAGTTGAGTGTGTAATTATAAATAAAAAAAATATGAAAATACCGCTTCGAAGCAATACCACTACCCAGGGTCGGGTTATGGCAGGAGCCCGCAGCCTTTGGCGGGCCAATGGAATGAAAGAATTTCATTTCGGTCGTCCGATTTTTGCTATCGTAAATTCATTTTCCCAGTTTGTACCGGGACATGTTCATTTACACAGCATTGGTCAGGAATTGAAAAAAAAGATAGAAGCCCGGGGGTATTTTGCTGCCGAGTTCAATACAATAGCTATTGACGACGGCATCGCCATGGGGCACCAAGGCATGCTTTATTCACTACCTTCCCGCGATCTGATTGCCGACAGTGTAGAATATGTAATCAATGCGCATATGGCCGATGCCATGATTTGTATTTCCAACTGTGATAAGATCACACCGGGTATGATGATGGCCGCCATGCGACTCAATATCCCCACGATTTTCGTATCCGGAGGACCAATGGAGGCAGGTGTTGTGGAAGAAAAGATGTATGATCTGGTAGATACCATGATCATGGCCGGCGACCCCGAGATAAGCGATCAAATGCTGCTGGAGGTAGAGCGCAATGCGTGTCCTACCTGCGGTTCCTGCTCGGGGATGTTCACCGCCAATTCCATGAACTGCCTGGCTGAAGCACTGGGAATTGCCCTCCCCGGAAACGGGACCATTGTGGCTACCCATAAAAACCGGCTCACCCTGTTCGATAAAGCCGTCGATTTGATTATTGAGAACACCAAGAAATATTATGAAGAAGGAGACACCTCTGTCCTGCCCCGCAACATCGCTACCCGTAAAGCCTTCCTGAATGCCATGTCACTGGACATAGCCATGGGCGGATCCACCAATACCGTCCTGCACCTGCTGGCCATCGCCCATGAGGCAGGCGTGAATTTCACCATGAAAGACATTGATGACCTGTCGCGACGGATTCCTAATCTGTGCAAGGTAGCACCCAGTTCACAATATCATGTGCAGGATGTCAACAGGGCCGGAGGTATTCTCTCGATCATGGGAGAATTGGACCGATTGGGACTGATCGATCATTCGGCAAAAAGAGTTGATTATCCCAAACTTGAGGAAGCCCTCAACGACTTTGACATTATGCGTCCTTCCGTTACCGGTTATGCCAAAAAAATATTCGCCAGTGCGCCCGGCATGTTCCATAACCTGGAGCTGGGATCGCAGGAAAATTACTATGACAAGCTGGACGCAGACCGTGAGAAGGGCTGTATACGGAACTATGAACACGCTTACAACAAAGAAGGCGGTCTGGCTGTCCTGTTTGGGAACATAGCCCGTGACGGCTGTATTGTCAAGACAGCCGGAGTGGATGAATCGCTTTATACTTTCAGCGGGAAAGCCCGTGTTTATGAATCGCAGGAAGCGGCATGCGATGCTATCCTGGGCAATGAGCTTGAACCGGGAGATGTGGTAATCATTCGTTACGAAGGCCCCAGGGGAGGCCCAGGAATGCAGGAGATGCTTTATCCCACATCATACATCAAGTCCATGAAACTGGACAAGTCATGTGCCCTGATCACCGACGGACGGTTTTCGGGGGGCACTGCCGGACTCTCCATAGGTCATATATCTCCCGAAGCAGCTGCCGGCGGAGAGATTGCCCTTCTCAAAGACGGAGACATCATTGACATCAACATCCCTGAAAGAAGCATCAATGTCCGCTTATCCGAAGAAGAATTTGCAGCACGCAGAGAAGAAGAAGTGAAGAGAGGGAAAAAGGCTTATAGCCCATCCACACGAAACCGCAAAATCCCGGTTTCCCTGCAGGCATATGCACAATTGGTCACCTCGGCTGACAAAGGCGCCATCCGGCAAATCAACAATTAACTTTATCCCGATAAATCTTCCCAATGATGAAAACAAACGACGAAAACATGATCAGAAAAGAACTTCCGGCAGAAGGCACGGAAATCACAGGGTCAGAAGCCCTCATCTTTTCACTGATGAAAGAAAACGTGGATACTATCTTCGGGTATCCTGGTGGAGCCATCATGCCCGTGTATGATGCTTTGTATGATTACCGGGACAGAATCAATCATATTCTGGCAAGGCATGAGCAGGGAGCTGCCCATGCTGCCGAGAGTTATGCCAAGATCCTGGGAAAAACTGGCGTGGTACTGGTCACCTCCGGACCAGGCGCTACTAATCTTATCACCGGTTTAACCAATGCTATGATAGACTCGGTACCGTTGGTAGGTTTCTCCGGCCAGGTATCATCAAATCTTTTGGGCACCGATGCTTTTCAGGAAACCGACGTCATTGGCATCACCATGCCTATAACCAAATGGAATTATCAAATCACCTCGGCAGAGGAAATTCCCGATATTGTAGCCAAGGCTTTTTATATAGCCTCTACCGGTCGGCCGGGTCCCGTAATGATAGACATCACCAAAGACGCCCAATTTGAAAAGATGAAATGGCATTACGAAAAGTGCCGTAAAATACGCAGTTATTTTCCCTATCCGAAAGTTCAGATGGAAAAAGTGCAAGAAGCAGCCCATATGATCAACAAAGCCAAAAAACCTTTACTGATCGCAGGACGTGGTATTCTGATCTCCAAGGCAGAGAAAGAGCTGATGGATCTGGTTACCAAGGCGGATATCCCGGTGACCACCACACTGCTTGGGCTTTCTTCTTTTCCGGCTGATCATCCGCTGAATGTGGGGATGCCCGGCATGCACGGAAACATGGCTCCAAATCTTAAAACCAACGAATGTGATTTATTAATCGCCATAGGAATGCGCTTTGACGACCGCATTACCGGACGGTTGGACAACTATGCCAGCCAGGCGAAAGTCATACACATCGAAATAGACCATTCGGAGATCGGAAAAAATGTGCCTACGGATGTTGCCATAGTGGCTGATGCCAAAGATGCCCTCTCAAAGCTGTTGCCATTGGTAAAAGAAAATGATCACAAAGAATGGGTTGAATCCTTCCGCAAAGAATATGAAAAAGAATATGAAAAAGTAATCCGGCCGGCCCGTTCAGCCAAAGGGAAAGATATTAAAATGGATGAAGTAGTACACATGATCTCGGATAAGACTGACGGTCAAGCCATTGTTGTCACCGATGTAGGCCAGCACCAGATGGTGGTAGCCAGAAATTACCAGTTTAAACAAGCCCGCAGCTTTGTTACTTCCGGTGGCTTGGGAACCATGGGCTTCGGACTGCCTGCAGCCATAGGTGCCAAAGTAGCCCGCCCAGATCTAATGGTACTGGGATTTACCGGCGACGGCGGTTTCCAAATGACCATCCAGGAACTGGGAACCATTGCTCAACATAAGCTGCCTGTAAAGGTGATTCTGCTAAATAATTCTTTCCTGGGTATGGTACGGCAATGGCAGGATATGTTTTTCGACAAAAGATATTCCTTCACCGAGCTGGCTAACCCTGAGTTTACAAAAATTGCAAGCGAAGGATATGGCATTGCCTCCAGATATGTTGAAAAACGGGAAGATCTGGAGAGTGCTGTGGAAGAGATGCTGGCCACCGATGGCCCTTTCCTGCTCGAAGTAAAAGTTATGAAAGAACAAAACATATTTCCGATGGTTCCGGCAGGAGCCTCCGTATCTGATATGGTAACAGAATAAAAGAATTAAAATCAAGATCATGGAAAAAGTTGAAGAATTCACCATCAAGGTGTACAGTGAAAACCACATTGGTTTGCTAAACCGTCTGACTATCATATTCACCAGACGCAAAATCAATATTGAAAGCCTTACCACCTCGGAATATCATATTCCCGGCGTTCACTCTTTCACCATTGTTATCAACACAACCGAAAAGATAATCAGAAAGATAGTATCGCAGATCCAAAAACTGGTAGATGTACTAAAAGCTTTTTATTATCATTCGGATGAGATCATCTATCAAGAGATCGCACTATACAAATTACCCACTTCTGCCCTGCTGAAAACCAATGAGATCGAAAAACTGGTACGCAGGTACAACGCACGTATTCTGGAGGTCACCTCCGAATATACAGCCATTGAAAAAACGGGACACAAAGAAGAAACCCAGGATCTTCTGGAAAAGCTGAAATCCTTCGGCCTGCTTGAGTTTGTACGGTCGGGAAGAGTGGCAATTACCAAGCCAATGAAAGAGCTGGCTGTACACTTGCAAGAACTTGAAAATGCAACTAATTATACAAATGATTATTAATATGTTGGCGCAGGGCAGAGAGCATAAGACACAGCATCTAGTAATAAAAAAGTGATTTTTTATTATGCATCAGGCTCAAAACACTGAGCCGGAAAGAAACGTTTGGTAGAAAGGATTTGATTTTAAAATAAACATTTCATTCATTAAAAAATATTTATTATGGCAAAGATTAATTTTGGAGGTGTTCTGGAAAATGTTGTTACCAGAGAAGAATTTCCTATTTCGAAAGCATTGGAAGTATTAAAAGATGAAACCATTGCTGTTATCGGTTATGGTGTTCAGGGACCAGCTCAGTCATTGAACATGAAAGACAATGGGGTTAAAGTGATTATTGGACAGGCACCGGAGTTCAAAGAAGACTGGGACAAAGCAGTAAGGGACGGATGGATCCCCGGCAAGACGCTTTTTCCTATTGAGGAAGCTGCTGAAAAAGGTACGATCATACAGTATCTTATTTCAGACGCTGCCCAACGTGCTATCTGGCCTCAGCTCAAGCCACATCTCAAAGAAGGCGACGCTTTGTATTTCTCTCATGGCTTTTCGATAACCTTCAAGGAGCAAACAGGAGTCATTCCTCCGGAGAATATTGACGTTATTCTTGTCGCACCCAAAGGATCAGGCACAAGTGTCCGGAGAAATTTTCTGGCGGGAACAGGTATCAACTCAAGCTATGCAGTTTTTCAGGATTATACGGGAAGAGCAAAAGAAAGGACATTGGCCATAGGTATTGCCATTGGATCAGGATACTTATTCCCGACCACTTTTGAAAAAGAAGTTTATAGTGACCTTACCGGAGAACGCGGTGTGCTCATGGGTGCACTGGCCGGCATTATAGAAGCACAGTATCAGATACTGAGGGAACATGGCCACAGTCCGAGTGAAGCATTCAATGAAACGGTGGAAGAACTCACACAAAGCCTCATCCGTTTGGTTGATCAGAAGGGTATGGATTGGATGTATGCCAATTGCAGTGCCACAGCCCAGCGGGGAGCTCTCGACTGGAGACATCGTTTCAGAGAGGCTGTTCTTCCGGTATTTGAAAATCTTTACGAAAGCGTAAAAAGCGGTAAGGAGACAAAACGTGTCTTGGAGGCAACAGGTCGCCCCGATTACAAAGATGAACTCGGAAAAGAACTTAAGGAAATGCATGACTCAGAATTATGGCAGGCAGGTGCCGCCGTACGAGCTTTGAGACCGGAAAACAGATAAAACCGAAATTATGAATAAGGATACGAGAATATATGTTTTTGACACCACTCTTCGCGACGGTGAACAGGTACCCGGTTGTCAACTTAACACGGTTGAAAAGATCGAGGTAGCCCGGGCACTGGATGCACTGGGCGTAGATATAATAGAAGCCGGATTCCCGATTTCGAGCCCTGGCGATTTCAAATCGGTGGTAGAAATTTCCAAGGTGGTAACACGACCGGTGATCTGCGGTCTTACCAGGGCTGTTAAAAAGGATATTGAAGTAGCTGCCGAGGCTCTTCAGCATGCCAGACGTCCACGTATCCACACCGGCATCGGAACATCCTACTATCATATTCATTATAAACTAAACTCAAATCCGGAAGAGATTATTGAGCGTGCCAGAGCAGCTGTCAAGTATGCCAGGAAGTTTGTGGATGATGTGGAGTTTTATGCCGAGGATGCCGGCCGCACCGAGAATGAGTATCTGGCCCGTGTTGTGGAAGAAGTTATCAAAGCAGGAGCTACCGTTGTCAACATCCCGGATACTACCGGCTATGCTCTGCCCGAAGAGTTCGGGGCCAAGATACGCTATCTGGTGGAAAATGTGCCAAACATTGATAAGGCCGTTATCTCCACACATTGTCACAATGATCTCGGCATGGCTACGGCCAACACCATCAACGGTGTTATCAACGGCGCCCGGCAGGTGGAGGTAACAATCAACGGCATTGGCGAAAGAGCAGGAAATACATCTCTTGAGGAGGTAACTATGATCCTGAAAAGCAGGTATAAAGACCTGCACTTTACCACGGGTATCAACACGAAAAAAATCTACAAAACCAGCCGCATGGTCTCCTCACTAATGAACATGCCGGTACAACCTAACAAAGCCATCGTCGGACGCAATGCCTTTGCCCATTCATCAGGAATCCATCAGGATGGTGTTTTGAAAAAAAGAGAGAATTATGAGATCATCAACCCGAAAGATGTGGGGATCAAAGAGTCGAGCATCGTCCTGACGGCACGTAGCGGCCATGCTGCGCTCAAACATAAACTGGACGTGCTGGGATATACCGTATCCAAAACCGAGCTGGACGATATATATCAGCGTTTTCTGAAACTGGCCGACAAGAAAAAGGAGATCAAGGATGAAGATCTGGAGGTACTCATGGGTACTTTCAAAAAAGAAGATAGAAACATCAAACTGGAACGGCTGCAGGTAATATCTGGAAAATCCGTCTATCCTACAGCTATGGTACAGGTGAAAATGAACGGAGAAATGTACACCTCCACAGCCACCGGAAACGGACCTATTGATGCGGCTTTTTCGGCTGTTAAGCAACTGATCAAACGAAAAGTCACCCTGGAAGAATTTCTTGTCCAGGCCATCACCAAAGGCAGCGACGATATCGGAAAAGTACATGTGCAGATAGAGAACCGCGGTCAGACGTATTATGGTTTCTCTGCCAATACGGACATCATCACGGCATCGGTTGAAGCCTTCCTTGACGCGATCGGGAAGATTATATAAATTGTATAATATAAAAAAGTGAGAACACTTGGAACCAAAAACATTATTTGACAAAATCTGGGATGCTCATGTGGTTAAGCATATTGAAGGGGGTCCCGATGTTTTATATATTGATCGTCATCTGATCCACGAGGTAACCAGTCCGCAAGCTTTTTCCGGCATTGAGCAGCGGGGGGTAAAAGTTTTCCGGCCCGGCAGGACAACAGCCACTACCGACCACAATGTGCCGACCAAAGATCAACACCTCCCGATTAGGGAAGAACTGTCACGCCTTCAGGTACAGAAACTGGAAGAAAACTGCCGGAACCACGATATCCCCTTTTACGGTCTGGGGCATCCCTGGCAGGGCATCGTCCATGTAATCGGTCCCGAGCTGGGCCTGACACAACCTGGCATGACCATTGTATGCGGAGACAGCCATACCTCCACCCACGGGGCTTTCGGGAGCATCGCTTTCGGCATAGGCACCAGTGAAGTGGAGATGGTTTTGGCAACTCAGTGTGTACTGCAACCCAAACCTAAAAAGATGAGGATCACGGTTGAAGGGACACTCGGAAAAGGAGTCACCGCCAAAGACATTATCCTGTACATCATCTCAAAAATCTCAGCCAGCGGAGGCACGGGTTACTTCATCGAATATGCCGGCAGCGCCATCCGCTCACTGAGCATGGAAAGCCGCATGACCATCTGTAATATGAGTATCGAGATGGGTGCCCGCGGTGGGCTGATCGCACCCGACGAAACCACTATAGAATATATACGGGGGCGGGAGTTTGCTCCCAAGGGTAAAGATTTTGACAAGATGGCCGAACAATGGCTGTCGCTGAAAACGGATGAAGGAGCTGTCTTTGACAGGGAGATTACTTACGATGCCTCCGACATTGAACCGATGATCACTTATGGCACCAATCCGGGCATGGGCATCCCGGTTACGGGAACCATCCCTGTGGTGAACAAGAACGATCCGGACGCTGTTTCATACTATAAAGCTTTGGATTATATGGGCTTTCGGGCCGGAGAGCCCATGATAGGCAAGCCTGTGGACTATGTTTTTCTGGGCAGTTGCACCAACGGACGTATTGAAGACCTGCGGGCTTTTGTCCAGATGATCCGGGGACATAAAAAAGCAGATAATGTAATAGCCTGGATCGTTCCGGGGTCGAAGCAGGTAGAAAAACAAGCCATGGAAGAAGGGCTGGACAAGATCCTGAAAGAAGCCGGCTTTGAGCTGCGGCAACCCGGATGTTCGGCCTGTCTGGCTATGAATGATGATAAAATTCCGGCGGGTAAGTTCAGTGTCTCCACCTCCAACCGTAACTTTGAAGGCCGTCAGGGTCCGGGAGCCCGCACCATGCTGGCCAGCCCGCTAACCGTTGCTGCCGCAGCCATCACCGGCAGGATCACAAATCCACGGGAATTCCTTTAACCCATAAAACCTAAATAAGCTAAAAATGCCAAGAGAAAAATTCACTATACTCCGATCGCCTTTTGTTCCGCTGCCCATCGATAATGTGGATACAGACCAAATCATCCCGGCTCGTTTTCTAAAAGCCACCACACGCGAAGGCTTCGGAGACAATCTTTTCCGTGACTGGCGGTATACCTCTGAAGGAACGCCCAACCCGGAATTCGTCCTGAACAAAGACAAGTACTCGGGAAAAATCCTGGTGGCAGGTAAAAACTTCGGTTCCGGTTCAAGCCGCGAACATGCTGCCTGGGCATTGTATGACTACGGTTTCCGTGTGGTGGTGTCCAGCTTTTTTGCAGACATCTTCCGGAACAATGCCCTGAACAACGGTTTGCTGCCCGTACAGGTCACCGAGGAGTTCCTGCTGCGTCTGTTCGAACTCTCCGCAAATGATCCGGATACTCTCCTGGAAATTCATCTTCCGGAACAGAGAATTACCATTGTAGCCACCGGAGAATACGAAGGGTTTGAAATCAATGCGTACAAAAAAGAATGTATGTTGAACGGATATGATGACATCGATTATCTGTTAAGCAACAAGGATAAAATTATAGCATACGAACAGTCACATCACAAATAAAAAGCCATGTTTATCGAGATCATGGACACCACCCTTCGCGACGGAGAGCAAACCATGGGTGTCTCTTTCAGTCCGGTAGAAAAAGAAACCATAGCCAGGATGTTATTGGATGAAGTAGGTGTGGACCGCATTGAGGTAGCTTCGGCCCGTGTTTCCACAGGAGAATTTGAGGCAGTACGTCGCATCACTTCCTATGCTTCCAGGAAAGGCAATCTGGACAAAGTAGAGATTCTGGCTTTCATTGACGGCACAGCCTCCATCGACTGGATTGCTGAAGCAGGAGGTCGTGTGGCCAATCTCCTCACCAAAGGATCATTACGGCATGTGAGGGAACAATTGCGCAAGGAACCGGAAGAACACCTGCGTGACATCAAAAGATCCATTCATTATGCCCGCAGCAAAGAGATGATGGTAAACCTGTATCTCGAAGATTGGTCAAACGGCATGATCAACAGCCCTGCTTATGTTTTTTTCCTGATGGACGGACTGCAAGACGAGCCCATTGAGCGTTTTATGTTGCCCGATACCCTGGGCATCCTCAACCCCTACCAGACCGCCCGGTTTATCCGTCAGGTACGTGAGCAATATCCGAAGTTACACCTGGATTTCCACGCCCATAATGATTATGATATGGCAACAGGCAATGTACTGGCCGCCATCCGGGAAGGAGTAAATGGGGTACATACAACGGTAAACGGTTTAGGAGAAAGAGCCGGGAACGTACCGCTGGCCAGCGTAGCAGTGCTGCTGAACGATCATCTGCAGGCAGAGCATAATCTGGATGAATCGCAACTTACCCGGATCAGCAAGATTGTTGAGACCTTTTCCGGCATACGTATCCCTTCCAACCAGCCCATTGTCGGGGAGAATGTGTTCACCCAGACCTGTGGGGTACATGCCGACGGCGACAAAAAAAACAATCTGTATTATAACGACTTGTTACCGGAACGTTTCGGGCGCTCGCGCCAGTATGCACTGGGAAAAACCTCCGGCAAAGCCAACATCCTGAAAAACCTGGAAGAGATGGGCATCGACCTGGATCCTGAATCTACCCGTAAGATTACAGAAAGGGTAATCGAACTGGGGGATAAAAAAGAGCAGATCACCAAAGAAGACCTGCCCTATATCATCGCAGATGTATTGAACAGCAACAACCAATTGCATGAGCCGGTAAAGATTCTTAATTATACGCTCACACTGTCTTCCGGACTTAAACCGATCGCCAACATCTCTATTGAGATCCATGGGGAGGTACATAAGGAAAATGCTGCAGGAGACGGACAGTATGACGCTTTTATGCGGGCATTGTGGAAAATTTATGACAAGCTGAACATAGAACATCCCATGTTAACAGATTATATCGTGACCATTCCTCCCGGGGGCCAGACGGATGCCCTGGTAAGGGCCAATATCAGCTGGAAATATCAGGATCACGAGTTCAAAACCCACGGGCTGGATGCCGACCAGACGGAGGCCGCCATTAAAGCCACGGAGAAAATGCTGAACATTGTTGAAAATATACGGCAAATGCAGAAAGCATAATATTTTTGTCAAATGAAGTTAACACTGAAAAAAATATAAGTTGATGAAGTTCACCATTGCTACTTTGCCCGGCGACGGTATCGGGCCGGAGATCATGGAACAGGCTGTTGCCGTTTTACATGCCATTGAAGAAAAATACGGGCATCATTTCGATTTCCAATATGGTGACGTAGGAGCTGTTGCCATTGATCATGCGGGAGATCCTTTCCCCGAGGCAACTTTTGCTCTGTGCCGCGATGCCAACGCCGTTTTGTTCGGTGCCATTGGTGATCCCAAATATGACAATAACCCCAAAGCAAAAGTCAGACCCGAACAGGGCTTACTTACCATGCGCAAGAAACTGGGATTATTTGCCAATATCAGGCCTGTTGCCACATTCCCCTCCATGCTTGACAAGTCACCGCTCCGCAAACACCTGGTAGAAAATGTGGATTTTGTAGTAATCCGGGAACTTACGGGAGGCAGTTATTTCGGCGAACCCCGGGGCAGATCGGAAGACGGGAACAAAGCGTTTGAAACCAATATTTATTCCCGGGAGGAGATTGTACGTATCCTGAAAGTGGCCTTCGGGTATGCCCGCAACAGAAGAAAAAAACTTACGGTGGTGGACAAAGCCAACGTACTCGCCACCTCACGACTGTGGCGGGAAATTGCCCAGGAAATGGCAAAAGATAACAGCGACATAGAAGTGGATTATCTGTTTGTGGACAACGCCGCCATGCAGATCATCCAGAACCCGGGCCGGTTTGATGTTATGGTCACGGAAAACATGTTCGGGGATATCCTCACCGACGAAGCCAGTGTCATCACCGGGTCTATGGGTTTGCTCCCTTCGGCCTCGGTAGGCAGTCTCACTTCCCTCTTCGAACCGGTGCACGGTTCTTATCCGCAGGCCGCCGGAAAAAACATTGCCAATCCGCTTGCTATGATCCTGTCGGCAGCCATGATGCTTGAGACAGGACTCTCACTAAAGGAAGAAGCAACCATGATCCGTGAAGCCGTAAGTAAATCCCTCGAAGAAGGATACGTAACGGAAGATATCGGTGCGGAAAATGCCAGGTATACATCAGAAGTCGGCCAATGGATCGTTGATTATATCAGGGAAAAATAACCAGCATACCAATCCGTTCTAGTTACCGGCAGGTTTTCAGGAGAGAGAGAACAGTCGGTTATTCCGGCACAGACATCCCGCCAGGGATATCTGAGATTGATAATTGTATGTAAAAATTGAAAAGGGAAATCATGGAAAAGTCGTTATACAGACCTGAAAACGAACATGATAATTGCGGAATTGGCTTTGTGGCTCACATCCACGGGAACCAGTCGCATGACATTGTGGAAAGGGGACTGCAGATTCTGATTAACCTGACGCACCGGGGGGCAGAGAGTGCTGACAACAAAACAGGCGACGGTGCCGGAATCCTGACCCAGGTACCCCATGATTTTTTCGTTCGATCGGGCATCACCCTGCCTGCTCCCGGCAGTTATGGTACCGGATTACTCTTTCTTCCAAGAGATAAAAAACAAACGGAACAATGCAAAAACTGGCTGGAAGAAATCATCACACAGGAAAAGCTAAATCTTCTCGCTTTCCGGAAGGTACCCGTGAACAACAGCATCCTCGGAGAGATCGCCCTGACTTCGGAACCCCGCATAGAGCAGGTCTTTATCGGCAGTGATGAGGAACAGGATGAGTTGGAGAGAAAACTGTATATTGTCCGTAAACAGATCGAAACGAAGGTAAGAAATTCACATCTTAAAGACAAAGATATTTTTTATATCCCCAGTCTCTCCTCACGTACCATTATTTACAAAGGGCTTTTCACCCCGGATCAACTGCGTGATTATTATCCCGATTTGCAGCATCCTGATTTCAAAAGCGCTATTGCTTTGGTTCATTCGCGGTTCAGCACCAACACGTTCCCCTCATGGGATCTGGCCCAACCGTTCCGGTTCATCGCCCACAATGGTGAGATCAACACCATCCGCGGCAACCGTCTGTGGATGCATGCCCGGGAGTCGCTGATGCGGTCACAGCTTTTTCAGGAGGATCTGCCAAAGGTGTTCCCGATCATTGAACCGGGCAAAAGCGATTCAGCTTCGCTGGATAATGCCATGGAATTTCTGGTCAGAACAGGCCGCGACATTCCGCACGCTCTGAGTATGCTCATCCCGGAGTCATGGAATGATAAAAATCCCATACCCAAAAGCCTGAAATCGTTTTATGAATATCACTCAACGTTCATGGAGCCCTGGGACGGTCCGGCGGCTATCCTGTTCTCTGACGGACGATATGTGGGAGGAACCCTCGACCGCAACGGTCTGCGTCCATCGCGCTATCTGATCACCAAAAACGATCTGATCATCATGGGATCGGAAACCGGCGTGCAGGAATTCCCGGCAGAAGAAATTCGCGAAAAAGGACGTCTGAAACCCGGCAAGCTATTGCTGGTAGACACCCGGCTGGGCATTATCATCCCGAATGATGAAGTTAAAGCCACCCTTGCCCGTCGCTATCCTTATGGGAACTGGTTGAAAAAAAACCGGCTGGAGATGGAACAGATCGAGGTGATCAACAGAAAACCGTCGGGTCTGGGAGATAAGCTACCGGTATATCTGAAATCTTTCTGTTACAGCAAAGAAGACATTGAAGTGCTGATCAAACCAATGGCCGAGCAGGGAAAAGAACCGATCAACTCTATGGGCAATGATACACCCATGGCTGTTTTTTCAGATAAACCACAGAGGATATTCAATTACTTCCGGCAGTTGTTCGCCCAGGTCACCAATCCTCCCATCGACCCCATCAGGGAAGGGCTGGTCATGTCATTGACCAATTATATCGGGTCGATCCAGAAGAACATCCTCGAGGAGAGCCCGGAACATGCCCGTCTGATCAAGTTCAGGTCACCCATCATCACCAACACCGATCTGGGCAAAATCAAAGATCTGCGGCACCAAATGTTCACCCATGTCACCCTGCCGATGGTCTATCCGGTAAATACCGGTGCCAAAGGGCTGAAGAAAGCCATAGACACCTTATGCAAAAAAGCTGAAGAAGCTGTTAACAGTGAAACCAATTTCATCATACTCTCCGACCGGGACATCTCCGAAGATATGGCGCCTGTACCCTCCCTCCTGGCTGTCTCGGCGGTACATCACCACCTGATCCGTCAGAAAAAAAGAATGCAGGTAGGACTAATTGTGGAAACAGGGGAAGCCCGTGAAGTAACCCATTTTGCCCAGTTGCTTGCGTATGGGGCAAGTATTATCAACCCGTATGTTCCCTTTGCGATCCTGGACGAGATGGTCAGGCAGGGTGAGATTAACATACCTTATTCGCAGGCCCGCAAGAACTATATCAAAGCCATTGACAAAGGAATCCTGAAGATCATGTCTAAGATGGGTATTTCCACACTCAGGAGTTACTTTGGGGCACAGATCTTTGAGGCCATCGGGCTGGGCGAAGAGTTGATCGCCAGATATTTTCCCGGCACCCCCTCACAGATCGGGGGCATCGGCATCACCGAGCTGGCACGGGAGATCATGAAAACGCACCAGGAGACTTTCTTCCCCCACAACGGTATCAGCTACCTTCCTCACAAAGGGATCTACAGCTACCAATGGGAAGGAGAAAAACACGCCTGGAACCCGGACACCATCGCCCTATTGCAATGGTCGGTAAGAACAGGCAACTACGACCGCTTCAAAAAATTCACAGCCGCTGCGGATGCACATACACGTACACCTGTGTTCATCCGGGGACTCCTTGATTTCAGAGAAAATCCTATCCCTCAGGAGGAAGTGGAAGGAATTGAATCGATCATGAAACGGTTTGTCACCGGGGCTATGTCATACGGTTCCATCAGCAAGGAAGCCCACGAAACGATTGCCATTGCTGTCAACCGTATCGGAGGACGCAGCAACACGGGCGAAGGAGGGGAAGACCCTGCCCGTTTTATCGTCAAAGAGCCGCATGAAAACCGCCGTAGCGCTATCAAGCAGGTAGCTTCCGGACGCTTTGGAGTAACCACTCATTACCTTATCAACGCCGATGAGATACAGATCAAGATTGCCCAGGGGGCCAAGCCCGGCGAAGGAGGTCAGTTGCCCGGTTATAAAGTAAATAAAATTATTGCCCGGGTAAGACATTCCATTCCTGGTATCACTCTCATCTCGCCTCCCCCCCATCACGACATCTATTCCATCGAAGATCTGGCACAGCTCATTTACGATTTGAAGAGTACCAACCCAGGAGCATACATAAGCGTCAAGCTGGTATCGGAAAACGGTATTGGCACAGTAGCTGCCGGTGTTTCCAAGGCCCATGCCGATCTGATCGTTATCAGCGGTACGGAAGGGGGTACCGGCGCCAGCCCCGTGAGTAGTATCAAATATGCCGGGGCCCCGCTGGAAACAGGACTGGCCGAGACCCATCAGACCCTGGTCAGAAACAACCTGCGGGGACGTGTGCGCCTGCAGGCAGACGGACAACTGAAAACAGGCCGAGATGTAGTAATCGCAGCCCTGCTGGGCGCCGAAGAGTTCGGCTTTGCCACCTTGCCCCTGATCACCCTGGGATGCGTTATGATGCGCAAATGCCACATGAACACCTGCCCCGCCGGCATTGCCACACAGGATAAGGAACTGCGTAAACGCTTTAAGGGTAAACCCGAGCATCTGGAAAACTATTTTCGTTTTCTGGCACAGGAAGTAAGAGAATATATGGCACTGCTGGGATTCAGGACCTTTGAAGAAATGGTAGGCCGCAGCGACCGGCTGGTACAGAGGAAAGATATCAACCATGAAAAAGCCCGTACCGTAAACCTCAGCAGGCTGTTGTATTACCCGGAGAATGCAGATAATTTCCCGACACATTTCGTTCCCGGTCTGCAAAAGATCAAGGAAAACGAACTGGATAAGGAACTTATACGTCTTTCGGAACGGGCATTACAGCGGAAAGAACGGGTATGGATTTCCCGGGAGATTCACAACACCGACAGAGCTACCGGCACCACCCTGTCGGGAGAAATCATACGACTGTACGGTGAAAAAGGCTTACCGCCTGACACCATCGAATGTACTTTTTACGGTTCGGCAGGTCAGAGTTTCGGAGCTTTTCTGTGCCGCGGCGTCACTTTCCGCATCGAAGGTGACACCAATGACTATCTGGGGAAAGGCTTGTCCGGTGGGAAAATCATTGTGACACCACCCAAAGGGATCACTTATAAACCGGAAGAAAACATCATCATCGGAAACACCGTCCTTTATGGTGCCACTGCCGGTTATCTGTTTGTCAACGGAGTCGCCGGAGAACGTTTTGCAGTCAGGAATTCCGGGGCTTACGCTGTGGTGGAGGGGGTCGGAGACCATGGCTGCGAGTATATGACCGGTGGCCGTGTGGTAGTGCTGGGAAAAACCGGCAGAAACTTCGCAGCCGGTATGAGCGGAGGGATTGCCTATGTCCTGGACATGGAGGGCGACTTTGCCTACTACTGTAACCAGGAACTGGT
>Ga0136651_10000028_pt1 | contig 62683 bp, 57 predicted proteins | sample Mar14236cmmetaG_FD_94867 | JGI IMG/M metagenome (GOLD analysis project Ga0136651, IMG submission 94867) | Marine hydrothermal vent microbial communities from Guaymas Basin, Gulf of California to study Microbial Dark Matter (Phase II) - Marker... ... | reverse complement strand
TAACATAGGCGAGTGGAACGCAGTCAAATAACAATAGTTGGGAAGGGAGCCGTGTGAGATGAAAGTCTCACGCACGGTTCTGAAGACGAGTCCTTTACGGTGACGTAGGGGGCTTAGTTTAACCACAATAAATCCAAGCAATCATAATTGGCTGCCACGAAATTGAGGCAGCACTTAATTTAATAGCTGGCATTCAAGATTTATTGGCGTTCAAAATTTATTGGCGTTCAAAATTTATTTTGACAAGATTTATTGGCGTTCAAAATTTATTTTGAAATACTTCCCTTGTCTTAAGTTTAAGTGTGGCAAGGTGAAGATAATTTAAATAACACTTAAACCTTATTTTTTACAGGTAGGAAATCATTTATGATGAAAAATGCTTGTTTTAAACCAGCACTTATTGTGCTATTACTTGGCTAAGATAATGAGTTTAGAATCCGTCGTAAAATCAAATAAAAATTTGAGGAAGTTTATTGAACCATTTTTTTGGTGGCCGTTGGCTTTTGGAATTGATGCCGTTAAATTTGTTCGTGCTTTTCGAGGGCTGCCATCTGTCATTAAGGATTATTATATCATCACAAGATGCAAGGTTATTGGGGGGGGGGTAAATTTAAAATAAGATTTGCAGTGCCTATTTTGGACGAAAAATTCACTGAAAGTGGAACCGCCTCAGGGCATTATTTTCACCAAGATTTGCTGGTTGCCAGAAAGATATTTCAAAGAGAGCCGGTTAAACATGTTGATATAGGTTCCCGTGTAGATGGTTTTGCCGCTCATGTAGCAACCTTTAGAAATATAGAGGTTCTTGATATTAGAACACCGCCAACTCAGGTAACGAATATTATCTTTAAACAATGTGATTTTATGGCTCCGATTGGAAAAGAGTGGTATGAATATTCTGATTCCATATCTTGTTTACATGCTTTAGAACATTTTGGCTTGGGGCGTTATGGTGATCCAATAGATATTAATGGACATTTACATGGATTTAACAATCTTGATAAAATTCTTCAGTCTGGTGGTATTCTATATTTTTCTGTTCCAATTGGTAGTCCACAACGCATTGATTTTAATGGGCAAAGAGTCTTCGCAATCAATACCATATTGGAAATGGCAAAGGATAACTTTGAGTTAATGGAATTTTCTTATGTTGATGACAAGGGCGATCTTCATGAAAATGTAACCCTTGATTCCCCAAGTATTACTAATAACTGTGATTGCTATTATGGTTGTGGCATTTTTGAATTCAAAAAAGACTAAAAATAAACTGCTATGAACATCATTTTGATAACCGGAAGTGGTGGACTAATAGGAAGTGAATCGGTAGAATTTTTTGCTGATAAATTTGACCATGTAGTTGGCATTGACAACAACATGCGTCAAGCGTTTTTTGGTAAAGAGGCTTCTACTTTGTGGTATTGATGGGAATGACTATCATATCTGGCATTCGTTGGAAAAGTATCATCCAAGAGTGGTTATCATTGAGTTCAATCCAACTATTCCCTTGAATTTGGAGATTGTTCAGCCAAAAGAAAAAATCCATGATTGTGGGGCATCTCTATTGGCGGTGTACAATTTAGGGAAACATAAGGGTTATCAACTGGTTTGCACGACAGATGATAATGCTATTTTTGTAGAAGAAAAGAATTTTGCTCTCTTCAACATTGACAACAATCATCCCTCTGAGTTGTGGAAAGAATTTGAGTCTAAAAGCATTACTCAAATATACCAAAAATATGATGGTACATTGGTAATTACTGGAAATGATCGGTTACAATGGCATGGTATTAAAATTAAACAATCTGCTATCCAAGTATTGCCTAAATTTTTAAGGTTTTTTCCGGGGATTGATAATTTTTGGACTAGAATGATTAAATTTGTTTATTATAAAGTACTTCGTTTTTCTTCCCTGAATAGAGATACATATTAAATGATGAATATTCTGGTGCATGACACGAGTTATTGCGGCCGCCTTCAACATTGACAACAATCATCCTTCTGAGTTGTGGAAATATTTTTAATCAGCCTTCCACGCTCAAGTTTTTGCAAAAAACTTTAGCTTGGAAATCAGTTTGATCATAATAATCTGTGTTCTATTGAATTAAAAGGATCGAACGCTGATTTAACTGATTGTCATGATTTCAGCTTCTTTTTTTTAATCAATGGGAAATCAAAAAATGACTTACCTTAAAAGTATTTAGGTTAACAATTGCTATGTCTCGCAACAGTTTGAAATTGATTTTTCGCCTTTTAACACGAAGCCTCAGTCGAAGCGTTATTGATTGCGGTGCCTCATACCAAAGAAGGTGGCGATATCCTGTTTGCAAGCGATGCCGCACCGTATGCTGATGCGGATATTGAGAAGCTGATGGCGCTATTGAAGGGTAAAGGGATTCGCTTGAATGCGATGATAACGGGGGATTGTTCTCAGGAAAACGATCTGAATGAATTGCCAGGGAAATAGTTTGATAGAACGCAGATTTAACTGATTGTCATGATTGACGCTGATTTTTTAATCAGCGTTAATCTTATCTGGGAACGAGTTCAATTCAGCCCAGAAAGGGATTATCTTCAGGATCTGGTTCATTTTCTTTTAATCTCTTATCTTTCGTCCAAATATGCACTTTATAACCAAGGCTTTTACGCGCATCTTTTAAACGTTGTGCCTCATGCACAGTAGAGGTATCCACTAAACCCATACATTTACCATCCCGACATTGAATGACAGATTGATTGGCAAAATGTGCCAATAATTTTGGCAAATCTTCAATCACAATCTCAGGTGGCGTAATGGTCCAAGGAGTACTTCTTTCTACACAAGTTTGAATGGTTTGAACTAAGAAATGGGCTAATGCTTTTCGGCGTGTTTCATCACGTACATCAGCAATATGATTGCCTAGCTCAAAAATGCAGGGCAGCGGCACAAAAAGCATCGCTTTATCTTTAATAGCTTGTTCATGGCGTATCCTGATTTCGCGGATAGCCTTTTCCTCTGAATGCCCTGGCACTCTGAATAGTTCCAATAAATAGCTCGTATCTATCACTAAGATGGAACGACTCAAGGAAGATTTTTTAGCCATTGAAAAGCCTCTCTCTGACGTTCTTCTTCAAAATCAGGCGCTAAATATTGTTCAATCACGCGGCGTGTGACTAATTCACCTAACTGTCCCCGTTCCAGTAATTCAGGATAACGTGGCAAATCGTTCAGTCTGACTAATTTATCTCCCGTGCATAACACCACGCCATCCAATTGTTCAGGTGGTAAAGCGTTAAGTGTTGCTGGATTGTGCGTTGTCACTAAAACAGTGATGTTTTGACGTTGACAACACTCTAAAATCGCCTTGATTAAAGCTTCAATCCGACTGGGGTGCAAGCCATTGTCAAATTCTTCAATCACTACAATTGAAGCCAATGAATATAGCTTTACCGTCTCAAGGGCAATTAATACTGCTAAACTACGCAGTGTCCCATCAGACAACAGATTGGCACCCACCGGTTTTTCATGTTTTTCTTCTTTTAAGCCAAACATGACGCTATCATGTTTAGTGACATCAAAATCAAACGCTTGATAGGGTTCATTAGGTAACTGCTTTATCCAATTTAGCATTCTTTCTAAAATTTCGCTGTCTTTTTGGGAAGCCCTTAAATCAAATAAGACTGATGACAGATTAGCACCATTTTTGGCAAGTATATAACTACCAATCTGTTCATATTGACGCATCATTTTTGGTATTGGATCACAAATAAAGGGTGAATTGAGTACGCTTGTTTTGATTCCGATAGGCGTAAATTGTCTTTTATCGAAAAAATTGTGACATTGAGAAAGGACTGATTTCTGAGCAGATACATATTCTTGAGGCTTTCTAGCTTGCAATGTAAAGTCCTGATATTTGACTAAAATTTCATCCGTTTTTGAGTCGTTGTTTTCTGCTACTGTCTCAAAAACCATTTGAGAATCAACAAACAGGTGTTCTTGGACAATTTTAGGAACGGGCTTAGTTTGCACCTTCACTGAATAGCAATATTTTTGTGTGCGAATGCCCAAAGAAAAAGCATTTTGTCCATATCGAACACAAGAGGGCAAACCGCCCCGTATTTCCAATTGCCCACCTCTACCCAACTCAGTAATGTCATGCAGTCTACCGCCTTGAGCAATAAATGATAACAATTCAATCGCTTCAATCAGATTGCTTTTACCCGAACCATTAGCCCCAATCAATATTGTAAGCGGTTTAGATAAGTCAAGTTCAGCATGAGCAAAGCCTTTAAAATGGTCAAAATAATACATTGTTAGCTTTTCCTTTATCGTTTTCTGGTTTCCACACTGATTAGGCATCTCAGTCTGACGATTATTATACCTTTCCAAATATTCTCAAGTATTATTAAGAGTTATCCCTAACCGTTTTGTTGGTAACATTTAATGAAAGTACCATTCATCAAAGGGTGGGTAGCGTCTTTTTGCTGCCCACCATCTAACTTTTTACTATCCAACTTTTCGAAAGTCAATTAAAACTTCTTTATTATTCAATTTCTTTCCTTTTTCCATTATAAATAATATAAAAATTGAACAGTTGAACACTCATTGGCCCCTAGTTGATATTTTAAAATTGAACAATTGAACACTCATTTCACCCAGATTGACCTTTAAAACTGAACAACTGAACATTCAAAAATATTTAACAAAATCAACTACTTATTTTTATTCTTTTTTCTGACATAACAGAATAACATATATTTAAGTCATTTATATGAAACTAAAGCCGTGCCAAGTTGTTCCATCAGTCTCCTATAAAATCGTCTGCTCTATAGCAATATTGGATAGCAGCATGAGTGTTAAGTACTGAAGCACAAATAAACAGGTATTTTACAGCAAAGGGGCAATCCCTTGTGGTTGCCCCGATCCACCTATCAGTTTTATCTAACTCTAGATTTGCTCTGCGTAGCAAATCTCGTTTTTTGTAGATTTGCTCTGCGTAGCAAATCTCGTTTTTTGTAGATTTGCGCCGCAAAGCAAATCTACAGGCAGCTTCTATTAAAATACCTGAAAATTTATGGTTCAGTACTTATAGCGTTTCCCGATTTGTCTTTCAGTACAAATTTGATTGTCGTTGCAAATTTATTTTGCTTTAGTTTGGAGTGCATGTCATTTTTTAGTATAATTCTTTAACAGTTGATGATTAATAATTGATAATTGATTTTTAAATAAATAGATTTGTCCATAACCTCACTTGTTGAAATAGAGTAGATAAAATCAATAACTTGGCTTGATGTATCACTCTAATGGTAAGGTGTACTTTCAAATATGTCATATATGTACTATCAATGTCACATTGAAATGAAGATAATACGCCTTCCTCAAATTTGAATGAATATTCCTCGTGAAGGATAAACGAATGAACATTTGAACTGAGCAAATACATATTAAATGATGAATATTCTGGTGCATGACACGAGTTATTGCGGCCGCCTTCAACATTGACAACAATCATCCCTCTGAGTTGTGGAAAGATTTTTAATCAGCCTTCCACTTAAGAAGTTTTTGCAAAAAACTTCTTAAGTGGAAATCAGTTTGATCATGATAATCTGTGTTCTATTAGAATTAAAAGCTGATGTTACGCACTCAACTTCTGTGTCTATTCAAACACTTAAAAATCTGACTGTCTATTTTAAAAGTTATTTTTTAAAATCAATAAGTTATGACGTTTCCATATCTTGCACAACCCAGAAGGGGTTGAACGTGAATAGGCTTTCATCCTAATGTTTTTGCGCGCAAAAACATTAGGATGAAAAGGTGCAACCTGGGGTTGCATGGGGATGCCTAAAATACCTATTTTGGAACCCCAGGTGGAACCAGGGGCTATTCATATTCAATACCGAAGGGGTTGTTTTTATGTTTTTCTGATTGCGTGGCGTCAGTTTGATCATGATAATCAGTGTTCTATAGATTTTCAAAAAATGCCCTTTTGAATTTTGCCGTAATTATCTGATCTTAAAATCACTCAACCTTTATGTTATCTATACAATCTATTTATTCATTGATCGAACGTGCTAATCCAGTTGCTCGGCGATTATTGTGGGTGGTGACTTTGACTTTAACATCGCCTGTACCCTTTTGGTTGTTAAAAAAGATTTGGCTTGGTGAAGTAGAATCCCCGCCCCTAGACGCTTTATTGCTGGAACTCACTAAATTGACACTGTTGCAAAAGGATAGCGACGGTGAGCAAGTCATATACCGTTTTGAATCAAAAGTACGCGAAGCTTGCCAAATTTGGATGAATGAGCATCCCGCTGAAAAAGCGCAAATAGAAAACCGGTATGGGCAATGGTACCTGATGCCGGTAGCACATCAATTGATAAACGCGCCTTCAGAAGATATGTTTTTTGATCAGACTCTCCAACAGAGTTTGCCTTGTGCCATTAAGCAAATTTCAATAGAAAATTATCAAGGCATTATTAAAACCAGTCTGACTGGAATACCTGTAGATAGTCAGTGGTTATTTTTAACGGGTGAAAATAGTTTTGGAAAAACCGGCGTTTTACAAGCGATTGCTATTGGTTTATTGGGTAAACAAGATAAAAACAAAATTTTGACAGATGAGGATTGTCAAATCAGTATTGAATTGAAAAATTTAGGTGATAACCAAATAACGCATCTTGGTGATCCATCCTTTACCCATTTAGTCGCTTATGGCTCTTCACGGCTACAAATTCAACACAAAACGGCTCAAAATGACATTTCAGAAAAAAGTACCACGACTTATAGTTTATTTAATACCGATGGGATTTTGTTAAATATTGAGTATGAACTGTTATTATGGTATTTGACTCAAAATCCTAAATACGAAATGCTTAAAGGCACTTTACTCACATTATTGCCGAAAATGGCTGATATACAAATCAAAGATAATAGTGAAGTGATTTATATAGAAAGAGATTCTAAGGATAATCATGAAGTGTATAAGCCAATGCCCTTTGATAAATTAGCGGCCGGCTATAAAAGCATCATCGCGATGATTGGCGATATGTTGATTCGCTTTTATCAGCAACAACCCGATATTCTTAAACCTCAAGATTTCAGTGGACTTGTCTTAATTGATGAATTGGATTTGCATTTTCATCCTAAATGGCAGAGAAAATGGCCGCTTTTACTGTCTCAGATTTTTCCTAAAGTACAATTTATAGCCTCGACACATAGCGTCATCCCGTTTTTAGCCGCTCCAGAAAAATCGGTTTTTCTTAAAGTCACCAGAGACAAAGTGGCTGGTATTCAATTAGAACAAATCCAGATAGATATTAAAAATTTGTTGCCTAATTCTCTCTTGACATCACCGCTTTTTGATTTGGATGGTGTCGATATCAAACAAGAAAATAATCAAAACCTCTCAAACATCAGAACCTAAGAAACTTATGACGAAGTACAGTTAAATGAGGAAATCAAAGCACGGCTTGCGATGTTTGAAGCCAGTGACAGAGAAGTGCCTGATGACTTATTTGAAAAAATCGCTACCCAATGAGAAGTGTTAAAAAAGATTTTGATAACCCGCCAGACATTTTACAAAGTGAAGGTTGTCAGCAGAAAATAAAACACGCATTACATGAACAAAATCAGCACCATTTCAGTCAATATTACTACGGACACCCTAATAAAGTTCGTCAAAATTTAGAAACGTTATACCAATATAAATGTGCTTATTGTGAAACAAAAGTCACAGGTTCAGTCTGAAGAGTTGATCATTTTCGTCCAAAAGTATCAAATCAAAGAAGAGGACACGCATACTGGTTACTATTGGCTAGGTTACGAATGGAATAATCTTATACCGGCATGTGAAAAGTGTAATCGCGCTAAATCTAACGCTTTTCCACTTGAACCGATGGGTATCAGAGTCAAAGAACCCCCTTTGAATCGTCATGGCGAATTGGAAACACATTTATGTCGAGTAGATTCACCAACACTGTTGGCTGAAAAACCGTTACTATTGAATCCTGAAATTGATAATCCTGAATTACATTTTGTATTTTGCCCCAATGGTGAAATTAAAGCAGTCACAGAACGAGGCCAAAAAACGGTAGAAATCTGTCAATTAAATCGCTTAGAATTGGTATTAGCGCGTAAGGAAATAGTCGATAACGTCATTGACAAAATAAGACAATTGACGAATGATTTTATTCAAAGTGTTATTAATGAAGACACTTTATATTACTCATTGAAACATTTATTTTTTGAGATACTCAAGGCGCAATCGCCAGATAATGCTTATTCACAATTAGCTTGGTTTATGTTTAAAAAGTTTGAATGGTTTTTTTTACAGCCTTTGGATATAAAACAACAGAAAATCGTTAAAAAAGCTTTTCAATTGTTTACAGGAATAAAATGATAAAGATGGGTTAGACAGTATGCTGTTATTAAGTGTCAAGAAGTGGGCTATTCAGAAAAGCGATAAAGGGCAACCACAAGGGATTGTCCCTACAAACTAATTCTTGCCTTCGTCTTCCAAACGCTGTGCCTTTTCAATAACCCTTTTTTCTAAGTCTGCCTTATATTGTTTGACGTTGTTGCGAATGTCTGGCATTTTAATGCCGACAATTTGCGCGGCGAGTATTCCGGCATTTTTTGCGTTATTGATGGCGACTGTGGCAACGGGTACACCGCCTGGCATTTGGACTATTGATAATAAGGAATCTAGGCCTTGTAAACTAGAGGTTTTAACGGGTACGCCAATGACGGGTATGGGGGTGATAGCGGCAACCATGCCGGGTAAATGGGCCGCGCCGCCGGCCCCTGCAATAATCACGTCTAGGCCTCTTGATTCTGCGGTTTTGGCATAATTAAACAAACGTTCCGGGGTTCGATGGGCTGAGACGATGGTGAGTTCATAAGCGACTCCTAATTCTTTTAGCATTGTCGCTGCTTCTTTCATGACGGGCAAGTCTGAGTCGCTGCCCATGATAACGCCTACACTTGGTTGAGTCATATTTTTTCCTTGCCTTTGATTTTTAAAATCGTTTTGACTTTTTGGAGTTTAGCCATCGCTTTATCTAAGTGATTATCCAAAATCGTAATGTGTCCCATTTTTCTAGCCGGTTTGGTGATCGCTTTGTCATAAAAATGGAAGGATAAACCAGGTATGCTTAACGCTTCCGCTAAACCTTCAATCACGGGTTCTCCGGTATAACCCGCTTCTCCTAATAAATTGAGCATCACGGCGGGCTTTAATAACTGAGTATCGCCTAAGGGTAGGCCGCTGATTATCCGAATGAGTTGCTCATATTGGGAAGTCATACAGGCTTCTATGGTGTAATGGCCGGAATTATGTGGCCTCGGTGCGATTTCGTTGACCAAGATTTCCCCTGTTCGAGTGAGAAACATTTCGACACCAAAGATGCCGACTCCTCCCAATGCCTCTACCGCGTCAATCGCCACTTGACGGGCCTGTTCTGCCGTTGCTTTGTCAATCTGAGCGGGCGCGGCGACAATATCACAAATATTGGTTTGATCATCAAAAACCATTTCGACTACTGGATAACAGGCTATTTCGCCGTCCTGCTTTCTGGCGATGATAATGGCTAATTCTTTTGTAAAATCAATCAATTCTTCAATCATTGAGGGTGTTTTCAGGGCGAACGCTAAATCCGCTTGATTTTTCAACACCATCACGCCTTTACCATCATATCCCCCATGACGCGCTTTTTGTACAATAGGAAAACCCATCAATGCGAGAGAAGCGGGCTTCTCTACAGCTTCAAAATGGGGTACTGGGATACCCTTGTCAGCAAGTCTTTGTTTTTGTTTGAATTTATCTTGGATAATTTCCAATACAGCCGGTTGCGGATAAATGGTACAACCATCATCATGCAAACTGTTTAAGGTTTGTGTATCAATATGTTCAATATCATAAGTCAATACATCGCTGACTTTGGCAAGTGCCCTGATCTTTTCAGGATCATATAAACTGCCGATAATCTGTTGATCAGCAATCTGAGCGGCGGGACATTCAGGCGTTGAATCTAAGACGGTGACAAAAAATCCCATGTTTTTAGCGGCCAGTATGGACATTTTAGCCAATTGTCCGCCCCCAATGATGCCGATTCGTTTGATAGAATAAAGAGTTTGATTTTTTTGTTTGATTTTTGGATTTTTCATATAGCGTTTGTTCGATAATCCTCGTCTTAGATCAATGTGGCCCAAACCTGACAGGTTTTCAAAACCTGTCAGGTTTTAAATTTTCCAGTTAAGGCAAATTCACCTGGGGCGGTGGTGTCCAGCCCTTTTTGATGTGTTCAACGACGACTGTCGTGTCAATACCACCTCGCACATTAAATTCTGCCCGTAAACGCATAAAACGTGGCGCACAGGCTTGCACTAAATTATTGAGAATCCTGTTTGTAACCGCTTCGTGAAACGCGCCTTCGTCACGATAAGACCATACGTAACCTTTCAATGATTTTAATTCAACACACTGTTTATCTGGCACATAGTCTAAAAATAATGTGGCGAAATCAGGTTGTCCCGTTTTGGGACACAGACAGGTAAATTCAGGAATGCGGATATGAATCGTATAATCGCGTTCGCTATGCGGATTATCAAAAGTTTCAAGTGTTTTGTCTGGTCGGATTGGCATAATGGGTTACATCAACTTTGATACTGTAATAAAACTATTTTGATTCCATTTTTTGCATAGCTTGTCGTTGTAGCCCACAAAATTCATCGGCGGCATTATAGCCTTGCATTTTGAGACTATGGTGGCGTACTGCACATTCAAGTAGTACCGCTAGATTGCGCCCAGGGGCGACAGGTAAGCGGATTTCAGGTAGATCAATCCCCATAATATTACGTAAACCATAATCACCTTGTAACCTGTCAATATTGTTCAATCGTTCAGAACTGGCATGTTCTAGTTGCACAATCAGGCGTAAATATTTTTCTTTTTTGATGGCACTGTCGCCAAACAAAGCTTGTACATTTAAAATCCCTAAACCACGTACTTCTAAAAAGGCATTCATGCCTAAAGGGCATGCACCTAGAATCGTTTTGGGTGTCATTTTGGAAAATTCAGGGGCATCATCAGCAATTAAACGATGCCCCCGACTAACCAGTTCTAGGGCTAATTCACTTTTACCAGTTCCGCTGTCACCCATAATTAAAACACCCATGCCTAACACGTCCATAAAAACACCGTGCAGGGTGATGCGTTGTGCGATTAATCTGGCGAAAGTGGTATGCAGATAATTAATCACATTTTCGCCAGACAAAAGTGAGGTGAACAGAGGAATCTGCTTGTTGTCGGCCATGTTGCTCAAGTCTTCAGGGACAGACAGGCCGTCAACCACAATAATACTGACCAGATTTTGGTTTTCAAATAATTGCCTGATGGATTTGTGATAGGCGTTTATTTCAAGTTCCTTTAAATAGGCCAGTTCGTATACACCAATGATTTGAATTTGATGAGGATGAATCAGGTTAAAATAACCGACATTGGCGAGTTTTTGATATGGTTCTAATAAAATGGCACGCTGAACACCTTTTTGTCCAGCAAGCCAAGCCAATGTTAAATCGTCGGCGTGATTTTGAAAGAGTTCCTCAACAGTAAACCGGGTCATAATAAATAGAGATATAAATGTAGGGTGGGTAAGTTCGTTTCGACGCCCTGCGTCGAAACGAACTTGCCCACCATTCCAAGCCCACCATTCTTGTTGCTAAGTATAAAAATGTAGGGTGGGTAAGTTCGTTTTGACGCCCTGCGTCGAAACGAACTTGCCCACCATTCCAAGCCCACCATTCTTGTTGCTAAGTATAAAAATGTAGGGTGGGTAAGTTCGTTTCGACGTCCTGCCTCGAAACGAACTTGCCCACCATTCCAAGCTAAGTATAACAAGTCAGTTAAGAGGCGGCTTCCAGTGAATCAACAGGTTAAATTTGTCTCCACAGTCTTCGGTATGACGCAACTTTTCACGAAACTCATCACTGCTAAACATCTGTGCCAATTGGGCCAGAATTTCTAAATGTTCATCTGTCGAGTTTTCAGGCACCATTAAGGCAAATAGTAAATCAACCGGTTTGTGATCAATCGAATCAAAATCAATACCGTTTTCCAGTTGTAAAAAGGCCGCTAAGGTGACATTGCATTGAGCTACTCTAGCATGAGGAATCGCAACCCCTTTACCAATGGCGGTACTGCCTAATCGTTCACGCCCTAATAGTTCTTCAAAAACATCGTAACTGGTCAGTGATGAGGTTTCTTGGGCCAGCAATTTACTGAAGTATTCAAAAACACGTTTCTTGCTGGTTGCCTGTACATGGCAGAGTATCCTTTCTGGTGTCAGAATGTCTGAAATTACCATGGGCTTGTGACTTATTCAATCAGTTGGTTGATGAGCTTTCATACCACCTTCAGACTGATGATGGTTTTGAAGTTTTTCCTTGTGTTTTTTTATCTGTCTATCCAGTTTGTCAGTGAGGGCATCAATTGCAGCGTACATGTCTTCATGTACGGCATCCGCAAATAAGTTAGCACCACTGACGTGCAAGGTGGCTTCTGCTTTTTGACGTAGTTTTTCGACACTCAGCACGACATGCATGTTGGTCACATGATCAAAGTGACGTTCTAAACGCTCCATTTTAGCGGTAACGTAATTACGTAGAGGTTCAGTAATCTCAATGTGATGACCACTAAGATTGAGTTGCATCGGTGTACTCCTTTGTTAATGATGGTGTTTTTGGTATTGTGAATGGGCACCCATAATGGGCAACCAAAAAATTGGGCAATCCGTAGGGTTGCCCCCTGTTGCCTAGACGAATGAGCGTTTTCTCTCATTGGAGGCGGGAATAACCATGGCCTCGCGGTATTTGGCAACTGTGCGTCTGGCTACCTTGATTCCTCGTTCTGATAATAACGTGGCAATTTGACTATCACTGAGTGGTTTTGTGCTGTTTTCAGTCGCAACCATTTTTTTGATCATAGCACGAATGGCTGTGGAAGAACATTCTCCACCATTACTGGTGGCAACATGACTAGAAAAGAAATATTTAAGTTCCAATATGCCTTTAGGGGTATGAATATATTTTTGTGTTGTGACGCGAGAAATCGTTGATTCGTGCATTTCCAATTCTTGTGCAATATCATGTAGTACCAACGGTTTCATAGCTTCATCGCCATAGTCCAGAAAACAGGATTGACGTTTCACAATACATTTAGCCACTTTCAATAATGTTTCATGCCGACTTTTAAGACTTTTTATAAACCACCTAGCTTCTTGTAAATGCGTTTTTAAACTCGTATGATCTTCACGATTTTCGATCTTTGGAATCAGACTGGCATAGTGAGCATTAATACGCAGTTTAGGTGAAATCTCTGAATTGAGTTCGACTTTCCACAAACCCTTAACTTTTTTGACATAAGCATCGGGTATGATATAAGTCGTTTGTGAAGATTCAAGTAAGGCCCCTGGGTGGGGATTGAGAGATTGAATAAGGTTAACAGCTTCTTTTAATTTTTCACTACTTAACTTCATGCGTTTGCTTAATTGGGCATAGTCGTGTTCGCCCAACAGGCTTAAATGTTTCTTGACGATAGTGGTTGCTTCTTTCAAAAAAGGGGTGTTGGACTCGTATTCAGCCAATTGTAATAATAGGCATTCTTTTAAATTCCGTGCCCCTACGCCAATTGGATCAAATTTTTGAATGCTACGGAGTACGGCTTCTATTTCCTTATTATTGACACGCGTTTCGATACCTAAACTTTGTGCAATTTCGTCAAATGAAGCACGTAAATAACCATCGCTGTCAATGGCATCAATGATGGCTATAGCATAGATACGCTCTTTATCTGTAAAATGTTCTAACTCCAGTTGCCACAGTAAATGCCGTTGTAATGTTTCTGTTTCTATTTCTTGATTCTCTAGAAAATCTTTACCCTTGTTGTAATTGGAAGCGTCAGAGGAGGAGAAGCTGCTGTCATAAATATCTTCCCAATCACTGTCAACGGCCAGTTCATCCGGAATCTCGGTAATATTACCCACAGCGATTTCATCATTCACCTCATTATCTAATCCGCTTGAAGCGTCAGAATTTGAATTGCCCAATTCTTCTTGAGCTTGCAGCTCAAGGTTTTGAGCCAAATCTAAATCCTGATTTTCTTCAATATCAGTCTCATAGTCATCGTCTTCTGCCACTTCCAACATGATGTTGGATTCCAAGATTTGCTGAACTTCCATTTGCAATTCAAGGCTAGACAACTGCAAGAGACGAATAGCCTGTTGCAGTTGTGGTGTCATGGTAATCTGATGCCCGATACGTATTTGGAGACGTGGTTTCATAATCGTTATTCAAAAATCCTGTTTAACCTACCGACATCAAGCCTATCACTGGCCGGTTTGACATTATAATCTGAAATTGTGGCCTAGATAGACCTCTCTAACGTGTTCATTGTGTAATATATTCTCAGGTGTGCCTTCTGCAATCAGATTGCCATCATTAACAATATAGGCACGATCACAAATACCCAAGGTTTCACGCACATTATGATCGGTGATTAAAATACCAATATCTAAACGGCATAAATGGGCAATAATCCGTTGAATATCTAACACAGAAAGCGGATCAACGCCTGCAAAGGGTTCATCAAGCAAAATAAACCGCGGTTCCGAAGCTAAGGCCCGGGCAATTTCAACACGCCGCCGTTCTCCTCCTGAGAGACTAATACCCAGATTGTTGGCTAAATGTTCTATATGCAATTCCTCTAACAAGGTTTGAAGGCGTTCTTTGCGCTTAGCTTTGTTGAGATGTTTTTGCACTTCAAGAATAGCCATAATATTATCTGCAACCGTCAGTTTACGAAAAACGGAGGGTTCTTGTGGTAAGTAACCTAATCCCATTTGTGCCCGCTTGTGCATAGGATAACGGGTGATATCGGTTTCGCCTAAGAAAATAGTGCCTTGCTCGCACCGAATCAAGCCGACCATCATATAAAAGCAAGTTGTTTTGCCCGCGCCGTTTGGCCCTAACAAACCCACAACTTCAGCACTGGTTACCTTGAGGCTGACATCTTTGACAACGAGACGAGATTTATAGCGTTTTGCCAGATGATGGGCTGATAGCGTACTGGTTCTCATAAAAATTGGCATCCCATACAACCGGTTTAAATAACAGGCTGTTTTAGTTTGAATGTAGGGGCGAACCTGCGTGTTCGCCCAACCTGCGTGTTCGCCCAACCTGCGTGTTCGCCCAACCTGCGTGTTCACCCAACCTGCGTGTTCACCCAATTAACACAATGCCCTGAAGCGAACAACTTTCCAGGCAAACGTTTTTATCGCGAAATACTTTTGCCTGGAACCCAAGAGAGGCTACGCTAAATCACTTCTTTGGCAGCGGCTTAAATGTCATTATAACCCGTCCCTTTTTAAGCTTGCCTTGATCCGCTTTAATGATACCCCGTTTTGTATCATAAGAAATACGTGGCGCTGTCGAAATGTAAGTATCTATTCCGCCTTTATTTTTTCGCAATTCAGCATCGTTCCGTAAGTGCAGCATACTTTTAACAGCCTGATATTCCATCTCATTAGCCTGAGCTTGGATATTATCGCCTGAATCGAGACGTTGCTTAAAACGAACGGGCTGACCTTCCGCCACAATTTTCTCAATTTCGTGTTTTTCCGTGTAATTCAAGGTGACTGTCTCGGCATTCAGGCGGATAGAACCTTGACTGACAATGACATTACCCGCATAAATAGCAACGCCTTTGATATTGTCAATACTGGCCTGATCGGCCTCAATTTGAATGGGTTGTTCACTATCAGTGGATAAAGCAAAAGCGCCATTGGAAAGCAGTAGAGTGATAACAAATAACCTGAATTTATGGCAGTACATAGTGTCCTCGCACTTTTGAAAGTAATTCTACCTGTTCTGTGGACATAAAAACACGCATACCGATGCTGTGAGTTTTGCTGTTGTGACTGATAATGGTACTGGGCGCGGCCGTTTCGGCATATTCAGTATCCACTTGTACAAACACATCTTGTGAGATCACTTGCACTTGTTGTAGTGGATTTTGAGTCTGCCGTTGTAAAGTCGTCTTACCGAGTAACTTGATATGATTACCATCGGGCGATATTTCACCTTTTTCGGCACGCATTGTCCATGTAGGCTGCCCTTCTTTGTTATAGAATACTATATCAGGTGCAGTCAAGGCTGTATTAGCTTGTGGATAATGTACCATCATTTTGGCCGTCAATTGATTTTTTTTGTGGCCCTGTTCATCCATACGAGTCGTCTTAAAATTTTTCATGGTGTAATCAGGGACATCAAGACGACTTTTGGGCAAATCCGAAAAATCTTTTTTCAAACTAGACCACAGCCCAATTGTTATTAGCATCAAACTGATTAAAACCAGTCCGCTTCGCCAATAACTTAACACACAAATCTTGAGCGTTTTTTGACTTAACACACAAATCTTGAGCGTTTTTTTAAAAAACGCAAATAGCTTTTTAACACTGGCGCGTTGTGATTGGCGTTCTTTAGTCGATTTAGGTTTGGGAAGTCGCTGCATAAGCGGGGTGTTCCCAGAAAACTTAATAAATTTGCCTTTTGGTGTTGTAATGATAAAACGAGGAGATTTGAACATTAAGCTTTCCTAAAAGAATCAAATTCCACAGTGCCTGTTTTTGGTATCATCGTCCATAACAACTGGTTATCAACTTGGCTGATTAACTCACACACTTTTTGTGCCCCCATCAACACAACGAATTTGGCCCGCTTTTTCAAAGAGATTTTTCATATACCGTTTTAAATTAGAGTTTATAGTGATTTAATACAACTGATTGACTTAAAATAATTTAAAATCAATCATAAAATCAATCACTTAATTAACAATTAAATTGAATTGGTATAAAGTCCCTTGATAACTGATAATTGATGTGATGTTTTAAATTAGAGTTTATAGCGATTTATACTTAGCATCGTCATATAATAGCGACCTATTGATTCTAACAGCCAACAGCTTTTCACGCTTTCACGCAAAAGTACAGCTTCGCTCAACTTTTGCGTGAAAAAGATTTTGCGCGCAAAATCTTTGGCGTGAACCGGAGGTCAGCGAAGCTAAAGCAGTTGTCGCAACGCGAAAGTCAGGTGGTGGTGACTAACCTTTCACGCTATGGTTTTATCGCGTTATACTTTTGCGTGGAATGGATTTTTACTTGCAGCAAAAGCGCAAATTATAACGGTGGACAGTATATTTAAAACAACTGATTGATTTGAAATAATTTAAAATCAATCATAAAATCAATCACTTAATTAACAAACAATTAAATTGAATTGGTATAATGTCCTTTGATAATTGATAATTGATTAAATCACTTTGGCTCGTAAGAGATCATGCAGGTGCAACACGCCCCTCAAAGTCTGTTGGGCATCTACGACCAATAACGCTGTGATTTGATAAGTTTGCATCACACTCAAGGCCTCAACTGCCAAGCAATCATCAGTGACTGTTTTACACGATGCCGTCATCACGTCAGTTATTATTGTACTATGAATATCAACTTGTTTATCAAGCGCACGACGCAAATCGCCATCAGTAAACACACCAACGACATGCCGCTTATCGGTTACGATTGCCGTCATGCCTAAACCTTTATGCGTCATTTCTACCAAGGCATCGCCTAGTGTGGCCGTCGGTGGCACCATCGGTATGGCAGAACCGGTGTGCATAATATCATGGGTTAATAATAACAAACGACGTCCCAAACGTCCCCCCGGATGAGAACGGGCAAAATCGTTGGCGCTAAAGCCCTTGGCTTCGAGTAAGGCAATGGCCAAAGCATCCCCCATCACCAAAGCGGCCGTCGTACTAGACGTAGGCGCTAATCCCAATGGACAGGCCTCTTTTTCGACGCTCACATCAATGTTGACAGTCGCGGCCCTCGCCAGTGTGGCGCTTTGATTGCCAGTCAAGGTAATTAAGGGTACGCCTAAGCGTTTAATAAGTGGTAGAATGACTAAAATTTCTTCCGTTTCACCGGAGTTTGATAAAGCCAAAACCACATCTTTAGCGGTAATCATTCCTAAATCGCCATGACTGGCTTCGCCAGGATGCACAAAAAAAGCGGGACTGCCAGTACTGGCTAATGTTGCCGCAATTTTACCGCCGATATGTCCAGATTTGCCCATGCCGATGACAACAATTCGCCCTTCGCATTCAAGCATAAACTCACAAGCTTGTACAAATATCTCATCAATTCGAGCGGTAAGTGCGCGAATAGCTTGGGCTTCAGTTTGTATAACTGCTAAGCCTAATGCTTGTAGTTTCTCAGTTTGCTCTGACATAGACAGAAAATACCTTTGACGAGTACAGGTTACACTCGCTTTTTATAATTGTAAAATATGAATTATGAATTATGAATTATGAATTATGAAAACCAAACTCAAGTTGATTTATTTGATTTTCGTATCTCATGAAAAAATATCATTTGATCATAAACCAAAATTTTTTTGATTGTAAATGATAAATTGGAAATGCCACTTGATGAAGTGTTCATAGGTTCATATAAATTCAATTTTATACCAAACAGATTGCTTTGTTCCTGAAATTGTCATTCGTTTTGAGAAATGAGAAAATTTTGTCAATGCCATTATGAGTTAAGGGCAAGCCTACGGATTGATTTGATTTTTAATGACGGTTTGTAGGCCATTCCACGCGCAAGCCCTCACTGTTCGATCTTAAAATCAGGGCTTGTATTCAAATAACGCCTTTTTTCATTTGGGTGCCATTTTTGCCGCGACATTTAAAATCAAGAACTTACTGAATAGGTAGAACGAAGTGTGGCCGGTGCGGAGAATGATAGCCAATAGCCCAGCTGCCCTTTTAAATGTGTTAATTATTAATATAATGACTTACCATTCGCTTAATTAATATAATAAATAGGCGAAAAAACTTAATATTCCCTCCTCTTTAAAAATCAAGCATTAAGACGAGCATTGCTCTAATGACACAGTCGAAGGTAGATTCAATTGATAAAAATCGAAATAAAATAAACTAAACTAATGCTATTTTTGATAACTGATAATTGATAACTGATTTCCACATTTCACATTTCACGCGCTTTGTACAGCGAAGCGAAACTTTAGCGTGAAATAAAGTTGCGCGCAACTTCTTAAGTGAAATACAGTTTTGCGCGCAAAACTTGCAGCAAAGAACTGATAACTGATTTCCACGATTTCACGCTTAAGTTTCGCTCCGCGAAACTTAAGCGTGAAATAAAGTTTTTGCGCGCAAAAACTTTTGCGTGGAACTGATGATTGAATTTCATAAATTATTTGGCTTAAGCTTGATGGATATGTTTACGGATTCTTACTATGACGTGGAATTGGAAAAAAATTTGGCCCTTCAAGAACAATTTCTGGATATGATTATTCTGAAAAAATCAGAGGGGAAACCACCAAGAGCATTACCTGATGGCTTTGAGAATTTATCGACAAGTCGTTACGAGAACCGTTGGATGACTGGGCTCTTGATGAGTTGATTGGCTACTATACGATTTTCCGCAAACAAGTCAGTCCCTCATTAAAAGAATTATTGCCCATTGATGCCTTTCAACTTTATGCCATTTGTACTCGTCGTCCGCATGGTTTACAAAAAAAATGGAAAGCGAAACGAATTTTAGAGGGCGTTTATGAGATTGGCAGTTTTACTCGTCCCATCCGAATTATTCTGTTAAGTCAGATCGCGCAACGGCCCAAAAATGCGTTATGGCATTTATTCGGTGCCAATGAGAGTGGATTTGAGTTTGGTGATAAACATTATGAATGGCACAATTTAAAAACCAAACAAATCCTGAATGATTTGTACGATATCTATTTGAAAGAGGGGGTTGTTATGCCTTATACCTTAGAGGATTATTACCGCGAACACGTTGATCCCTATATTGAATCCTTACCGCTGGCAGTCCGATTAAAGGGAATTTCCCCTTCAGAACGCCTTAAAGGAATTTCCCCTTCAGAACGCCTTAAAGGGATTTCCTCTTCAGAACGCCTCAAAGGACTTTCGCCGGAGGAAATTTTTGAGCAGTTTTCGCCCGAAATGATCGAAAAATATTTGTCTACCTTGAAATCACAGAAAAAATAAGTCTTCATGACGACAGCGAATTTAAAACCGATTTGAGGGCGATAATGAACGGCTCGCCCCTACATTTTGCCCGTAGGGGCTGCCCTATCGTGTTCGCCTCCCCCAAAATTCGTTATAATCCGCTTTTGTTTATCAAAACCAAGGATTATCAACCACTTGTTTACGAAGAAACTATCTGCGATTTTCTTCCAAGACACTCATTCAAAAGAGCGCACGGCCGTGCGCTTATAAAATGGAAACTAAATCAATTGGTTATAAAAAAATTGAGAACAGGTATGCGGAATGCCAATATTATGACTCAAACAACAGGATAAATATCTGACAAACTATAGCATGTAGGGGCAATACCTTCGGATTGCCCATTTTTCACCACCATCGGGGCAACCACAAGGGATTGCCCCTACACTGTTCAGAAAGAGGAAACCCATTTAATGCCATTTAAAACCGAAAATGTGCCTCAAAAGGGAGCCAAGCATCATGATTTTGATGACGATGATGATGACTTGCTGCCCAAGATGATTTATCGAGACACGCAAAAAATGTTCTCAAAATTCGTTCACTTCCTAAAACCTTTTGGGATAGTCATCATTTTTGTTTTCTTCATCTACCTGATTATCAACTCAACCGTTTTTATGACGAAATCGGGTTATATTTATCTTTATGACAACATCTGGACGGGCGAAATAGAGGTATACGACAAACCAGGCGTTCACTTTCAAACCCCCTTTTCGCCGGTGACACGTTATAAGCAAGTCTGGATCGTTGATTTTGGCACAGGCTACGCTGGTGAACAAATACGCCGTGCCAAAAAATCCATTGAACTTCGCTTCGCTGATAGCTACACAGCAAAAATCCCAGCGACTTTTCGTTATAAACTGCCAACTCAGGGTAATATCACTCATATTACTAAGGATAATATGAGATGGATTGAAAGAATTCACCGCGATTTTACCAGTCAGGAAAAATTGGTCGATGCCATGTTGATTCCCGTTTCGCGTGATGTCATGGTGATTACCGCAACGCAATACACTGGTGAAGAATTTTTTCAGGGTGGCTTAAATCAATTCAGGGTTGATTTGGAAGATCAACTGCAAAATGGTATCTATCAAACAGAACGCAAACAAGTTGATGTGAGACAAAGAGACTTAGCCGCATTCGGTTATCAAGAAGAGGGGATGCCGCAGAAAACCACTAGCTTAAAGGTTTGGAAAACCGTGCCGATTAAAGGGAAAGATGGCAAAATTCTGCGTTTGGAAAAAAAATCGCTGGTTGATTATGGCATTGACGTGATACAAGTCACTTTAGGTGTACCCGTGCCAGAAGCGGAACTCGAACAACTACTGGCTGATAAAAAACGTTTTGATAGAGTGGCCAATGAAAAAGCAGACGAATTAGCCCTGATTATGGAAGATCAGAGAATTCAATTGGCCAATATTCGGAAAGATGGGAGTACTCAGTCGGCCCATATTCAAAAAGAACTGAAAATTCAATTGGCGAAAGAAGCCAAGGATGAGAAAATTCAGTTGGCTCAAAAAGCCAAAGCCTTAGCCTTGCTTGAGAAAGATAAAGTGCTTCATATTGCTCAAAAAGAGGAAGTATTAGCCTTGGTGCATGAAGATCGAAAAATTCAATTGGCTAAAGAAGACAAAAAAATGGCCATTGAACTCGCCACGACTCAGGCTAAAAAAGAAGAAGAATTACTGGTTGCACAAGAAAACCAGAAAATTCACTTGGCGAATCTTGAAACGCAGACAAAAATGAACCTCGCTAAAAAAGCGGAAGATTTAGCCATCGTTGAGGAAATGAAGAAGATTCAACTGGCCAATGTTGATAAGGATAAAGCAACCCAGCTCGCTCGAATTGAGAAAGAGAAGGAAATGAAACTGGATCAAAAAGCGGAAGAGTTAGCCCTAGTTGAGGAAATGAAAAAAATTCAACTGGCCAATGTTGAAAAGGAAAAGAAGATCCAATTGGCTCAAAAAGAGAAAGAATTTTCCATTATTCAGGAAGAACAGAAAATTCAACTGGCGAATGTTGAAAAGGATAAACAGGTTCAGTTAGCTAACCAACTGAAAATGTTAGCCCTGGTTCAGGAAGAACAGAAAATTCAACTGGCCCAAAAGGCCAAAGACTTGGCTATTGTTGAGGCGGAAACGAAAGTTCAACTGGCCCAAAAATCAGAAGAATTGGCTCTGGCGCAAGAAGATCATAAAATTCAACAGGCCAAATTTGAATCCGCGCAATTTGAGGCTAAGATTTTCAGAGAAAAAGGGTTAGCTGAAGCGGATGTTCTGAAAGCCAAGTACGCGGCCCGCATTTCAGAAATGTACATCGCGGAAATTCAAAAAGAAATCGCGGCCATTATTTACCCCAATTTAAAGGGGGTTAATGTGACCATGCCGCGTAATATCGTTAATTTAGGCGGACAAGACAACAAGCTACAAACTAATCTTGATGTCTTATCAAGCTTTGCCACAATTGGGGTGATGGAAGGGCTAGAAAAGAAGGCATTAGATCAATCGCCTCTCATAACCCAATCAGACTCACCTTGAAAATCGTGTTGCTATTTTTTTTCAACATTCCATGTTCAAGTTTTTGCGCGCAAAAACTTGAACATGGAATAGAGTCCACAGAGAACCACAGAGGGGCACAGAGGATGATCACTCTGTGTTCCTCTGTGAACGCCGTAAAGCGTTTTTAACGCAACAATTTTGAACAAAAATTGCTTTCGCACTTTTCTCGCAAATAAACAATCATGTTTTCCAGAATCTACAAATACAATCACGAACTCAATTCTTACGATTTGATCAAATTCATTGCCATCATCGCAATGATAATCGATCATATCGGATTTTTTTTTATCATCGAGAATACCGACTATTGGCGTGCCATAGGCCGATTAGCCGCTCCTCTGTTTTTCTTCATTGTCGGTTACGTTTCAAAATATCATATCCGATTCAATATTTTATTCTACGGCATACTCATCACCCTTGTGCATATTGACTTAGGCTACCCTTTCCTGCTGAATATCCTCATCGTCATTGTCTGTATCAAATGGCTATTGGATCGTTGGCAACCCAGCCAAGCTAATACCCTTACCTTAGTCCTGATTTTTATCAGCTTGTATTTTCTCTATTTTTGGACAAGAGAGTGGATTGAATATGGACTATTAGGTTTCGCTTACGCCATCTGTGGGCACTTAGTCGCGACACAAACAAAACCCATTTTCACCTCGTTTTGCATAGCCGCAACCCTGTTTACTCAATTTTTTGAGCGCATTCTTTTCAACGACAATCTGCATATTGCGTTCATCATTTCAAGCGTTGCCATTCTACTCTATCTCATCATGGCCTTATTTCGATATCAAGTCTTTACTGTTCACAACCCCATTATTAAAAATACCGTGTTAATCTTTTCCAGATACTCACTAGAAATCTATTTTTGGCATTTATTTATTTTTACCCTGATTTTTTTATTATTTTTCAACTGATGATACGCAACGTACTCAAGGAGAATTTTAAAGAATAAGGCATAAAACCGAGTAGTGAGGCATAAAGGTGATATGGGGCGCATTTCTAAAAAAAGGATCATTATCAATCTGGGTTGAGTTGTACTACAAAACCGTGGGAATGTACATGAGATATTGTTTATCAAGATAGAATCCTTTATTAACGCTATCGTTACCAATTTATTTATTCTTTGTTATATTCTTTACAAATTTCTTTTGCGGTTATTGGCAATAGAGAATGGAATAATTATTGCTTCAATGAGCATGACGCTTTTGTCATGCCTAATAAAAACGGGTATAACATACATTTTATGGCGGGAATATCGTTGTACTCATGGTAGTCAAACGCCAAAAAACAGTTTTTAGTTTTTATTATTATCAATGATTGATAATGCCCCTTTTTTTGGGAATGCGCCCAGTGATATGATAGTTGATGACGCAGCGCCTCATGATTGACGCTGATTTTTTTAATCAGTGTTAATCATGAGCATCAGTTAAATCAGCCTTCTATCTATAACTTTCATTTTCTTGTAAAGCAAACCAATCAATGAATAGCTTACCCAATGACATGTATAGCGCACAAAACGCTTTTGAACAGCAACTTGCTCAACAAATCCTAATCAGTGAAAAAAAGCGTGTAACCATTCTTGCTGTCATTCTCAGTTTTCTGGTGGTATTAGAAGTTTTCATACTAGGTTGCTGTACGCTCGGTTTCTTTCCAAAAGAATTTTACTCTAAAGTATATGGTTTACCATTTTGGGTATGGTTAAACTTATTATTAGCCAGCTTTGCGGCTTATGAATGGGGATTACGGTTATTTATAGACTACGTGATTAGGCGCAAAAAAAAAATCCCTACCTTTTATCGCTACTTTAACGTGTTTGAAGAAACCAGCTTTCCCACTCTAGCTATTTTACTGATGGCACAAGTGCTTGATCCCATTTCCGCCCTGATTGCACCACCGACTTTTATTTATTTCATTTTCATCATTTTAGCCGTATTACGCCTAGATTTTAAATTATGTCTCTTTACCGGCAGCGTTGCTGCATTGGAATATTTTTTACTGGCTTGGTTTTACTTGCCAGCACTCAGTGATTCAGCCCAGACAAATACTTTAGCAGTCATACAGCATCATATTGTGAAGGCCATGATTTTATTTATTGCAGGCTTGGTAGCCGGTTTACTCACATTAGAACTCAAAAGACAGATTCTCCATTCCTTTCGTACCCTCCAAGAACGTAATAACATTGCCAATATATTTGGGCAACATGTTTCACCAGCGGTGGTTGAAAAACTATTACATCAACCGACAGAAATGAATACCGAAAGCCGGCATGTCTGCGTGATGTTTTTAGACATTCGAGACTTTACCCCGTTTTCAGAAACGCATGAACCTGAAGAAGTCGTTAATTTTCTCAACACCCTGTTTGAACCGATGATTGATATTGTAAATCAGCATAATGGCGTGATTAACAAATTTTTAGGTGATGGTTTTCTGGCGATTTTCGGGGCCCCCCTTTCAGATGGCAAAGACAGCCAAAATGCCGTCAATGCCGCCCAAGCAATATTACACAATGTCAAACAGAAGATTGCTGAGGAAAAACTGCCCCCAATCCGTATTGGGATAGGGCTACACACAGGGCAAGCTGTGACAGGCACAGTCGGATCAACACAGCGCAAGGAATATACTGTGATTGGCGATGTCGTCAATCTAGCCTCCCGGATTGAGCAACTCAATAAACAACTTGGAACACAACTATTGATATCAGAGGCTGTTTTGGAAGCGATGGGCAAAAATATCAACCCCATCATTGATCAAGGTTTAATACCCATAAAGGGGCGAAATGCGCCCGTGCAAATTTATCAGATTGATTAGCCACTGGAAGCACCTATCAGTTTAGTATAGCGGATTAACGGTATAAACGGATTAGTTTATTGGTAGCATTGAGTTATAGGATTTTTCGATTTGCTTAAATGGTATCAATACCGAGAAGCGGCTCCCCATTTGATTATGCAAGCTTTTTTGCAACGGATAGTCAATAGTGGTGGGCGAATTTCACGGGAGATGGTATCGGGAAGGAGACGATTGGATTTGTGTGTGCATTATGAACAAAGCCGTTATCCGATTCAGTTATCAGTTATCAGTTATCAGTGAAATAAAGTTTTTGCGCGCAAAAACATTTGCGTGGAAATCAGTTATCAGTGCCTTGATATCCACTATTGGAAAGGCCAACTTATGTATCTGACAAAAGTTGTACTATCTATCACTAAAAAAAACGCTTATGTCTATTTCACGCAAAATAAAACGACTTGAATTATCAATTATCAATTCCACGCTCAAGTTTTTGCGCGCAAAAACTTGAGCGTGGAAATCAATTATCAATTAGTCGTTTTACATGGTGGCCAATAATTAAATATGTTGTCCATTCGATAGGGCTGGTTTTCAAAAAAGTGTAGTGATCAGATTGCTCTTGAACTGATCAATATTAAATCAGCGTAAATCATGACAATCATGACAATCTGCGTTCTATCACGTTTGCCCCAGTTTTTGCGCGCAAAAACAACCACTAGATGGTTTTCAAAAAAGTTTTATTTAGAGTATTGATTTTGAGTCGATCATTTATAAATAGTGGGTTGTGAGGTTATTAAAATTTTGTGTTCCTTAATTGCTGATGTTTTGATGGGTTCGTAGAGACGCGATCGCGAAGCGTCTCTATATCATAAAAAATCAAAACGCGAAACATCATAGATGCGAAGCATCATAGACGCGATGCATCGCGTCTCTACATTGTTAACTTTATAGGTACATCAACTATGTCAGTTTCTGAACCGATTAGAAAACAATTTGTTGAATACATTATGCTTCAAGTTTTTGATGATCAATATATTGATCGTCAAGAGGAAAAGAATATTCTTGAAGCAGGTATCAAGATAGGGATCGGCATTGATGAAGGGCTTGTTATCATACGACAAGTGGCTTCTGAAAAAGCTTTGGTGATTGAGAGAGATGTAGAAGAGCGGGCTAAGGAAGTGCTTGAACAATTTGCGCTTAATGATGGTGTGATTGATAAGAAGGAATTTGAAAAGACTGTCACGTTGTTTAAATCCTCTTCACATGGAAAAGTGCCTGAGCATGCGATTAAAAAACGATTGAAGCAGATGATATTAACTCAGGGCTGGAAAGTTAAAGAGGGTGGTTTATTTGGCTCAAAGTGGTTTTCTGAAATTGCGTGATTAATTGATAGAACGCTGATTTTTTTGTGAGCTTGTCGAAAATTTAATCAGTGTTGATCATGATCATCAGTTAAATCTGCGTTCTATCTTAAAGCGGCATTTAATGAGATCAAAACCTTGATATCGCTCTAAGGTTAATTGATTATTCTTTCCAAATTCATTTAAGGAGTATCTAATAAATGGCTGTCTCAGAAGGTATCCGAAATCAGTTTATTGAATTTATTACGCTTCAGGGGTTTGATGATCAATATATTGATCGTGAAGAAGAGAAGCGAATCCTTGAGGTGGGTGTCAAAAATGGCATCAGCGTTGAGGAGAGTTTGTCTTTGATTCGTCAAGTGGCTTCACAAAAGGGGGTGGTTGTTGAGAGAGATGCTGAGGAACGCACTCAGGCGTTTTTGGAAAATGCGGCTACGAATGATGGCAAGGTAACTAAAAAGGAATTTGAAGATGCGGTTGCCTTGTTCAAAAAGGCCAGTAAAGGCAAAGTGCCTGAACCTGAAATGAAAAAACGCTTAAAGAAGATGATGGAAGACAACGGGTGGAAAGCTAAGGAAGGTGGGTTGTTTGGTTCTAAGTGGTATTCTGCTATTGAATAGCATTGTTTTTGTCGGGTGGGTTTTGCGGTGCAAAACTCACCTATTTTCTTTTTGTTTCTATGAGGTGCATTGAGTTATGGCGATTTCAGAGGAAGTCAGAAAACAGTTTGTTGATTACATCATGCTTCAAGTCTTTGATGATCAATATATTGATCGTACTGAGGAGAAGAAGATCCTTCAAGAGGGGATGGGAAAGGGTGTTGGTATAGAAGAAGGGCTGGGTATCATGCGGCAGGTGGCTCAAGACAAAGGGTTTGTGCTTGAAAGAGATGCTGAGGAACGTGCCAAGGATATGTTGGAGGCCTTTGCTACCAATGATGGTAAGGTTGATAAGAAGGAATTTGAGGATGTGGTAGGGCTGTTGAAAAAACAGAGTAAAGGTAAGATACCGGAAGCTGAGATGAAAAGACGGCTCAAGAAAATGATGGAAGATAACGGTTGGAAAGCTAAGGAAGGTGGGTTGTTTGGTTCTAAGTGGTATTCTGCGATTCAGTAAGTTAGCCTATTTCGATATGACACCACGTTGATTGTCATGATTTGCGCTGATTTTAAATCAGCGTTAATCATGATAATCAGATAAATGGTGGGCAACAAAAACCCATTACACACCCTACATAAAATTTAATTCCATATATCAATATATTCCATTTCTTCAAATCACCCACATTGTTTTCATCCTTCCCCATTCCCCTTTCCTATTTATATAACAATGGCATTATTCAAACGCATTTTATTCAGTTTGCGTATGATGCGTCGTTATCGTCATGCGTTAGCAAACATTGTTCAAAATAGCCCTCGCAATCGCCAGTTGTGTCAAATTCCGCCTATCACGTTTAAAGAACAAGGTGTGGCGGTTATCGTACTGGATTTTGATGGCGTATTAGCGGCACACGGTGAACCTTATCCTGCTCCTGAATTACGGCCTTGGTTGCGCGACTGTATTGCACTATTTGGCCCTGAACAAGTCTTTGTTTTATCTAATAAACCTTTGTCAATCCGAATTGAGGATTTCAATCGCCATTATCCTGGGGTTCGCTATATTGCTGAAGTGAAAAAGAAGCCTTATCCCGATGGGTTGCAAAAAATTATGGCGATAACGGGGCAACCCGCTCAGGCTTTAATGTTAGTCGATGATCGATTGTTGACGGGGGGATTAGCGGCTTGTATTGCGAATGTGCCAATGACTTACATTACTCGCCCTTATGTACGGTTGTCTAAACGCCCAGTACAAGAATTATTTTTTATGACGCTACGGTTTTTAGAACGTTTGCCTTTTTCAGTTTGAATGGGTGGGCAATGCCCACCCTACAATTTCTCTATTCACTCATCGGCCAGTAATGGTGATATTTACATTGGCATCTCAGTAAATAGCGGTTTCAATTCTTGCAGATGTTGTTCTAAATTAATAGACAATAGCGAAGAAATCGAAAACAAAGTAGACAGTACATCTAAATTAGAATGGGCTTCACTGGCTATGCGAATGCGTTGTAGAAAATCATAATTCAGTGTCAGCAAATCTTTATAATACTTTTTCAATCCCTTCAATTCCCAATCGGTTTCCCCGCCCTCTTGATGCACGTAATATTGGCTGAGTAAATACGATGAACTCACCCTAAATACGATTTCATCTATTGAAGCAAAGGGCAAATGATAATGCGCCATGCCGCGCATTTTTGACAAAATCGGACATTGACTGGTTGCCATAACAAATCCAATCAAGGCTCTTAAACCCGTTTGTGCGTCGCAACGTTTAAAATATTCGCGTTCTGGGGTGATCACGCGCACATTAGCCACACTAGATGAGAAAATTTCCCTGAACCCAAGGAAAATTTCCTTGGCATCAATCGCTACGGGACAATGGGAGTACTCTTCTGGATCCAAAGGACAATTGCCACACTGTTTAAAGTCCAATTCTGTCCACACGGGATAGTCAGATTGTTTAAGAATGTCTGCCCAAGGCCTTGAAAAATTAATCTTGTAATTCAATACTTTACCGTCATCCATGGTAAAGATGTATTCAATAAACATATCGCTTTCATTTGGCATTTGTTAACTCCCTGTTTAAAGCGAGTCGTCAATAAACTGATGCTCGCTAGTTGAATAAATGTTCAATTTCCTTTAAATGTCTTTCCAAAGATAATGATAACATTGAAGAAATCGTAAACAAAGTGGCTAAGACATTCAAATTGGAATCGGCTTCACATGCTGCACGAATGCGCTCTAAAAAATGATAATTCAAAGTTTGCATTTCTTTAAAGCGTTTTTTTAAGCCTTCAAACTCTAAATCAAATTCGCCGCCTTTTTGATGGACATAGTATTGGTGCAATAAATAGGAAGAGGCCACGCGAAAGACGGTTTCATCAAGAGAAGCAAAAGGCAAATGATAATACGCCATACCACGCAGCGGCGACAAAATGGGACAAGCACTGCTGGCCATCACAAATCCAATCAAAGCTCTTAAACCCGTTTGTGCATCAGCGCGTTTAAAATATTCTCGTTCAGAAGTGATCACATGAATATCCACCTCTTTACAGGAAAGCACTTCGGTAAATCCCAGTACAATTTCATGGGCATCAATGGCAACCGGACAATGTGAATATTCTTTAATATCTAAAGGGCAATTAGGACATTGATGAAAATCTAATTGAGTCCAATTGGGATAGAGACTGTTGTCTAAAAGCTGTTCTCGTTCTCTATCAAACTCAACTTGGTAGTGTAAAACCTTCCCATCGTCCATGGTAAAGGTATATTCAATGAACATAATGAGACATCCAAAGGTAGATGTTTATAATTGTGAATTGATGAATTGTGAATTGATAATTGTAAAAGTTTATCATTGTGAATTGATAATTGTGAATGTTTATAATTGTGAATTGTAAACGACAATACAGCATAAAACATAACGGATTGTTTTTTTATATTCAAATTAGGCTCATTATAAAACCTTTAATCGTTAAGGAAATAATGGTAGGCTACCAGGATTTTAAACCTGACAGGTTTTGAAAACCTGTCAGGTTTGGTTGAACCTCGAAAGCTTGGGCGAACACGCAGATTCGCCCCTACAATGCTGTAGTTTCATTACATTTTATAGGGTCATACATCAATGCCATATCGTATCGGGCAAACATGCAGGTAGGCCCCTACAAAACCCAGCAAAAGAAAGGGGCTTGGGGGGCAGCCCGAAAGTGTTCGCCCCGGCTTAACTTGTGTTGGACGAACAAAATAAAATGGGCCGATTATCACTTTTGCTCTAAAAGGGCTTTTTTTATTTAGAATTGTGGACGAGGCGTTTTGGAGAAAGGGGGGTTATTCAATAACGAATTGTTGGGAAAATGATAAAATCGAAGGAAGGCAGATATTTTGGAAAGATTTTGGTGTGGAGGCGAAGCTTTGTTAGTCGCTCTCATTGATTGGGTAAATGATTTCTTGCCGATTTCGCAGAAAAAATCATTGTTTTAAATATTGAGAAGGTATTTATTATTAAGGCGGGAATGAATAACGCACTTAGAATCAAGTGCGTTGGAGGTCAAACATATTCAATAATAATTGGTACCGAGGGTCGGACTCGAACCGACACGAGGTCACCCTCACTAGATTTTGAGTCTAGCGCGTCTACCAGTTCCGCCACCCCGGCAAAAAGAAGGGCGCATTATAACGAATTTTTACGACAATGTGAAGTAGGCCATCTATTTTTTTTTCATTCAATTATCAATTATCAATTAATCATTATCACTTATTCAATTATTTAATAATGCAACGTACTGATTTTTCTTATGATTTGCCGGCGCACTTGATTGCACAACATCCTTGTGAATCTCGCACGGGTAGTCGATTATTATATATAGATTCCCACAAAGGCCAATTTGAAGATCGTCACTTTGTCGATTTTCCAAATTTATTAGCGCCCGGTGATTTATTAGTCTTTAACGACACCCGCGTTATTCCCGCTCGATTATTGGGGCAAAAATCGTCTGGCGGTAAAATTGAGATTTTAGTGGAGCGCGTACTTGATCGCCATCGCATACTCGCCCAACTGCGGGCCAGTCGAGCGCCCAAGCCTAAAACAGTAGTCTACCTTGAAAATGAGATCAAAGTGATCGTATTGCGACGGGTTGAAGAATTTTTTGAATTGCAATTTGATGAGCCTGTCTACGATATTTTGCAAACGATTGGGCGTATGCCCTTGCCACCGTATATCAAGCGAAGCAATACCCCTATTGACAATGAACGTTATCAAACCGTTTACGCTCAACAACCTGGGGCCGTCGCCGCGCCCACAGCAGGATTGCATTTTGATCAAGCCATGCTTGAACAGATTCAAACACGGGGCATCGAAACGGCCTTTATTACTTTACATGTTGGCGCGGGTACATTTTCACCCATACGGGTTAATGATATTAGCCAACACACGATGCACGCAGAACATTTACAGGTTTCTCCCAAAGTGTGTGAACAAGTTAAAGCCACCCGCGCTCGCGGCGGGCGTGTCATCGCCATCGGTACGACAGCCGTGCGTGCCCTAGAAACGGCATCAGCCGATGGCATCATTCAACCTTATGAGGGTGAAACCCGCTTATTCATTACACCCGGCTACCGCTTTATCAGCGTCGATGCCCTGCTCACCAATTTTCATTTACCCGAATCCACTCTATTGATGCTCGTTTGTGCCTTCGCTGAACAATCACTTATATTATCGGCCTATCGACATGCCGTCGCAGCACAATATCGTTTTTTCAGCTATGGCGATGCCATGTTTGTCGAGAACATCAGTTTGTAAACCTACGCTGGCAATTCCAAAAAATTAAGAGCCATTGTCGCTCCGTTTGCGTTATAATTTAACAAAGACTTGCAAACGAAAGTTGGAACGTAAAACAAACTCCAAAATCAAAATTCAATCTTATGCTACCTCTACCTGCTTACAATTATTCTTATGCAAAAGCCAGATTAATTGGCGCTTTACTCAAACTAGAAAACTTTTCCGCCTTCTCACAACTCACGCTCAGGATTGACGGCAAAGATTACCTCCCCGATGTTTGCCTTTTCCCAAAATGCGATGTCAATCTCTCGCTACCAGAACCAGTCGAAATCACAATTATGCCTGTATTGGCTATTGAAGTGTTATCACACACCGAAACATTACAAGAGATACTAGATAGATTTACGGCCTACTTTGGTGCGATTGTCAAATCCTGTTGGTTAGTTGTTCCCGTAGCCGGTGCTGTCATTGTGTATTCCTCGCCTGAAAAAGCGCAGCTATTTCGTACAGGAGACATTATTGATGAACAATTAAACATACAACTGCCATTAGAAGCGATTTTTGATTGAAATGCGGCATTAATAGGCATGTAGGGTGGGTAACGGGTTTTTGTTGCCCACCTGATAATTAGCAACTCACGTTTCGGGGTTCAATATTTCGTAGGGTGGGTAGCGTCTTTTTGCTGCCCACCATTTGATCTAATCGGCTCAACTTTATAAAATCTGACCACCTAAAATCAATGACTTACGATATAAAACGGTTTTGTCAAGTCCAACGACTTTTCGGTTAAAATCTTTTAGGAGTTCTTTGTAAATCAAATAGTTAATTAAAAATATGAACCCAGAAACGTGAGTTAGCAAATATAAAAACTTATTTTGTACTGGTCAGATTGATATTGAACAGGCCATTAATATTAATCAGCGTTTCACGCTAAAGTTTCGCTTCGCTGTACAAAGCGCGTGAAAATCATGACAATCAGTATTTCACATTTAGCTACGCTAAATACAGTTTTTGCGCGCAAAAACTTCTTAAGTGAACCGAAGAGAGGCTACGCTAAATATCAGCGTTCTATCAGGTTTTTCACTTAAGAAGTTTTTGCGCGCAAAAACTATTTGCGTGAAATAGATTTGTTCAAACCCTCCAGATATGTTTAACATATTCTTGAACACTACAAAATTCTCAATATTTTGTTATTGAACTGAAGCAAGCAACGGTGGCGGATTTGAATGTGAATAATCACACTCAAATCAATAAAATAACTTTTAACAAAGGAAGAACTGATGAAATGGGCTCAAATCAAGACACTTTACCCCGATAAATTTATTTTATTGGGTAATCTCATAGAAGAATCAATTTCTTCAAATCAATTCAAAATATTAGAAGGTGATATTCTGATGGTGAGTGAGGATGCCAAAGAAATCCAAAAGGCATATCAAACGTATAATCGCCAAGGAAAAGAGGTACTTTATTCACTTCCGAGTACACCAAAAGAATTCATTGTGGAAAATGTACCCTTGAAAGGAATACTGCAATGAAATTTGAATGGCATCAGGGTTTGATATGGGTACCTATAACGGTTGTTTATGGAAGTACACCTATCAGGATTCCCAATTGTATTATAGATACGGGTTCATCAACTACAATGATAGATATTGATCTGGTCGAATTTAATTACCATAAACCTGCTTTAATTAAACGTTTATTTGGGATAGGTACAGGAAAGCAAGAAGTCTTATGTCAGCAAGTGGACAAGGTGATTATTGATCAATTTGAATTAGAAGCAGTAGAAATTGAATTTGGCACGATCAAAGAAAATTATGGAATTAATGGATTCGTTGGCAATGATATTTTGGACCAATTTATTTTGACGATTGATTTCAAACAACAAATCATTGATTTCAAATTCAATCCATAGGAAACTAGAAAATGCGATATAAAAAATCAGAAGCAATAAACCCATTGACACCGAGTTGAATTATAGTCAAGAATAATCTAGTACAACGGATTGACTTACTTTATACACCTATTGACTAAATGAATAACCTGATTAATGATATGTCTATGTTAAATTACAAAGGTTATATGGGTCAAGTTGAGTTTGATGACGAAGTCGATATTTTTCACGGAGAAGTCATTAACACGCGATCCGTTATTACTTTTCAAGGCAAGACAGTACAAGAAATCAAAGGGGCATTTATAGACTCAATTGAAGATTATCTTGACTTTTGCGCCGAACTAGGTGAAAAACCTGAAAAACCTTATTTAGCTGCTTCTTTGCTATTGTGATTTTCGTTCAAATTTATTTTGCTTTAGTTTTCGTTCCAAATTTATTTTGCTTTATCTTGGAGTGCATTGTTGATTAGTGGGCAACTATACTGTCCACCATTTCACGCAAAAGTTTTTGCGCGCAAAAACTTTATTTCACGCTAATGTTTCGCGAAGCGAAACATTAGCGTGAAATCGTGAAATACAATTTGCGCTTTTGCCTTTTGAAAAAATCGAAGAGGTTAGTCACCACCACCTGACTTGAGCTTTTAGACAACTGCTTTCACGCTTTCACGCGCTTTGTACAGCGAAGCGAAACTACGCTAAGAAAAAGATTTTGCGCGCAAAATCTTTATTTAGCTTCGCGCACCGAAGGCTCACGCTAAAGTTTCGCGAAGCGAAACTTTATTTAGCTTCGCGCACCGAAGGCTCACGCAAAAGTTGCGCGCAACTTTTGCGTGAAATGTGAAATCGTGAAAAGCTGTTGGCTGTGTCTGTCAAAAAAGCGCAAATTATGACGATGCTAAGTATACAACCTTAAGGAGACTTAAAAGTAATATGCTGCAATTGATGAGAAAAACCTTGCTTAACAAATACTTATGGTTAGTCTTTCTCCCCCTGCTCATTGGCTGGATGATGTTAGCTGAACGCTTGGATCGGAGAACCTACAAAGCCATGTATTATCAACTGAATACCGTTAAACAAATCTGGGGGGGCGATCTCGCCCAACCTATGCCCTCAGTACGCTACAAGCTCTTTGGTTCCGATGTCTCAACCTTGAGCAAAGGCGAACTCCATGCATCCGATATTGCCGTCACCCTCAAAGTCGATTATCGGAAAAAAGGCTTAGTGTATTATACCGGCTATCATGCTGAATTTACCGGAAAATACACCATACAAAATCCTGAAAAGGAGAATATCTACCTCTCCTTCATTTTTCCCTATCCGACTAGGCAAGGGGAAGGGGTACTGCAAAATTTCAAATTGCTCGTGAATGGGAAAGAAGATATTGACGACACGGAATATCAACCTGATCTCGCATTATGGACAGGCCTACTCGGCCCCTCTGACGCGCTTAACATCACCGTTCAATATGATGGTAGAGGCCTCAAGGAATTTGCTTACGGATTTGAACCCGGCAAACAGATCAACAATTTGACCATGACGCTCGATGTTCAAGGCGCTAAAAATCTGGATTATGCCGCATCAACCATGCCCCCCACTGAACCATCACAAGAAACACCACAAGGCAAAATTTTGAGTTGGAAACTCGATAAAGCACTCACTGAACTCAATATCGGTGTCATACTGCCTGACAAACTCAATATTGAAAAACAACTGTTTGTCATGACTTCCCGCGCCCCCGCCTTCTTTTTATTGTTTCTCATTTCCCTCGTCGCCATTCTTCGACTGACCGGAGAAAGCCTGAACTTCATCCAAATAGCCGTCACCAGTATCGCTTACTTCCTGTTCTACCCCCTATTTGCTTACCTCGTCATCTATTTAGGCCTGATTTTCGCCTTCATCATCTCATTTACCAGCATTGGCTTGTTGATATTGAACTATATCAGAATCCTGCATGGCCTCAAAATCGCATTGGCCGTCTTCACGGCTTATCTCTTTTATTTAGGCCTCACCTCGTTATCGGCCTTGTTACCCACCTATACAGGCCTCATTCTCACCATCGAAGGTGTCGTACTCATGGGGATTATCATGCAAGTGCTATCGCGCCATAAAGATCTCAAAATAGGTGAATTACTCGGTTTATCTCGGACAGCGGATGCTCAAGAAACGCAACCGAAAACAGGCCAAGAAGTCATTGATAAACAGGATTTGGATTTCACAGAAGAAGTCGATTTTTCTCAAGAAACTCAAGCCAAAACCGAGAAAAACGATGAGAATGAAAGCCTTCAGGCATTCAAAAAAGGGGTTGCTACCACGAAACCAGCTGACTTATTGTCCGACAAACACAAAACTGAGGAGGATCATTAATCATGAAACTAGAGCATCATCACTATTGGCATCCTATTCGACTGGGATTATTAGGCATCCTGTTTTACAGCCTCAGCGTACCGCAACTCTTTGCTGAAACGGCAGAAACGGCCCAACCCCTTTCTCTCTCACAACTCAAATCAGGCCAAGTGCGGCTCTCTTGGGAAGAACTGAAAACCCTGCTTGAGGAAATTGAACTCCTGAAACAAAACCTTGAGAAACTGAAAGCCGAACAGGCGAAAAAGGAACAGGCCCCAAAAGAAACGATACCGGTTGAATACACCCTCACCCAATCCCACTTGACTGGAGAAGTGAAAGGCCTATCGGCACAGTTTAAGGCCGAATTTTCGGTGCAAATATTAAAAGAAGGCTGGCTCAAAATACCCTTTTTCAAAAACGATATTGGCATTGAAGCCGTTAGCATCACAGTGCCTGACACCGCAGAAGAAACGGGCTCAACCGCCAATCAAGTGATTGGTAAACCACTTGCACAATTTGTGCGACACGCTCAAGGTTACGACTTACTCGCCAAAGGCCCCCAATCCTTTGCGATTCAAGTCACTTTTCGTGCGCCCATTCAAGTGAATGAACTCACTTATAGCCTTTCTTTTCAGCCCCCTCGCGCCGTCATTAACCAGATCAGCTTGCACATTCCTGAAAAAGGGGTCAACGTCATTCAGAAAACCGCTCATAGTCAAGTGATTCAAGAAAATGATCTGACAACCATTGAAAGCGTACTCAGTGAACGTGAAACCCTCAAACTGAGTTGGCAAGTCGAAAAAGACAGCAGTCTCAATAGAAAAAGTCGCGCCATACTGCACACTTTAGCCTCCGTTGACAAATCAGAGATTACCCTCTTCAGCACCCTCGTCTTGAAACACATCGCCTCACTGAATGAGATCGCCTTTCGTTTTCCGTTAAACGTCGAAATTATCAATGTCACCAGTTTAGACATTGAACAATGGTCGATTGAAAAATTGGAAGACGCACAACTGATCAAACTGGCCGGGCAAACTGATCCCCGCACCGCGATTAACATTGATCTCTCATACCGACTGCGTTTAGCCTCCCTACCAACAGACATCGCCATACCCACAGTAAACGTGATCGGCACCGACAGCTTTGAAGGCTTTATGGGCCTTGAAGCACTCGGCAATCTGGAAGTTCACGCCAAACCGCTGAAAAATGGGGTACTGATTCCCGCCAAAAACCTCCCAAAAAGACTCTGGCAAAAAGCCGCCAATCCCCTGCTGTATGGCTACCAATTTTACGGCAAAGCCTTCAGCCCCTCACTCAGCATAAAAGGTTATCAAGATATTCAAACCGTCGTCGCCAATGTCGATCTCGTAGACTGTATGACGCACAGAACCCTTGAAGGGAAAAGCATTACACGCATTCAGTATTTCATCCGCAACAACGACAGACAATTTTTAACCCTCACGCTACCGAAAAACTCACGCCTTTGGCAAGCGTTTCTCAATGGCAAACCCGTCAAACCCGCTCAAAAAGACACCGGCGAAATCCTGATACCGATGAAAAAATCAACATCTCAAGGAGGCGAACTCGAATCATTCGCCCTTGAAATAGGCTACATTACCGAAGTCAACAAACTCAGCCTCAAAGGCGACATTCTCAACCAACTGCCCGCAATTGACATACCCATTAGTTACCTCAAATGGACACTCTATCTACCTGAATATTATGAATATTCACGATTTGAAGGCCTACTCAAACAAGTGACACAGTTTTCAAAAGCCGCTCATAAGCCTCATTTGAGCAAAGCTCAAATTGACATTCCCACCCAAGGCCGACGTTTCTTGTTTGAAAAATACCTGATAGTTGATGGTAGGCCGTATATTCGCGGCAAATATGGCCAATTTCTGGGCAACGACATCTTTCTCTCCCTCGATAGACACTTTAGAAGCGAGCCCATGCGTATGAATAGGAGACAAAAAATAGACGATGCTTATCAGTCTGATGAGATATCCCAACAACAAGTCGCACCTAATATGTCATTCTAAAGACACTTTAAATTCTTTCAAATAATGTAGGGTGGGTAACGTCTTTTTGTTGCCCACCTTAAGCTTAAATGGTGGGATCGAGGCGGCCCGTTACCGGCCCCCTACATTTAATTATTGGTGGGCAACAAAAACCCGTTACCCACCCTACAGGATGGTGGGCAACAAAAACACGTTTCGAGGTTGAAGTTTTTGCGCGCAAAAACTTCAACCTCGAAAGGAGCCCTACAATTCCCTAAACTTTATATATAGAGTATAACTATGTTATGGAATGTTGGCATTTTAATCGGCGTATATGTTGTTAAAGCCTATCGTTTGAAAAAGACGCACGAAAGCACAAATCTTCAATCTGCCCAAAATTTTGAGCAGTCAAAAGACACGCACACACAAACCAATCACACCGAAAAACAATATGATCATTATTTGAACGTTTGTGCAGTCAATTTGGGTATCACAGCCATCCGATTGATTTCTCCCCCTGTTAGCCTATTAAATACCGGCCTGTTTGTTTATACCAGTCTACCGTTTTATCAAAAAGCTAAAAAATCCATAGTTAAGGAACGGAAAATTGGGAATGATGTACTTTATTCTGTTTTCACAATGGTGTGCCTTGTACAGAACATGTATGTTATTTTGGCCTTAAACAACTGGTTTTATTTTTTATCCAGTAAATTTGTGCTAAAGACACAAAAACAGTCTGAACAAATGTTCACCAATGTCTTTAAACAATTACCAAGTTCGGTATGGGTTTTAAAAGAGGAAGTTGAAATCGAGATTCCCCTTGACGCACTTCAAGTCAATGATATCGTCGTTGTGAATACGGGCGAAGTCGTTCCAATTGATGGCAGAATTATCCAAGGCATCGCAATGATAGATCAACAAGCCTTGACAGGAGAATCGCAACCTGCGGAAAAAAGCCCTGGCGATCAAGTCTTCACTTCCACAGTGCTGATGAGCGGAAAAATCTATGTGGCCGTTGAAAAAACGGGGATTGAGACAACGGTTTCTAAAATCACTCAAATGCTAAACCACAGTGTCGATTTCAAAACCAATACACAATTGCGGGGAGAAGAATGGGCAGATAAAGGTGCGTTACCTGTTTTAGGATTGTCCTTATTAACATTAGGTCTATTAGGCCCCACTGCCTCACTTGTTATCCTCACAAGCAGTTTTGGAAACCGCATCAGATTGTTTGGCGCACTGGGCACACTGAATTATCTCAATATCGCCTACCAAAAGGGCATTCTCGTCAAAGACGGACGTGCTATCGAAGCCTTAAATCAAGTGGATACGCTACTGTTCGACAAAACGGGCACCCTCACAAAGGAACAACCAACCGTTGGACAAATCATTGTTTGTAGTGAACACTATGATCAAGATGATATTTTAAAATACGCCGCCGCCGCAGAATGTAAATTAGCACATCCCATTGCCAAAGCCATCTTAAATCAGGCCAACACAGCCCAACTGATCGTGCCAGAGGTAGACGACTCCAAATATCAAATGGGTTATGGCATCACAGTCAGCCTAGACAATCTGATCATCAAAGTCGGGAGTATGCGTTTTATGATGATGGAAGGCATAGCCCTACCAGAGAAACTAGAGAACAGTATCGCAGATGCCCATAACCAAGGTTATTCACTCGTCATGGTGGCTATCGATCATCAAATCCGAGGCACGATTGAAATCAAACCCTCAATACGCCCCGAAGTCAAACAGATTATCAATCAATTACGGCAACAGGGCATAAAGCATATATCGATTGTTTCTGGGGATCATACGCAACCTACCCAAAAATTAGCGGAAGAACTGGGCATGGATAGCTACTTTGCTGAAGTGCTCCCACAAAACAAAGCCCAAATTGTGGAACAATTACAAGAGCAAGGCAAAATAGTCTGTTTTGTCGGAGACGGCATCAATGACACAATTGCCATGAAAAAAGCCAATGTCTCCATATCATTACGCGGCGCATCAGCCATCGCAACCGATATAGCACAAGTGATTTTAATGGACGGCAGTTTATCTCATTTGCCTCAACTCTTTGAAATATCAAAACATTTAGATACCAATGTGCGAAACAGTCTAACGATTGCCATTACGCCCACAGCCATCAATCTCTGCGGCGCTTTTTTCTTCAATTTTGGAGTACCCACTGCCCTAGTCATAAAATATATCAGCTTTTTTACAGGTATAGGCAATGCCATGTATCCTTTAAAACAACTGAAACAGGAGAAAACGGAAATCAACTGATTTGCGTGTCGTTCCTTTTTTACGTCTCGTATCCAAACTCACTTTTCGTTCCAAATTTATTTTGCTTATTTATTCTTGGAGTGCAAAATTTATTTTGCTTATTTATTCTTGGAGTGCAAAATTTATTTTGCCTCGCTTTACGTTCCAACTTTAGTTTGCAGTCGTTTTTCGTTCCAACTTTAGGGGGCGCATTCACCCCAAAAAAAAAGGTCATTATCAATCTCAATCAATCGCACCGAAGCAAAATAAATTTTGCACTCCAATCGGGCCGAAGCAAAATAAATTTTGCACTCCAATTGCCGCAAAATAACATGCACTCCAATTGCCGCAAAATAAATTTTGCACTCCAATTACCGCAAAATAAATTTTGCACTCCAATTGCTATCAAATTTTATGAAACCTTCATTTTGGCACAATAAAACCGTCTTAATCACCGGGCACACTGGCTTTAAAGGCAGTTGGTTATCGCTATGGCTGCAAAAACTGGGCGCACGAGTCATTGGCTATGCCCTATCGCCTCCCACACAACCCAATCTGTTTGAAATCGCCTCAGTCGCAACGGGTATGATTTCAATCCAAGGTGATGTGCGAAATTTAGAACAACTGAACACCGTCATAAACCAATACGCGCCTGATATCGTTATCCACTTAGCAGCACAATCATTAGTGCGTTATGCTTATCAGCACCCAGTCGAAACTTATGCCACCAATATTATGGGAACAGTCAACCTACTTGAGGCCCTAAAAAAATCGACTCAAACAAAAGTCATTGTTAACGTCACCAGCGATAAATGTTATGATAATCGAGAATGGATTTGGGGCTATCGAGAAAATGAACCGATGGGCGGTTCTGATCCCTATAGTAGTAGTAAAGGCTGTGCCGAATTAGTCACCGCAGCCTACTGCCAATCATTTTTCAACCCCGACACCTATTCTGAACATGGCATAGCGATAGCCACAGCACGCGCCGGTAATGTCATTGGCGGCGGCGATTGGGCTCAAGATCGTTTAATACCCGATATCCTCAATTCATGGATATCAAAGCAAACCGTACTGATTCGTTATCCAAACGCCATACGGCCTTGGCAACTGGTGCTAGAACCCCTTAATGGCTACTTGACATTAGCAGAACATCTTTATGAACAGGGTACGCGCTTCAATGGCGCATGGAATTTTGGCCCCCATGATTCGGATGCCAAGCCCGTCAGTTGGATCGTAGAACAATTAAAAGCGCTGTGGGCCGATCAAGCCAATTGGCAATTAGATCAAACAGCACACCCCCATGAAGCGCATTATTTAAAATTGGATTGTTCCAAAGCGCGTACTCAACTGGATTGGCAGCCCAAATTAGATATCAAAACCGCCTTAACTTGGCTAGTCAATTGGACACAAGCCTGGCAAAGCGGAAAAAATATGCGCCACATCAGCCAACAACAAATTGAACGCTTTATGGCACTGTATCAATGAACAATGAACAATTCTATCTAAAAACCAATAGAATCATTTCTGGGCAACCACAAGGGATTGCCCCTACAAATCGCTCGTAGGGGCAATCCCTTGTGGTTGCCCTTTTGGTACATCATTATCTGAAAATGAAATCAAAAACTAATGACTCAAACACCATGCCGTTTTTGTGGCACCTTTCTAAAACACACCTTTGTTAACTTAGGCATGTCACCCCTATCCAATGCCTATTTAACAGAGAAACAATTGAATGGTGCCGAAACCTATTATCCATTACACGCTTATGTCTGTAAAAAGTGTTTACTCGTTCAACTCGAACAATTTGAAACACCAGAGCAGATATTCAACGACTATGCCTATTTTTCATCCTATTCAGACACTTGGCTCAATCACGCCAAAGCCTATACCGACTTAATGATAAAAAGGTTTGGCATTAACCAAAACAATCAAGTGATTGAAATTGCCAGCAATGATGGGTATTTGCTACAATACTTCCAACAACACAACATACCAATATTGGGCATAGAACCCGCCGCAAATATTGCACAAGTGGCTGAAAACAAAGGCATTCCAACGCGCATCCTCTTTTTGGGCATCCAAACAGCGCAAACATTAGTGAAAGAGGGAATACAAGCCGATTTATTAATTGCGAATAACGTATTAGCCCATACACCCGATATAAACGATTTCGTAGCGGGCCTCAAAATACTCTTAAAGCCCAAAGGGATTTTCACAATCGAATTTCCTCATATATTGCAACTCATCAAACACAACCAGTTTGACACCATTTACCATGAACATTTCTCCTATCTGTCTTTTAAAACAGTAGAGCAAATCTTTGCAAAACATGGATTGAAATTGTTTGATATAGAAGAATTATCAACACATGGCGGCTCACTGCGAATTTATGGACAGCATGATAACCTCGAAAAAACAGAAATCAGTACACGCATCACAACACTAAAAGAAAAAGAATGGCAAGCCAAATTAGATCACATTGAAACGTATCTCACATTTGGCGAACAAGTCAAAGTCACTAAACGCCAATTACTCCAATTTTTAATTGAAGCCAAAAATAACGGTAAAACCATTGTGGGTTATGGGGCCCCAGCCAAAGGCAATACCTTATTAAATTATTGTGGGATCCGTACCGATTTTATTGACTATACCGTAGATCGCAATCCACATAAACAAGGTTTATACTTGCCAAGCACCCATATTCCGATCTATCATCCCGACACCATTCGTCAAACTCGGCCTGATTATGTACTGATTTTGCCTTGGAACCTAAAAGATGAAATTATTGAACAAATGAATGCGATTCGCGAATGGGGCGGACAATTTGTCGTACCCATTCCTCAAGTTGAAATCATTTAATTAACTTAGAAAAGGATTAGAGATACACAATTTTCGTTCCTGTTATTTTGCCTACTCTATGCACACATCTTATAAATGGTAATTATAATTAGAAAAAAATTGATAATACACAAAATATTTCACATCGATTAAAAATTTTTTCATTTTATAACAATTTTGTTTAGGAAAAGATAATGAATGTACTAAGACAAATACACCAAACCACTTCTGATACTTTGATGCTTAAAATTCCAGAAGTACTTCGTCATCAAACGATAGAAATCATTATCTTGCCAGTTGATGAACAAGCCGAAATTTTTCAAGCAAAACCTTCGACTTGGCCCACAGACTTTTTCGACCAATTTTTTGGTTGTTTACCAGATTTTCCAGATATTGAACCAGAAGGCAATTATGAAAAGAGGGAAGCACTATTGTGAGTGATTATTTATTAGATGCTAATGTTTGTATCGAATTGTTACGAGGGAAAAATGCCACCATTGCGACTAAACTAGCAAAGCTTAATCCCCAACAAGTTGCCATTTGCTCAGTTGTGAAAGCTGAACTTTTTTTTGGAGCCAATCGTAGTACCAATCCTAAGTAGGCGCTTGCTACTGTTAAGAGATTTCTGCAACATTTTCAGAGTTTACCCTTTGATGATCAAGCCGCAGAAATTTATGGTGAAATAAGGGCTTTTCTAACTCATAAAGGTAAAATTATTGGCCCAAACGATTTATTAATTGCGGCTACTGCTTTGGCACATCATGCCACCCTTGTTACCCATAATACCCGTGAATTTTCTAGGATACCCCATTTAAAACTAGAAGATTGGGAAAACTAAACGAGCCTCGGAGCTACTCTATATTAATATACTTATTTGTAACTAATTTAAATTATTGATTTTAATAGTTACTCGACTTAAATGTAATATTTCAAATCATTTAAAAATCTATTTATTATGTATAACCATGCACCGGACGATTATGTGTGTCCCTTTTGTCGTATCGTTCAAAAACTAGATGAGGATCGCATTCCAGATATTGTTTATCAAAATGAAGACATAAGTGTTTTCATTGGCTTAGATCATGCTCCAAATAATTTAGGACATGCTATTATTATTCCAAATCAACATTTTGAAAATATTTATGATTTACCCCTACACCTAGCGACCAAAATTCACGATTGTGCGAGAAAACTTGCCTGGACCTTAAAAGAGTCTTATTCATGTGAAGGAACATCGCTCCATCAACATAACGAACCGGCAGGCGATCAGCGCGTTTGGCATTATCATTTACACGTCCTTCCGCGTTACAAAAATGATGGGGTTTATACTGGTCTACCAGTACGGAGATTAACATCTTCAGAGCGAGCCAAATATGCGAGGAAACTGAGAACCCTATTAAAAGAAAAATTGACAATACCAAGTTCTTAAATAAGGTACTCACTTTTCTGAGTTCATATTTTCTAAACCATTTGTATTTATACTCTGAACGTGGGAATGACATAATGAAAGTATTACTTCTCTACCCAACTGTTAGAGGCCACTTTACGTTGCCACCAGCAATAGCTATTTTTTCTGCCTTGTTAAAACAGAATAACTATGAGGTGAGACTCTTTGATACAACTTATTGGGAATATCCTGATAGTGATAGCATTGGTATGGATCAATACAAGGAAAAAACCTTGCAAGTTCCTTCTTATGAAGAAAAATCAAGGAAACAAGTCCCCTTATATACCAGCAATGTGTATGACGAATTTAACCATGAGGTGGCTACCTTTGAACCTGATTTAATTGCGTGTTCAGCAACTGAAGACCTTTTTCCGTATGCCTTAAAGCTTTTACGGAGTTTACGTCATAAAGGCAAAGCTAAATTCATTCTTGGGGGGGTATTTGCAACCTTTGCCCCAGAGAAAGCTATCCAACCTCCTGAGATTGACATGATTTGCCTTGGAGAAGGAGAGTATCCTTTACTGGAACTGTGCAAAAGAATTGAAAAAGGGCAAAGTTATACAGATATACCTAACCTTTGGGTAAAACAAGATGGTATGATTTTCAAGAACAAGGTCACTAGCCTTACAGATATAGATAATCTGCCCCTAATGGACTTGGAAATATTTCATGAAGCACGTTTTGACCATCCTTTTGATGGCAAAGTTTATCGGACGCTTCCGGTAGAAACACATCGAGGTTGTCCGTATAGCTGCGCTTACTGTAATTCTCCTAGCCAAAAACAGCTTTATAAAAAAGAAAATTTGCGTTTTCTTAGGTTAAAGTCGATAGAACGTGTCCATCAAGAACTGCTTTTTTATAAGAATGACTATCAAGCGGAGTATTTATTGTTTTGGGCTGATACTTTTCTAGCATTATCAACAAAATATCTTGAAGGATTTGCGGAAATGTATGCCAGTGAAATTCGGTTGCCTTTTTTTTGTCAAACACGCCCTGAAACATTAACTGAACAAAGGGTACGCATCCTTAAAGAAGCCGGAGTTCATCGGATGGCTGTGGGTATTGAACATGGTAATTCGTTATTTAGAGAAAAACTTCTCGGGCGGAAAGTCGATAATCAACTGACAATAAATTCTCTACAAATATTGGCAGATTACGATATCAAATTTTCTGTCGATAATATGGTTGGATTTCCCACCGAAACCCGCGAACTGGCCTTTGACACGATACGTTTAAATCGGCAGATTCCAGCTGATGCTCGAAATCTGTATACTTTTACGCCCTATCATGGTACACCATTACGTCAACTCGCTGAAAAAATGGGATATCTTGATCCAGATACACTAGCCACTTCCTATGTACAACCTAGCCAACTTAATATGCCACAGTTTTCTAAAGAAGCCATTGAAGGACTACGACGTTGTTTTGTACCTTATGTGCTTTTGGAAAAAGACAGATGGCCAGAAATTGAGTTAGCCGAGAAATTAACTCCGGAAGGCAATAAAAAATGGGAAAACCTTATTGATGAATGTCGAGAACGGTTTTTCCTATCTCCAACAGAGAATAATTGATTTTTAATACGAACTTGGGGGGAGAGGTTTATAGGTAAAGAAAGCTTTGCGATACCTCTTTCTCAAGTTTAAAGTGAACTGATGAAATTTATTGAAACTCAACTCAAAGACGCTTATATTATTGAAATTGAGCCGATAGAAGATGAACGGGGCTTCTTTGCACGCTCTTGGTGCCAAAAAGAATTTGTCAAGCATAACCTAAATCCTAATCTTGTCCAATGCAATATTTCGTTTAATCATAAACAAGGTACTTTGCGCGGTATGCATTATCAAGAAAAACCCCATGAAGAAGCGAAATTAGTTCGATGTACAAGGGGGGCAATTTATGATGTGATTATTGATCTTCGTCAACAATCTCTTACATTCAAACAATGGATTGCTGTTGAATTAACGGCTGACAATCATAAAATGCTTTATGTGCCTGAAGGGATGGCACATGGATTCCAAACTTTGTGTGATAATACCGATGTTTTTTATCAAATGTCTGAATTTTATCATCCTGAGTGTGTTAGAGGAATTCGCTGGAATGATAAAACATTCGATATTACATGGCCAAAAATTCCTTTCTGTCTCTCAGAACGAGATGCCAACTATCAGGATTTTAACTGTTAAATCTTAAAGCTATACAAGTTAAAGTTCTTAAGAATTATCAATAGTTTGAAAAGTGGCATTTCAAAAAAAAGCTCATATCAATAAATTTTGAATTTGATTTACGTTCCAAATTTATTTTGCGGTTTGATTTACGTTCCAAATTTATTTTGCGGTTTGATTTACGTTCCAAATTTATTTTGCGGTTTGATTTACGTTCCAAATTTATTTTGATTTTATTATGTTTTAGTTCTACTGATTATTTTAATAGTAAGGATAAATGATGAAGCCTATTCCGATATCAGGGCCCTGGATTACCCAAAAAGAAATTGACTATGTCACAGATGCTGTCAAAAATGCCTGGTACGATAATGCTAATATGTACCATGAAAAATTTGAACGCGCCTTTGCGGCTTATGTTGGTCGAAAACATGCTATTACTCTTCCTTCCTGTACATCAGCATTGCATCTTGCTTTACTCTCACTAGGTATAGGACCAGAAGATGAAGTGATCGTTCCTGATATTACTTGGATTGCTACTTCAGCCCCCATTAGTTATGTTGGTGCAACGCCAGTATTTGCTGATATTGATGCTAAATCTTGGTGTCTTTCAGCGCAATCATTTGCTAACTGTATAACCTCTAAAACACGAGCGGTTATTATTGTTGACTTATACGGCAATATGCCTGATATGGAAGCTATCTTGAAGATTGCTAAACAAAATCAGATTTTAGTCATTGAAGATGCTGCTGAAGCAATTGGTTCTGAATATAAAGCTAAAAAAGCAGGCCGTTTTGGTGAAGTCAGTACTTTTAGTTTTCATGGTTCTAAAACGATAACGACTGGCGAAGGAGGAATGTTAGTTACAGATAGAGAAGAGGTTTATCAACGCTGTTTATTTCTTAGGGATCATGGTAAAGACTTTACTCAAAATAAAATGTTTTGGAACACAGAGATTGCTTATAAATACAAAATGAGTAGTCTACAAGCCGCTTTGGGATTAGCACAATTAGAACGTATTGAGGAAATAGTGGCTCGAAAGTGCAAGATTTTCAGTTGGTATAAGAAAGCCCTAGAAGGTGTTGAAGGTATTACCCTAAACTCAGAAGAATCGTGGGTAAAGAATACTTATTGGATGGTTACAATCATTTTAGATAAACGATTAGGCATTCATAAAGAAAATTTAATTCGTTACTTAAATGAGAAAAAGATTGATGCCAGACCTTTTTTTTATCCTTTAAGTTCTCTACCTGCTTATCAATCTCAATTAAAAGCTAGCAATAAAGTTGCTTTTAGCTTATCACCATTTGGTGTGAATTTACCATCCGGCATGGATATTAATCAGGACCATGTCAAATATATTATCAATTCTGTGAAAACCGCTTTAAAAAAACTATGATTGAAATTGATTTACAGAAAGGCATTATAACTACTAGAGATGACAGCGAAACTAGAAATTATAAACTAGGCACTGCCGAAGCATTTGCCTTAATTTCTCAGATTTGGCTTCGAGCGGGTTGGGATAGTAAACATGTTTATAGCTTCAGTTGGTTAGGTAGACCTATTATTCAACTTCCTGAAGATATGATGAGGATTCAGGAAGTATTCTACCAAATCCAACCCGATGTGATGATTGAAACCGGGGTTGCACATGGCGGTTCCCTTATTTTTTATGCCAGCCTTTGTCACATAATTGGAAAAGGGCGGGTTATTGGAATTGATATTGAAATACGTCCCCATAATCGCAAAGCCATTGAGGCCCATGAACTCTTCCCCTATATCACCCTCATTGAAGGCAGTTCCATTGACACGCAAATTGTCAATCAGGTGAAATCATTAGTCAAAGCGGAGGAAAAAGTGCTGATGGTACTGGACTCAAACCATACTAAAGATCATGTATTAGGTGAATTAAACGCCTATGCAGAATTAGTTTCCCCAGGTTCTTACATTGTCGCAATGGATGGGATTATGAAAGATTTAGTTGGCGCACCGCGCACTAAACCTAATTGGGGCTGGAATAATCCTTATGAAGCTGTTAAAGCATTTCTCAAAACTCATTCTGAATTTGTTTTAGAACAACCGCAATGGCCCTTTAATGAAAGTAACGGTTTATCCGAAAATGTTGTGACTTATTGGCCTGGAGCATGGTTACGTCGTTTATAACTAAACTTATACTCTGTGCTACTCTGTGGTACTCTGTGTTGAAAAATGATTATACTGATAATGGAAAAATGAAATGCTCACACTCCCCAACTATCAAATTCTCACCCCAATTTATGAAAGTGCTAACTCGCTGCTTTATCGTGGCATCAGACAAAAAGATAATCAACCGGTTATCCTCAAAGTCCTGAAACAAGACTATCCTAGCCCCGAAGAATTGACACGCTATCGGCAAGAATATGACATCACGCGCCGTTTGGCCAATGTGGAAGGGGTCACTAATACTTATAGCCTTGAAAAGCATCAAAATACACTCGTGATGTCCCTAGAAGATTTTGGTGGCGACTCCTTAAAATATTGGTTAGCCGAACGTCCATTGACTTTGGATGACTTTTTCACGCTTGCCAGCAGTGTTGCCGATATTTTGGGTCAAATTCATCAGCACAATATCATCCATAAAGACATCAATCCTTCAAATCTCGTTTGGAATCCTACCACGGGCCTCATCAAAGTCATTGATTTTGGCATTTCTACGCAGTTGTCACGGCAACATTTGACGATCAAAAATCCCAATGTATTAGAAGGTACCTTAGCCTACCTCTCTCCAGAACAAACAGGACGCATGAATCGCGCCTTAGATTATCGCACTGATTTTTATTCATTGGGAGCCACTTTTTATGAATTATTGACCAGGGTTGTGCCCTTTGAAGCCAGCGATGCGATGGAATTGGTTCACTGTCATCTTGCCAAACAACCGCCATCCCCCACCCAAATCAATCCTGATATACCAGCGGCGCTATCAGATATCCTGATGAAATTGTTAGCGAAAACAGCCGAAGATCGCTATCAAAGTGCTTGGGGCCTGAAAGCCGATTTACAGCTGTGTCAGGAGAACCTAGCACGAGGCCAACTTGAACCGTTTACCTTGGCTCAAAAAGACATTTCTGACCGCTTTCATATTCCTGAAAAACTGTATGGACGTGAACCCGAAATCAAAGCCTTACTCGCCGCTTTTGAGCGCGTAGCCAATCCTCCCCAACAGGCTAAAGGGGAGATGATGTTAGTGGCTGGCTATTCGGGTATTGGTAAATCCGTTTTGGTTAAAGAAATTTACAAATCCTTGACCGAAAAGCGGGGCTATTTTATTGCCGGCAAATTTGATCAATTGCAAAGGAATATTCCCTACAGTGCCCTCGTCAACGCTTTTTCCGATCTAGTCCAACAATTGCTCACAGAAAGTGAGGCCCAATTGACACAATGGAAAGAGAAACTGTTAAAGGCTTTAGGCCCTAATGGACAAGTCATTATTGATGTCATTCCCGAAATCGAATTAATTATTGGGGCCCAACCGGCTGTGCCTCAATTAGGGGCTTTGGAAGCTCAAAATCGCTTTAACATGGTGTTTCAAAATGTGATACGGGTATTTTGTCAGCCAGAACATCCATTGGTACTCTTTTTGGATGATTTGCAATGGGTAGATTCGGCAACCCTTAAATTATTAAACGTGTTCATGACTGATAGCGAGACACGCAACCTCTTTCTGATTGGGGCTTTTCGAGATAATGAAGTTGATGCTAACCATCCTTTTATGATGACGCTTGAATCACTTCGCAAAGAAAACGTTCAGATTAAGCAAATCACTTTAAAACCTTTAGTTTTTCAAGATATCAACCAACTGATTGCTGAGAGTTTGCATCAAAATTTAAAGGCAGTGCAATCATTGACCGATTTAGTCATGCGTAAAACGGGAGGCAATCCGTTTTTTGTGACTCAATTTCTTCAAGCCCTGTATGAAGAAGAACTGCTGACGTTTAAGACCTTCGATGTGTCCAAAACATCAACGGCCTTGCAATATGGTTGGCAATGGGATATCGCCCAAATTGAAGCCCTGAATATTACCGATAATGTAGTCGATTTAATGGTTGGTAAATTGAAAAAGTTACCCGAATCCTCACAAGCCGTTTTACGTTTAGCCGCTTGTGTGGGCAACCATTTTGATTTATACCTGTTATCAGTCATCTTTGAAAACTCTCTCAAAGAGACCTTTCAAGCTATCATGCCCGTTCTAACTGAAGGATTAATCGTGCCCCTATCCGAGTTAGAAATGAGCCACGATGATCTTGATGATGAGACTGATGGTGATTTCGTTTCACAACTGGCTATTCACCATTTCCGCTTTTTACATGATCGCGTTCAACAAGCCACTTATGCCTTGATTGATGAAAAACAGAAACAAACGGTTCACCTCCAGATAGCTCGTTTGCTGTTGAAGAACACACGAACAGAAGAATTAGACAATAAGCTTTTTGATATCGTTAGCCATTTCAACAGTGCTCTTGAACGAGTGGACAACCCACTTGAAAAAAATGAAATTGCGCGACTCAATTTGAGGGCTGGAAAAAAGGCTAAAGCGGCTATGGCTTATGAAGCTGCCATTAATTATTTAAATGTCGGTTTAGCATGTCTCTCACCAGATAGCTGGAAAACCCACTATGATCTGACTCTTCAACTTCATCTGACAACGATAGATGCCCAGTACCTCAACATCCAATTTGAACAAGCCACTTTTTTAGTTGAAATAGTTCTTCAAAAAGCAACGAATTTGCTTGATAAAGTCACCGTGTATGAAACCCAAATTCTGTTTTTTGGTGCCGAAAATAAGATGCAAGAGGCCCTAAATACCGGGTTACAAGCATTACAAATGCTTAATATACCTTTATCTAAATCCCCGCCTCAAAATATTGACTTTGAGTGGTGTTACAATCTACCTCAAATGTTGGAACATGAGAAACAATTAGCATTAAAGATTTTAATGGGTATGATGACACCAGCTTATGTGGTATCCCCAGAGTTATTTCCTTCATTAGTTTACACGGTGCTTAATCTTTCCTTTCAATATGGTAATGCTCCACAAAGTATTCTTGCCTATACCGTTTATGGTATGTTTCTGTGTGGAGAACTTGAAAATATAGAGAGTGGTTATCGCGCGGGTCAACTGGCTTTGAAATTGTTGGATAAATTCAATGCTGAAAACCTCAAACCCATGGTCCGAGAAAACTTTGATTCGTGTGTCAGACCTTGGAAAGAACATTTTTGTTATTCAACCCAATCCTATCATAAAAGTATTCAAAATGGCTTAGAAATTGGTGATATCAAAATAGCTTGTCATAATGCGATGCATTATTCTGTTTCAAACTTTTTGATAGGCGAAAACCTTGATACTCTCCATCATATTTATGTGAAATATCTTGACTTGATGTTAAAGAATAAACAAGAATGGAATCTTGTTTACACTCAAGTATGGGCTCAAATTGCGCTTAATTTACAGAATAAGTCTGCGGATAAATTGCGTCTCATAGGTGATTTTTTTAACGAGATAGAAAGCATTCCACTGTTTATCAAGACTAATAACGGTGTCAGTCTGCTTTGTGTTTATTTAGGGAAAGAACAACTCGCTTATCTTTTTAAAGAAAGTGAATTAGCCTTGGAAAATGTCAAACAGGCGAATAAATACAAAGATAATGTGCCAGGCATGATATTGAATGCCATCCACAATTTTTATGACTCCCTAATCCATCTTGCTGTCTATCCCAATGCTGACGAAGTAACGCGACAAGAATACTTACAAAAAGTAACAGAGAATCAGGAAAAGATGAAAATATGGGCGCACCATGCCCCCATGAATTATCAGCACAAATATGATTTGGTTGAAGCCGAGAAAGCAAGGGTTTTAGGACAACTTGAAGCGATAGATTTGTACGAGCGGGCTATTGAAGGCGCTAGGGAGAACCGCTATATTCAAGAAGAAGCTTTAGCTTATGAACTCGCTGCTGAATTTTACGAAGCCCGTGGGATGGTGAAAGTTGCCCAAACCTACATGAAGGAAGCCCATTATCGTTATCAACAATGGGGCGCTTTAGCAAAAGTTGAGGATTTAGAGGAACGATATCCGCATTTTCTGACATCGAAAACATCACGCCATATGCAAACGCAGATTCAAACGAATTCCACTATAGCAATGATCCATAAGAATTCGACTTCCAGCCAAGAAATATCCAATTGGTTGGATATGAATAGCGTGATGAAGGCCTCTCAAACCCTGTCTGGGGAGATTGTGTTAAGTCTGTTGTTAGATAAAATGATGCACATCGTCATTGAAAATGCGGGCGCGGAAAAGGGCTTATTGTTGTTACCTCAAAACGAAAACTGGTTTATTGAAGCACAATATATAGATAGCGCCGATGTTAGCGTTTTAAAATCTCTTCCCCTTGAAGAGAGTCAGCAAGTGTCAGCAAACATCATTCACTATGTTGCTCGAACAAAAGAAAACGTGGTTTTGCATGATGCCACTCAAGAGGGACGTTTTACCCGTGATCCGTATATCAAAAAACAGCAGCCTCAATCGGTGTTATGTGCCCCCCTCATCAATCAGGGAAAACTCACGGGTATTTTATACTTAGAAAACAACTTGACGACTGGCGCATTTACCCCGGATCGTTTAGAAGTGCTAAAAGTCCTCTCCTCACAACTCGCCATTTCGATTGAAAACGCCCTGTTGTATCGAACACTCGAACAAAAAGTCGAACAACGCACCGCACAACTGGCAACAGCCAATGAAGAAATTACGGCCCTCAATGAGCAACTTCAAGAAGACAATCTCCGCATGAGTGCTGAATTAGATGTCTCACGTCGCTTGCAAAAAATGCTCTTGCCTTCCGAAAAAGAAATGAAGCAAATCAAGGGGTTAGAAATCAGCGGCTTTATGGAACCCGCCGATGAAGTCGGTGGCGATTACTACGACGTGCTTGAACATAACGGGCATGTGTTAATGGGCATGGGTGATGTCACCGGGCATGGACTAGAAAGCGGCGCTTTAGCGATTATGGTGCAATCCGCCGTGCGAGCCTTACTGGCTTATGAAGAGAAAACGGACCCCGTTAAATTTTTAAATGCCCTAAATGAGATGGTTTACCACAATGTGATTAGAATGAAAGCCGAAAAAAGCCTCACCTTGTCTTTACTGGATTACCAAGAGGGTCAACTGAATTTGAGCGGACAACATGAAGATATCATAGTGGTGCGAGATGGCAAAGTAGAATTGATAGACACCTTCGATTTAGGCTTTCCGATAGGATTAGAACCCGATATTGCTGAGTTTGTCACCGCAACCCAAATCTCGTTAAATGTAGGTGATTTCGTGGTACTGTATACTGATGGGATTACGGAAGCCGAAAATATCGAAAAAGAATATTATGGCATAGAGCGATTATGTGCCGTTATCGAGCAAAATTGGCAACAGTCATCTGTCGCGATCAAAGAAGCCATTATTGAAGATGTGCGGCAATTTATTGGGAAACAAAAGGTTTTTGATGATATCACCCTGCTGGTATTCAAGCAGTTGTGATGAAAAGGGCAACCACAAATTTTCCAGCTGCTATCAGCTCAAAATCTTTTTCAACACAGAGTACACAGAGGAACACAGAGTTTCACAGAGGTATTTCACTTTTGTTTGAGTGAATTGAAGATTCTGTATCTTTTTGTGTATTTAATTGTATTGCCATTTATGTTCTATACAAGTATCACGTCTTAAAAATTTCAGCTATATAACCAATCCTGTCAACAATATCGGCTACAAACCTGATATGGTAATTATTTTCATCCACCGAGAGTACCGAATTTTCTAAGAAAAGGAACTCCCACACATCACCATCTGTTATGATTCCATATACCTTATCTTGTTTAAATTCTTTTAATGTCGCGTACATTTCAGCGATACATTGACCTAAACCATCAGATAAACGACTTCTCTTGACTTCTACAATTGAGATAATGGGTGAGGCAAAATCAATTTCATCAAGGCTTAAAGCACTATCGTATTTGCCATTCAACTGGTGTGGAAGTGAAGGTGTCTCTTCTGGCAATATACTGACAGGTGGTTCAAAGAATACCCCTAGGTTATAAACTTTGCCAGATTCCCATAAAATACGTGATACTAAAAGACTCCCTCTGGTTGCTTCGTTATCTTATTTTGCCACGGAAAAACACAGAAAGCACGGAATGAATTTTTCCGTGTTTTTCCGTGTTTTTCCGTGGCAAAATCGAACCGAAGCCACTCACACAAGTCATTGATTTGTAAGACCACCACGGGTTTGTAGGGACTACCGAAAAATGAACAAAAAAAAGGTCATTATCTACAATCAGGCCTTCGCAAAATAAATTTGGAACGAAAATAGGCCCGACGCACTCCAATCGGGCCTTTGTAAGTACAACTCGAAATGACCCTTTTTTAGAAATGAAGGTGGCTACAATATCACTGTCCCAATCCCATCTGGATATATCCCGTCGGACAAACATCTTTGCAGATATGACAGCCAACACATTTGTCATAATCAGTCTCAACATAGCGTCCCATAGCACGTTGACCCTTTTTCACTTGGAATATCGCGTCTTGCGGACAGTAAATAATGCAATTGTCGCATTCAAAGCACATACCACAACTCATACAACGCTTGGCCTCGGCAATCGCTTTTTCTTCAGTTAGCCCGGAAAAGCGTTCATTGAAATTACTGAGTACTTCGTCTGTCGTGATTTTGACCTCTTCACGCGGATTCAGCGGATCGTATTTAAAATGCGCCAAGAAGAGTTGTTTGTGAGAAATGATCTCGGCGAATGAGCGATTTTCGTAGTTATGGACGGCAAAATTAGAATGGTTTGTACCCCATGTTTCGCCGTGCGGATATGTTTCTGGTTCCAGGTTTTGGATTTTGAGTTCTTCAAGCAGACTGAAGTGATGAGAATCCACGGTCGGGCGAGGAGAAATATCTTGGCCCTTTAAATACGCATTGATACCTTCAACAGCGATAGAAGCGTGACCAATTGCAGTGGTTAACAAATGCGGTTTGACAGCGTCACCCCCCACGAAATGACCGACTTTGGATTTGACTTGATAAGTTTTGTCAGCATCTATTAAGCCCCAACCATTATCAAGTTCTTCAATGCCTGTATAGTCACCCTTTTGACCCGTGGCACCCACAATCATGGTACACTCAATTTCATATTCCTTACCTTCTTGAGGTGTCATCTTGCCGTTTTTCCATGTCACCGGCATAACCTTCAGTGCTTTCGCTCGCCCATCTTCACCCAAAATGACCTCTAACGGAGCCAAGCTTTCGTGAATTTCCACACCTTCAGAAATCACCGCTTCCAATTCATGCTTAGTCGCAGGTGCTTTTGAAATGGGACGACGATAGACGATCCACACGTCCGCGCCTTGTCGACGGGCTACTGTGGCTACATCATGGATGGTATTACCTAAAATCACATTTTCTGGACGATCTTTTTCATGAATCTGAGAAATATGACCGATACGCCGGGCTACTGCTGCCACATCCATAGCGGTATCACCACCACCGACAACCAATATGCGACCCGATAAGTGCTGTAGCCGTCCCTCATTAAAAGCACGTAAAAACGCCATACCATCAACACAATTGGGTGCATCCGCGCCAGTGATAGGCAATGCTTTACCCGTTGTCGCACCGATTCCCCAGAATATCGCATCGTATTCTTTTTCTAACTGGTCAATCGTAACGTCAGTCCCTACACGGGTTTTCAATTTGACTTCAACACCCATATCAAGGATTCGCTTGACTTCATGATCAAGCACATCGCGCGGTATACGATAACCTGGAATACCAAAAGACATCATGCCACCGAGTCCATCGTATCCTTCAAAAATGGTACAACTATGTCCTTTAAGACGCAAAAAATAAGCAGCGGCTAAGCCGGCAGGCCCGCCTCCAATGACGGCAACTTTTTTGCCAGTCTCATGTGCAGGTTTGGGGAAGCTCAGGTTGTTTTCTATCGCCCAGTCACCGATGTACTGTTCAACAGAATTGATACCCACATGATTTTCCACTTCATTACGGTTGCAACCGTCTTGGCAAGGTGCTGGACAGACGCGCCCCATAATGGCTGGGAAAGGATTGGATTTCGTCATAGATTGAAAAGCGTACTCTTCCCATTTCATGCCTTTTGGGGGTTTATCCAATCCACGTACAATGGAGAGCCAACCCCGTATATCATGCCCTGAGGGACAGCTTGCCTGACAGGGTGGTGTGCGATGTATATACGTTGGACAGATGTAAGATTCCCCGTTGTCAATGACTGCTTCGCTCCATCTTTGGGGTGCGCTGTCGTTATCTTTGTAAAGCCGGAAGGTTAAATTGGTTTCGCTCATTTGTCTTTATTCCCTTGGATAAAGTGGTAGTATTAAAAAAGGTGATGACGAAGATTTCAATAAACAGAACTTTTCATCACGAAAACCTGCCAGGTTTTAAAAACCTGGCAAGATAGGGGGGCGTTTTGGTCTATAGGAGTTCAGATCAATATTTTGGCCCAAACCTGACAGGTTTTGAAAACCTGTCAGGTTTTTATCGCTCGACATTTTTCTGAAAGTCTATATTACTAAAAAGCATCGAAAGTTAGCCAGCAATATTTGTAAGAATCGCATCGACACTGGCTTTAGCATCCCCAAACAACATGCGCGTGTTTTCCTTAAAGAAGAGCGGATTACCCACACCGGCATAACCTGATGCCATACTACGTTTCATCACAATCACCGTCTTAGCTTTCCAGACTTCTAAAACCGGCATACCGGCAATAGGACTATTGGGATCGTCTTGAGCAGCCGGATTAACCGTATCGTTTGCACCAATAACCAGCACTACGTCTGTGTCAGGAAAATCATCGTTGATTTCGTCCATTTCTAAAACGATGTCATAAGGTACTCTCGCTTCAGCAAGTAGTACGTTCATGTGTCCTGGCAAGCGTCCTGCAACCGGGTGGATACCAAAGCGCACGGTAATACCTTTGGCACGAAGCTTTTTAGTGACTTCCGAAATGGGGTGTTGAGCTTGGGCAACCGCCATGCCATAACCGGGGACAATAATGACACTTTTAGCATCTTGGAACAACTGAGCAGTTTCTTCCGCAGTAGTGCTAACCACCTCTTTTCCTTCATCATCATCTCCCACTGAAACGCTTCCAGCAGTTGTACCAAAACCGCCGGCGATAACACTCAGGAAATTGCGGTTCATAGCGCGGCACATGATATAAGAAAGAATCGCACCGCTACTGCCGACTAAGGCACCGGTAATAATCAACAAGTCGTTTCCAAGCATAAAACCGATGGCTGCCGCCGCCCAACCAGAGTAGCTGTTGAGCATAGACACAACGACAGGCATGTCAGCACCACCAATCGCCATGACCATGTGGATACCGAAGATTAAAGCGAGAACCGTCATAATCCCCAGGGGAATCATGCCAGCAGAAACGCTTTCTGCATTGATAAACTCAACGCCAAACCAAATACAGGCTAAAGCAAGACCCAGATTAAAAAAGTGGCGTAATGGCAGAAGTAAGGGCCTACTACCGACGATTCCTTGTAATTTGCCAAACGCAATCACAGAACCGGTAAAGGTAACAGCACCAATCAGGACACCTAAGTAGATTTCTACTTCATGAATAATTTTTTCAGTGCCTTCAAAGTGTGAACTCGGATCGAGATAACTAGCAAATCCGACCAACACAGCCGCCAAACCCACAAAGCTATGCAGCATAGCAACGAGTTGAGGCATGCCGGTCATTTCAACGCGGGCCGCCACGGTGATACCAATAATCGCGCCGATGACCATAGCAACGATTAGGACTTCATATTGAGATACTTCGCCAAAAATAATGGCAAAAATGGCAATAAACATACCAATCATGCCATATATATTGCCACGACGTGCCGTTTCTGGGTGGCTTAGCCCACTCAAGCTAAGAATAAACAGGATGCTGGCAATAATGTATGCAGCAGTAAGCAAACCTTCATTTATCATTATGTCCGTTCTCCTAATTTATCTCTGAAACATACGCAACATGCGTTGGGTGACAAAAAAACCGCCGCTAATGTTAATAGTAGCAACCAATATCGCTATCGCCGCTAGGATAGTCACCAGACTCGTAATGGGTCCAGACACCTGTAGCAAAGCACCAACTACAATGATACCACTAATGGCATTCGTCACACTCATCAGTGGTGTATGCAAAGCAGGTGTCACATTCCAAACCACTTGATAACCGACAAAACAGGCTAATACAAAAACGGTAAAATGGTTCAGAAACTCAGTGGGTGAAACTTGACCCAGTGCTGCTAATAAGCCTGCGCCTATCAACATGAATAATGCACTTCCCCAGCCACTCGATTTTTTCTCCTTTTCAGGTTTCGAGGCTGCAACAGGTTCTTCATTTTTCTGTGTGGGTGCAATCGCTGGAATCTTGGGTTTGGGAGGTGGCCAGGTAATTTCACCGTCTTTGATGACGGTTGCGCCCCGAATAACATCGTCTTCCATATCGACGTTGATTTGACCATCCTTTTCTTTGCACAAGTCAGTTAGCATGTGGCGCAAATTTGTGCCATAAAGCTGACTGGATTGAGTAGGTAATCGGCTTGGCAGATCCGTGAGTCCAATCAAGGTGACACCATGTTTGACAACGATTTGACCAGGTTCGGTTAAAGCACAGTTACCCCCCTGTTCAGCCGCCATATCCACTATCACGCTGCCATCACGCATGGATTCTACCATGCCAGCGGTAATGAGTTTAGGGGCAGGTCTGCCAGGTATCAGGGCGGTGGTAACAATGATATCCACTTCCATCGCTTGACGGGCGAATAGATCCATTTCCGCTTTGATAAATTCTGGACTCATGACTTTGGCATAGCCACCGGCACCACTACCTTCTTCTTCAAAGTTCAATTCTAGAAATTCAGCCCCCATGCTTTCGACTTGTTCTTTCACTTCTGGACGGGTATCAAAGGCGCGTACAATCGCACCAAGTCCATTAGCCGCTCCAACAGCGGCGAGTCCGGCGACACCGGCACCGATAACCATGATTTTAGCGGGAGGCACTTTGCCGGCTGCTGTGATTTGTCCGGTGAAAAAGCGTCCAAAATGGTTAGCCGCTTCGATGATGGCGCGGTATCCACCAATATTAGCCATAGAACTCAAGGCATCCAGCTTTTGCGCTCTGGATATCCGAGGTACACTGTCCATTGCCATCACTGTGACTTTGCGAGCGGCTAGTCGTTCCAAGAGTTCTGGATTTTGGGCTGGCCAAATAAAGCTAATAAGGCACGTACCTTCTTGCAGAAATTCAGCTTCATGTACACCAAGGGTTGGATGGGGTTCTGGGGCGCGAACTTTCAGTATGATATCTGATTCTGCCCACAATTTTTTGGTGTCTTCTATAATCTCGACACCCTCTTCCTTGTAAGCTTCATCGGAAAAATGGGCACTATCCCCTGCTCCGGATTCAAGTGCAACCGTAAAGCCCAGTTTCAGCAACCACTCGGTTGTCTCTGGTGTCGCGGCAACACGTCTTTCCTCAGCATGGATTTCCTTAGGAATTCCTATTTTTAAAGGCATGCTTCCTCCTATAATGGTTATGGTTTAAGCAATTTGAGTGTTTTGGATACGATTACGAATAATGAATGATGAATGATGAATGAATTGAACAATTCATCATTTTTAAAAATTGAATAATTCTGCTTAGAATCATTGGCAAAGCCGATTACGCCCTGGCAGACTATACCACCTGACATCGACATCTATTTTTTGCTCACCCCTTTTAAGCGCAGAAGTAAACTTTGCTCACCCCTTTTAAGCGCACAAGTAAACAGTGCCAAGTAGAGATAAAATACCAAAATTGTCAAGTTAAGGGCAAACACTTATGTATTGTCCCTTTGAAATATACGGATTGTAACGGATTTTGGGGAGACTAGTGCAAAAAAGCGGAAATATTCAGACGATTGTGAAAAGTGAGAGTGATCGTTGCAAAAAAACAGTGAAAAGCTTTTGAAGTTGGAACGAAAGCCGTCGCAATAAATTTGAAAAAAGTCGCAAAATAAATTTTGTACTCCAAAAGTCGCAATAAATTTGAAAAAAGTCGCAAAATCAATTTGGAACGTAAAAAGTCGCAATCAATTTGAAAAAAGTCGCAAAATCAATTTGGAACGAAAATCGGGCATTCAAAATTTAATGTCAATAAAAATAGATTATAATATGACTTAACAACTTGTTCAAACCTGTATTCTCCCACATAATATAGGGTATATGTTCGCAAGTATTGGTGATACTATCACCTTGTGGTGTAGCAGTCGCAGGATAAATGACTTTATCAGTGGTATCCTAATAATACCGGCTTTTAATAAACGAATTAGCCTTTGATAACTTTTATTATTATATCAATAATTTAGAGTTTTCTAATAGACTAATACCCTCATACTCTAGCGGGCGCATGATACACCATAAAATAATCTTGTCAAGCATCAAGGAGCAATTTATTTTCACTCAATGTTTAAATTATAATTTAATAATATACTAATATAATATACCCTTCATATCATACTTTAGCGAGTGCCAAGTACACCCCTAAAATCATTTTGTCAAGCGTCAAGGCTCAAATGGCTTACCACCTATCAATTTGCCAATTCTGAACCAAAATACACATATTTACTAGACATTATACCGATTTAATTTAAGTTTCGCGCCAAAAGTTTTGCGCGCAAAACTTTTGGCGCGAATTGATTTTCTTAGTTTTCTCAAAATGAGAATATTATATAAATCAATGAGTTGCGTTAAATCGGTATAAACTCTACTGTGTATTTAATCTCAGAATATAATTCAAAATCAAATTCACATTTAATTTAGCTTCGCTGATCAGCGAAGCTGAAATACAGTTTTTGCGCGCAAAAACTGGGGAAAAAATTATTCTCTGTGGCACTCTGTGGTACTCTGTGTACGCCGTAAAGAAAAAAAGCTCAAATTAAAGCGAGATACGATAATAGCGCAATATCGTAGGAATATGAATTATGGCGCTAAATTAGATAGACGGGGTAAGTACTGAAGCACAAATAAACAGGTATTTTACAGCTCATGCCCCTCTTCTTGGTTGTTTCTTTTAATTAAAATACCTGAAAATTTATGGTTCAGTACTTATATGTCTCAGAATCGGGCTAGTTGAATCGTTTGCTCGTACCACGCCAATAGGTGTTATTGGAAAATAATTTATTCCACTACCCCATAATTATCCAATTTCCAGATCATCTCGCCTTGTTCATTTTCGCCTACAAATATCAAGTCAACCCACAAGATTGATGTCGTGTACCGTGCTTTGGAAATATGAATGGATAAGTTAAACTAAGCCCCCTACGTCACCGTAAAGGACTCGTCTTCAGAGCACAAGCCATGAGACTGATCCCGAACACGGCTCCTTTCCCAACTATTATTATTTGACTGTATTCCACTCACCTATAT
>Ga0136651_10000027_pt1 | contig 63564 bp, 100 predicted proteins | sample Mar14236cmmetaG_FD_94867 | JGI IMG/M metagenome (GOLD analysis project Ga0136651, IMG submission 94867) | Marine hydrothermal vent microbial communities from Guaymas Basin, Gulf of California to study Microbial Dark Matter (Phase II) - Marker... ... | reverse complement strand
GATTGATCTGAAAATAATCCTTGAGTATATGGATGGGCAATTTTTCTAACAATATTTCTGGCTGAATTATTAGTTTTTCCATCCAGAAGGTTTGTTTTAATTATAACTTGAGGAATTTGAGGGGCTTGATTTGTTTGAGTTTTTTTATACCATTTCATTTTTATTCCTTTTTAACAAAGTAATAAGTTTGATAATTTCTGATTTTGGATTGTTGATTGGTATGGGATTCAATCAAAGTAATCTGTGCTCCTTTTTCTTTCATGGTATCTAAAAAGATACCAGCATCCCTATCTTCTTCAAGGAATGCATAGTCTTTGTTGATATAGGAAAATCGACTGATCTTGTTAGCAATTCCCAATTCAGATAACAAAGTTAATGATACTTTAAGCCAACCGTGTCCAGGATCACAATAGTATTTAAATTTTGTTTGCCTTATTTTCCCCCTTCCCAAATAGTTTCAATTATGTTTTTTAATCCAACTGTTTCGATATGTTTTGATATTTTTATTCCCAAACCCACCACAGAACAGATTGTAATAATTATGCAAATTATGTATACAATCCCCCAAAATCTCACTTTACGTTCCAACTCTTTAATAGTTGCCATTTTGTCTCCTTATATATTTGTTTTATTTAATCCAGCCATTCTGGTTTAATATTGATCCATAAATACGAATCCAAAAATAGTATTAATACTTGTAGTCCCAAAGGTACATTTAAACAATTCCCGTGTCGTCGGTTATATCTAATTTTGTAATACTTGGACGTATGAGAAAAGGAATAATAACCTCCTGGTTGTGTATATTTTCCAATAGGTGTCATAATATTTAATTTCCTAGGCGGTTTGTTTCAAGTGTTCCAAATTTTTAATATCGCTAATCTTTTGTGGTTTCCAATATTTAGCCAATTCACAATCAATTTACATAAAAGAAACTTTAATGTCTTTTAATTCTTGAAATGAAATATATCCAAATTCAGCATATTGTTTATCTCCATTAAGAATAACATAACCGTAAAATGTATCTTCCCCATCATACTCAGTAATATACCAATCAGAATTTCCTATAAAGAAATGAAGATGTACGATTTTATCTAAAAGTGGTACCCATTCTGTTTTATAAAGCTTTGGAATTTTTGATAGTCTATTTTTATTTGGTACATTCCACATAATTATTCTCCTTTTTAATTATTTTGTTATTTTGTTATTTTGTTATAATCCGTTTTTATAGTTCTTTAATTATGGAAAATGAACAACCATTGCTTGTTTTGGTGGAATAATTTCGTCTGAGCGTATAATTTTAATTCCTTTGACAATATCACCCATTGGATCACCATCAAAACATTTCCCAAAATAACACAGATGTTTTTCAGATATTTTTTCCAGAACTGATTTTTCAGTTTCCCAATAAGGGAATAAAATTTCAACGGAACCGAATCTATTTTCGGAATTGATATCTTTAAATACAGGTCTATTCCAATCATCTATCCCTTCATATTTAATTTTTAGCATTATTCTTTTATCCTTTTAAGTAAATGTTCTTGTATATTTATTGGAAGTTCACCAAAATCTATTTTTGTTCCGCTCCATCCACTCCCTTATTATCGTAGATTGCTTTTATTTGCATATTTTGCTTTATTTGCCTTTTATTTCCATTGATATCGGTTTGATTTCCATCGGTTTTAAGCGTGTTTTAAACTTTTCAAGTATCATAGTATCAATTGAATAAAACACGCTTTAAAACGATTATTTCTTGTTGGAAATTTCAATAGTAAAAATTGATTCAGTTGGAATAAAAACCCTGATATAATTCAAATACACCCTATTGGTCCAACAGCAATCAACTCCAGGATCAGTTGAATCCATAACCTCAAAACTATCAGTGGATGATGTTCGCAGGACAATATGTCCTTCTGTATTATTATGTGATTTACAAATTACTCCAATTTCAAGTGGTTCCATTTCATTCATTGTAATGAGTGTTCCATAATCTTTTGCTTTTTTGACTTCAATCATTTTTAGTTCCCCTTTTTATTATAGTTCAGGGAAATCCGGATGCCCGGAGATAATATTTTCCCTAATTGCTTTTCGCACTTGTAAAAATCGTAAATAATCCACCCTTTTTGGATATTTTTTTGTTAGTTTTGAAATTTCGGATATTCTCACTTGTTTTCCGATATCTTTCATAATACTGAATTCCATTAAACAACCATCTTCATCGGAGTAATATTCTATCCATTCTTTTCTAGGTAATAATGCTATAATCATTTTAATTTTCCTTAACCTATATAGGTAAATACCTGAATAGCTTCATTGCAATCGGAATAATGAATAAGTATTCCCGAAAAAAATGAGTCTGATTTATATCCCTGAAAATCAATACCTCCTAATTTATAAAATGGGCTATATTTATTCACTCTCATAAATTCTGAAAGAAAATAAGTATATCCTAAATATGTAAAACAGGCTTCTTCTTCCCCATATTCACTCCATTCCGGTACCTCATATTTTATTTCTTTCCAATGATGATTGCCGAAAAGGTGTAGTTCTCCCCCATTATCTTGTTTTATTATTTTCCAAGGTTTTTTCATTAATTTAATCTCCTATTCTTATAGTTGGATATTCAATTAAATTTTCCAAAACAGTTATAAACAGATCATTAAAGTAATCAGACAGGAGGAATTTATATTTCCCGTTATAACCTTTCCAATTGATTCGCATGTCATAACCATATGCCAATGAAGGAGTAATAATCAAAACAGGATAAATCCAGTAATCATAATACCCATGTTCATCCATACAATGGTATGGTATTTTAACTTCAATTCTATCCTCATGTGATTTATCAAAATCGAGAGTACATCCTGCATCGAAACCCGATCCATTTGGAAAATGGGAATTTATAATCATTTCAATATGTTCTTCCACCTGATACACATACTTGAAACCTCCTTTTTGATTTAGAAGTCTCAATTGTTTTCCTAAAACTTGATAAATTGGCTCAGTCATTTTATTTTCCTTTCTTTTGTATAAAAGCGAAACCGGCATAGTTATCCTTTTCGCAGATTGGTTTGCATTCCACCAAATATTCTTGTAACCCTGGAATATCTTTTAATTCTCGATCATCATCAACTTCCACAACCAAGGCTGTTTCGTGTTCCTTATAAGAAAGAGTACAACCTTTCATCCCACAACTGGGTCGGGAAGTTTTAGCTTCATATTCCTCAATTGCAGTGCTACCAAGTATTCCCCCATGATTATCGGAAGCATAAACAACAAGTTTTGATGTGATACAAAATGGATGAGGAACTCCAATTGTATCAATTATTTCAAATTTTTCGGTTTTTGGATAATGACTAAAATCGTCCATTTGTCTTCCTTTCCTTTTGTTTGATTTACATATCCCAAACTTCATAGTGAACATAATCGGGAAATGTTTCCACAATTTCGTTATAACTGCCACATCCAAAAACAAATTCCTGTGCTACCATGTTATAAATCTTTCCAGTTTTTAGGTTGGTGATACGGAAACTTCGGAATCGTGATCCTTTTGTTGTAATTTTTTCTACTTTCCAATTTTTGTTACGCTTTCGTGTCATTGGTCTTCCTTTCTTTGTTAAAAAGTTATTGTTTATTATAGTTAAATATAGCATACTACAACTGGAATGTCAAGAGTTATTTTAATCGGCTATTTCAAATTCCTTATCCATAATATTTTGAATTTCAGTACAATATGACATTGGAATACCTTGACGATGTTCCTTATTGTAGATCATTACAGATGTTCCACAGATTTCATCAAATCCAATTCCATACTTTTTAACCATGTGTTTTACCCATGGATGAGGAAGGGCATAATCAATTGTATTCCCTTTAATTTGAATTCCTGATTTAACAATCATTCCTTCTTTGGAAAATCCAATACCGGATTTCTTTCTGCGATCCTCATTCATTTGGTCGAGTTTTTCCCATGTAAATGTTTGTCGTTTTATTTTAAATCTCCTTAATATAATTGGGAATTAATAAGATGTTGATATTTAGCTCTTACCCATCCTGAATTTGATTTCCAGACTTCACCCCATCCTCTACAAATATAACAATGACCTTCCTCTCCGAAATCGGCACCAAATCCTTTACATCGTGGACATTGAACCAATTTGGCATCTTCCAATTTATCTTTATTTTTATTTAAAACTTTTTCCATTAAAATTATACTCCCCTTAGTTGATAGTAATATAGGTTTTTTCCTAGTACCACCTTACCTTATAAGAACAAAATCTCCACGAATGACAATACATTTGGTTCCACGATATTTTCTGGTTGGTTCTCCAGTACTCATGGCAACTTCATAATTTTGCATATCCGGATCTAATTCAATGAAATCGATATTATTGATTGGAATCTTATATTCTTTATCCTCATCAAAGGTTTTTTCATCAAATAATGCTTTCATTTTTTTATCCCCACATAACATATCACGTTGAATGCAGTAATTATCCTGAATTATGAAATCCCCACTATAATGTCCTTTATCGTACCTTCTCATGATGGAATGAACATCCAATTTACAGTTTTCCATAATACCATCAATATTTCTGGTAAGATCAAAAAACAAAACATCTCCTTTTGGATTTTGTACTGCTACAATTTTTTGACCCTCTTTGGAATATTCTCGCAATGTATTCCAATAAAGTATAGTATGTCCATTAAAATCGTTTTCCATATCACCGTTTGTTAGAATTTCACTCATTTTTTACCCTCCCAATTATGTGCGGCTCCAGTTTGTGCTATATTTCGCTTAATTGCTTTATCCACAATTTCTTTATTTGGCACTATATACCATTCCCATATTTCTTTATCTTCACCGCACTTCCATGACCCAGTACAAAAAAGAATTGCATCGACTCCAAAATAATCAGCCGTGAGATTTTCATACTTTTCATCAAAGCTTATTTGTCCATTTTTATCGTATGTTATAATTGCAAAGCATTCATGGATAGGATACCCATTATGTTTCCCGATAATGCATCCAAGACCGGACCATTTGACATTCCCTACGATTTTTCCTTTACCTGTTTTCCAATCGTAATTAAAAACCTTCATGTTATTCCTTTCTTTTTGGTTAAACCCTTCTTTGTTATAGTTAAATATAGCATTATTAAGGGGGAATGTCAAGTCTTTTTTCAATAAACTTTCGTTCCCCGTAGTAAAATTGTATTGACCGTTTTTTAAGAGGGAATTTGATATTTTGCTATAACTTCCTGGTATACTTTTTCCATCCCCGTAATAAACCATTCTTGTTCCCAATCTAAGTATAGCATATCACTTCGGGTTGTATCCTTAAGTAATGTTGAAAGATACCATGTCCATCGTCCACAGGTAGTCTTATCAGCTATAATTTCCAAACTAACTTCTTTCCCGGTTTCTTGAACTAATACAACAGTATAATCCGGTAATCTTTTCTTATCCATATATACTTGGACTTTTGCTTCCAATTTCATTCTTTTAATCTTGTCCATTATTTCTTCTCCTTTGATAAGCTTCCCACCTTTGAATTTCCCTATCATACTTGTCATGCAAGGCTTTCCGTACTTGTGAATCCTGCAAAGTCAAATCTCTTTTTAAAGTTTTGCTCCCTTTTTTGTAATCTCCAAAATTGAATTCCCATTTTCGGCTACCAGTTTGGAGACACAGAATTGTTCTACCTCCTTCTTTCTTAATACCCAGGGGAATAACATCACGATTCCTGCACAGGTTACGAATGTGGATAGTTAAACCCACAAATCCTAACTCTTTCTTTTTCTTTTTTAATTCATATAGCAGCATCAAGTTCTCCTTTTCCATGTTTGATATAGTCTACAGCTTTTTGAGCCAAGGAAGCCGCTGATACCACTATTCCAGAAGTATCTTTAATTTTCTTTTTCCATCCTGCTATATATGCCACCTGATTGTCCAATACTTTTTCAACTCCCAACATGGCACACAGAAAAGCACTTCCTATTTCGGCTATCAATTCCTCTTTTGCATACGGTTCTTTATTCCTATTATAAGCATCATCTTTATTAAATCCCCGATCTAATCTCATCCAATGTCCTGTACTATGTACACATTCATGACATAGTGTTCCAACATATTCTTCCATGCTGATAAATGATTCCTTAGAAGGCATATGAATTATATCTTTTTTGGAAGTGTATGATGGCTGTCCACCCTGTAATGACAGAGTTTTCTCCCTTGCTATATAATCGGTCAACACTCCATAATCAATCTCAGTTCTGTTTTCCAATTTTGAAACCGCCAGGTCAATTTCTTCCTGGGCTTTCTTAGGAATTTTGATATCTTCACATTGTTCCAAATTAAAAACAGCATAGTACCTGAATACTGGAAAACGTTTCATTTCCCCAGTAGTATTCTCTTTCTCCACCGTCTGTGCAAATAATATCTTAGTTCCTTTTTCCCCTTTTATTACATTCCCTTTAAACTTTTTAGCTTGCTTGTAGGTCATCCAATATGGAGAGGAATACCCTTGCATCATTGTGAATAATCGGTTTATCCCATTGTATTCACGACAGGTATCCAAATTTCGAGGAGCTCCCCCATCCGCCGCCCATCCCTTTACCCAGGGACAAACACCTTCTTCCAATTTTTCAATGATTTGTTTTTCCACGATTTCTGCGATTTTAGATTTTGCCATTTTCTTCCTCCAATTCTTTTTAAATCTATCATTCTTCCTACATATCTTTACTATATACTTAATTATAGCACACTAACAAAGGAATGTCAACTCTTTTTCAAAAAAACAAAATGGGAAAAAGAGCATCTATCAGACACCCTTTTTCCCATTTTTCATTCCAGTTTTTCATTCCAGTTTTACTTTTTGGGTTTCGCTTTCCCCTTTTTCCCGGTAGTTTTCCCAGTCCCAGGTTTTGCAGGTTTCAATTCCTGATAAGCTTCCCAAACTTTACCAATGTATCCACTTGATCCACTCTTGGTAATTTTCTTCCCGGCTTTCAATTCCTGAACACCCTTGTATATAACTCCCCGGGATTTTGATGTCCCAACAATAACACCATAAATACAAGATACTTTTCCAATAAAACTTTTCGGGGTGGGAACTTCCCCTGCTATAACAACTGCAATGTCCTTATTTTTGGTTCCCTTGATCAATTCTTTTAATACTGTAGAATACGGCTGATCATTCCTAACTGTGGCTGGTGTATTGGCTGTGGCTGGTGTATTGGCTGTGGTAGTTTCCTCCACCTTTTCCACCGGTTCCTCTTGGTAAACTCCATCAACCATTTCCTGACAAAAAACCCTTACTACCGTAGGGCATTTATCACATTTTTTTAAGGAAAAAGCCTTCTCTGTTCCAAAGGTCTTACACTCTATTTCACAAATATTTTTTGCTTTGCTATAATCCTCTTTTTTTAAGGATACTTCTACCTTCTGAGGAAAGGTTAATTTAACTCCTTTAACACTCCTTTTAACACTCCCGCCTTTACCGCCTTTACCGCTTCCCTTCTTGCTCTTGGTACTTTTTGCTCTTGCCATGATTTAAAACTCCCTATATAGATAGTACTTAAAATTAAACTTCCCTTACTTGAAAATGCACTTTAAGATTTCCCCCTTATTTACCCTTATTTACCCTTATTTCCTCTAGAGGTAGAGGTAGAGGTAGAGGTAGAGGTAGAGGTTCCCAGAGGGGGAAATCTCTCACGTTTTCCCATTTTATTTTGTAGTATATGGGAATCTACTTTTTAACATCCATTATTCATATGTCCCCCTTTCTTTAAAAGTTCCCATCAAATATACTAAATTATAGCATTTTCGGACTGGAATGTCAAGAGTTATTTTGCAATTCCTTTATATAGTCATGAATCAATTGGGAGTGTTTTCTCCAGTTCCAAAGTCAAAAATGGATTTCAAATTCCCTAATTCTTTTGGGAGTGTTTTCTCCATTTTTGACTTAGGAATTGATTTTCATTTCAAGATGCATTCTATTCCCAGGTTTAAACAGGAATATATTTTTTGGGAATAGTCTGCTATATAGGTTTCCTTCATACCGTATTCTTCCAAAATTCGTTTGATGAATCTCCTTTGTTCATCGGGGAAACTTGATAATTGTTTCCAATCTGCGACTTCCTGATTATTTATATAGCAAAAAATGGAATAGATTTCGTTATCTTCCATACTACAAATAAAATCCAATTTGGTATTTCCTTTGTGTACTTCCACTGATGTTAAATTTAGCATTCTTCCTCCTTTGACTTAGGAATGTTTTTATAAGCTTTGATTTCTTCCTTGGTTGCCAGTCGGGTACCGGATTCTTGGGAAATGTAATATTTTCCTTTTATAAGTAAAAGTGCCCAGCCAGTATGCCATCCTGATTTCAACCTTCTTCTTTCATTTGTTGTAACGATCATTCTTCCTCCTTTAACGTTGATTTTCAAGATACCCGATAATTAAGGAATATATTGCAGTTTTTTCGGCATATTCCATAAATGCAACATTATCCAAAGTTAATTCTTCATCATACATGTAACCATAGAGGAAGTTTTCTGTTGCACACTCCCCGTTTGACCCTTTGTTCATATCGTCCTCAATTTTAATATGATCAGGGTGAAGTTCTATGATGAACATTCCAATCTGAATCTTGAAAACGTTTTTCAAATGGTTAAGTTTGGAATGATTGATTTTCACTCCCAACTTTGTAAATTCAGTCTCTTCAAAGTATTCCAATTTGTCAATCATAATTTGTTCCTTTCTTCTTTTGTTTGAGCTTAATTGCCCCTATCATTTATATAGTTAATTATAGCATACTTACTCTGGAATGTCAAGCTTTTTCTTTTTCATTCCCCTTCCACGCTCAAGTTTGGAGTCATTCATCCACACTCAAGTTGGGAGTCTTTTCTCCATTCTGAACTTAGGAACTGGATTTCAAATTCCACGCTCAAGTTGGGAATCATTCTTCCACTTTTTAAAACAAAAAACTTGGGAATCATTCTTCCACTTTTTAAAACAAAAAACTTGGGAATCATTCTTCCATGCTCAAGTTAGGAACCATTTTTCCATTTTTAATTCTGGATATTTCATCCAAACCTCAAAACGCAAAAAAGAGGAATCATCTTTCCATTTTGGACTTGGGAAAGATGATTACTCTTTTTAATTTGCGTATACGGTTACACTCTTATGTTTTATAAATTTAAAAAACAAGCAATTGCAATACTGAACGTGATAAACAATAAACCTGCAATGATTATATCAAATTTCATGATTAAAGCCTTTTTTTGGCTGTTTTAAGCCGGTTTTAGCAATTAAGAAGGGCTATACAGCCATGCCAGCCATGCCAGCCATAAAGCCCCCTTAAAACGCTGTTTTTATTCGTCATAATATGCAATTAAATGTTCAATGATATCAAGAATATCTTCTGGGGTTAAATAACCGGCAAACAAAAGATTCATACCGTTAACATAATTGCGTATCATATTTTGTTTTGGGGCTATAACTTTAAAATATTCTGTAGACATATTAATAATTAAATTTTTTGCTATTTTAGTAGAAATAGAAGATAATTGACATTCTCCAATTTTAACAGCCTTTAAATTTTTTGTTTTTTCATTATAAATTAATTTCATACTTTTTCCTCTATCCCTTTTTGATAAAAACTTTTTTATTCGGCATATACCGGTATTAAATTTAAAACGCTGGTTTCAATTTTTTCAATCGTGTCAAAAGATACGTTTTGAAACAAGGTTTCTAAATCGGCAATCAATTCACTAGATTTAGATTCAAAGTCTATCAAATGGCTTATTTTCACGGTTTTATTCAGTTCTGGGTATAACTCATTTAGATTCATTTTATCACCTTTTTTTTAATTGTGGCAAAATTGCCTTTTTTTACTATTCAAAAAACCATCAAATTTTAATGGCTTTTTAAAACAGTAAAAAACACGCCAGGGCAAACTATCGGCCCTAGCGTGTTTTTTATCGATTCTACAAAGATGCTTTATATGTCAGTCTGGCATATGATTTGAAAGTGCAATCAGCCGTCACGTCAAGGCCATTTTTCAAGCGTGTCATTTCATCGGCTACCTTGCCAGCCTTGCCTGCCCCAGTTAAACCGTTATAACAAGCAACAACCTTACCAATAAAGTTTTTTGTTGATTTTTCACTCATAGCCTTATCAGTACCGGCATAAATACCATTTTCACTCATAAGTCTATCAAGAATATCTACCCTTGCATAACCATCTTTCAACATACCAACAACAACCACAAAACGTTGAAATTTTGTTGATACTTTTTGAGACCTGATAGAAATTTCATTTACTTGACTAACTACTTTCTGATTTTTTGATTCGTCAACGATTGCCTTAGAAATTGACTTTGTGCTGTTTACAAAATGTAATTTTTTCATGTTTTAAAACTCCTTCTTTTTTAATTGTGGCAAAATTGCCTTTATGTAAAATTTGTACTACTTTGTGGTGCTGGGTTTATTGAATTGCATAAAATGCAAATAATGGCATCATGTAATATGATACAGTAAAAATTGCAGTTATAACGATTGCGAAATAAAGTTTTTTCATTTTATCACCTTTTTTTTAATTGTGGCAAAATTGCCTTTTTAGTCAAAATAACTAAAATTAAAAACTCTTGATTTTTTAAAAGTCTTTAATTTTAACAATTTTAACGATTTTGATTTTTTTGAAAAGAGCTACCTTGTTTTAAACAATTTTAAGCACCTTTACTTGACTTTGGTTTTTTTCGCTTATCTGCAACTTTTTGCAGTCTAGTGGCCTGTCAAGATTTTACAAATTGTCAAAAATTTCTTTTACTTTTACCCTTGCCAGTCTTAATGGGTGATCGCCTATGTGATTATTTTATAATGCACAGGCTATGCCAAAGGATCAACAAAATAAAAAATAAATTAAAATTAGTTTAAATATGCAATGATTACAGCATGTTATCATATGAATTAATTTATATAGCTATTATGTAGCTATAGCACTGTATATGAAATATGTGACAAATAACGTATAATGTCACATGATGAATAATGTAATGATATCAATAGCTTATATATACGTAGAGTAGAATATAGTACAATATATGTAATGATCTCAATAACTTACAATTATTGTTAACTACATAACAAAATATGACATTATTTATACAATTATAGGTAAAAAATTACATAAAATAGGTAAAAAAGTATACATAGCCATAGAACGTTCTTATATAGCCATATAACAGCGATTTACTAACTTTGTTATACCCATAGCCATGACTTATAAAACGGTCTTATATAGCCTTAAAACGGCTTTTAAATGGCATATAAGCTGTGTATAGTCATTGCTACCAGGCTATACATGAATTGACCTGATATGTCTATACCATACTAATATACTCTGGATATACCATACTAATATACTCTGGATATACCATACTAATATACTCTGGATATACCATACTAATATACTCTGGATATTATATAGTTATATTTATTTACTGAATGCCATTCAGTAAAATTATGAAAATAGCTTAATTGCATATACAACTAAATAAAAAACCTTATATATGGCTGTATATATAGTTTAATACAGTGATATATAAGTACATGCTTATATTACTATTAGAAAGTCTTGTAACGCTGTTATACGTAATATAGCCCAGGACATGCATGAATAAAGGCTGTCAGCTTGCCATAGTTAAATAAAATATTCTATACAGCCAAATTATTTATTTACTGAATACCATTCATTTTGTCGACTCCTTTTTTTAGGATGAGGGGGGTGGGCCTCCTTTAAGGAATCCAATTTTTAAAATATCACTGTAGCACTGTAGTATTTCCCCTGTAGGGAATCCAATTTTTAAAATATCACTGTAGCACTATAGCACTATAGCACCCTTGCCCCCCGTGTAGCGCCCCCAATAATACTCCTACCCTCCTACCCTATAAATTTTTTTCAAATTAACCCTTGAATGTTATACAATTGTGTTTTATACTCCCAACAAGATCAGGATTGGAAAAATAAAGAAAGAACGGAGAAACTCATAGGAGAAACTCATAGGGGAAATACAGAAATGGTAAGATTAGAAAAGAAACAAAGACAGACGTTGAAAACGAATACTCTCCGGTTCAGTCTTAGAGTATACAGCAATGAATACCCCGAAGGGAAAGTCACATCAATGACCCTCCGTAAAAATATTGTTATCATTTGGATTTTATTTGGTACCCGGAACTTTTCCTTTGAGAAGAAAGCAGGATTACATGATAGAATAGAAGGAATAGTAACCGACTTTATATACGAAACATTGAATGATTGGACGCATGCAGATGGAAAAGGATTATCAGATTTTGTTTCAGATAAAATGTTCAAGGATTTGCTTGTGAAAAAGGATTACAGGAAATATAAGCAATTAATGGAATCTATTTAATGGAATCTATTTAGGAGGTATATTGATATGCCATTAACGAGACAGAAAAAACTCAAGATTAAATATAAAGGAAAACGGAAATTTAAAAAACAGAAATGCACATTTTACATAGATGGGAAAAGATGTGGAAGGAATGCAGTAGGAAAAAGTACCCTGTGTGAAAAGCATGGAGGATTAAAGTATGATCCTTCTTTGGCTTTGAGTCCAGCAGAGACAATGGAAGTAGTAAATGGGACAAAGTTTAAACCCGGTGTTCATCCGATCAAGTATATTGAATTGAGTCGAGAAGGCATGTCACCGGTTGAAATTGCTGCGGAGTTTGAAGTAGGGATACCGACATTGGAAAGATGGGCAGAAACATACCAAGAATTCATGACTGCGTATGAAGTTGGACAGGTATTGCATGAGGCTTGGTATTTAAAGAAAGGTAAAGATGGATTAAGTAAAAGAGGATTCAATACAACTTTATTTAAATTCTTAACGGGGAATAAATTAGGATATTCTGATAAAATTGAGAGCAAGAACTTTAATATGAATCAGAATATCCATGGAGTCTTGGTTGTCCCTGAAAAAGTAACTGAATCAGAATGGGCGGCAAATTTTGATAAAAATTAGTTCTTCCACCAGACGTAAAATGTCAGCAAGTGCATTGAAAAGGAAAAATAAACCAATGCATGATCCAGATATAGTTGCAAAGAAAGTTTGCACCTTCCATGATAATTTTGATGATGCGACTCGGAGAAATTATAGCAATGCCATGAAGAAACGATGGAATGATCCAAAGAGCCGAGCCAAATTGTTAAAAATAATGAAAACTCGGAAAGATAATAATGGGAAAGAAACAATTAAAAAGGCTAATATAATCAGTAGGTTATTACCAAGTAGACGTAAACGATCTTCAAGTAAAGAACGTCAACAAGCCAATTCGAGATTATTACCTAAATTGGGAAAAGAAATCAAGATACGGCATATTGAAGAAGAACGGGAGAATGATCATTGTGGAGTGGTAATAGAATGTTAAAAAAACGTAATGATATTTGGAAACCTTATCCCGGTTCACAGAAAAACTTTCTTTCTTGCCCCATATGGGAATGTTTATTGCATGGTAACAGAGGCGGTGGTAAAACTGATGTTCTCTTAATGGATTATTTACAGGATGTTGGTAAGGGTCTTGGACCCGATTGGAGAGGATTAATGCTCCGTGAGGCCACAACTGAGTTAGAGGATGTCATTGCCAAGACTAAAAAGTGGATTCCTCAGATATTTCCGAGTGCTAAATACAATAATTCTAAAAAAGTGTGGACATTTGAAGCTGGAGAAATCCTAAAATTGAGTTATGCACGTACTTTGGATGATTATTGGCAGTATCATGGTCATGAGTATCCTTGGATAGGGTGGGAAGAATTAACAAATTGGCCTTTTTCTGATCTTTATTTGAAGTTAATGTCCTGTAATAGGTCATCTAATAAAGATGTCCCAAAGAAATATAGATCAACTTGCAACCCATCTGGGCCTGGAAATGGGTGGGTTAAGGAAAGATTTATCGATCATGGACCACCTGGAACGATTTTTACGGATGAACAAGGCCAGAAACGGACACATATTCAGAGTTCTTTGGAAGAAAATAAGGTTTTATTGGATGCTGATCCCACATATCAAGCAAAATTGTTGGCTTTGACAGAAGGAAACAAAATGTTGCGTGATGCTTGGATACTTGGGTCGTGGGATTTGATCATTGGTGGGTTCTTTACAGACGTTTGGGACAAGAAAAAGCAGGTTTTGGAGCCTTTTAAGATTCCTAAATCATGGCGATTATATAGAAGCTTCGATTGGGGTTCATCCAAACCTTGGTCTGTTACTTATGGAGTTGAAGCAAATGGAGAACAACCTGATGGAGAAGGTATTCCGTATATCCCAAGAGGCTCAATGATCATCATAATGGAAATTTATGGATGGACTGGAAAAGTAAATGAAGGGGATCAAGCAACTTCCCAAGAAATAGCTGAAAGAGTTATAGCAGTTGACAAGGCATTATTAACGGAGTATGGTTTAAAGTGCTATGTTGGTCCGGCTGATACCTCAATTTGGGAAGTTCGTGATGGATCATCTATTGCCAATAATTTAGCATTGCATGGGTGTCATTGGACAAGAGCTTATAAAGGTTCCGGTTCACGTGTTGCTGGGTGGGCGTTGATTCGTCAAATGTTGAATGCTACCAAAAAGGGTACTTTAGAGACACCACATTTATATTTTTTTGCAGCGGCTAGGCATCATTTGCGTACTATACCAATGTTGCAAAGGGATGAGAAAAAGCCCGAAGATGTGGATAGCGATAATGAAGATCACTGTGTGGTATATGATACTACTATAATTACAGATAAAGGCGTAAAATTAATTGGTGAATTTATTGATGTAGTAGGAAAAATACTCACTGTTAATGGGGAATTTGTTGATTTTTATAATTGTCGATTAACTCAAAAAAAGGCGAAAATAATTAAAGTTACTTTTTCGGATGGATTTTCTGTTGAATGTACGGAAAACCAAAAATTTTTAACTACAAAAGGATTAATTGAAATTTATTCAGAATTGACTTCACAGATGCTTTCTGATATTTTATGTATCGTAAGCAAACCAAAAGTAAAGGAGAAGTCAAAATGGAAAGAGTTAAAATTATATCAAAAACAATTCAAGAGTTTGATGGAGAGAGGTTTTATCTTTGTGGGGAATATTTTCAACACGCTGGGAAAAGATTACATAAAACAGTTTACACATTCTTTAATGGTGAAATTCCTAAAGGATATGACGTACACCATAAAGAAGCAGATAAATTCAAAAATCAAAATGAAGATTTGGAATTATTGCGCTCAGACCGACACCAATCCATGCATATGGAACAAAATCCCCGTCCATGGTCCAAAAAAGCTCAGGATGCAGCTAAAAAATGGCATAAAGGGTCAGAGGGTAAAAAATGGCATACTAAGCATTATGAAGATACTAAAGAGGCACTTCATCGAAGTTATGTCCGAAAATGTGTCTTTTGTGGAAAAATTCACAATTCTAAAAGAAAAAATGTTAATTCCTTTTGTTCAAACAATTGTAAATCCAGTTATCGAAGAAAATCAGGAATTGATAATGTTGAACGAATCTGTCCAATATGTTCCACAAAATTTACCACCAATAAATACGCTAAAATTAAAACCTGTTCACGTAAATGTGGAACAAAATTATGCAATAAAAATCATATCCGTAGAACTACTACAAAAAAGAAAAGATGTATATTGTTTGACTGTCCCTAAAACACACACTTTTGCATTGGGTAATGGCGTGATTATCTCGAATTGTGGTGATAGTTTAAGATACTTGTTATCCAGAAAAATGATGCAGATGACACGTAGGAAGGTTCGTAATTAAAATTAAGGAGATTCAAAAATGTCAACTATGGTCGCACAAGAAAAAAATGGCAACGGAAGATGACGCTAGAACTTTGGCAAGAGCAGAAGAAATTAGAAACACTCCCGTAAGATTGAAAGGAGCAGTTAAAGAGGCAAAAGTTATGGCAAAGCAATCAGAGAAAGAAGCTCAGTCTATGAAAAAGGTTGCCAGTAAAGCTCCCCCAAAAAAACAAGCCCCACGTAAATCCAAACCAGTTACACGCAGTAATCGAAAAACACCACTTACAAGAGCCACTAAAAAACGTAAATAGGAGAATAAAAATGCCTAATCAGAAAATTAATCCATCAACTGTGGATACGGTTCATCCAGACTATGCGAAAACTAAAGCATCCTGGACACGTATGAGGGATTGTGTTGATGGTGAAGATGTAATCAAAGCGAAAACAACAGATTATTTACCAAGACCGTCCGGTATGACAGGCCAATTTGCAGAGGCATATGATGCCTATTTGGAACGAGCGCATTTTCCATTGGTGTCAGCCTATGCGTTATCCGGTGCGCTTGGCATTGTTATTACCAAATTACCTGAATTTAATGTCCCCAAAGAACTTGAGTATATTTTGAAAACTGCAACCAAGGATGGGTTATCTATATCCCAGTTATTTTTGGATGTTGTAATTGAGATATTTCAAACTGGTCGAGTACCCTTATTGGTTGATGTTCTACCGGATAGACATGAATTTAGATTTGTACAATATAAAGCCGAAGAATTCATTAATTGGAAAACGGCTGTCGTTAAGGATGAAAAGAATTTAATACTTGGTGTTATGAGGGAAACAGTTCCGGCGGTGGATGATATCTTCTCCCATGAGACTGATGATGTCTACAGAGTTTTATCTTTGGATAAAAAGGATAATTATGTATCCCAATTATATGATGGTTCCAAGCTTTTGACTGAATTTACAAAGATGCCAAAATATATGGGTTCGTCAATTAAAGAGATCCCATTATTCCTTGCAGGGTCAATAAACAACAGTTTTGATATGCAACCAATCCCATTAATATCAGTGGCAAATTGCTCAATCCAAATTTATCGAAAAGAGGCTGATCTTGCCAATTCTGAATACTTATCATGTAATCCAACTTTATGTGTTGTTGGGGCAACCATTGATGCTGATCTTCCAAATGTGGTCGGTTCGTCTGTCATGATTGTGTTGCCAAATGAGCAAGCTCGTATCTTTTACACTGAAACCGATACCGCAGCATTGAAACATGTCAAAGACCATATAAAAGACCTCTATGAAGAAGCTATCAGGCATGGTGTTGCTATTCTTGATGCTCGTAAAGGTGTTGAGGCTGCTGAAGCTTTAAGAATTCGTCAATCTACTCAATCAGCCTCTATTTATTCTGTTTATCTTGCTGCAATGAATGCCATGAAAGAGGGCTTAAAATTAATGTGTCGTTGGGCTGGATATAATGAGGAAGATGTAATCCTTGATGCCCCATCATCACTCACACAAGATATTCCTGATTCTTCAATTCTTAAGGAAATTATTGAAGGTTATAATACTGCTGTTATACCACTCAATGTTATCCATAGATATCTTATTGATTCTGGGTTAATTGATCAGAAAGTTGGTTTTGAGGATTATCTTATGTTGCTTGAAGAAAATCAACCAAAGAATCAACCAGAAGGGACAACATCCATAACGGATGATAATGGCGATATAATTACTGAAAAAACATCCTCTGAGAAAAGTATAAAAGTATCAGAGGGTGCCGAAGATCAAGATTAATTTATAACGGGATTCAGGGAATCCCACAACTGGAATCCTGAGGATTCCATAATTAAGGAGAAGTAAAATGCCCGATTTTAGTTTTATTGAGGACAATGATGTTAGAGAGAAGGTTGAGAATGCTCATAAACTTGAGGTGGATGAGTTAACAGTCAATCTTAAAAATGCAAACAAGGTAGCCGTTGAGGATGCCGTATCCGGGTTAAAAACTAAAAATGCCGAAATTTTGGATGAAAAGAAAGCTCTTTCGGAGGCCGCAAAGCTTTTTGAAGGTATTGATCCTGAGGCTGCTAAAGCTGCCTTGGAATTCCATGAGAAAAATAAGGATGCTGAATTTCTTAAAGATGGTACCATTGAGGATTTGATTGAGAAAAAAACGTCTACTCTTAAATCTGATTATGAGGCTGCTATGACCGAATTGAATAGTAAATTTAATGAAGCAACAACCAATGGGACCTTGTATCAAAATTTGTATGAATCTAAAGTTATTGAGGATGGTATCCGAGCCGAAGCAATTAAAGCTGGTATCCGAGCAGAAGCAATTGACGATGTGCTGTTACGTGGTCGTAGTGTGTTTTCTTTGGATGAACATAAACAAATTGAAGCAAGGGATAATGAAGGCAAACTTGCTAAAACAAAAGATGATAAAGTTTTGACAACCAAAAATTGGATTGAAGGATTAAAAGATTCTTCTCCGCATTATTGGCCTAATTCAGAAGGTGCCGGAGCGCATGGCGGTGATCCTGGTAGTCAAAGTGATTATACGGCTAAATTACAGGCTGCTGCTGATGCTGGTAATATGGTGGAGTATAGAAGGTTACGAGCAGCAAAGAAATAAACATAGTTTTTGTATTAAAAATATGGTATAATAAAATTTTAAAAGAGGGATAGGGTAGCTCCTGAAAAATGATATACTCAATCATTTTCCCTCTTTATTTTATGAGTTTTAAATGGAGATTTAAAATGCCTGCAAAATTAACAATTCAAGAATTTATCCAAAAAGCAAATAAGGCACATATTAATTTTTATTCCTATGTAAATTCAATATATTTGGGAATGAATAGCCAAATTAGTGTAATTTGTCCTAAACATGGAGAATTTTTTCAATTAGCTTCAAATCATATTAGTGGTAAAGGTTGCCCTATATGTAAAGGGGAACAAACATCCATTAGATGTAAACATAGTACTTCTAAATTTATTAGGAAAGCTAAAAAGATTCATGGGTATTTATATGATTATTCCAAAGTTAAATACAAATTGGATAGTCAAAAAGTTGTTGTTATTTGTAAAGAGCATGGGGAATTTAAATAAACTCCCCGGACTCATTTAACTGGAAATGGGTGTCCAAGGTGTGCTGGATTTAATCGAACTTCTAACGAATTTATTAAACAAGCCAATAAAATACACAAAGACAAATTTGTTTACGATAAATTTTGTTATACAAAATCTAAAAAACAGTCAATTATAGTTTGTCCCGAACATGGGGAATATTTACAATCTCCAGAAGTGCATTTACGTGGATGTGGTTGCCCTAAATGTGTTGGTAAAATTTCTAAAGAGGAAACAGAAGTAGTTGCTTTTTTACAATCTTTAAATGTTATAGTCGAAACAAACCAACGAAATATTATTACTCCAAAAGAATTAGATATCATATTACCGGATTTTAAAATTGCGATTGAATATAATGGATTGTATTGGCATTCTTCTGCAATTCCTAATTTTGATAAATATCATTTAAAAACAAAGACTGATTTATGCAAAAAAGAAGGATATCGATTAATTCATATTTTTAGTGATGATTGGAAGTTTAAAAACGAAATTATTAAATCAATTTTACGAATGGTGACAAATAAAATTGAATCTAAAATATTTGCCCGAAAATGTTTTTGCATTCAAATTGATAAAAATATAGCAAAAAAATTTTTAATAAAAAACCATATTCAAGGATATGTAATAAGTTCAATCCATTATGGGTTGTTTTATCAAGATGAACTTTTGCAAGTTATGTCTTTTAAAAAGGATAAGGAGTCATTTAATCTTGTTCGATTTGCAACTTGTTTAAATAGTCAAGTAATTGGAGGAGCAAGTAAATTATTTAAACATTTTCAACGGAATGTTGTTTTTCAATCTGTTTATACATTTGCTGATCTATCAATGTTTTCAGGGAAATTATATTCTATACTTGGATTTAAAAAAGTAAAAGAAATTCTAATTGACTATTCTTATATAATTAATGGCAAACGAAAACATAAATTTGGATTTCGTAGAAAAAGATTACAGAAGTTATTTTCTAATTTTGATACTAATAAATCCGAATTAGAAAACACACGAAGTAATTATATTTATAGGATTTATGATTGTGGAAAAATAAAGTACGAATTTTTAAAATAGTTATTGACAAATAGGGATTTCTTTTTTATTATGTCCAGTATATAAGTATTGGGCATTTTTGGGAAATGTCGTTTTGGGCCTTGGGGGCCGTAAAACAATCTAAATGTTTTATCGGCTCCTTTCTTTTTAAGGAGTACGAATATAATTAATTCTTAAAAAGGAGAAATAAAATGGCTAATATTTGGGAACATCCGAGTATAATCGCTGCCGAAGCATTAACACATCTTGAGGATGCTCTTGTGATCGCGCCTCTTTGTGCTAAAGACAAAACAAGTGACTTCACTGACAAAGCAAATGGTTGGAAAGTTGGTGATACGGTTTCTTTTAGGACTCATGGAGAATATGCTGTAGATGAGTTCACTTCAACTATTTCTACACAGGCTATCAGTTCATCCACCCGTCCGATGGAAATCGAAAAACACTATGATATTTCCGTTGAAGTTACTGCTAGAGAGCAGTCTCTTGATCTTGATTCGTTTGTTGATCAGGTTATCCGTCCGGCCACTTATAAACTGGCTGAAAAAGTTGATCTACATATTGGTACCAAACTTCTTGAAGCTGCTGGGGCTTACTATAGCACTGGTCTTTTTGAAACGGCTGCTGATATCGCTCTTGCCAGAAAAGCGGCTACATTACAGCAACTTGCTATGAATCGTTTTTGTTTGGTCGATCTTGATATTGAGGCTGTTCTTTTGGGTCAGACATGGTTTAATCAATCCCAGACTCGTGGTGGAGATGGTGAACTGACCTTAAGAAATGCGGATATGGGTCGTGTAATGGGTATGGATTTTTATGCCAGTATTGCATTCCCTACTGATGCTGCTGAAACCAGAGGTACCGCTTCCACTACTGTTGATAATGCATCCGGAACCAAAAATCTCATCGGTGATAAAATTCTTACTATTGATGATCCCAGTACTTCCACTCTTGTTGCTGGAGATAGGTTGGTAATTGCAGGATGTAAACGTCCACTGATTTCAACTCTGACTGATGCAACTGCTTCCGGTTTAACTGAAATTACCCTTGCTGATCCGATCACTGAAATTATTACTGATGGGGCGGCTGTTACAATTCTTGCTGCTGGTAAAGATACCAATCATCATGGGGTTATTATGGATGATCGTTCCCTGGCTGTTGCATTTCCAATGCTTGATCTTCCAGAAGATCGGGTCGCTGCAACTGCATCCAATAACGGGGTTAGTATTCGTATCGTTAAGGGTTATGATTTGTCTTCCAAGAAAACCACCATGTCTCTTGATTTACTTGTTGGTGCTTTTGCCCTCGATCCAAGACGTATCACTCTTATTGGTGACAAAACAGCCTAATAGGTTTTTTTTAATCTATTAATTTAATAAGTAGCTAAGGAGAGTTGTTATGAAATTTTACAAAGATGGTCGTAGGACAATACAATTTGCCGATAAAGATCAAGTGAAAATTCTTTTGGATGCAGGTTGGAGTCGCACTAAACCAGAAGTAGAACCAGAGGAAGGAAAACAGGTCAAAATTGATGCTGCCGAAGCACAGGAACTTGCTGATAAAGAGGCTCCGGTTCCTACCAAACCGAAAAAAATCCGTAAAATCCTTAAAAAGAAATAAGGAGATTTTAAATGGCTTTAATTGCAACAATAGGAGCCACGGATGCCAATAGTTATGTCTTACAGTCAGAAGCAAATGTGTATTTCCTTGATCGAGCGCATGCTTCTGACTGGGAGGATTTTGAAGAAAAAGATCAAATATTGATAACTTCCTCCCAAATGTTGGATTGGTATATAAATTGGAAAGGGTATCGTGCATCCACGACTCAAAATATGCTTTGGCCCAGAACCGATGTTATTCGTAAAGATGGAACTGAAATTGATGATGGTGTTATTCCAAATGAGGTGAAAGTTGCTGTTTATGAACTTGCTCTTTCTTCTCTTGAGGAAGACAGAACCATTGATGATCCTTTATCCGGCATTGATCAATTACGTGCTGGATCATTAATGATAAAAGCCGGTATGCCGGGATTTGATTCCACGGCAAAAGAGGCTATCCCCGAAAAAGTATATAGAGTTTTGTCTGATTTATATCTTCTTGGTGGGGGTGGTGTCGTTAGGCTTTTGAGGGCTTAATATGGCTAATCTTAAAAACATCTTTATTAAGGGCATAAATACCCTTTTTAACGTGTTTAATGAAGCTGTTCATACCGGCACCTATACGTTGGTGGTTGATAACGGCTTTGATGATATAACAGAAACCTCAATTGATGTGCGTTGTATTTTTGAGAGGTTTACAGAAAAAGATGTTGAATTACTGACATTTTCAAAATTGATCCAACCAACTGATATAAAGGGATTAATCCCTGCCGAAGATATTACTTTAGAAATGAATGTTAAAAGTCATTGTACTTTTGATGGAGTAAAATATACGGTTGAAGGGCAGGAACTTGATCCAATGGGAGTTCTTTACACACTGTTGTTAAGGGATAATTGAAAATGGATTTAAAAAATTTTTTAGCAAAGCTTAGAAAGATGGGGGATCGTATTCGTACATCTTCCCAAAAAGCTTTGTATAAAAATGAATCCTTTGTATTGAGAGAGTTGCGTAAACACTCCCCTAAAGATTCCGGTTATTTTGCATCCCAGTGGAGAGCAAAACGATTACGGTTTGGAGGTTCTAAAACTTTGGCTGGATTGGTTATAACAAATAAAACACCTATATATGGGCAGTTTGTTGAGGGTGGTGCTAAACCAGGCAAAGCTCCATGGTATTTCCCCCATAGAAATAAAAAAGGCCAAATGAGAAAACACAAATACAATACGGGTAAATTAAAACTTGCGGATGGTAGAGTGTGGGCAGGGGGTTTAGACCCTGGACATGACAAAACTGTTGGCGGGGCTGTAAGTAAGGTTATTTCCGATAAAGATTTATTGGATAAATTAACCATTAATCTTTCTGATGAGGTAGTAAAGGCCATGTTATGATTAATCGTGAATTGGGATTAAACGAAATTTATGAACGTATTAAAGATCGTAGGACGGATATTGGAGTATTGACATTTAAACGTACTCCTACATCACCGATTCAAGATTCCGATATGCCTTGTATTTTTATGTTGGAAGGTACTGATAATGTCATACGCCAAACCCAGCGTAACAATACAGGCTACCCAGCACGTAGAGTTTTAGAAGTTATTCTTGAATTAGTTACAACCAAAGATTCGGATATAAAAACAATGTTCCGTAATATGCGGCAATCTGTTTTTGCTGTAATTGGTTCTGATCCAATAATGTATAATGCGCGTATTGTAAATAATGTATCTATATCCGAAAACAGAACTGAGGGTCCGGTTGGATACGGATTACCTGATATTTTAGCAATGCGGTTAGTTTTAGATTTAGTTTATGTCGATGACGGTTTATAATTATAATATTTTAAGGAGGATTTAAAAATGGCTATAGCCCCACATCCAGACAATTACACATTAGGAAAAGGAGTTGTATTCTTTGATCAACTTGTCTCCAGTGTTTATCAGGGAGAACGTGATTTAGGGAATGCCCCGGCTTTTACATTCACTATTGCTCTTGAGAAATTGGATCATTACAGTTCACGTGGTGGTTTACGAGCAAAGGACAAGGAAATTATTTCCCAGATTACCCCGGGACTTACATTTACTCTTGATGAAGTTAACAAAGAAAATATGGCATTGCTTACTTTGGGCGATGCATCCACTGAGACTCAGTTTCTCGGTAATGTTGTCGCAGAAGCAATCACGGCAAATCTTGATATGCGTACTGATCTTGAGTTTAGAGGAGTATCCTCTTGGACTCTTCCGTATGATGGGGGTTCAGTAATTTTTGTATTGGGTGAAACGGTAACTGGTGCCGGTGGAGCTGTAGGTATTGTTGTGTCAATTACCGGCGATTCTACTTCGGGAACTCTTGTACTTGCATTAACCAATGACACTTCTTATGTCGATGATGAAGTTATCACTGGAAGTGGCACGGGAGCTGCCGTTGTTAATTCCCTTACTGGTGGAACTATTTACGCAACAACTCCTGTTGTTCTTGTGCAGGATGATGCTGACACAGTAACCTACGTTGAAGGAACTGATTATAAAATTGATGCTACTTTGAGTGATGAGAAAATTGGTCGTATTAAATTTCTCTCCGGTGGTACTGTAACTGATGGTGAAACTGTTCATGTAACTTATGGATATGCCGCTTTGACTTATACTATGATCAAGGCTTTTGCAAATACACAGGTTATTGGTAGACTCAGATTTGTTTCTGATAATCCTGCCGGTAATCAGCAGGAATTGGAAGTTTGGTCTGTTTCGCTCACTCCTTCCGGTGATACTGCTTTGATTGGGGATGATTGGTCAACAATGGAGTTTGCAGGTGAAATTCTGAAAGATGAGACAAATCATCCACAGAATCCATATATGGCAATACGAATGAATCAAGCATTAACCTAATAACCTAATATTTTAATCTGTACTTGGGGGGTTGACCCAAAGAACTAAACCCTCCAAGTTTTTAAAACGTTCGACAAAAAGAAGGAAAGAAAAATGACGATTCAAAGACAGTCCTTGTCAATTGACCTTGATACTTTATTCCCCGGAGAACCTCTTGATATTGGAGGTACATCTATATTAATACGGCCTTTAAATATTGAACAAATTGCTACACTTTCCAAGAAGCTAAAGGGAGTAGGAGTTATTTTATCCGAACTCGGTGTTACATGGGAAAATTATAATGAACATGCCAATATTTTTAAGTTGGCTGTCACAATTGTGGAGAATTTTACGGATGTATTGGAAGAAGCCGCAAATGTGGATTCTGCTGATTTAAAGGCATTACCCCTTGAGGCCATTGTAAAGATTCTTGACAAAGTTCTGGAAGTTAATTTAAAATCAAAAGAGGAATTGGAAAAAAACTTCAAGAGCTTGACCGGGAAATTTCTTCAAAAAGAGGTGCCAGTGAGGAAGAAGAAAACTCAGAAATAACGTTTGCAATACAAACTTTGGTTGCAAATGGACATTCGTGGTTGAGCATTAAAAAGTATACATTATCCGAAATAGGTATTTTTTATAAAACAGTTATCTTAATGGAACGAGAAAGTAAAGCTGAAAATATATCAAATTTATGGATGGGAAATAATTTAGCTTATGAAGGACTAAAAGACGTTTTAAAAAACTTTGGGATCAAACCGCAAAAGAAGGTTGAGCCATCAGTTGCAGAAGTCAACAAAGATTGGAGCAAATTAGCAAACTTTATGTCGGGAAGGAAATAAAATGCCAGAGACAAAACAAACTGTTGAGATAGCTTTTAAAGTTGTCGGTATCGATCTCAAAAAGATAGATGAATTAACACAAGCCTTTAATGGTATAAAAACGGCTGTTAATCAAACTACTACAGCACTTAATAAATTCCAAAAATCCTTGGCTAAAATTAAAACGCCTCCAAGTTTTGCAAGATTGGCAACAGCTTTGGAACGTCTGCAAAATATAAAGGCTGTAAATTTAAGTGAAGTTGCCGATAGTTTATCCAAAATCAGCAAAATAAGTGCCCCAAAATCCCTTACGTCTACAGTTACCTCCCTTGCTAAATTAAGTGAGATTAAGGTGCCTAATATACTTCAAGTCGCTCAAGGGCTTGAATTGCTCATGAAGACTAAATTTAGTGGGTTTAATCTAAAAATAACATCTGTCACAAATGCATTAAAACACTTTAATAAAATTTCTGTGCCTAATATACTTCAAGTCGCTAAAGGACTTGAATTGCTCATGAAGACTAAACTTAGTGGGTTTAATCTAAAAATAACGTCTATTGTTTTATCTTTGGAACGGTTAAAAGGCATTACATTACCTAATGTAAAACAGATGGCTACTGGTTTAAAAGGTCTGGTTGATTTGGATATTAAAGCTTTATCCAAAAAGATTCTGGAATTAAATACGTCTTTATCCCAATTAAGTAAACGGGGGTCATTAAAATCCTTCACTACGTTTGCTAAGGATTTACGGGCTATTCAAGGAGTTTTAGGTCGAGCCGGGATATCTGCAAAGAAAGCTGCTGATGCATTTGGACAGGTTGGTAATGCAGCTCATAAATCCGGTTTACAACTACGTACTTTTAGTGATAAAGTCCGAACTGTTTTGGAATTTCGTTCAATTTCCGAAGCATTGTTGCAAGTCAAAGCTGCCGTTATTGGAGCTACCCAATCCATAATTGAATACGATCAGGCATTAAAAGATTTACAAGCCATAACTGGAGCAACGGATAATGAAGTTGCTCAAATGGGTGTTACGATTTTAGATGTTGCATCCAAAACAAAGTTTTCTGCTGCCGAAGTTGCCGAGGGTATGCGTGTTATTGGACAATCTGGTTTTAGTGCAAGTGAAGCTATCCAAACTATGCAAGCCGTTTCGGATCTTGCTACCGGTACATTATCTTCCATGGCAACAACCGTTGATCTTGTTACGACTGCTATGAGAGTTTTTGATATTGATGCTTCTCGATCCACTGAGGTTGTGGATGTTTTTGCAAATGCCGTAAATAAATCCAAATTAACAATTGATAAATTACGTACAGCAATGAATTTTGTTGGTCCAATTGCAAAAGAATCTGGGGTATCATTTCAAGAATTATCGGCTGCGATGGGAACATTAGCGAATTCAGGTATAAGGGCAAGTACGATTGGTACCGGTTTACGTAGGGTTTTTGCAGAATTAGTTGATCCATCCAAAAAATTAAAAGCTGCTGCCGATGCAGTAGGAGTTTCATTACGAGATTTAAGTCCTGAAAGCAATGATTTAGGTAGTGTCCTTGATAATTTACGTTTAGTTATAAAAGATACAGGCACTGCATTCGATTTATTTGGTAAACGTGGGGCTGCTTCCCTTTTGGCTTTAACATCCTCTTCAAGCCAATTTGATAATATGTTGGATTTAGTTTCACGTAGTGGTACTGCTGCTGCCCAAGCTGCAAAACAAATGGAAGGTCTTGGGATTTCTTTTAAGAATTTAAAGGATAAGTTAGGCGTTTTGGCAATCGCTCTTGGTAAGGGTGGCATTGCAACCGCATTTAAACTTGTTGTGGACGCTGCTCGTTTTGTGGTGGATTCATTTATTCTTTTAGCTGGTACTCCAATTGGTGGTTTAGTTACGTCTATTGGAGTTTTGGTTGCTGCTATTGCAGCACTGAGTACCGTATTTGTAGCTTTTGAAATTATTGCCGGAACGGCTGTATTTGTGTCATTGCAAGCAGCTTTTACTTCATTGATTGCAGTGGTTATAAAAGCCACTGCTACTTTTAATGGTTTTTTATTATCACTTGGTCCAATTGGTGCTGCTTTAGCCTTAATTGGGGTTATAATGTATACAGTTAGTTCTTCCATGCAACAATCGGCTGGAGATTTATTAGTTTTGGCATCGGAATTTAAGAATCTTTCAAAACAAGTAACGGATTACTATGTCAGTATTGTTGGATTATCAGAAGGGTCCAAACAACTTGAAACTAAAACAATGTCATTGAGGGAGCAGTTACTAAAAGTTGCCAAGGGGTATGGTGAAGCTGCGGAACAAGCTGCTAAAGTAGTCTCATCGATTTCTCCATTAACCAAATCCATTACTGATAACGGAAAAGCTTTAAAGGAATATCAACAGTTATTACAAAAATTGGAATTTGATAAATTATCCAAAGCTGCTAAATTAGCAAATCAATCTTTTACGGATTCTATGACTAAATATGCGTCCGGAATTAGGATTTTAAAGGAGTCATTTCAGGAAGTTGTTATTTTATTTGATCGTGGGTTTGGTGCTGCCGATGTGTTCCATAGACAGGCTGTTGATGCAACAGAATTAGTTAAGAAATTAAGAGATGGTTCTGCCGGTTTTAAAGAATTAGAGGAACATGTTATTAGTTTAGATAGAAAATCCAAAAATTTAAGTGCCACAAATAAAGCTTTAATTGCGGAATATGATAATTTAAAGGAAACAACGGATAACGTATTTCAGAATTTACGTAATTCCGGTCAAGTGGATGTACGAAGTACTGTGGAGGGGTTTACTGCTTTGGCTGAACGTTTAAAGTATTCCGGTCCAATTTTGGAAGCTTTAACGGCTAAATTTATCAAATTTAAAAAAATAAACGAAGGGGACATTACTAATATTATTGAAAAGTGGGCTAAGGATTTAGATACAAATTCCCTTGTTGATTTTATAGATGCTAATCAGGAGTTGGTTGGTGTGTTTAAAGCTGGTCAAGAGGAACAAATTAGGGAATCGGCGATCAAACGTGCCGAATTAGTTAAAAATTTAGCTTCGATCAAAGCTTTATATGCAGAAGAATTGCGAACAGCTAAAGGGACGGAACGTCTTGCGGCAACTAAAAAATTCCTTAAATTAGAAAATGTTTTAAGAAATCAAGCAGCTAAAGTAGATGCTGATTCTGCAAAAAATTCTGCGGATCAACGAGTTAAAGCTTTGATGTTTGAATTGGATAATAGAAAAAATCTTATCGAAAAAGCGAATCAAACTTTAGTTGGTCAAGAGTTATTATTAGAACGTAGAAAACAGGAAATCATAAGGGCATCTGAAAGACGCATTAAGGATATACGTGCCGGTGGGGGCGGTGTTAGTGTTGAGGATCAATTAGCCGTATATAAGACTGAATTACAAAAAAGGGAATCTTTATTATCTAAACATTACGCTGATATCGCCGCATTGGAAGCAAAAGGTGAATTAACAAATGAACAAGCTAACGATAAAAAATTACAGGCCACAGTTGATTTTTATGCTAAATCGTATACCAATGCTCTCAACTATTTTGAAAAAATTAACAAATTAGATAATCCAGAAGAATATGTTAAACGTCAAAAAATTGTTTTACAAGCAGAGGAAGCTTATTATAAATCAAGAGCTAAATTTGTTAACGAGTATAATAAAGTTGTATTTACTTCCCGTGAGAAGATTGAAAAACTTGATACTAAAGTTCGGAATGAGCAAGAGAAAAATTTCCAAAAGACTCAAAATAGTAAAGAAAAAGCCACTCTTAAACTTGAGGCTATAGATATATCTTATGCAAAAAAGCGTGAGAATATTGAAAGGGCATTACAGAAAAAAATTGAGGATATTAATAATGAAATAGTTAAAAATAGACAATCCGCTGCTTCGGATATTTTATCATTGGAATCTTCCACAGAAGAAAAAATTAGAACCGTAAAGAATCGTGGAAAAACTGATGCCCAAAAAGATGCAAGTGATCAATTAGCTGCAAATAGGATGCTTACCAAAGGTTCGTTATTGATAGCGGATGCTGAGAAAACTAAGGATTCTGAAAAATTAAAACGGGGTGTTGAATTATTAAAACAGGCAGAAAATTTGGGTCAGGGTTTGAAAAATGAACGTACTGCTGTCAATGTTTTAAGATCAGCTCTGTCGGGATTAAAAAAAGCTCGAAATGTTGAAGCTGAATTAAAAGAATTGGACCTCTTAAAAAAGAAAGAGGAAGAAGTTGCTAAAGCAGCTCGAAAATTAGCGGATTCAAAAAAGGATTATGATTTAAAAGTAAAGAATGCTAAAACTGCCATTGATAAAATTGCTCAATTAGAAACAATGAGACACACTAAGGAAATGGCAAATTTAAATAGGGAATTGGAGCTTTATAGAAAGAAAGTACAATTAGCTCAACAATATCTTGATAATTTGGAATCTAATCCAGTGGCAGAGCAAAAAGCTAAGGAACAAGAGAGTATTGATAATGCTCGTAATGTTGCTGAAATAAATAACATTGTTGCTGAAAAAAATGCAATCCATGATAAATTTGAAAGTGCGAAAAAGGATGTACGTGATTATGCATCCGTAACCGATGAAGAATTAGATATGTCCTTTGATGAGTTCATTGGATCTTTAGGTATGTTATCTGATGCTGTGGATGATTCCACTGGTAATGAATTAAAAGTGGATATGGATAATTCAGAAGTTTTGGAAACCACCGTATTATTAGATAGTATGCAGGAAACTGTTTTGGATGTATTAGCAAAGGTGTTGGGATTAAATGATGTTACTGAATTACAGGATGAAATTTCCAAACTAAAGGATAAAACGGTTACGATAACTACCAAATTTGTTACAGAAGGAAGTTCAGACTCGGCGGGGATGGCCACTGGGGGACGATTACCTGGATTTGGTGGTGGTGATCGACGACCAATTCTTGGAGAAGATGGTGAATGGATGATAAATAAATTTGCCGTTAGGAAATATGGAGATCGGTTTATGTCGATGTTAAATAGTATGACTTTACCCAAATTCTCAACTGGTGGTCCAATTGGCCAATTAACGTCCCAATCAAAAAGTGCTTATACATCCCCATCCCCATTGGCTAATTTCGGCAAGGTTAATATTAATTCTGGGGCTGTTAAATTCCCTGCAATTGTTCATAGAAGTGTTTTATCGGAATTAAATCAGCAGTTAACAAGAACATCACTTATGGGAGTTAATTAAAAATGAGTATTACTTTAGAAGGGGTTGATATTACAGGGTTGGTCTTCCTTGACGATTTTAATACCGATATTAAAGGAGAAGTACAAACCGCAAATGATGGGTCTGTAATAGTTTTTGAACAAGAAGTTTCTTTTAGGGATAAAACCTTAATTGGCGGGGATGATTGGGGGTGGTTGACATATTCCATTTTAAACGAATTGAAAGTTTTGGCGAATATTGGTGGAGCCACGTATGTTTTAAATTATGATGGTAGTGTTTATACAGTTCGATTCAGATCAGAGGATATACCAGTTTTATCAGGGGATAAATTAATCCAACGATCAAACACTGATAATGAAGATTATTATAATAATATACTTATTAAATTAATGGAGGTTTAAAAGATGGCTGTCACAATAACAGATGTAAAGTACACGAAATCAAGAGCTGTCTCTGACACTGTGAACAATGGTGGTAGAAAGGGAAATGCGGAAGTTGTTTCAGGGGCACGGCATGCATTATTCCCGAGAATAACTAAAACTGAGCGTGAAAACGGTTTGACCAGATTGCGGAAACAGTTTTGGACAAATGAGAATGCCAATGATGATACCGCTTATGGGGTTCTTCAATGGTTGGAGACAATCAGTAATGCTGGTGACAGGTTTTATTTAAAGTCCGGAGATCAGACAGATGTTCAAAGTGACATAGATAGTCCACCAACTGGCGGTGTGATCCTATGGACTGGAACCGGTCAATTGAATACTCTTCTCTCAGGGGGAGAAACTGAAGTTATCCTTGATATGGAAAGTGATGATTTTGTTTTTGAAAGTGGTGAGCATCTTCATATCTCAGATAAAGTTAAGACATCTCAGACGGTTGATTCCGCGGTTGCAGTTGGGGATAGTGTTCAGTATATAGTTGATACCTGGATGCGGATTACATCAACCACTTCAATTACTTATCCGTATGGTGTTTCTCTTGGTGACAGTAAAGTATTGACTCTGGAGCCAACTACCAGTGAGGAGTGGATTGAGATTGCCGAGAGATTAAGAACCGCTGAGTCAATTGGTACCGGGACTGGGGCTACTGATCCAACATTGACCTCTCTCACAAATGCTGCAATGGGAGTCCATCAGAAATCAACTATGTTGCCTATTTTGGAAACTCTGGATAGTGGTGATACAGCAATGACCATGTATTTCTATGCTGATGGTACCGTAGATTCTTCACAAGGTGATGGGGTGTCAGGCGAATTGGATATGACTGATGGTTCCTGGACAACAATTCCGACTTGGGGATCTGCTCCAAAAACCTCCCAGGCTATTACTTGTACTTATCGAGAAAACCCTTTCAGTTACAGCTCAAATGCAGTGACAGTTTATTTGGACACAGCAGTAAGCAACCCATATGCTGTAGCCAATACGTTCGGTGGTGGGTGTGTCTCTGCGGATGAAGTTACTGGATTAGCTGATAGTTGGGCTGAAACTACAGTTTCTGGTACATATGATGAGAGTACAAATCCGGTAATACCTCATAATGCTGGTGCAGAGGAAGATACCATAACCCTCACATTTACTTCTGGCTCAACATTTAATGTTTCCGGTACAAATCTTGGTTCACTGGGAACAGGTTTTGCTGTTTCATCCGATTGCATTCCTACGAATCCTGAAACAGGGAAAGATATGTTTACTCTTGAATCTGCTGGATGGGGTGGTACGTGGTTAAGTGGGGAAACAATTGTGTTTGATCTTCACCCTTCCGCAAAAGCTATCTGGTTAAAAGAGCTGGTACCCGCAGCCACGGATCAGGAACCGAACAACTTGATTGTTCTTGGGTGGTATTGTGAGTAGTCTGTAGGGGGAATGATCATTTAACTTGACAGACAATATTTAAAGTATTATTCTCTTATTAAATTTAATTTATAGGAGGGTAAAATGCATAAGTTGGATATTAAAAGGTTTTGGAAAATGGTAAAAGTTGGTAAAGAAAATGAATGTTGGGATTGGCAAGCTTCTTGTATGCGAGGTGGGTATGGTGGGTTTAAATACTATCCCGATCAAAAGGATAGAAACACCAGAATACAGATATCAGCTCATAGATTTTCCTATATATTGGCTAATGGTGATATCCAAGATAGCCTACTTGTATGCCATGATTGTGATAATCCGAAATGTTGCAATCCTAAACATTTATTTGTTGGTACCCAAAAAGATAATATGGCTGATAGAGCAAAAAAAGGTAGGTATATTAATGGGGGGGTGAATAATCCAAGGGCTATTTTAAATAAAGAAAAAGTACGAGAGATTAAAAAATTGATAAGTGCTAAGAAGTCTAATAAGGAAATAGCTCTTATGTATAATGTCGTGTCTTCTACAATTTGGCAGATACGGGTTGGTAATAATTGGGCTGATGTTTAGAAACATATTTTGGAGGTTTTAAGTTATGACAACCAGTACACATACAAATCATTATCAATTTATGAAACAGAAGGGGGATATAGATCTTACTTCTGATACCATAAAAGCATTGTTAATGAATGACTCCTTTTCGTTTGACAACGACACTTCTGCAATAAAATCAGGGATCATAGCATTTGAAGTAGCTGCGGGTAATGGATATATACAGGACGATATTACTTTGGTATTCACTACTCATACAGAGGATGATACAAATGATAGGGCAAGAGTTGCTTTTAGTGATATTTTAATAGTTGCGGCTGGTGGAGATATTGGGCCAGTTGCGGGTCTTATATTTTATGATGGCACTACCTCCGATGATACTGTTATTGGATATCTTGATTTTGAAGGTGACGAAACTATTTTGGATGGTAAGACATTAGAAATAAAAAATATCTATTTTGATGATGAGTAAGGAGTATAAATCATGACATTAAGTATAAAAGATTTGGTTTATTCTGGTGATTCAATTAGTGTAACTGGCGGCTCTTTACTCTATACTGAGGATGTTGCATTTAAACCTGATGGTTTAAAAATGTATGTCATTGGGCTTACTAATTTGGCTGCTCAGAAAATTACCACATATGATTTGTCTACCGCCTGGGATATCACGTCTGCCACAATAAATGCTGAAACTTTAGCCCCTCAGAATAGTTCCCCAAAAGATTTGACTTTTAAATCTGACGGCGTGAAGATGTATATCGCTGATGGGGGTAATACCATTGATGAGTATACCCTTTCTGGTGCGTGGGATGTGTCCAGCGCAACCTTTATTCAGAGTTTAGATGTCTCGGTTGAGGTTGGTAATTTGAGAGGTATTAATGTTTCCGCAGACGGTATGATGATATTTGTGGGAGATAGGTCGAGTACCTATGATATCCGGAGATACTCCACATCTGGGGCCTGGAGTTTGACAGGTGGTACTTTTGATACTGGACAAGCCTATGCACCTTTCAGTGAGGTAACAGGCAGCGATGCTTATTCTTATGATGTATTCCTGAGTTCCGATGGTTTCATGATGTATGTTCTTGGTAATTCTTATGATGTGATATACGAATATACACTTGGAACAGCATGGGATTTGACCACAGTGTCTTATGGGGATACCTCAGATGACTATTTGGATGTCACAACTCAAGATTCTGATCCCGGTGGTTTTTGGATGGATGAGAGTCATATTTATTTGCTTGGGTCAAGTAATGACTATGTGTACCAGTATGACTTTCCGATAACGGCATCCTTTACAGGGACAGTATCTGAGGAAGGATCATTTGTTGCCCGAACAGTAAGGGCTTACAGTAGAATTACCGGTGCCTTGGTTCAGGAGACTACTTCAAATGGCGGTACAGGGGAGTTTACCTTTGATGCTTTGGAAGGTGATGGGGCAGAGCATTATATCGTAATTCTGGATGATGATGCAGGGGATGATTACAATGCTCTTGTTTTTGGAAGGATTGTTGGAGTTTAACAGGGAGATTTTGATATGGCTTTAGATTTAACAACCTTGAATTATAGTGAGGATACATTTTCTCTTAATGAAGATTCTGGGCAACCTTTAAGTTTCTTCTTTAAGCCTGATGGTTTGAAGATGTATGTGACTGATGGAAGTCCTGATAGAGTTAGGACATATGATTTGTCCCCCGCCTGGGATGTTTCTTCCGCAACAATAGATGGGACAGAAGAATTAGATATAGCTGGCAGTGCTCCTTATCCAGTAGGAATTTTTATAAGTCCCAGCGGTTTAAAAATGATAATTGCTTGTGGGTCTGGGCAAGAAATAAACGGGTATACCCTATCAGTTGCCTGGGATGTTTCTTCGGCTTCCCATGATGGGTTATTTGAGATATGGGGGGAAATTGGAGCACCAGCAGCAATTTATGTTGATCCGAGTGGGGGTTATGTTTTCATAGCAGATGGTTCAGGGGATACAATTGATCGGTATACTATGAGTACGGCTTGGGATGTAACTTCCGCAGGATCACACCAGGATTTAGATGTGGATACTGTTGCAAGTGGAGGGGAACCTAATTCATTTTTCTTTGATGCAGATGGTTCTACTTTGTATGTGTGTCGTGGTGATGGTCAGGATATTGTTGCCTGGGACTTAGGTACAGCTTGGGATTTAACTACTGCTGTAGAGGATGATACTAATATTTTTGATGTGTCCTCTGAGGAAGCCGGTAATGTAGTATGCATGATGGCTACTACTACGGTTTTGATAATTCAGGGAACAACTTCGGAGGATATTTACAAGTACAACTTTGTTGTTCCAGCCGTATATACGGGCACTGTACAGGAGGAAAGTGTTAATGTTGCCCGAACTGTGCGGATTTATCAGAGGGATACAGGAGAGCTTATCCAGGAAGTAACCTCAAATGCCACTTCCGGGGCTTTCTCTTTTAACTTGATAGAACAGGGAAAAGAATATTATATTGTAGCACTGGATGATGATGCCGGTGATGATTACAATAATATTATTTATGATAGGGTAGTGGGGGTATAGCATGGCTTATGTTCCACCAGATTCAGGGGAAGCACTTCTTAATTTAGTTGGAAGATATACAGCACCCATTTCGGGTGAATTAGCTTCTGATTTTTTAACGGTTGAATACACACCCCCCGTATCAGGATCGTTAGATGCTGATTTTATTGGTAGGTATCCTGTTCCTATATCGGGGGAACTTGATGCTGATTTTAATGACCCCAATTATTATTTTCCTCCTGATTCTGGAGAATTGATATTTAGTTTTGGTGGGGCGTATGTTCCCCCTGATTCTGGAGAAGCTGTATTTAACTTTATATTTGGTACTGAGGACATAGATCCTTTTATTGAATGCCCTCCTTTTGTAAGTACGCCCTCATTTAATGCCGATTTTAGTTTCTCTATTTATGCGAACCCATTTATTTCTATTTCTTCAATGGCTCTTTTTGAAGAGTACTGGGTTGTTGATCAACAGGGGACACTTACAATAAAATCAGGTTTTGGATTTAGACAAAATAGAACATTAGTAAATGGTTTAGGGACAGATAATCATTTCGTTATTCATCATCCCATAAAGGATTCTGAGGTACAATTGGTAATATTTAATTATGGTCTGTTTGTAGAAGCTTCTCAGGTCATAATAAATGAAGTTCGTGGAAGATATGAGGGAGTGACTTCGGACACCATATTAACGCTGTCTAGTAAGTTCTTACGTGGAGATGAAGCTTTTGCCTCTCAAGCAGTCATAAACAGTATGCCGGATACACTGCAAGGAGCTTTAGGTATATTGAATTTGATCTCTTTAGGAACTCAAGGTATCGAAACGTTAAAATTAACTTTAACAGAACAAGAAATTGCTGCAATACATGCGATTACTAATACGATAGAGGCAGTTGATAGTGCATCGGGTGCGTTGCTACTTATGCAGAGCTTAACAAGCTTAGAAACAGCAATTTATGTGTTTACCACTCATATTTTTATTGATGGAATTTTAGTTGACCGATTAATTGGCGATAATACAGTGGAATTATCATTTAGTCAAAGTAATATACATAATGAAATATCCATATCCTCTATATCTTCTGACCTTTTTGAGTTATGTGATCCAGGTAAGTATCCAGGAACACCAAGAATAGAGGTTCAAATAGGTTCAAGAGTTCTGTATTTTTTATTAGAAACACGAACAGGTAGTGGAAGCAACTTCACATTGTGGGGAAGGGATCAAACTGCAAGAGATAGTGAGCCATGGGCAGAAAAAAGTACAGTATATTTGACTGATCCCACCCTTGCTTCCGAGGTAGCTGCGTCTTTGCCAAAGTTTAGTGCTGTTGATTGGGATTTGTATGATTGGGTCTTGCCTGATTCATTTGAGGCTGAGGGAACTCCTATTGAAATTCTTCATTCGATTGTGGAGGAGATAGGGGGAGTTCTTAGATCACAAGATGATGGTAGTCTTTTGGCAAGACCTAAATATATAGTTAGACCGATAAATATGTCATCCCATGCTTCTTCCATTGAGTATTTTGCCAACAGTGTTGTTGATTTTGGACATTCTAAGCTTACTGGAGATCATTATAATTGTGTCACTATTCGATCACATACGCCGGATAGTCGTCTTCCTGAAATAGAAGTGGAATCAATTGACGGTTCACGTTTACAGGGGGATACCGTATTTGTCCGTATATTTTGGATTGATTCAAGTCCTGACATTCAAGGAACTTATGTAAGTGATGGAACTATAATTGAGATTGTGGGTCCATACCCAAATAACACGTTCCAAAATGAACATACCGAAATAGTTGAGTTTACGGATGGAATTGCGGAAACTACATATCCTATTTTTGATTTTGATAGTACAAATATTGAATGGATAGGAGACACAGCTACTATTGCTGATTGGAATAAGTATGGTAAGTCTATTTCACTTGTAGAAACTGAGGCTTTTAGATTGGCTAAAATTACCTATACTATGGAGTACAAGCGTTATGAGTTAACTGGTCATGATGTTGAACAGTTATTGGCTGTATTCTATTTTGCTGAATTTCCAGCATTGAATATCCTTGTGCATACGGAACCAATTGCAACTGATGAGTTCGGAAATTTAGTTGATAAAGCTGGTGATGTTATTGAAACTTCTAATTTAACAGATCAAACAAGTGCTGTATTAAAAGCTGAATCCTGGATTGATGATAACAAATATGATAGATTAGACCATAGTTTTAAAAGTCCTTACAGGGATGAAGCTCAGGATGGGGCTATAATCTGGATTGATTGCAGTAGAATAGGTTCTCCGGGAAATTATAATGTAACTGACGTAGGTATCACAATTGCCGGAGGAGTTGTTATAAATACATTAAAGGTGGTAAAATGGCTGGTTTAATTGATTTACTATCAAAGGCACAAACAAGTATTGAATTAGGAGAAGTTCAATACACCGAGGGTGATGGGACGTATATTGTTTCCATAGATGGAATTAATCGGAAAGTTTACAGTACGTTAAATACTCCGTTATTATCAGGTATGCGTGTCATTGTGAATAAAGTGGGTTCAGGTAAACGTTTTATTGTTAGTGAAACGGGGTTCATTGGTAAACATAATGAATTGAAGGAGATATTTAGGGATGGCTAAACAATCAGTTACTATATCCTTTGTTACAGCGGAAAGTGATTTTGACATTAGTGTTGACATGGATGATGAGAAAAACTTTGCCACCAATAATGAAAGGACGTCTTCTTTTATATTTGGTGATGAGGCTTTTTTTAGAGTGTTCACTAAACCAATTTCAGGAGTGTCGATATCCTGTTATCAGTCAGATGGAGTATTAACATCGTATGGCATAGAGTCTGTCTCAATACAGGAGTATTTGACTTTTACTGAGGCTCCTGAAAGTGCAGGAGGGGTAATTGAGGATAATACAGCATCATTGAGTAAACCTGTTTATAGTGGTTTTGTTGTAGAAGGATTGCCACAAGGAAGTTCCCCCTGTGGAGTAGTTTCTTTGAGCTTGGTTGAGCCTGATATTGCTTTGGCAAGTCAAGCGGGACCAGGCGTGTATGATGCGAATTATGTAGCACAATACCATAGTTTTTCTATCAAGAAGGATAGTATACCTACTGGATTCCCATCAGATGAACCTTATCCTATTGTGATTGTTATAGTGGGGACTTAATATGGCTGCTACGGCTAATCAAACAGTAAGTTTTGCTCAATTTTCCGCTGATTTTTCGGCAAGCTTGAGTTTAGATTCCGATTATAATGAAACAACTTATAACGAAGAAAGTAAATCCAGTTTTTTGCCAAATGAAACGGCTTATTTAAAATTATTGCCTGGAGTATCCGAAAAGGCGTACTCCCTTGGGTCAAGTTTTGGTAATTTCACATTAGCTTCCCGTGGTGTTTTGTATGATTACACTGAGGACATAAATTTTGTATCCAGTAAAGAAGGCGCACTTAGTTTTAAGCCAAATGCTGGTGTAACATATGAGTGGATGGGTAATAATGGGGGTACTCCTTTATTTGTGGATAAAGCAATTATATTACAAAATGACACTATAGGTATTTTACGATGTTCCTATAAAGTTTTGGGAGATAGATTAAAACTTTCCAATGCGGATTTGTCTTTAACCGACTATGCCGTTTTATGTGTAGTATTGTATGAGGATCATAATGCTATTTCCTTGAGTGTATCTTTTTTGGTAAGTGATGAAATACCCGCAGAAGTTTCATTGGATGTTGTTGTTAGAGATATGTGTACTGGTGATGTTATTCCAGGAGCCTCAATTGTAATTGAGGGAGTCCAATCAGGCACTACTGGAGATGATGGTGTATTTTCCCCAACTCCAAAAATCATGACAGGGCAAGAATATTCGATAAGAGCAACGGCTTCTGGATATGTGTCATCAGATGTTGATTTTTTGAAAAATGATAGTTTCCTAATACCAATTGAAACGACAGAAACGGAAGAAACGGAATGACAACAAAAAAGACAATAACCGTTTATCTTTGTCCTACTAAACCACAAGGAGCGTATTTTGTTCAGGGTGAAAATGAACCACAGGATGAATTAAGTGTAAGTGGTGGAGATCCTGCACAAATTATTTTACCTTTAAAACGTGAACCAGTGGTGGGCATTGATGATTGTGAAGGAGAAAAACGCACATTGCAAATGCATCTTATGTCCGAGGGTGCTGATCTCGTAGATTGTTTGTGGCCTGGTCCTGCGGAATTATCGTGGAAACGTGATTATGTCAATAAAGCATTAGATCCTTACCTTACTATTGAATGGAGTAATCCCCAAGATAATTGTGCTGGATGTTTTTGGTGGTCTACTACCGTGGGTTCCCAGAATATTTTAAAAATCTATCCGAATTACCCATTCATAGTCAGTTCCGGACGTAAATGGAGTGCCCGACAATCGGGGCTTATTGTTGATAGTAAAGACGATTCGTGGACTTACCCAGTTCCTCCAACAGATGTTACTTATGAAACTACTCCCAATATTGTTCCTGGTGAAGAGTTGGTGATTCATTGGGAGATGAAAATTGACGGAGTTGTGTATGAAACGTTAATGGCAAATGTATGGTTTAAAACACCTTTAGCTACTGGTGGAAAGATAATAAGTGTCAGTAATCAATTTGAGGATACTCAAACTTGGGAAGTCGAAGTTGAAGGGGTAGTTGTATCAAATGTAACCTGTACTGATTTTGCTCAATATAATATAGGCTCTTATGTTTATTTTCTAAAACAGGACGAAGAAATTGCAAACTTGTATGAACGTGATCAAATGTATGATGGGGATGAAGAAGATTTTAAGGTAAGATTAATACCGTTAGATTTTAAAGGTCTTGAAGGTGTTGAGGGTTCACTGGATACACTTAATTACAGCCTACAAACAAATTTCAGACAAGCTTTTGAATTATGCTATTTCCATGGTATTATAACTGAAATGACGGGTGAAACTGCTACAGTCGAGGTTACAATACCTACTCCCCTTGGAACAACAATAGAAACGTTTACAGAAGTTCCCATCTTCTACCATTGTGCGGCGGATGCGGATACTACTAATGGATATTTGGCATTTGTTGCAACTGACACAGTTATTATCTTAAATGAGAATGTAACCGGACCAATCACCAATACTGATTTAAATATCGTAGGACATACAAATTCTTTACGTCATTGCACAAGGGAACTTATATGGGTGAGGGGAGGCATGAATAGACCTTGGAATGATCCGGAACCCGTTTCTTACTATATTACGATATTTGACCCCCTGGATGAATCAGTGGTAACAGATGTCCCTTTAAATGGTGGGGGTTTTGCTGTATTCCCTTGTCTAGACACTGAGATATCGGATTGGTTTGAAGCAGCTACAAATGTGAGTAATCAACTTTATTGGGACCCTTGGCTGTTTGCCCAAGGTAGAGTCGTTACATCCTATCCAAGTTGTCCAGGAGATGATGGCGACGATACAGTGAATAGTGGCCATTTGGATATTGATGGCTCATGGCCTATTATGAATTCTTGCACTTCTGATTATGATGAATATGCTAATCCCGATTATGATGGTATTTCTACTTTGGCTATGGATAGAACTTATGATTATCAGGGTAAGGATATCGGGTACCATTATGAACATTTTGTAACTGGTTTAAGAGTTGCTACTCGTTCTAAATATATTGAAACTTACTCTTTCTATGAAGAAGGTATACATGGTAGAGGGGATGAAGTAGTTGGGTCATCTTCACAAACAGGAAGCGCATCTGAACATACCCCACTAGGTAAAGTGGAATTATCGTTTTCCGCCACTTTTTCTTGGGATTGGGAAGCTAATCCAGTTCATAGTGGGTATAGGGTATCAAGTTCAAATAGTCCTGAATCTGGTGTAGATTGGGTTGGAAGCGTAACTGGTTCAGAGTTACAGTCCGTTTCACTTTGGGGGTGGTATGGGAAGCATGTTTTATTTCAGATAGCTACTCCTAATATCAAAGTTACGTATGCGAATATGGAGAATTACCCGAACCCTCCAACTGAATCATATTCTGAAACCGATAGTGCAATCATAGGTGCTATAAGGTATTATCCTGATGCAAATGATATTGAGGGATTTGATCCAAGGGAGAATCAATTGGATTCTGTAGTTCCCGCTTTTTCGTCTGCTATTAGTGCTGTCCATGAAATAGTGAAAGCAAATAATACTACTACGAGTTATGGCACCAGATTATTTTCTGGAATTATTGAAACGATAAATTAAAGGTAAGTTTAAATGAAAATACAGCGAAATTTAAACGTTTTACATCCGACACTAACTCAGTGTGTCAGAAAGATTCAATCGAGCATTATTGATACGTATAACGTCCCTATGAGACTATTTGAAACTGGTAGGGATCATTCAAGACATGAGATACTAATTAATAAGGGCAAAACAAAGGACTTAATTTCCAGGCATCTTTACAATTTAGAGAATGATCCCCCATTATATGCAACTGCAATTGATTATGTTTATTATGATCAAAAATGGTCATGGAATTTACGTGATGGCACCACCACTGCTTGGTATATTTTGTTTGGAAATCTTGTCTTGGATTTATGTCCCGAATTGAAGTGGGGTGCTTATAATAGAAAGAGTGTTAATTACTGCCATTTTGAGCTACGTTATGCTGTGATACAGTCTAAATTGGATGATACACCCTGTGTGATGCCGTTGAAATAGTTTATTAAGTTTAATCTTGATTTTGTAAAATGTAAATGTTATGTTAAAATAATTTAGGAATTGATTTTATTTAAAGTAGTATAAGGGTTCTAATGCCAAAACATAAAAATGCTGCTGATAGATTGAGTGATTACTTGGAAATGGTTCCCCCCAACTATAAGAATTTGCATCAACATGATGTAAAAGTGAATGCCGGACATGCTTTTTTAACCGGTATCGTGAACAATAAGCATATGTCTATTAGTCGGTTACATTTGACTGGTAAAGGTATCAGTAGTGATTGTCACACTCATGATGAAGCTGAGACATTTATTTTGGATAGGGGTTCCCCTTATTACATGGAAATTGAGGGGTTGGGTAAATTAGTTACGGTTTCTAAAAGTAACTCTTGCCATATCCCTCCAAATAAAAAACATAGGTTAGCTGGAACAGATGGTGAGAGTTGGAGTATAATTGTTTTAATTCCTGGGAGTGAGACTTTTCCAAAAGGGTTAACTAATGGAAAATAATGAGTTACTTTTACTATTGAAGGAATACATTGTTGAAAGTAAAGAAGCGGATGTTTTAAATACCAAAGAGCATAAGGAGATTAATGCTTGTGTGAATTCCTTGAAAATTAAAATGGGAAAAGTCGAAACTCTTTGTGAGTCTTCAAATACAGCCAGGGAAACTTGTTTTAAGCACCAAGCTGATATAGAATCAAGAATGAGGGAGGCGGAAAAGATAATACATGCAGTAAAAGATTTACCAGAAAAATTTGATAAATTGGCAGTGAAGGTTTATGGAATAACCGGGGCAATGACATTGGTAATGCTTTTTGCTGGTTGGATACTTAGAAACTCAATCTTGGCAGGGGTTCACTAACTTAACAGGAGAATGGAATGCCAGTAACATTAAGTCAAATAATAGAAGATTCAGAGCAGGCAGACGGCAGACGCTGGATCACTGAGGAGCATACAGCTTCAACAGGTCAGAAGCACAGAGTAACTTATCTTTGCCCTGCTGGTGTCAATGCTGAAACGATCATGAATAATCGAGTGGATAACATAGACCAGCAGCTTATTGAAACAGAGATTGCAATTTATCTGGATCGGATTGAAGAAGGCAAGAATGTTATTGGTCTGAATTACGTTGAAACAACTCAGAAATACCGAGCGTTACAATTTCTTCTCTGGGGTAAAGAAATGATTCAAGATGAGAATTTTCAGGCATTACGGTGGGCTTATCTTGTCATTGATCCTTACACTGAGACTCAAATTAATACACTCATGGCCGGGACAGCATTTGCAAATAAAGCAGATAAGATTAAAGCCTGGGTATTGAAAATCAAAGATATGAAACTTGCTATGAATGACAGTGCTATAGCAGCAGGGGAGGTTTAGATGGCTGGTCCTTTTTTTGTAGATTCAAATGGAACTTATACCGATGGTTTAAGTTTTGCGGGGGCTTTTGCTGACCTTGATATAGCTTTTGGTACTGCTGCTGCCGGGGAAACTATTTATGTGGCTCATAATCACGCAGCATCGTACGGTGATACTGGTTTAACTTATAATAACAACGGAACTGTAGCGGAACCGATTAATGTTATATGTGTTAACTCAACAACCGGCTCTTTAGCTACAACTGCAACCGAAAGTGCTGGGACAACTATAACAAGCACGGAGTTTGAAAATTCAGTATATTGTTATGGAGTTACATTCTCGCAAGGTTATTTTAAATTTGAAACAGACTGTCATTGGGTGTTTGAAAAGGGCGGTTTAATTGGCAACTATAACAATGCAATTTATGTTGCAAGACTATATTATGATGATTCTAATGTTGAATTGATAGATTTTGATTTTAAATTTCCTGGGACGTTAGGATCTATAAGGATGTATGCTGGCAATCATTTTAAATGGGTCGGCGGTCAAGTAAATGCAACAACCCCACCAGATTATTTATTTCAAACATCTGGTTCAAGTGGTTCAGTAATAGAAGTAAGAGATGTAGATTTATCTGCTGTTGGAGAGGCTATCTTTGAAACATTGTCTACATCTATAAGTTTGGGGTTAGTTCGTGCAAAATTAATTGGCTGTAAACTCCCCTCTGGTAAACCTGTATTGCAATCTTCTTCATTTGTATTAGATCACGAGGTTATCGTCCATTCTTGTGATACCGGCGATGGTTACTGGTATTTTGAAGAGACTTATCTCGAAGGGCAGATAAAACAGAGTACAGCCTATTACCTTAATGCGACTTATGATGGAAGTGCTGGTTTTTCTGCTCAAATGGTAAGTAATACAAATGCTTTAGACCATGTACGACCACTGAGATTTAAACTCTGTGAAGTATACGCAGATGCAAATCCAACTCTAACAGTAGAGCTTACAGGCGCAGTGCTGCAAAATGATGAGTTCTGGATTGAGATTGAATACCCTGATGCTGATGATAAAGCATTGAGGAATATTGATGATACGTCAAGGGTTACTTATGGATGGTCAGGTGGTAATGGGCCAGGAACTCCTGCTAATCTTGAAACTTCAAGTGAAACATGGTCAACAACTGATTTAACAGAACAGTATATTGAAGAAACAATATCAGGTGGTGCCGCAGGAATCCACACAGTATGGGCATGCCTCGCAAAACCTGAAATAACTGTTTACGTTGACCCAGATGTGACGGTGAGTTAAAGGAGGAAATATGGCAAATTTAACGATAGTAGACCAGGAAGCATACAAAGAAACTATCTTACCTAAGATGCTTTTGCTTAAACAGCAGCTCGATTTAAGGTCTGAGATTTGGGCAAAGGTTTCCATGGAAAAGAAAAGAAAATGGATCACATCTGATAAAGATCCAATTATGACTTTAGCTTTTCAGATGGGGCAGTATTTTAAAGATAACTTTCCTGAATTATTGGAGGATTATAATGGCTAATTACTCTTTCAAACCAATGCCAGATGTGCCAGAGAATAAAACATTCACTCAGGATAATTTTTATCAACTTCGACCTGATACGGAAATATTTGCAGGGGTTACAGGATTGAAATTCATAAGGTGTAATTTAACCAACTGTAAGATTCCTGTTGATGCTGAAATTATTTCCTGTCGTCATGCTCAACTTGAATTTTGTACTAATCGCAGACCTGATTTAATTGATAGAGGGTTGGAAGCTTGCGAGGTTGAATGTGAACACATAGCTAGTAAAGATATAATTATCATTGATTCTGTTGTGATTGATACTATTTATGAATATCAGGATAAAAAGGTGGTGTAATGGCTGAAAAATATATAGATGCAACTTTGTCAACTGGTGATAATGATGGGTCAACAAAGCCGAATGCTTGGCAGTCATTACAAGAAGCTATTGATGATGCAACTGGTGGGGCTATCACAAGTGCAGATACCGTTCTTTGTCGGCATACACAATCCCCTGATGAAACTTTAACAGCAGATATAACCGTTGATGGGAATTGGACAGGATCATCTTCCACAACATCCCCAGTTTTAATAGGTGTCAATTCCTCTTGGGTTGAAGACGGAACAAAATATGAAATAGATGGTGATGATACAGTTACGGATTGTATTAGTTTTAACTCTAGTGTTGTTGATTATACTATTTGGAAGCATTTTAGTGTTACCAAAGCGACTGCGAAGGGCATAAATGTAAATTCAGGTTCAGCTGGTGGTCATGTGTTTATAGATTGCGTAGCGCACAATAATGGCGCTATAGGGTTCGATTGTGATAACAATACGTATGGAAGAATGATTGGGTGTTTAGCTTATAGCAATGGCGCTGAGGGATTCAAATTAGGAACAAGTAATTTTATTGCATTTTGCTGCTCAAGAGATAATACAGAGGAAGGATTTTATGCGGGTAAAACTCTGATCCTCTTTTATAATTGTTTAGCATTCGGCAACACAAAATTTGGTTTTTATCTTGATGCAAGGAATGTTGTAATTAATTGTGTTTCAGATAATAATACACTCGATAATATTTTATTATCTGACTACCAATGTATATTATTAGGTAATAGAATAACCAACTCAGGTGCCGGAGAATATGGGCTTGATGCAAATTCTTATAATGTTTATACAGGTCTTAATTATTATGACAACAATGATGGTGGAGATATCTTGGATGGTGAAAATGACAAGAATTACTGTTTTAATTTAATAAACTCAGTAGACACAAATCAGTATGACACACCAGATGACGATGAAGGGTATGAAAGTTTAACTCCAGGTGAAGAAGATTACCGACTTGATTTTGAAGCAACTGGATTCTCCCAAGCAATTCAAATACCCACAGGGCAATAAATGGCTGACGAAAACAAAGTATATATAAGTGCAGGATTAGCACCCAAAAAAGATTCAGGGGCTGGTGTTGCAAATACTGTTTATATCAGTGCCGGGTTAAGTCCTGATGTTGTCGTTGAAGTGGCAGCAACAACCCAAGTCTACCTCATACCCGGAGTCGGACTTTACAAAGACACAGGACAGGATTCTGTTAAGCTTATTCCCGGGGGTGGGCTTTACAAAGAGCAGAGTGGAGCAGAGCCACCATCTGAAAATTGGGCGCATACAATAAACACCATCTTAGCTGCAAATATAGATAGTATAAATGGGATTTCAATCAGTAACATTCAAAGTGTAAATGGAGTCGAATAAATGAATAGGACAGATAGAGACATATGCTCGACAAGGAAGCCTATCCAGCTTCTTTCTGTCCTTTTAATTGGATATATAATAAGGGGACTTATTATGAAAAAGATTTGTAGTAAATGTGGCAAGGTAAAGCCGTTTGATAGCTATTATCCTGATAATAGGATAATAGATGGTAAACAAAGTCAATGTAAAAAGTGCATGTTAAAAACGAAAAAAAGATTTAACCAAACAAAACCTGGAGTGGTCGCACGTATATATGCAAGTCAAAAAACACATTCCGTAGAACGTGATTATGCGTTACCAATTTATACCGTGAGTGAATTAAAAGTATGGCTTTATTCTCAACCATTATTTCATCAGCTATACGATTCATGGGTGGAGAGTGATTTCGATATTAAATTAAAACCATCTATTGATCGAATAGACGATTATAAATCCTATGATTTTAATAATATTAAACTGATGACTTGGGACGAAAATAGAGCTAAAGCGCATAAGCATATAAAGAATGGAAAAAATAATAAACAAAGCAAAGCTATCTTACAGTTTGGATTAAATGGTGTCTTTATATCGGAATATTATTCTACCCATAACGCTGAGAGGAAAACGGGAGTTAATCAGGGTAGTATAATTAAATGTTGTAAGAAAAAACAAATAAAATGTAAAAATGGTAAATCTTATCCTTGCAGAACTGCTGGTGGTTTTATCTGGAAGTATAAATATTAAGTGGAGTGTGTTACATGGCTATATTAGCAACAAGAATAGATGACGATACCTTTACTATCGTAGGGGATCAAACTGATGAGTTCCATACGGGTCGCAGAGTTAAGATGACTGGGGATACTGTTGAATATGGAACTATTTCATCTTCTGCGTTTGGTTCTGTGACTACTGTTGAGCTTGTTGCCGGATCGGATAATGTGCCTACAGGGACATTAAGTGTTTTGTATGGGGTTATTAGTGCGATTGAAAATGAGAGTTCAATGCCTGTGCATGATCATGATGGAGGACTTGGGTCTGGTGGGGCCTTAGACCATTTGGAAGATAAATATTTATTACGATCACCATGGAACGGTACGTTTCAAGAAGCTTTTAATGCCCTTGTCACAAGCAATGGTACTGTGATTACCATGAGCCTTCAAAGTAAGACCAGTGGTGATTTAACAATGCAATTCAGTGATGCAATAACCACTCTTGATTGTACACCGGCTGCAACTATTGAATTAACTGCTGGAACTGCCACAAGCCCACAAGCAAATTATATTTATATTTTACAATCCACTAAAGTTCTTACCAAAAGTACTACAGGATGGCCAGCAACAGAGCATATAAAAGTTGGTTACTTTTATGTTCAAGATGCCCCTTATGTTCTGGGTGATGGAGCTTTAATAAATCAGAACTGGAATGATGAATTAAGTAGCACTAACGGACATATAACTCATATTGGTCAATGGATCAGGAGCAAAGGAGCTAATTGGTTCAGTGGTTGTGATGGTGGTGGAACACATGGATATTTAACTCCGTATTCTGGAGGAGCCACATTCCAGGTTAATGCTGGTGTTATTATGCAGATGCATAGTCATACTTATGCTTCAAAAGATACCAGCGGTACGGATGATGCCCATTGTGTTAATTATCCAAGTGAAGCTTGGAAGTCTGTTACGGACATGAATGATTTATTGGTGGATAGTGCTGGAGGATCGTTAACTGGTAGGTATTTTAATATTGTAATTGGCGGCGTTGCAAATAAAGGTGGAGAATACAGCCCATTAATGATTAAACTTCCCAGTGGTTCCTATAATTCATCCGCTAATGCCATTGCAGATGTTGATTTTTATGACGATCTAAGTCTGCCACGAGAGTTCAATAAGGAATCTTCCACTGGATTTTTGATGGCAAGGATAACAGTAAGAAACCAAAATGATACTACTTTTACTGTTATGAATACCCAGGATTTAAGAGGTTTAACTGGCGCAACCGCAAGTGGAAGTGCTGGTGGAACAGCTTTAACGGAATTTGCAGATAACCAATTTATAGTATATAACAACACAGATAGTACCAAAAAATTAGTTGTGGATTTAAGTGGTGCAACAACCGGTAATACCAGGACTATAACTCCTGCTGATGCTGACATGGTATTGTTAAGTACGACTCAATATACAGATTTAACAGATGGTGGGGATACCACTCTCCATGATCATGACGGGATTTCTGAAAATACTTCCGCAAGGCATACACAAGGGACGGATACGGCTCTTGGAACTCTTGGCACAAAAACAACTCCGATTGATGCTGATAAAGTAATTTATAGAAATAGTGCAAGTGCTGATGTAGTTGTAACTTCTACCTGGACTCAGGTTAAGACATTCTTTAAAACCTATTTTGATACTTTATATGCCGCTGTTTTAGGTACTGATGATAACTATGTAACTGATGCAGAGAAGACTATAATTGGAAATACGTCTGGTGCGAATTCAGGTGATAATGCAACAAATACCCAATACTCTGGTTTAGTTTCTAATGTGAGTACGAATATAACAGTGGTCGAAGCACCAACAAATGTAGACATTCAATCAAGTGACGGAAGCAACGATACGATTGCCGCTGCTGATGCGACTAATGCTGGTGTGATGACAAAAGCTATGTATGATGACCATGTGTTGGATGTGGCAGCAAGGCATGCCGCCGATGATTTAACCCTTGGTGCTATATTAACTGGTACTGGATATAATGGAACAACAATAGATGTTACTGTGGATGATACCGATGCAGTTCTTGGTTCTCCTTTATTTCAAGCTGCTGATTTTAACTTCGATAGAGCGCAAGCAAATGCCGTTGGAACAATGCCTTGCGCTGCTTTAGCTGTTACGGGAGATGATGGAGCCTCTACTACTGTTTTATTAGAAGGACAGGTATATAACGCTGCCTGGAATTGGAGTGCTGGTCCGATTTATGTGTCTGACACAGCTTTAGGTGGGTTAACTCAAACAATCCCAGATACAGTAGGAGATTTTGTCCAAAAAATAGGGTTTGCATTAAGTGCTGATACAATGTATTTTAAACCAGATTCAACTATAATTAAGGTTAAATAATGACCCAGTGGAAAGACATAACCAATTTTGAGTGGGTTGACACTTTATCAGAATGGGAAGATGGCAAAGATCATCTTATTGCCACTTCAATATCTTCATCCATTTTTGTTGGAACTCCAAGTACCAGTGGTACGCACGTATTAGATGCCAATGATATATCTTCATCAATTACAGTTGGAACTCCTATTATTGGTCAAACTCATGTATTAACTTCCACTGGAATATCTTCATCTATAATAGTAGGACAACCTACTATTGGCACAAGCGGAATACATGATTTACTTGCCAATAGTATTTCATCTTTAAGTATTGTTGGAACTCCTACTATTGGGCAAACACATGTATTAACTTCCACTTCAATATCTTCATCAATTATTGTTGGTACTCCAACTGCTGGACATATTCATGTTTTAGATTCTACTTCTATATCTTCATCAATTACAGTAGGACAGCCCACTATTGGTCAAACACATGTATTAGATGCCAATAGTATTTCGTCTTCATGTGTAGTAGGTACTCCAACAATTGGACAAACCCATGCATTAAGTGCCACTTCAATATCATCTTCTATTTTTGTTGGAACTCCTGGGACAAGCGCGGCTCATGTATTAATTTCCACTGGAATATCTTCATCTATTTTTGTTGGAACTCCGACAATTGGTCAGATACATGTTTTAGAAGCTGATGATATTTCATCTTCACCTATTTGTGAAGATACTATGATTGGCCAGGTTCATGCTATTATTGCAACTTCAATATCTTCAACATTTACATTGGATAATCCATATGTGAATTATATTGAATCGGATCTTTCAGTAGATTATTATATTACTGTTGATTTATCTCAAAAAACATCTATAGTTGATTTAAGTGTGAAGGAAATTACTGTTAGTTAGATTAATTAATATTTATTTAGGAGGATTTAAAAATGCCGTTTATTCATGATGATATTTTAGATTTATCATTGGCTGGAATTGATGCTCAGGTAGAGAATTTATATATCACTACCCAAGAGGTTGTTACTTACACGGAAGCTATCACCACTTACAAATGTGGTGTGAAAGCCACTCCGACTATTGGAACTCCCGAAGCTGGTGCTGCCAATGGTAGAAGGGTTATAGTTGCGGAAGTTACTGATGGTACGGTAGAATGTACTGGTACCGTTTCTGCAACCCATTGGGCTTTAACGGATAATTCCGCAACAAAACTTATTGCTACTGGTGCTTTGGGTGCATCCCAAGATGTTACTAATGGTAATACATTTACTTTAACCGCTTTCTCCGTTACATTGCCTGATGCTGCGTAAATAAAAGGAGGTATTTAATGGCTCAATTAGCTGTAATCGAATGGTATAGGGGAGATAGTTATCCTATAGAACTTTTGGTACAGGATGAAAATGAAGATCCTATAACTCTAACAGGGTCTTCACTTTTATTTACCGTTAATAGTGTTAAAGATCCGGAAGATGATTCAGATCAAAAATTTGAAGTTGTTGGAGTTATTGATCCAGACCAAGTAACAAATATGGGTTTAGTTACTTTTACCCCGACAACGGTTCAAACTGATTTAGCCAAGGCTATCTATTACTATGATATACAATTAACTAATAGTTCTGGGGATATTAAAACAATCATGAAAAATAAATTCAAGGTTTTGCAGGATATAACAAAATGAATCAAGTGGACTGGACTAAAGTAAGGAAACTTTCACCAAATGAATTTTCTGAAAATCCAAGACATGCCAAACCCTTATTGATTTACTCTTTGGATGAAGCTCGATTGGTTATGAATAAGCCCATGTATCCCTCCAAAGTTCCTGGAGCTTTAGCAAGATTTACAGGAAGGTCAACTACCCAACATTATGCCACAGATCGGTTATCCACTGCTTGTGATGTTTTTTGTGAAGGGTATCCTATTTTTAATTTTTTAACTATTTTAAGTACTACTTTATTTAATGGGATTGGTATTTATTTGGATACTAATGGTAATGATGGTTTACCTTGGATAATGTTCCATTTAGATATAAGAAAACGTGGTTTTGATGATGATTCTCCTTTAATATGGATTGTTGAAAAAGTCTATGATATAGAACAGGACAAGTTTATAAATAAATATAGTTACCCTCAACGAGAATCTAAATATTGGAAATTGCTACAGGATGGTAGGTTATATGAAAACAAAAAGTTCAGAATTGGAAGTTCATCAGAGGTTGGTTAAACTTATTGAGGAAGAAGCTGAAATTGCAAGTAGCGCAAAAGGAGACACAAAAGATAGGCATAAAATAATATTGGGATTTTTAATACAATTGCAAGTTTTAACAGCAAAGGAGTTATAAAATGTATAAAGTACCAGATGATTTAAATAAGGAGATTCATTTCCCAATACAGCAACCTGTTTATACCCCAACTCCTAAAAGAAATTTATGGCAGAAACTTGTAAATTTTGTGACGTATAGGAGAAAATTTAAAATCAGAGCAAATTATATTTTATGGGTTCCCTCATTGAACCGCTTTATATTTATCCCTGAATATTTTGTGTATGATGGAGCCAGTGTTCCGAAAATTCTCAATGGTATATTTAATCCAACAGGTATGTTATTATTGGGAGCTTGCCCACATGATTTTGGATATAGATATCAGGGGTTACTCTTTGTTAATCCCAGTACCAGAGAGATTCAATTCAGTACTTTCAGTAAACCACAATTGGATAAAATTTTTAAGGACTTATGTATCTATGAAAGTAAAATGAAAGTCGCTTCAACTGTAGCCACTTTTACATTATCTTTGTTTGGATTTTTGGGATGGAAAGAAAATAGAAAAGCCAATAATGTATTGAGAAAAGATTTTCCAGAATTATTTGTACCTTATGAAGATGATGAAGATTATTATCCATAGGAGGTAACATGTTTAAAAATACAAAAGGTCAATGGGATTGGTTTAAAATTTTACTCCCAATTATTATAGTTTTATTTATGGGTATGACTAAAATTATATACACCAATGTATGTGAGCTTGTCGCAACTAAAGCTAATGCTAAAGAAGTGACTTTAAAAGTTGATGGTCTAAAAAAGGATTTAAGTACCAAAGCTAAAGAATCAGACATGAAACAAATGTTGATTTTATTTGAACAAAGAACTACAGTACTGGAAAAAGATTCAGATAAAAAAGCAGTTGAACAAGAAGCTTTAAGGAAGGAAATGCAGCAATTGAATTTAAACTTTAAAATATGGCAGATACAAAATGAATCTAAAACGGAATGAAAGGCGATACTTTAAAGATCGTCGGAAGTTTAAATATACAATTGTTTTTCCTGAAAGACGTATAAAGAAAAGGCGTAAGGAAGATAAATAGTATTGTTTCTCATAGTGGGTGACATGTTTTAAGTGTAATATAAAGTTAATTTTTAGAAGGAGATTACAAATGGGCGAGAACAATGCAGTAAACAACCAGGATATCGTTGGATTATACAATCGAATTAATGATTTTATGTATGAAATGTTTAAAAGTGTATCGTCACAAACATCTGAGGTAAATGAGTTTGATCAAGATCGTCTTACAACTTATTTGGATGCAATCGATACTTATCATGATTGGGTTATAAATCAACCCCATCTTGATTTACCGGAAACTTCTCCAAGATTGTACCCATTGAGAGATCCCGATGAGGTACCTATTGTGGAAAATGAAAATATTAATGATATTACTCGCATGATGACGGTTGCCCGGGATGAATTAACAAATTCTCAAAGTGCTCGAATCGCTGCCGGATTAAATAAATTTGATTCTGCAAGACTCACAGCAATGATTGAGAAGTTGAGACGTTTCCTTGGAGATTATATTAGAATTGCTACACCACTTGATGTTCCTGAAAGTTCACCTGGAATGCCTTCGTCTGGTGCTGGGCGAACTGGTATTTAATAGCCGTATGTGGTGGGGGGGATAATTTTATCCCCCACCACTATTAAAAGGAGTTAATGATGGACCCTATATATGATATTGTAAAAGGAATCCCTGTAGACCAAGTTTCTGATGTTTGGAATTTGGTTGTATCTGGTCATTACACTGATTTATTTTTTGATAAATTTACTCCATATATTGGGAAAGCTATAAGAAATAACCTCGAATTACTTTTAATCTTTGCTTATCTATTTCAGAAGTTGGCAAGACTAACTAAAAATACTTGGGATGATAAAATTTCTAATTGGTTTGTTAATTTGGTATCAAAATGGCGTAAACCGGATATAACTGTAAAAAAAGAAAACCACAAATCTAAAAATTTTGATGATAGTAAGTATCATTAAGTATGTTTATGTTATGCGAACACCTATATCGTTTAAAGTTTATTTGGTAAAAGGATTTATTGTGTCCGGGTATTTATTTATTGGTCCATTTTGGATAAAAATACAAAACGATTATAGACCTCATTATGAGGAAATATCAATACCAACAAAATTATTAAAGATTGTTTATTTTTGGATTAATTTATTACAAAAATTACAAGGAGAAAAAAAATGAAATTATGGTTTAAATCCCCGGCTTGTATTTTGGCACTGGTTTATTTATTTGGGATGGTATTGGCTTGTGCGCCATCTCATTTTACACCAGTAGAAAAAACTATTTACACAACGACTAAAACTTTGGAGACTGCAAAACAGTTTCGACATACGGGTTTATCTGTGGCTGCTGATTTTTATAAACAGGGGTTATTGGATGAGGAACTCAAAGATGAAATTATTGTGGTAGCTGATCAATTGCAAAATGCCATAAATCAAACTGCTGATGCTTTAAAGTTATATCTTCTTGCAGATGGAAAGGAGGGAGCTATGGACTTAGAAACCAAAGTTCTCCTTTATCAACAGTTGTATGGTAAATTCAGTGATTTGATCATGCCCTATCTTATAAAACAAATGGAGAATAATTAAAATGGATGATAAAGTTAAGGCAAAAATTCTTGTTTCGGGGATAGATGCATTATTTACACATGGTCTTCCTGCAATGGCAAAATTAATTTCCACTTTAAACGATAAAAATGTTACAACAATTGAAGATATTGAAGCTGTAAAGGGTGAATTGGATGCGGCTTCGTATTTTGATGATTAAGACGTTTTAATTATAAATTGATAGCTCTATACTGCCAACAATGTTAAAAGCTAAGTCATTGGATGTACACTCATTAATGCGTTCAAATGAACATTCTAAAGCTTTCTTATGATCATTAAATACTCCTATTACATCACAATTTGAATTTACTGTTTTTTCTTGGACAAAATAAACCAATTTCATTTTAAATTATTCCCCTTTTACATGTTTCCATGTTTTCTTTGCTATTATTAATCTGATTGTATCGGAACTTACGTTAAATTTAACAGCAATTTCCCGCATTAATAATCCCGTTTTTCGTAATTGTCTTATAATCGGAATATCTGTTTCTGTTAATTTAGATGACCCATTTTGTGATCCAACTCTTTTATCCCGATTCTTTTTTACCATATCATCTAAATTATCTTTTTGTGTCCCTAAAAATAAATGATCGGGATTTATACAACATCTATTATCACATGAATGACACACTTTCAAGTTTTTAGATATTTTTGTAGTATTTGTAAATTCATAAGCTAGTCTATGTGCGGGTTGTACTTTGCATTTATACCACATTCGTCCATAACCATCTTTATTTATAGGAGAATATTCCCAACATCCATTTTCTTTTTTACTGCATCTATCCCAAAGAGTTTGTTTTGTATTTGCATTGTGATTTGGCATTTTTATATCCCTTTTCACAAATCATCAAAAACAATTGGTAATTTAGTTTTTAATTCTTTTAAAAGCGGAAGCATTAATCCCCTTATTTGTGGGTGTGCTGCTTTAGAACACCGAAGGGTAAAAATATGTCTCCACTCTCTAATATTTGCTTTAACAACTATTTCCGTTTTAAGTGAATTAGGGAGAACTTCTCTTGCTTGTTCAGGACGCCAACCATTGTTTAAAAGGAAGATGTAATGTTCTTCTGCGTCATACATAGCTTGTTCCCATCTGGCTATTGCTTCCAGATCACTAAACCATTCCGGTTTGATAAATTCCATAGTTCCATCATACCTCACATACCTTGTGGATTCTTGCGCAAAAGAGCATAAACGATGCCGTACAAGTTCATGTGTTACGCCTCTATTCGTAATAAACTTTATAATAATATCTCCAAATTCAATCATTGCGTGATGTTTACGATCCCGGAGCATTTTTACAAATTTAGGTGCAGATTTACGAGTTATTTTGCCCTCAGATTTATAACAAGTCCTTCCTGCTTTTTCTAACATTTCAAGAATGTTTTCGGGTAAACTTAATATTTCATGTGATTGTTGTATGAGTTTCATCCATCTCTCCTTTTTATTTTAAATTTAAGTCCTTGTAATATGTATTCTAAATCTTCAATATCCTCTATACCATTTAAATGTATGTATTTTGAAAATGAAGTATTATTAATTACCAAGATTTTGGAATTTCGATCAATATTTTGTGGTATTTCTACCATTATATTACCGACAGTTTTTTTCATATTGGTTCCTTTGGAATTTTTGATTTATTAGCATTATTGAAATCAAAAGGGTGTCTGTAGTATCTTAAACGCACTCGACAAAACGGGGACCATTTCCACCCATATTTATATAAACGGTCCCAAATAAGGTACTTACCTGATAAACTTGACCATGTTCCTAATCTAATCAGTATCATTTTTAAATCCCCTTATTCAATATCTATTTGACCATATATAGTTGGATGTTCTGTTGGTAATATTCCGCCTTTTGGTCTATCAAGAACATCTTTTAAATCCGAGAATTTTGGATTATAATTTTTTCCACGATCATCTAATTCTGGATGATTCAATAACGTATCTGCCATACAAAGAATACAAAACATTGCCCCACCAAGATGTAATTTTTTAATTCCCAACTTTGCTGCATCAGGATCATAATCTTCTTTGTCATAAAAGTATGCTGATAGATGGCGTATAGCCCCATCAAACATATCAGACGTTGTGAATCCAAGTCTCCAAGATTCTCGGTAATATTTTAGGATTCCTTCTCGGTATCCTGGTTCAAGAACTTTGATTAATAAATCCATTGGTATCAGACTTGGTTTTGGTTTATCCTCTTTGTCAATATTTTTGGGTGCTGTCATTTTATTATGTCCTTTTAGATAGGTCTTGGTCTATAGGATGAATCCCGTATTTCTTTTATTAATCGTTTTTCCAATTCGTTAAAGTACACAGACATTGTTTTTTTAATATGCTCATTATCCTTTTTAGGTGTATACATTAAACCACAATAATGACAAATCCAAACTACATTATGACCAGGACCAAAGTGATATCTTGTTAAGTTTGTTGTACTATAATTACACATATCACATTTTTCTGGTTTTTCCTGTCGATCATTTTCATTTTTTACTCTCATAATTATTTTCCTAATAGTCCGCTTCTATTGCAGCCCAATGTTTTTGATCTTTACAATTAGTACATATGTATAAATGGCACCCAACTCCATATGCTGGTCCTAATTTACATTCTCCATTAGTATGAACCCCATCTCTTTCAAGGTTGTTTTCTTCAATTTTTTTCAAATCATAGATGAAATTTTTACCATCCCATGCAGGATTTTTATCACAATCATCACAATTTGATCGCTTTTGTATATAAAATTTATCATTTCCACATTTACATTTCATACATTTTCCTAATAATTATAATACATCATTAACGTTAACCATATATCGCATGTGGATCATATGGTATTTCCGTAATAGGTCTGCTTTGTTCATATTTAAAAATTTCTAATTTTCTGATTCGTTCCTCTATAGACATATTATCTAACAATTTAAAATACTCTAATTTTTCTTTATTTTCATCATCTTGGGTGGCACATTCAACACATAACGCAGTGGGCATTGGTCCTTGGATACTTTGAATATCACAAAAACTTTTCCCACACTTTGAACAATCTCTCCAAACTGATAAATACATATTCCCCCCCCTTCACTTTCGTTTTTTAATAATCATTCTTACTTCATAATGCATCATTTTCACCAAAACCCACTATATATTTTTTACATCCTTTACAGGGTATTGCTTGATGTTTTTTTGAGTAGTATGTTAAACAATCGTCTCGATATTTACAATCCCATCGTAAAGGATCAGCTAATTTTTTATTATAAATTGAATCCGTATTTACAGCCTTTTGTTTTCTAAATTTTACTATTCGTTCCCGTGGACAATATTTACAACATTCACTTTTATGAACATTATATCCTAATTGTTCTTTGCCACATCCACATTTTTTATATTTAACAACTAATTTAGATGCCCCATTATAACATTTTGGACATACTCTATTATGGGAATTATTATATCTTAGATATAATGTTTTTTGTGGATCATCTATTGAGTCAAAAATGTGACCGCATTCATATATACTATAAATATGACCATCAAGAACGTCAATTTTAGACTTTTTTAAAACGTTTCTGGTTTCATCAAGGGTAAGGGCATATGTGCGAGTTTTTTTAGTCATTTAGATGGCACCCTCTTTGCCTCATCAAACATTTTAAATACTTTTTTAAAATCATATTTGTCATTTATTGTATCAGTAAAACAATAAACTCCATCAGGTAATACATCTGTCTTTTTCAGTTTGCGTTTGAATTTTAGAATAATTTTTTTCGGACTGATACTTTGCATGTAAAATACATGTTTTTTAAGTACTACAAATTCAAAATTTTTATCAAATTTTGGCAAGTCACTTAATTTAAGAATTGGTTTATCTGGTTTTGGTTCCATATCCAATTCTGTTTTTTTAGAAATTGAATCAGGTTCCACATTATCTAAAGGATTATAGTATTCACAATCCACTGTACAGTTTGCTGGTTCAATATTATGTGTGCAATTCCCATGCATCTTACAACTTCGTTCTCCTTGTGACATTAAATAATCTCCTTTATTGATTTAGATTTATTTTGTTTGTCCAGCTCTACTTGGTATTTAGTTTCTGAGGAAATCATTCTATGAGTTGCTTTTGATCCCCAAACAACCATCATCACAAACATTGCCATAATTTCAAATGGCACTTTCCACCAATTGGTTTTTTCTTTTTTTATAAATTTATTTTTGTACATTGGATAAATAGTGTTAAATTCGTCACATTCTCCTACCCTTATTAATTTAGGGTGGAATTTTCCATGTAATACACGTACGTTATATTTACCACAAATATGCATTTCATGCAATTCAGATTGATTTTCTTCCCATGGAGCAAGGTATCTACAATTTGGATGACAAAATTTCATATTATAAGTATCCATTTTATAAAGTTTCCCAATTATTAGCAACTCGATTTAATATATTTTTGTATTCGGTTTCTTTTTCCATTGTTGCCTGGTATTTATCTTGATCACGGTAATCTTTAATAGTATCTCCAACTAATTTTTGCATCATTTTTGGATCAAGAGCATCAAGTTCCCAACAACTATCCCCAAAGTTATTAACATAGTCAAAACTTCTTGAGTCAGACATTTTTGTTGGGTTTGGTGGCGGGTTATACATTTCTATTTGATCCATATTTAAAGCAATTCTGTGTACTTTATCAGCCCCACCAAATATTAATTGTTGATCTCGGATATCTCTTGACATATCCATACCGGAAGGATCATGATCACCTAAATGAATTATTACAGTATTTTTACCAGTTTCTTTTCTCCATTCCATACGTTGGGATGCTTCCCACATTTCACTTTTACTTACATATCCTTTACAAGCAAAATAAGGTACATCTAAATCATAACAGACGTCTGAAATAACCCCGATTAAAGCTTCTTTTTCAATCCAAATCTCAACATAATTATCTTGATTTTCCCATCTATCTAATTTAAATGTTCTGGCACAAGTTTGAAGTATTTCTCCCGGATTTGACCAACTTGAACGTCTATGAATATTTCTGGTACGATCCTCTATTGATTCCCAGTCAATTAAACCAACCATTCTACCATCACTTATGATTCGTCCAAGTTTACTGTAATTTTTTTGTATATTTGCAAATAAATCCCTTGCAACAAATTGATAATACAATTGCCGAAGGGTTAAAGTTAACCCAGCATTGGCATATTCTTGAATTATTTCTACAGCTTGATCAATTATTACAAGAGTAGCAGCCGAAAAACGTTTATCTTTATAAGCTATTTTCATATTTTATACCTTGTGTATGTTAACATAGTTATTGGTATACATGTCTCGTTTTGCCGCCATTAAAATTGCTTCCTCTGCTGATGCCCCCATATCCATTGCAGTAAATGCAAATGCTTCTCCTGACCCAAATGCTTCGGAACGATTATCAATTAAAGATTTCCAAATATGTGGAGGTTCAGAATCAGGATCATAGCCTATATGCCATACTTTACCATCTTCAATCATAAGAGCATTTGCTTCAATGGGAATTTCTATATTTTTATTTAAATAAGCTTCAATTAATCTATCCGACCCAGTTAAAGTTCCATAACAAAAGAAGATAACGCCGTCTTGCTCTATTTTTTTATTATGATTATCATCAAGAATAGTATCCCCACGTGTAAGTCTGGAATCATAAGCAATTATACCATCTTTGTATACAATTGTAGTCATGTAGTTCTCCTATTTGTAATTCTTGGTTTGGTAAAAGTTAATGCCCATTCTAATTCTGATAAAGCTTCTTGAGTTATAACATTGGGATTCATTAATGTATTTCCAGTTGTTTTAATTGGTATTTTTGGGATTAATGATGTGGGTGTAATGTAAGCAAATCCCACAAGCATACCAATACGTTTTAAAAAAGATCGTCTCATCATCTATACACTTTTCAAAATTTATATCACAGGCACTTTCATTCGTAAATTGACCTTCTGCCCAAACATCGTACCCTTCCTGTTCAATTAATTTTGAAATTTTATGTCTTAAATTAATCGGCATAGCTGGTTTAACTATCATATTGTATTGAATTTTATTTTGTTTTTTTGGTTTCATTATTTGTCCTTTTGTAATCGTTTCCATAAAGCTTCAATTATTTTTTGTGATACCTCATCAGCATGTGTGTCTTTTTCAAGTCCCATATCTTTTGTAAGTGCTATATTTCCAACCCAAAGACGAAATTTATTCCTAATATGCATACCTAATGTATGGTGAAATTGAATTAAATCTTCCTCTTTTGAGTTTTTGAGATACGTTTTACTAGTTACGTGCATTTTAGAAAGAAGTATTTCTAAAACTTGTTCCAATGTGTTTACTTTATTTATAATTTATCTCTCTTTTTTAATAGATTTATACCTCCAGATAAGCTGTGTAGGTTTTTTCGTATTGATACGATAGAAGGTTTGGAATTATTTATATAGGATATTACTTTTTTTGGTATTAATTTAATCTGTTCTTCTTCAAGTTTAATGTCCAAAAAATCATTTTCATAATGGCAAATACAATCAAAAATATTATGTCTGCATTTGGGACAGTACATTGGATTATTTGCATAAGGTGTTGCTGTGTCGGACTCACTTCTCATATTATACCAACCTTCGGGCTAATAAAAGAGCGTGTATTTTTCCTTCATGTGTCGGTTCAAATCTTGCAAAAGGCGAAACAGAAAGATTACCATCAGAAAAATGAGGATCAATTACTTTTATTTTTAAAAAATCCTCTTTTTTTAGGTTTCGATACACACATATTTTTATACCTTCAAAATTTTTACAATCCTGATATTCTATTTCAGCAACAATATTTCTACCGATTTGTACAACTTCAATCAGTTTAAATTTTATTGGGTTAGGATTTGGTGCATCGACTTTATTATCCTTATCATATACAGCACATGAACTCCTGAATGGTCCAGGCATTCCCATTATGATACCTCCTTATTGTGTTTTCGCCTTATTTGCTCTAACTTCCCTTTGATACAATTGATAATTTCCTATTTCTTTTACGTATTTAGGAGGTTCAGTTGGGTACTTATTTGTGTTATAATACACTTTTGAATTCCTATATCGTCGTAAAGTTGTGTATCCATTATTAATCGTTTTTGTTTTTGGATAGACTTTATTATATAATTCTTTAAGTCTCTCGGCTCGATCATGGTCCCCTGCTTCTGCAAAACATATTACGACGGATATCAGTATAAAAATGATTACTAATGTTAATTTTTTCATATTCTCTTCCTTTTTAGTTTATAATAAATTCATCCATTAAAATGAGATTCATTATCTATGGATGTAATTTGTCCTTTTAGAATAGATTTTTTAGATCGCTTGAGTCCGGTTAATGTTTTTGCTATTTTCCTTTTTGTAATTTCAGTAACAATCCTATTTTTATTACTATTAATTATATTTTTTGAATGTTCTTCAGTTTTATTGTATTCAGCAAAATACCCTCTTTTCTTTTGAAACTCACTTAATTTTTTTCTTATTTCGGAAGTTCTTGCATAATGTCCTCGTAATCTTTTATTCCACATTTTTTTTCTTTTATTCCATGTAGTTCTTTTTCCACAACCACATTCACATTTTGGACTTTCAATTACTTTCTTCACTTCTGTGCCTTTTTATTTTTAAGTTCATCTAATAGTACACTACTCGATGAGCTATGTCAAATAGTTTTTTTCAATTTCAATGACAGTACTTACATTATTGCTTTTTGTCACTTTAAATGACTTGTCTGCATAAGCGGTTTGTTTAATCGAATGTGTTACTATAATAAATTGCAATCCCCCAGGCATCCTACTTAGTTCTTGAATCATCATAGATGCTCTCTCATGTTTATCAAGCGATAACGCTCTGGTTGGTTCATCCAACACAAGCACATTCCTTGCTTTACCATCAAGTTTCCAATACGCAATTCGTAAAGCAAGGGATGCTATATCAGCAGCACCATATCCACAAGAATCTAACGGACTTTTTGTTTTTCCATTTTTTTCAAAAAGTAAATCACACTCTGTTACGTTACGTCGGCGAACAAACTCAACCTTAAAGGTATAAGGTTCTTCAAAAACGGCTGCAAGAGCATTAGAAACGATCTCAGATACCTTTAAAGCTAATTGGGCTTGTGTAATTTGGGCAGTCTTTTGAAATATAATACGTGTCGATTCCAAATCTTCTAATTGTTTTAGATTACTATCACGTTTAGATTCCCATTCATTTAATTGGATTTCTAATAATTCCATGTTGGTCTGTTTTTTATCTAGTTTTTCAAACATATTCATAGGAGTAAATGCTCATATTTTTCTGTAAATTTAGCAAACTTGGAATCATACTGCTTTTGCAGTTTTGTTTTTTCCAATTTTAACTCTTTTAATTTTTTACGTGCCAAAACTTTTGTTTTAAATCCTAATTTGGCTAAACTTTCCATTAATAAATCTTTTCGTCCTAATAATTTACCTTTTTGTTGGTTTCGTTCCAACAATTCCTGTTTCATATCGACAAGATTCAATTTACTGTCTCCATTATTCGATTAATTATTTTTTTCACATTAGTATTTGGTTTAACATCATTAATAACGGTTTTTAAAACCAATTTAAAATCAGGTTTCTCTTTTGCTTTAGTTGGTAATGTATCGATAAATTTAGCAATGAGTTTTTCAGCTTTCTCCTTTGACTCTTGTTTCATGATAGCTTGTTTTATTTTTTCAAAATCAAATACATCTTCTGATGGT
>Ga0136651_10000025_pt1 | contig 64346 bp, 58 predicted proteins | sample Mar14236cmmetaG_FD_94867 | JGI IMG/M metagenome (GOLD analysis project Ga0136651, IMG submission 94867) | Marine hydrothermal vent microbial communities from Guaymas Basin, Gulf of California to study Microbial Dark Matter (Phase II) - Marker... ... | reverse complement strand
TATAATTTAGACGCCCGCCTTAGATTAAGGCATCCATTAATAAGATAAAATGATCTTTTTTAATTGAGTTGAGATTTATGCCGTGGGTGGCGCTCTCAGGGGCATGAGTGAATATGCTGCTTTGATGATCCTGCCGGAGGAGCCTGTTATTATGTATTGATTGCCTGTTATAATGGGCATCATCTTAAAGTCTCCGGCTTCATTGATAAAAACCGGGTCAATATCGTTCTGATGGATCACTTCTGAAGCAAAATGACATATCATTCCATTTTGCTCCTTGTCATTATTAATATTTTTCAGGAGGAAATTATTTTTAACTCCGATTCCGGAATCACCCTTCTCCTGTGTGCCATGATGACAGATGTGTTTACAGCCGGCATCTCTGCGGTCATGGTGGTTATGAGGTATTATCCCGTGCAGGAAAATCACCGACCATGCCAGCAGCATTAATGATGTCTTGATTTTAATTGCTTTCCTCAAGGCTTTAATTTGTGCAAATTTAAGAAAAAATAGTTAACGGCAGAGATTTATATACTAATCAACTGTTTGATAGCACTGAAAATAAACTGTTGATTATTTCTTGATTAATTTCCGGTATAAAACAGGTTTATGCAACCGGTGTTTTTTACATTTGTTTGATAATCACATTTCATAATAAATACTTTATGGCAACAGACATTCATTTAAAGGCAGCTGATAATATCAGGCTTCTATCCATGGCTATGGTGGAGAATGCTAAATCAGGACATCCCGGCGGGGCTATGGGAGGGGCAGATTATATACACATACTGTTTTCGGAATATATGAGGTTTGATCCCGGCAATCCTGCGTGGATACATCGTGACAGGTTTTTTCTTGACCCGGGCCATATGTCACCCATGCTATATTCCGTGCTTGCTCTGTACGGGATTATTTCCATAGATGAAATTAAGAATTTCAGGCAATGGGGAAGTCCCACGCCGGGCCATCCCGAGGCTGATACCGGCAGGGGTATAGAAAACACTTCAGGACCCCTGGGGCAGGGGCATACCAATGCCGTGGGTGCTGCTATCGCTGCAAAATTCCTGGAGCAGCGTTTTGGCGAATGGATGTCGCATACCATCTTTACTTACATATCTGACGGTGGCATACAGGAAGAGATCTCGCAGGGAGCCGGCAGGATAGCCGGTCATCTCGGGCTGGGCAACCTGGTTATGTTCTATGACAGCAATGATATACAATTGTCAACAGAGACAAATATTGTGACATCGGAAGATACGGCTGCCAAATATAAGGCATGGGGCTGGCATGTGGTGACAATTGACGGGCATAATCATTCAGAAATACGCCGTGCCCTTGACCAGTCTTTGAAGGAAAAGGACAGGCCAAGTATTATAATAGGAAAGACGGTAATGGGCAAGGGCCTTGTTGATGAAGAGGAAAATTCTTTTGAGGGAAAGACATCGACGCATGGTCAGCCTGTAAGTAAGGCAGGAGCTTCTTTTGAAAAGTCGATGAGGAGACTTGGTGGTGATCCTGAAAATCCTTTTTATATTTTTAAAGAAGTAAAAGACCTCTATAATGATATAATAAATAAGAAGAAAGAGCAGATTAACCTCTTCAGCAGAAAGGAAAAAGCATGGTCAGAAGCCAATCACGCTCTTGCTGAAAAACTGGATTTCTTCTTTTCGGGCAGGGTTCCCGGGATTGATCACTCGGCCATAGAGCAGAAGGGAGACATAGCTACCAGGGCAGCATCATCAGCGGTGCTGTCATTTTATGCCGACCGTATTGAGAACATGATAGTGTCATCTGCCGACCTGGCCAACTCGGACAAGACTGATGGCTTTCTTAGGAAGACAAGGGAGATGAAGCGTGGAGATTTTACAGGTCAGTTTTTACAGGCGGGGGTATCGGAGCTGACAATGGCGGCAATAATGAACGGAATGGCACTGCATGGGGGGGTAATACCTGTATGCGGAACCTTCTTCGTATTCTCGGATTTTATGAAGCCTGCCGTGAGGCTGGCTGCGCTTATGGAACTGCCGGTGAAATATGTCTGGTCACACGATGCTTTCAGGGTGGGGGAGGATGGTCCCACCCACCAGCCTGTTGAACAGGAAGTCCAGATCAGGTTGCTGGAGCAGATTAAGAACCACTCGGGCAAAAGCAGCATGCTGGTGCTCAGACCGGCTGATGCTGCAGAAACAACGGTGTGCTGGCAGATGGCACTAGAAAATACAGATACTCCCACGGCCCTGATCCTTTCAAGACAGAATATCAGCGACCTGCCCACAGGTGGAAGCAGGTATGAAGATGCCATGGGAGCAAAAAAAGGAGCTTATATTGTATCAGATAGCCATGACAAACCTGATGTTGTGCTGCTTGCCAGCGGCTCCGAGGTGAGCACTCTCGTGGAAGGCGCGGCACTGTTAAAGGAGAGAAAAAAGCTTAAAGTAAGGATAGTATCTGTCCCCTCCGAGGGATTGTTCAGAAGACAGGAAAGAGAGTACCAGGATTCAGTATTGCCGGCCGGGATACCACGGTTTGGTCTTACGGCAGGATTGCCCGTAAACCTGGCCGGACTGGTAGGTGAAAATGGACGTATATGGGGACTTGAACAGTTTGGTTATTCGGCACCCTATGAGGTGCTTGATGAAAAATTCGGCTTTACACCGGAGAATGTGTATAAGCAGGTTGTTGAATTTGTGTCACACTGAGGGGAAAAGATCATCAATTTCTTCTGATTGTGGCAGGACTGCTCTGATTTTCTCAAGGTAATGACGTTCTTTTATGATATCAAGGCTGGGTTTAAAATTGATATCAAAGATCCATGACATCTGGAGCAGCTTGAAGTCGTTAAGGTTCAGGATATTTTTCATATTAACAGTTCGTTTCTTCCTGATGTCGTCGAGCACTTCAGTTGAAACTCCGGGGGTGTCAGGCAACTCAAGCTCAAGCCCGTAATTTCTTTTTCCTCCTTTTCTGTGGTAATAATCTGTTACCACTTTCCATATATCGAGCTTATCGGCATCGCGGAGAAGCCTGGAATAAAAAAGGTATGTTCCTGCTTCATCAGCCGGCAGCGACACCTGATTATGATAACCGATAGCTTTTACCACCAGGGCCTGTATTCTGCTATCCAGGTTTCCGAGGACACCATTTCTTAAGATTATTTCAATACCAAGCCCGGCATGGTTAACTGACTTGCTGTCATTGAAAGTCCTGTATCTGGCGTACTGTTCAAAACGCCCGACATCATGCAAAAGAGCGATTATCTCAGCCAGGCGCAACTCATCATCCTTTAATCCCAGTTTTTTCCCTATGGTGAGGATCTCTTTACAAACCCTGTATGTATGCTCTTCCTTAAGTTCTATATTTTCCTGTATTTCCGGGTCACCTTTTTTAAAGGTATCCACATAGTCTGCGAACCACTTTTTTATATTTTCCAGGCCGGCTTCATCAATATTTATTTTCATTAGCTATCTTTCCTTCTTCTCTTAATACTATTGTTTCTAAATTTCTGTTACACCGATTCCCGGGTCTGAGGGCATGATCCAGTGACCGTCATGGAATTGTGCGCCATTGAAAGGATCGTTGCTTATGAGGAGGGAGCCGTCCAGGTCGAGCCACCTCGCCAGGGGCTGCAGCTGCACCGCTGCAGTTATGGCAACTGAAGATGCTATCATGCAGCCAATCATGATGTCAAGATCAAAGGCTCTTGCTATGACGGCCATCCTGTAAGCTTCCATTATACCACCAGACTTCATCAGTTTGATATTTATCCCGTCATAGGCTTCGGCAAGGGGCAGTATATCTTTTGATGTATTAACTGCTTCGTCTGCAATAACCGGGACGGGTGACCTTTCTTTCAGCCACCTGGTTTCTTCAATCATTCCCACAGGCAGAGGTTGTTCAACAAGTTCAACCCCCTTTGCCGCCAGCCACTCAATCATTTTAATGGCCTCTTCTTTATTTGTCCATCCCTCGTTAATATCTACCCTGATGGGCTTATCGCTTACTTCCCTGATGGTTTCTATGATTTCCCTGTCATTTATGTTTGTAAGTTTTACTTTCAGAATACTGTAGGGATCGGCTTCACGAACTTTCTGTTTCAATATTTCAGGTTTGTCAAAGCCAATTGAGAAAGATGTATCAACATATTTGCCCGGATCAAGACCAAAGAATTTGTGTACCGGAATATTTAGCTTTTTCCCAAGCCAGTCGAAGAGGGCAATATCGATTGCCGCTTTTGCCGGTGACAGACCGGCGATTATCTCATTTACCTTTTCCGGTAATTCCGAAAAACTGAACGGATCGGCATCGATGTACACAGGGATTATTTTTTCAAGTTCCTCAATTGTCCTTTCTGCACTCTGCCCTGCACCAGTCATATGTGATGCTTCTCCTATTCCTCTTATGCCGTCTTTTTCGTAATATACAATTACGTCCTCCTTATAGTCGGTACTGCCCCTGCTGATGGTCCATGTATGACCCAGCCTGAGTTTAATTTTTCTGTAGCTTATTTTTACACCGCCCGAGGCTTCACTTACTCCTGTTTCCGCCCTGCCCGCATATATGCCGCTCCATGGAAGCATAACAGAAGTACCGGCCAGACCGGAGAGGGTAAGGAATTTTCGTCTGTTGATTATCATGAGATATGATTTTATACTGCGTAAAAATACAAAAAAAGAAAGCACGTTAGTCCTTAGCCGTTCGTCGAGAGCCGTTCAGGAGTTTTCATTATCTTTGGAGCTCAAAAGACAGGCCTTATGAATTTCAAACTACCCGACGGTATAGAGGGGATGATATTTGACCTTGATGGTACTCTGGCCAATACTATGCCACTGCATATGCAGGCTTGGAAGCAGGCTTGCCAGAGTTTCGGAATGGATATGAGCAGTGAATTCCTGAGATCTTTTACCGGTACTCCCGGCAAAAATATTGCCAGGGCAATTATCAGGTATTACGATAAGGAAGACAGTGTAGATCCTGAGATCATTGCGGAAAGGAAGAAGGAGAACTTTATGAATATGCAGCACCTGGTGAAGGAGGTAAAGCCTGTTGCTGATATAGTGCGGGATTATCACGGCAGGAAAGCCATGGCGCTGGGTACCGGCGGGCACAGGGACACTGTACTCCGCACCCTGGAGGTAATTGGGATGAAGGACTATTTTAAACACATAGTAACAGCAGACGACGTCAGCAGGCATAAGCCTGATCCCGAGACCTTTATAAAATGTGCAGGCTTGCTGGGCATAGCACATGAGAAGATCATTGTTTTTGAGGATGGTGATCTTGGTATCAGGGCAGCCCGCATTGCAGGTATGCATCCTGTAGATGTAAGGAGCTGGTACGAGTATTCATGGTAGATAGACCAACAACTAAGGGCGAACGGCAAATGCAGAGACCTGCCATGGTCAGCCTTTACTTTTTGCCCGTTCCCACCCGCCATAATCACCGGCCATTCGCGGGCTCGCAGCACTCGCCTGCCTGCGGCAAATTGCCTTCGGCGAGCTCCGCTTCGCACTGCCAGGTTTTCTTTTTACTTTTGTTGTTTATCTTTTATCCAGAAATCTCCTTCAAGGTACATTTCCTTGCTGAGTGGTTTGAAGTCGCGTGAATCAGCCACCACCCTGTAGTCAATTCCTTCAACAAGTGCCGGTTTGGCCCGGGCAGACTTGGCACCAATTATATAATCTATTGTGGCCTTAAGGAGCGGTTCATTCTCATCACCAAAGGGCAGCAGGTTTTTATAATCTTCGCTGGCTTCAAAATCAGGCTGTAATCCGTTAACATAACCGGGGGCAGATAAATCAGCCGGATTCCCCAGGGTATTGGTAATCTTAAGAACTATAGGCTGCATAGCCCATTTATGACTTGGATTGAGGTTTTCCCGTGTATAGTAATCCTTGACAGTTACGGATCCAACATACTTGCCCGTAGTATTTTTACCAATTAGTTTTACATCAAAATATGGTTCAAGTCCGTTTATTACAAGTTCACTGGCAGAAGCTGTTGACTTGCTTGTTATTACATATAATTCGCTTATGCCAAGTGATGAGATATCGTAGGTCAGTGTGGTTTGCGTATCTTCATCATATTTTTCAATTACCTCTGTAAAGTAATAGTTGAGATAGTCAGCACCATAGGTGGACTTAATATAGGCAGTGTATTTATCATTCCATTCTGATTTTGCAAATATCTTAGTGTCATCGGTATCATAAATCATACTTGCAAGATAAATTGCTGTCTGTATTGATCCACCTCCGTTATATCTGAGGTCAAGTATTAATCTCTGGACACCCTGGTCCTTAAAATCCTGGAATGCCTGATTCAGTTCTACGTCAAAATTGGAGGTAAAGGCATTATATACAAGATAGCCTGTCTGAACACCTCCTATATCCAGAACATCGGTATAATAGACCGGGTTTTCCTGGAGAACCACAGCATTCATTACTTCGGTGTCTTCCCCGACAATAAATTCATTATCTACGATTGACATAAGGGTAAGATAATAACTATCATTATTGAAAAGAAGGTCCATGTAGTTATCAATTGTCATCTGCTGACCGTTAACCTTGAGAAAAAGATCCCCTCTCTTTAGGCCTGCACCTTCAGCAGGCGATCCGGGCAGTACATATCTTATGTAGCCGAAGATGTCATTGGAACCGTATATCTGTACAAGCCTGAAATCATAACCCATCGACTTGGAAATACCGGCGAATGAATTTTCAAGTTCCTCATAATCGTCAACTATCCATGACCATCTATCAACTGTGCCTCGCTGATATAGGAGATCCTCAAAAAGATCTTCGTAGTTTGATCCAAAGTTATTCAGGTAAGTATAAAAATCCTTTGTTGTGTCGAAATAACCATTTTCCAGTTTGTCAACCATGTCATACCACAGGTAAACGTCCTTAAGGCCTTCGTATATGAAAAGGCTTATCTCATCAGGATCTTCAACTTCAGGTTCTTCATTTTCCGGCGGAATTTCCTTTTCACAGGCATTCAGGCCAAGGATAAGAACTGCTGACAGCAGTAATAGTATTTTATATGCCCTTTTCATTCTTTTTGTTTTTAAGGGTCAAATTTAATAAATACCCTGAGTTATTTACAAAGATTATGCCTTAATAATTAGGGAGTAAATAAAATAAGGCAATTAAAAATAAATAAATTGCACGCTTTTTGGAATCTGTAATAATAAATAACCAGATTTGTAATGAATTATTTTGTGGAAGCCTGAATTTGGTATGTTTATTTAAAAAAATTTCCATGAAAAACATGAACTTTATTGCAGCTTTTCTTATAATGCTCGGTACAGTCAGTTGTGTAACTTTCTTTAACAGTGAGCATGATCTTTTCCGGGTGCATGATATTTATTACCGGTCATGGATGTTAAAAGATATGGAGAAAGGAACCGATGTTTTCATTGAATTCAGGGAGCTGGATGAGGATGTGGAGTTTACCTCCCTGGTTTTCAGGGGTATTGAAGTTGACGTAAATCTTATATCTGAAGGGAGGAGCACAATAGTAAAAGGTACCATAAACACCGGGCCATCCCTGATTGAGAACTATGAGTATAAGGTTACCGGTGAAACTGATATGATAAAATATAATTACAGGGGCAAGGAATTTTCCTATCCGCTAAAAAATATAAGAAGGGAGAGTACCACCTTCACCAGGTAATATCACCCGATACTTTTAAAAATATATTGAACTTACAGCTATACTGTCAGTATCTTCAATATCAATCATTGAATTAATCAACCTTAGCTCCTTAAATTTTCCGAGACTTCCCGGGGTGATGTCTTTTTCCAGTATCAGCCCGCTGTCAAGAAGAAATTCTCTTTTTGTTCCTCTCAGAAGGTAACTTGATGGCGTGTACCAGGTATGGTCCTCAGCTTTTAAGATAATATTTGCACAGGATGTATCGGTTATTTTTCCATTCTTTACCATAAGGATATCATCACATTCACCCTTTTGTTCAAGTAGTTGATCTATCTTATCCCGGTTAATGAATTTATGGTGGTATTCAAGGTCACCCGCATCAATCAATCTCAATGTTCTTATTCTTTTCAATTCATAGGGGGAAAAATCAATCTTCCTTATATGCCTGTCATATTCAATCCTGCATTTGAAAAGTCCTTTCCGGGCGTAAGCCGGTATTATTATCTTGTCACTGAGATCAACTGGAGGCCCTGCATTGAATATATCTTTCCTGGTTTTATTAAAGCGCTTAGAGTGATAGTCAATATTGAATATCTCTCCATCCTTTACCTTTATTGTTTCAACCAAGAGGGACATATATCTTTTTTACAAGTTCCTTGTATTCCATCTCCATCCTGCTCAGGTAGGTTATACCTCCTCCACTTCTGTAAACATATCCTTTATCATTCTGTTCAATAAATCTGATCATTACAGCACTATCCAGTTCTTTGCCCGTAAATATTCCAAATATACCGGTATAATAGCCCCTGTCTGATATTTCACTTTCCCGGATTATTCTTAATGTTTCTTTTTTGGGAGCTCCACTGATTGACCCGGCAGGTAACATTGAGCCTATTATGCTTCCTGCACGGGCTCTCCATCCGGGTCCAAGTGCCCCGGCTATCTCTGAACTCACCTGTAAAAGCGTGTAAGAAGATGTTTCAATTGTATCAATATACCTGTACCTTTCAAGTCTTACATTTTCAGCATTCATACTTAGGTCGTTTCTTATCAGGTCAACAATGGTATTGTGTTCTGCTTTCTCTTTTTCGTCTTCCAGTATGATTTTTTCTGCTTCAGGCACGGAAGCATCAATGGTCCCTTTCATGGGGAAAGACTTTATTGTTCCTGCTTCGTCTATTCTGACAAATATTTCGGGTGAGAATACAACAAATTTATTTTTTATCAGCAATCTGTATCTGGCCCTGCTGCTGTAAAAAATCTCTTCAAGGTTTGCATCCGTTATTATCCTTGAGGGAAATGTCAGGTTTAAGAGGTATGAGTTCCCGTGGACTATATTCCTGATTACATTTTTAAAAGCTTTCTTATATTCTGAAAAACTTACCGGTTCGGCCTTAAGCGTGATTGCATCGTCCCTTTTATGCCGCTCAGGACCGGAATTCTCGAAAAGAGGGGTGCTTATAATTATATCTTCAGGAAGTTCATCCAGCGGATGTATTACCGGTCTCTTTAATTCAAAATCAAACATAAAGAAATATGGACGCTGTGCTTTGCCCATGGAATTCATTCGCTCAGTGGCATATTTCATTATATTTGAGTCCATGAAAGTACTTCTTATTGATAATTATGATTCTTTTACCTACAATATAGCACATATTGTCAGAGCTTCATCGCCGGTAAAATTAGAAATAAAAAAAGCACGGGAAATAGATATTTCATCCCTGTCTGTATATGATAAGATTATTTTCTCTCCAGGGCCTGACCTGCCTCGTAATGGAAATATTATGGAACAGGTTCTTAAATCATATGCACCAACAAAAAGCATACTAGGAATCTGCCTTGGCTTACAGGCAATTGTACTGTTTTACGGGGGTAAACTCATCCGGCTTGAAGAGGTGGTTCACGGAAGGATAAAGATGCTTAAACAAACAGGAGTTGAGTCAACAGTTCTCCGTAATATCCCGGAGAATTTTAAAGCAGGCTTTTATCATTCCTGGGTCAGCGATGCAGACAGTCTGCCCGGGTGCTTTAACGTGACCTGTTTGTCTTCAGGGAGAAGGATTATGGGAATCAGGCACAAGATATATGATATTGAGGCAGTGCAGTTCCATCCCGAATCCATAATGACGCCGGAAGGTGATAAAATGATAAGAAACTGGCTGGAATCAGGTGTTAAGAACTGATTTGTAACTTATGTCTGATTTTAACATACTTTAAATCTTAGTTCACAGATTTATTTTTTTCAAAAATATAACTTTCCTATATTTGCTCCCTCTTTATACTCATTTAATGGACATTCTGAGGAAATATAAACATCTTATCCTTCTGGTAACTGTTCCCGTACTGCTGCTTTTTATGTCAAACTCAATTATGAACAGGCACAGTCACCTCGTAAGGGGATACACATATTCTCATGCTCATCCTTTTAAAAACGGACAGTCTGATCAGTCTTATCCCGGGCACAGCCATACTGATGCCGAACTGCTTATTCTTGACCTCATGGCGAGTGTTGACTTTATCCTGGTTTTAATTCTGATTGCGCTATGGCCGGTTCTTGAAATCAATAAATTATTGCAAAGAAGCAGGAATAATAAAAGACCTGTTCTTGAAAAACTTACATATTCGCTTCGGGGTCCTCCCCTTTATTCTTAATAATCATTACAAGGAAAACCTAGTTTTTAAATCCCTTGCCTTAAAACCCTTATGTTGTTGTGGCGATTGAGGAAGGGAGAACCAGATTTAAGTATAAAAAACAAATGAAACATTTTTTAGTAATTTTTTTCCTGTATTTCAGTGGTGCTTTGATTTTTGGGCAGGAAAAGACGATACCTGACACTCTTGATTACAGGCGCTTGCTTGACAGGATAGAAAAGCTGGAGGCTGCAGCGGATGAGAAAAAGAAGGAAGACGAACTGGCCAGGTTGCTTGAGGAAGCTGATATGCTTTCGGACAGGAAGAAGAAAGAGGATATTGACATTTCAAAAAAGTTCCATAGCGGGGTACGGCAGCAGCAGGGATTAAACCCAAACATAAGTGTACTGGGTGATTTTTTCGGATCAGTAGCATCAGCGCAGGATGAAGTGACATCAGAGCCGGGTGAAAGGACGCATGGGAGCAATGGTTTATTTATGAGGAGCCTGGAAATGTCTTTTACTTCTGCTCTAGACCCTTTCGCACGCGGCAAGGCTTTCCTGGATATCAGCGATGAGGGGCTGTCTGTTGAAGAAGCTTATATGGAGATTCTGAACCTTCCTCTCAAAATGTCATTGAAAGGTGGGGTTTTCTTTCCTGAATTCGGACTTCTTAACAGGCACCATACACATGCCCTGCCACAGTTTGACAGGCCCAGGGCCTGCGTAAATTATTTTGGACTGGACGGCTTTAACGGCATGGGTGCTGCAGTAAATTTCATGCTTCCAGGGATATTATTTTCCGATGCAAGCTCCTTCGATTTTTCCCTCATAAACATAAATGATAACCTCAGTTATTCATCAGATAAAAGTGTTAACCTGGCTTATGTTGGGCACTGGAAAAATTATTATGATATTTCAAATTCCAGTTATATTGAGTATGTTTTCAGTGCCATTGCGGGGAAGAATGACGGGGTTACAGGCTCAAACACCTGCATTGGAAGTTTTGGGCTGCACTATAAATGGGAACCTCCCGGGACTGCAAAATATAAATCATTTGACTGGAAAACAGAATTGTATTACGGGTATAATGAAACTCCTGCCGGAATTGTGAGAAGCAAGGGCTTCTATTCTCTTGTTCACCGTAAATTAAATTCACGTATCTGGGTGGGTGGCAGGATAGGATACAGCGAGATGCCCTATGATAATGAACAGCATGAGTGGGATTATTCGCTTAATTTTGATTTCTGGCAAAGCGAATTTGTTTTTTACCGGATACAATACCAGTATAATTCAAGGGCTATTGCCTACCTTCCTGAAAGAGAGGGCGCATACCCTTCAAATCATACCCTTGTAATACAGTTCTCATGGGCAATGGGCCCGCATAAGCACGAGGCCTACTGATAAGATGTAAATAAAATTTAATAAACAGGATATATGAGAAAGCAAATTATAAGTGTGCTGCTTGCCCTGATAACAATTTCAGCAATGGCAGCCCAAAAGAACCAGATAAGGATAGTATGTTCCTTTTCCGATTATGCATCTATAGCTTCGGAGATAGCTAAAGGGAATGCTGTAGTAGAGATGATATCAAAAGGTGAATCCGATCCGCATTTTATACCACCCAAGCCAAGCTATGCCATGATGCTCAATAAGGCGGATATATGGATAACAACGGGAATGGACCTGGAACAATGGTCGGCCACCCTTCTGGATAAGGCCCGTAACCGTAACATTATGGATGGTGCTATTGGCTTTGTGGCAGTTTCGGATGGGGTGGAGATACTTGATAAACCGGAGAAGGCCGATAGAAGTGAAGGAGACGTTCACCTGATGGGGAATCCACATATAAATACAAGTCCCCTGAACTGGAAAATAATTGCCAGGAATATCACTGTGGGTCTTATAAAGGTTGATCCCCAGAATGCCGCTTTCTATGAGCAGAACAGGGATGATTTTATTGACAGGGTTGACAGGGCTCTTTTTGGGGATGAACTGGTTAATATGTTCGGAGGAGAAACACTTTCGGGTCTCCTCCATAACCATACGCTATTTACTTTCCTGGACAGGGAATACCAGGGAAGGAAGCTTGTTGACCTGCTGGGGGGCTGGTTAAAGGAAGCCCTGCCGTTACGGGGCAACAGGGTTATTGCCTATCATAAGAACTGGGCTTATTTTGCCGATATCTTCGGTCTTGAGATCGCAGGCTTCATTGAACCCAAACCGGGCATACCACCCTCAGCCAAACATGTGCAGTATATGGTAAACCTTATAAAGGAACAGGATATCAAGGTGATGCTGGTGGCAAACTATTTCGAAAAGAAATCGCCCCGGATGATAGAAGACAGGACAGGCATAAAGGCGGTATATCTGCCCCTTTTCGTTAATAATGAACTGGGGATCAACAATAATTTTGAACTGATGGATTACTGGATAAGCCAGATTAAACAAAATATTTAAAAAATGGGAACCCTCGCATTTCTTGCTCCTCCGATAATTTCCTGCATTATCCTGGCCGGGATGCTAAGCTATTTTGGTAACCATATTTTAACAAGGGGTATAATATTTATAGATATTGCCGTAGCACAGATAGCAGCCCTGGGTACCATGATTGGTATCTTACTTGGTTTTGCGGAAAATTCAGTCAATGCCCAGCTCGTATCATATGCTTTTACGATTATTATACTGGGAATCTTCTCTCTCATGAAAGTAAGAAAGCAGGTCCTGCCGCAGGAGGCCATAATTGGGATTTTCTATTGTGTAGCCCTTGGTATGGCACTACTGCTGGCAGAAAAAATTCAGGGCGGTTCAAATTATATTACCAAAACCATTACAGGCAATGTGTTGTGGGTTACATGGAAGAGCGTGTTCAATTGCCTGCTGGTATTTGTGCCTGTGATAATAATTAACCTCCTGATGGGGAAAAGGATAAAAGAGATTTCACATGGTGCATTGACAGGCAATTCTCTCAGGCGTACAAGAATGTACGATCTCGTGTTTTATATAACATTCGGGATAATTATTGTAAAATCAGTACCGGTAATGGGAATTTTCCTCGTCTTTATGCTGCTGATAGGCCCGGCATCCATAAGCAGGATATTTGTTTCATCGTGGAAGGGAAGGATAATGTGGGGCTGGCTGATAGGATCAGCAGGGTCAATACTTGGTATATACATATCATATTCCATGAATATTTCAAACGGCCCGGCTATTGTCAGCCTGATCGGTATTGCAGCCTACTTCTTTGCCTTTGCCCGTCTGTTTAACAACAGGGCCGGTAAAACCAGTGTATCCAACAATCAAATAAGCGCAAAATGATGCTGTCTCTGAATTTCATATTGTTCCCTTTCCTTGGCTGTATTCTCATTGTCCTTATAAATGTCTACTTCGGTATACATGTTATTAAAAGAGAAATTATTTTTATTGATATCGCCCTTGCATCTATTGCTGCCCTGGGTTCGGCAGTGGGTATGGTCCTTTTTAATGTCGGGCATGAAGAGGTGGCGCATGGTGATCATGCATTCTGGCCATACTTATTCTCACTGGGCTTTATTTCCATTGCCTCCCTGGCTTTTACCCTGCTGAGGCACAAAACAATATCAATTCCTCTGGAGGCAATAATAGGAATTGCTTATGCTGTTGCCACAACACTTACAGTCATAATTCTTGATAAGGGTGCCGGTGGTGATGTTCATGTTCATGACATGCTGGTGGGTACAATATTGTGGATTTCAGGGCCCCAACTGGCCAGGCTGGCTATTGTGGTGGCCATAACAGGAATTTTTCACATTGTTTTCAGGAAGAAATTCATGAATCTCACGGAATCATTTCATAATCATGAGCCTGATATTAAGAGGTATAAGCTATGGGATTTCCTGTTTTATTTTTCCTTTGGCCTTGTTGTGGTCGAGGCAGTGAAGATAGCAGGTATACTAACCGTTTTTGCCTTTCTGATTCTTCCTGCCTCACTGTCTGTTTTACTCACCGGTAACTGGACGGGCAAGCTTATAGTTGGCTGGCTGGCAGGCATAGCTGCATCTTTTGCGGGCTTATTGTTCTCCCTGAAGCTTGATGTACCAAGTGCCCCTGTAATAATAAGCCTGCTTGGCCTGGTCCTGATCCTGGGCTATATCTTGTATAAGAGTATAAACAAGAACAAACCCTTAAAAGAACAGCCCTGACCAGAGCCTTCATAGTCGAATATACCTGCCTTCGAAATACCGTTTTGCATGTGAATGAGGTTAAACCTTGACTTCGGTTTTGTGGTTTTTATTGCAAAACCGGCAAGGCCACTCAGTAATACACTGTTTGATCCATAATCACCGACCTGCAATTCCCTGACTTCCATTTCAGTAAGGTTGGGATCCGAAGAAAGTCCGTAACTGCCATACCCGGCATTTTTACAATATTCAGAATTGTTTTTATGGGAGAAACGCGAAACACCGACAAAAAAAATACTGTCCTTATATAGAAGAATATTTATTTTTGCATTAAAGATTGAATGGTTATTTTTGCATGTTTCAAAGTTTTCCTTCGCTGAAACCAGGGAGGCGACAACGGGATGTAGCGCAGTCAGGCCAGCGCACTACGTTCGGGACGTAGGGGTCGGGAGTTCGAATCTCCCCATCCCGACAAACAAAAAAAGCCTGGTACCAAAGTACCGGGCTTTTTTTGTTTGATTCAACCATCCCCGGAGACCACGGCCGCGAAGGAATAGTTGCACAACTTTAAATCCTTTTAGAACTCCGGAAATTGTTTTTTTCTGTCGAAAATAAATGAGATTACTAAAAGAATAGCTGTTATAATAATTACAGGTAACATTTTTATTGGTTGACTCTGATTACATAAAGATCAATATTAGAATAAACCACCATATATTAATCCTGTTACGGTTGCCATTACTACTACAAGAAATACATAAACCACAGTTTTTTGTGTTCCGATAACTCCTCTGATTACAAGCATATTAGGCAGTGAAAGCGAAGGGCCGGCCAGCAGCAATGCCAGAGCAGGGCCTTTGCCCATTCCTGCCACCATCAATCCCTGCAGTATAGGGACCTCGGTCAGAGTGGCAAAGTACATAAATGCACCCACTATGGAGGCATAGAAATTTGAAAGGACAGAGTTGCCTCCTACCAGCTTTGCAACCCAGTCATTTGGAATAACACCCGCCATTGCAGTATCACCATGAGTTGATCCAAGCAGGAAGCCTGCTACCAGTACACCTATCCCGAGCAGGGGCATAATCTGTTTTGCAAAATCCCATGTCGACAGGGTCCATTCCCTGTTATCAGTCTCCTTCTTGTCAAGCAGAGTAATTATGCTTAATCCTGCTATGCCTACTATAACAGGAATCATAGGTGAGGAAGATATAAAAGCTGAGATAGCTGTGACAACACCTGCAATAATTACATAATGCCATCTTAACTTGAGAATATGGATCAAAGAAAAAACGAGTAATAAGCTGAATGCAGATGTAATATACCATTTATTGGCCCATATCCAGTACCAGACCCCACTTGTAACACCGTCAGCAGGTTTCCCCCAGTTGGCAGAGACAAGAATAAGTACCAGCGTGAAAAAATGAAATGCTGTCTGCCACATCGGTCGTTTTTCCGGGAACTCCGGAAAACTCATCTGGTCTTCCTGTTTCTCCTTCTCTTCTTTCCGGTAAATGAGTGACATTGCCGAACCAATGACTATAGCAAACAGAACGGCCCCAACTATCCTTGCGATTCCCATCTCAAATCCCAGAATGCGGGCAGTAAGAATAATTGCCAGGATATTGATGGCAGGTCCCGAATATAGAAATGCAATTGCAGGACCAAGCCCTGAACCCCTCTTATGAATACTTGAAAAAAGCGGAAGAATGGTACAGCTGCAAACAGCCAGGATTGTCCCGGATAATGATGCAACAGTGTAAGCTACCCATTTTTTTGCTTTTGCTCCAAAATATTTCATTACTGCTCCCTGGCTGACAAATACAGAGATTACACCTGCAATAAAAAATGCGGGCAGTAAGCATAGTATTACATGCTCCCGGGCATACCATTTTGCCAGGTCAAGCATAGCCATAACAGCTCCGTTAAATACAGGGCTCTCAAGTGGCATAAAGTATGCAGCTACAAAAACAGCTGCGATCCAGAAAAGTATTTTAAATTCTTTCTTTATTTCCATGTTTGATTTTACTTATTGTTCGTAACTTAACGAACACGATTGATAAATTTTTTTATAGGTAAATCCTTATTATATAATATATTCCAACCACAATAAATACGATCGCAATTATCCTTCTGAACCAGATATCAAAGTTCTTAAGGCGTTTATACAATTTCCCTACTCCTGATACAGTATAGGCAAGCAGCCACGCAAATATAATTACAGGAATACCGGTGGCGATTGCAAAAACAAAGGGAAGAAAAAGGCCCGATGCAGATCCGATAGCCATAGGTATCAGCATACCAAAATAGAGCACCCCGCTATACGGGCAAAAGGCAAGGGCGAACACAATACCCAGCAAAAGGACATCAAGGTAGGACTTTGAATCCTTCTTCTGGAACCGATCGGTTAATGCGCTAATGCCGGGAAGTTTAATCCTGATAATATCAAGCATAAAAAGGCCGATGCCAATTAGCAGGGGACCAAGAATTTTTTCTCCATTTTGCTGAAACCAACCTGAAACTTTAAACTGATCAGCACCTGAAAAAATGATAAAAGCCAGTAGCGTATAGGTAAACGCCCTGCCCAGAGTATATACCAGACCATTGATAAAAACCCTGTTCTTGTTTTCAATATCCTTCCCGATAAAGCCGATAGCCGTTATATTTGTAGCCAGAGGGCAGGGACTGATTGCTGTCATCAGCCCCAGGGCCAAAGCAGTAACAAACGGTAAAGAAGAATTTTCCAGTAAATTGTTCAGAATCTCTCCCATCTGTTATTTTAATATAGGATCAACCTTTTCTTTTATAAGTTCCTTGAATTTTTCAGGATTTGTCCGGGCATACATAAAAGCCTCATTGGTCAGGTTAATTTTCTGATCGCCACCAACAATCAGAAGTGCCTGACCTGATACTCCAAGTTCTTTTCCCTTCTTCTCTCCTTCCGGTTCTTCAATATTATATGCAGTGAAGCTAACTTCACCACCATAATTCCCAGCTACAGCTTCGGATGCTACAGTTTCAATGGCCTTGCAGGTAACACATCTGCTTGTGAGGTGAAAATAATAAACTTGCACATTATCTGATTTCGAGATCTTTGGGGTTTTTACTTCCTTCCCGGTTTGTGCATCACATGAAGAGTTCAAACTCAAAACAAACAAAGTGACTAATAATAATCTGATTGATTTCATTCGTTTAAAATTTTATAATTAATTGAATATAGCTTAGTTAATGTGTTTTATTGATTTTGTATTAATAAATCTTCCAAATCACCCCGTGAAGGAACTCTTCCGGAGAGAACAACGTTTTCATTAATTACCAGTGCAGGAGTATGCATAATTCCATATTCCATAATTTTCATAATATCCTCTTCTTTTACAATTTCGGCTTCAATTCCAAGCTCAGAGACTATTTCTCCTGTAACTTGTTCCAGAGTTTTGCATTTAGGACATCCTGTACCCAATATTTTAATTTCCATTATTATATGTGTTTAATTATTAATTCGTCATTCGCAAAACGACGAACAGCAAATATATAAAAAAATGAAATTCTAAAATGTCTTTGAAGCGAAGTCTTGCTTCTTCCCAATTTTCTTTACTAATACAATATTTTACTCTTGGTCCTTCAATTTGTCCCTGAATTAATCCGGCAGCCTTCAACTCCTTAAGGTGTTGAGACAAGGTGGACTTTGCTATTGGAAGGTCTTCACTCAGATCACCATTGTAACAACAAGACTGATTAGAGAGTAATTCCAATATGGACCTACCCCCTAAATCCGGACGCTGGTTTAAGCCAGGCTGCATTTATAAAATAGGTATTTTGTACGAAGGGATAAAAGAGCTATATTTCCAGATCATACCGGCCGGGGATATTATTGAACAGAACTGAGACATAGTTTGCTGGCCATTCTGAAATGAATTACAATTAATGGGTAGACATATAAATATGATATGTTTTGGGGAAGCAATGAAAACCTGCTCTCAGGGCTGGTGCTGGGGGCTGAAGGCGGAGTTGGCAGTACCTGCAATTATGCTGCTCCTCTCTGTCACAGGCTTATCGAAGCATATGGGGAGGGTGATCTGAATGAGGCACGTGAATATCAGAAAATGGCAGTTTCCATGATCAACCTCCTGAATAAATATTGTGTAATTTCAGTAGGGAAGGCCTTTATGAAATATATTGGAATAGACTGTGATGAATTACGCCTGCCTGTGAATAATGACTGGAAATCAGTTTATGAGGAGTTTAAAAAGACTTCCGAAAGCTCAACATGGATGAAATGTTTTCAAAAGTCTGAAAATGAGGGAAAGTTAAAACATCAATGATTTAAACTCTTAAACCACTTGACCCACTTAAACTTAAAAATATGATTCAGAGATGGTCCTTGAATGGCAAACTGGCCCTTGTTACGGGTGGAACAAGGGGCATTGGCAAGGGTATTACAGAAGAATTGATTGCTCATGGTGCTGAAGTTATATGCACCTCGAGAAGCGGCCCCCCGGATGGTGGTGAACATAAAAACCCGGTTTATATAAAGTCGGATGCATCTTCCGCTGGCGATCGGGAAAGTCTTATTGAATATATCAGGGAGCGTTTTAACAGGCTTGATATACTGGTGAATAATACGGGGACCAATATCAGGAAAAAGACCATTGAATATTCTGAAGAGGAGAGGGATTATATTCTTCACACAAACCTTATTTCAGCTTTCAGCCTTACAAGGGGTTTGTATCCATTTCTCAAAAAAAGTGAAGCCTCGTCAGTGGTGAATATTAGTTCCGTTGCCGGCATGACACACGTCAGAACCGGCTCGGTTTATGGTATGACCAAGGCTGCAATGAACCAGATGACACGGAACCTGGCGGGGGAGTGGGCTGCTGACGGGATAAGGGTAAACTCAGTCGCTCCCTGGTATATTAATACTCCTCTTGCCCGTCAGGTGCTTGAGAATGAAGACTACAGGAATGAAGTACTGTCACGTACACCTATGGGAAGGGTGGGAGAGATCGGGGAAGTGGCTGCACTGGTGGCCTTCCTGTGCATGCCTGCAGCCTCATATATCACCGGCCAGGTTATTGCCGTTGACGGAGGCTTTACAATAAAAGGGTTTTAAGTTTCAAGATAAAAGACAGAAGTACAGACGCGATGAGCTCATCGTAGAGGGGAAGGAGTCACAGTGTTATGCGCATTAAAGAGTTGTATCCCTTTTCTTTCCGGTCCAGTTTGTGTGGAAATATTTGCCTCGTGGCCGGTCATTCCTTTCATAGGTATGAGCTCCGAAATAATCCCTCTGGGCCTGTAAAAGGTTGGCAGGCAGCGTTTTGCTCCTGAAGCTGTCGTAATATGCCAATGCCGAGGATAAGGCCGGGACAGGCAGGCCGTTAACCACTGCTGTGGCTACGACGCGTCGCCATCCTTCCTGAGCATTTTCAATTTTTAAGCGGAAAAAATCATCGAGGATAAGATTTTCAAGATCTTTTTTTCTGTCATATGCTTTGCTGATATCATCCAGGAAGACCGACCGTATTATGCAGCCGGCTCTCCAGAGTCTTGCTATTGACCCATAGTCAAGCATCCATGAAGCTTCCTGCGATGCTTTTCTCATCAGCTCAAAGCCCTGGGCATAAGAGATTATTTTTGCAGCATATACAGCATCTTTTAAATCTTTTAAGAAACGATTCGGATCAGCCGGGGTCCTTACCTCCGGTCCGGTAGTTATTTCAGAAGCCTTCACACGGAGATCTTTCTGTGCTGACAGGTAGCGGGCAAAAACCGATTCTGCGATAAGTGTTAAAGGCGTCCCCTTTTCCAGCGCCTCTATGCCTGTCCATTTACCCGTCCCTTTCTGACCTGCACGGTCAAGTATTTTTTCCAGCAGGGGATAACCATCATCATCCTTGAACTTCATTATATCTGCCGTTATTTCTATAAGGTAACTATCAAGATCCCCCTTATTCCATTCTGTAAACACCCAGGCCATATCTTCATGGTTCATAAAAAGCAGGTTTTTCATAAGAAAATATGCCTCAGCTATTATCTGCATATCTCCGTACTCTATTCCATTATGCACCATCTTGACGAAATGACCGGCCCCGTTTTTCCCTACCCATTCCGCGCAGGGCAAGCCGTCATCTGCCTTGGCGGCAACAGCTCTGAAGATATCTTTTACATAAGGCCATGCACCCGGACTGCCACCGGGCATTATTGAAGGCCCTAGCAGGGCACCTTCTTCACCTCCGCTTACACCGGTCCCTATATAAAGCATGTCATTACTTTCCACATAAGCTGTCCTCCTCCCGGTATTGGCATAATTTGAATTACCCCCGTCAATGATTATATCCCCGGGTTCAAGCAGGGGGATAAGCCTGTCAATAAGTTGGTCAACCGGCTCACCCGCCTTTACCATCATCATAACTTTCCTTGGTTTCTCCAGGCTGCTGACAAAATCTTCAAACGTATAAGTTCCTTTAATATTCTTATCTGCGGCTCTCCCATCAGTAAAAGCTTTGACTTTTTCTGTTGACCTGTTAAAGACCGATACCCTGTATCCCCTGCTTTCCATATTCAGTGCCAGGTTTTCTCCCATAACTGCGAGACCTATGAGTCCGATGTGTGATTTTTCCATTGTTTCAATGTTTAGATGATCAGGTGTTTGGATATTTAAATCCCAGGCTTTTTAATTTATCTATAATAAGGTCATTATTTCCTTTGATTTGAAAAGCATGAAACTCCCTCCTGGGGGGATATTCATTTCTTAATTTTTCAAACATTGTTGGGTTCTCCTTAAGCATTCTGCTGTCATTTTCTATGGAATAAGTATGATATATTGTCCTGCATATTATTTCAAGGTCAGTCCCTGTGAATTTTGAAATGTCTATAAGAGGATCAGGAGGCTCAGGCAGTTTTTCATATTCCCATTCTTTCAGGGGCAGACTAAAATATTCAGACAGCTGCCTGATTACCATCTTAACACCATTTGTTTTTCCGTCGGCTGAGTAGCCTGCTATATGAGCTGTGCCTATTGCTGCGGCTTCAAGAAGCCTGGAATCAATATCGGGTTCGTTTCTCCATACATCAAGCACTACAGCCCTGATGGTTCTTTTTGCCAGACCCTGCATTATTGCCCTTTCATCTGCCACCAGTCCGCGCGAAGTATTTATAAGTATGCACTGATCCTTCATCTGTGTAATAAAATTTTCATTTACAAGCTGGTAGGTTCTGTCAGGGCCTTTAAAGGTCAGGGGTACATGTATGCTGACTATATCTGAGTTATTCAGCAGACTTTTCAGTGAGCTGAATCCCAGGTTCCCTTCCTGTTTTTCGCGTGGAGGATCATTGAGTATGACATTGAAACCAAGTATTTCTGCCATACGGGCCACCCCGGAACCCACATTGCCGACTCCCACTATTCCTATGGTTCTGCTTGCGGGCCGGATTCCGTATTGCATAATTAAATAAACAAGTGCCGAGGCCAGGTACTGCATTACCGAACCCGAGTTACAGCCAGGGGCACTGACACATTTTATTCCCCTTTCGCTGCACCATCCGAGATCGATGTGATCGGTCCCAATTGTAGCCGAACCTATGAATTTAATATCTGTTCCCTTCAGCAAATCTCTGCCACACCTGGTCCGGGTTCTGATGATTAGCGCATCAGCGCCGGAGAGGGTATTATTGTTTATCCTGTTTCCTTCAACATATTCAACACTTGCCCAGGGTTCAAGCACACCCTTTATGTAGGGGATATTTTTATCTATAATTATTTTCATTATCAGCGTTTACATTTATTTTTTTCCGTGTTGACCAAAGCCCCATGCCCGGATCGGGGATATAGTAAAACTCTTCACCTTCGTGATTTATATTGAAGCCCTCACGGAGGTTTTCTGTATTATATTTATCTCTTGTTTCCTCTATGTCGGCATAATCAAATCCCGCGCTTCGTATATCCTTTTCAAGCATTTTCTGTGTACAATATGTTACTTTAAACCTGTTATCAGGGCTTCCATGTATAAGATGGGCTGCAGCACCAAGGTTTTCCTGAAGATCAGCATTTTCCTTTACAAGATGCATAATCTCTTCCGGTGTTCGGTAACCGTATTTTCGTATCAGTCTGTCTATTATTTTGTCCTCCCCGAATTCTCTTATGCCAGGTGCAATTATTATCAGTTCACCCTTATCGGCAATGGCCATTCTTGTACGGTATATTGCCTTATTCCCAAGCCAGGTGCTACGGTATTCCCGGGGTTTAAGGCAGACTAGCATTTTAGCAGGTTCTTTTTCAATAACATTAATATTCAGCCTGGAGGATAATGATGAGGCTTTCATAAAACATTCAATATCAGAACCTATAAAAAGCCCTTTCATTGCTGGCCGGCCATCCGGATCACTATCAATAACAGTAAGCACATACAGAATATTAAGTTGACCTGCAAACAGGTTGTCACCACGGTTAATAAGTTTCCTCACCGGATTCCTGGCCCGGCCCAACAAATTTTCAATGCCATAAACGGCAGCCATGTAATGGCTTTTATTTATTGACTCATATCCGCCACAGCCAATGAAAATATTCTTGTTGTAATTGGCCATACCCGTTACTTCATGCGGAACCACTTGTCCAATTGAAATAATCAGTGATTGAGAATGATCAATGATAAGCTTATTTACCTGGACAGGCCAGTTGTAATTTAGTTTGCCTCCTGTTGCTTCTTTTATGAAAGAAGCGGGTATTTTCCCCAGGGTAATAATATCCCTGTGGCAACTATGCTGCCTGAAGAGCTTATGGGGAACAGTACCGTACATAAGGCTTATTTCGTTGGCTGTCATTGGTTTATGTGTTCCAAGTGCAGGCAGGATATCTTTTACTCTCTTCCCGTACTCCTTCCATATAAGTTCGCTAATTTTCCCTGCACCTGAGTTTATCCTGGTGATATCGGGAGGTATAATCAAAATTGGTTTACCCTGTCCGGCTGATTCAACAGCAGCAATAAGAGCTTTTCTGATCTGCCTGTCTTCTATAGATCTGTCTTCACTTTCAATGCTGTAATATAGCATGAGCAGAGTTTTGATTTATTATCTTTCCCATTGCGGTGTTTCAGGGAGGGCTTTTTTAAATTCCTTCAGCAGCCTTGCCTGGTACACGCCCCTGAATGATCCGGACAGGAACCTGTCAAATGCTTCGTTTTTTAGCCTGCCCCATGATACCACTTCTTTCCCGGGGATCACAGGGTAAAATAGCACATTATTATCCATCGCCGCTTTCATGTCTCCCGGGGCATCTCCTATAACAAGGATACTGTCATCGGGGTATTTGCCTTTAGCACCCAGGGCAATATGTTCAGTTTTTGTGCCGTGTTCCTGCCCTGCTATAAACCTTACAAATCTATCAATACCATGTTCTTTCCATTCTCTTTCAAGTGCTTCAAGCGGGGTCTGTGACACTACAATACAATCGGCATCGTGGCTTATCTTCCGTATACATTCCGGGGCATTCCTGAACGGACTTATTGCCTTCAGCCATTTGCTGATATCCTTATTTATTTCTTCTGACCATTCAAGAACAGTATGCAGGGAAGGATCCGTATTTTTTTTACAGTAATTTCTTAGCGATTCATTTCCAAGCCTGGTCTCACCCTTGATCCATTCTTTTAATGTTTCCATTTCAGGCAGCTCAACTCCTGCTTCCTTCACTTCTTTTCTTTGCCCAAGCAATTCAAAAACTTTCACAAGGGCAGGAAACCTGTTCAATCCCCTGTAAACGGAATAAAGGTTTACAAACTCCCATGTTTCCCTTACAGTTCCTGAAATTGGAAACAGGTTAAAATATTTTATCCCGCAGGGAATAAAAAACTCTTTTTGTTTGATTTCCATTGTATCAAACACACAGCCATCCGAATCAATTCCGGTAAAAAACTCTTTACAGGGTTTTAAATCTTTCAATAATTGATAGTTGTCCATTTTAATAAGCCTCCGGTATATATTTTTCAAGTTTCTTTTCCGCAAAAAGCGGCTTGAAACGTGTGAACCGCTGGATCCCATTGCTCAGGGGAATACGAATCCATTCATCTCCTATCAGGGGACTGGCATAATTAATAAACTTATCAGTTACATCGTATCTCTTATCACTTATCCAGTGTTCAGGGAAGTTTCTTTCAGACAGTGCTACGTCCTTAAGCTTCACCTTATCATATATGATCTCATAAGCGGGTCCGGTGGATCGGAGCAGTGTTGCCATCCAGCCATTTTCGCCAGCTCGGGCTATCTCAACAGCTTTTTTCCCCACCATACCGGCTTCTTCAAGGTCGACACCTGATGCATAAATCATTGAATGCCGCTGATCGGTACCGGGAACCTGCCCCCTGGCAGCTCCTCTTGCTTTAAGCCCTGCACTGTTCAGGTAGTTTATCACCACCTGCTGGACACTCATCCTGGAGGCTCCGTATTCTGAATGTCCGAAGGCGTCCCTGAGTTCGCCAAGGTCACCCGCATGAAAGCCTTCGCTGACAACAACAATGCACCGGCCGTATTCAAGCAGGTATTTATTTACGTTTTCAGCCATTTCGGGTAAAGAAACAGTTGATTCGGCCATGTAAATCTGAAGCGGAAATTCCCTGTTGGGATCTGCAAGCCTTGCAGCAGCTGGTATGAAACCTGTCTTTCTTCCCATTACCTGTACCACTATCACGGGGTCAGCAGGAGAGGAGCCCCTGTTTTCCTCGTTAAGATTCTGAATATTGTGAGCCCAGTACCTGGCAACGGAACCGTACCCGGGGGTATGGTCTATCAGTTTGAATTCACTGTCGCCCAGATCATTGTCGATCGTTTTGGGTACGCCCACCGATATGGTTTCAAGCCCGTATTCATTGCATTTTTCACTTACCTTCATAATTGTATGCTGCGAATCATTACCCCCAATATAGAAGAAATAACCTATATTATGGGCGCGGAAAACCTGAATAATACGGTCAAGGTCCTTATTTTGCCCGTCTTTAAGTTTATACCTGCAGGTCCCAATGCTGCCGGCAGCGGGTGTGGTTTTCAAAAGTTCAATCTCCCTTTTATCCTGGCTTGAAATATTCAGCAAGTCTTCTTTAAGAATGCCCTCAATACCATGCCATCCCCCGTATATGGTTCCAAATGTGGAGCTGTCCTGCAAGCAGGTTTCAATAATACCTTTAAGTGTATTATTTATTACCGGTGACGGACCGCCTGATTGTGCTATAATAACATTTTTTACTGCCACGTATAAATATAATTCAATGCGTTTAATACAGCAAATATCATAAATGTAACCGAAACTTCAGTTTAGGACAGTAACATTCAGGTATATTTCAAAATAAGTATCGCCTGTTTCGATTTAATGAATCCCCACTGATGAATAATACAGCCAGTGACCTGAAGGAATAAAATTCTTTAGAACAATTCTAAATTACCAAAACATGATTTTTCCCAGTTTTTGTGCGCCCGCGCTGTACTATTTTTAGCCCCTCTGAAAGTTAAATATATAATTACTAAAAAAACATTTTTAAATATGTATCAAACTGATAATCTGGTGAAGGATCTGGTTGAAACACACGGTCGCCGCAGAGAAAGCCTTATGCCCATCCTGCAGGGCATTGTTGAGCAACACAATTATCTCAGCGATGATGCCATGGTTGAGGTAGCCAAAGAGCTTGACATATCCGCCGCAGAGGTATATGGTACCGCTTCTTTTTATTCTTTTCTTGATACAGAGCCAAGGGGCAAATATGTAATCAGGGTATGCAAAACCATAACATGCGCCATGAAAGGCAAACACGAAGTTATTGAGACCCTGGAGGATATCTTGAAAATAAAGGTTGGGGAGACAACCTCGAGCGGTTTGTTTACACTCCTGGAAACCAATTGCATGGGCTGGTGCCATAAAGCGCCGGCTATGCTTATTAATGATGTTCCCTATACAGAGCTGAACAGGGAGAAGATTGTTAAGATTATTAAAGATTACATGCATAAATAAGAGGACTTGATAATGAAAACCAAGAAAATAAGTAAAGTTGATCTGATATTTGAACACATTAATCCACGGGAAGTACTGACCAAGGCGTGCGATATGTCTCCTGAAGATATCATAAATGAGATGCTTGAATCAGGTCTCAAGGGCAGGGGAGGAGCAGGCTTTCCTACAGGAATGAAGTGGAAGTTATGTGCAGAAGAGAAGAACAGGACAAAATATATAGTTTGTAACGCTGATGAGGGTGAACCAGGGACTTTCAAAGACCGTGAGATTCTTGACAGGGTAGCTTACAAGGTATACACCGGGATGGCTATTGCCGGCAGGGCAGTAGGGGCAAAAAAAGGGATCATTTACCTGAGGGGTGAATATAAATTCCTCCTCCCGCAATTAAGGATGGAACTGGACGGCTTTCATAAGATGATCAATGAAATATGTTACGATTTTGAAATTGATTTCAGACTTGGCAGCGGGGCTTATATCTGTGGTGAAGAAAGCGCCATGTTTGAGTCGATAGAAGGCAAGAGGGGTGAACCAAGGAACAAACCTCCCTATCCTACTGCCAGTGGACTGTTTGGGAAACCTACGGTAGTAAATAATGTGGAAACACTTGTCAATTCTGTAATTATTCTCAAGTATGGTGCTGAGAAATATAAGCTCTTAGGCACCAGGTTTTCAACCGGCGCCAAAGTATTCTCAGTATCGGGCGACACACCCATCCCGGGCATTTACGAACTGGAGCTGGGGATGTCACTGCTGGAGTTTGTAAATGAATTTGGTGATGGCGACACCAAGGCAGTGCAGGTCGGAGGAGCTGCAGGCTTCTGTGTACCGAGAAAATTGTTTGCAAGCACTGTGATCGGCTTTGAAGGAGTTCCCACAGGAGGATCAATGAAGCTGTTCAACAGTTCGCGATCAATGTATCATGTCCTGCATAATTACCTTGATTTCTTTGCAGAAGAATCATGCGGGCAGTGTACACCCTGCCGTGTCGGTTGTCAGCAACTGCTCAAAGGTGTGGAGAGCGTAAAGAGGGGAGAATCAAAATCGACTTATCTGAATGAACTGGTTAAACTGGCGGCTACGATGAAAATAGCATCCAAATGCGGACTCGGCCAGTCAGTAGGCAATGCATTTAATTCAATCGTTGAAAACTTCAGAGAGGAAATCATCTACTAAAGAAGACAGAAAAATGAAAAAAGATAAAATGGTAAACCTGAAAATAAATAACCAGCCTGTATCGGTACCTGAAGGATCAACCATATTGCAGGCTGCAAAGAAATTGAATATTCATATCCCCACCCTTTGTAACCATGACGACCTTTGCGTTGCAGGTAACTGCCGGGTCTGTGTTGTGGAGCAAAAGGGGGCAAAGGTTCTTGCCGCTGCATGTGCTCAGCCTGTACAGGAAGGAATGGAGATATTAACCAATTCGATGAAGGTACGTAATGCCAGGAAACACGTGATCGAACTGCTTCTGTCAGAACACAGGGCCGATTGCACCAAATGTTACAGAAACCAGAATTGTGAGCTGCAGACCCTTGCCAATGAGTTTTCTTTTGGTGATCATCTGTTTCTTGATATCGTCGGTGATCATGAACGCCTGATTGATGATGCCAGCTGTGCCATTATCAAGGACGACAGTAAATGTATACGTTGTCAGCGTTGCGTACGCACCTGCAGTGAGTTGCAGAAGGTTTCGGCAATAGCTGTGAGCGGAAAAGGTTCTGATATGAAAATATCAACTTTCCATGACAGACCAATAAGCCACGTTGTATGTACAAATTGCGGACAATGTGTTAACCGTTGCCCGACCGGAGCTCTTACAGAGAAAAATTATATAGATTTTGTATGGGACGCAATATATGATCCTGAAAAATATGTTGTTGTGCAAACAGCCCCTGCTGTAAGGGTGAGCATTGGAGAAGACCTGGGATATGATCCGGGGGAAAGGGTAACAGGTAAGATGGTTACAGCCCTTAAACAGCTCGGTTTTGATTCGGTACTAGATACGGATTTCACGGCTGACCTTACCATTATTGAAGAAGGTACAGAGCTTCTGACCAGGCTCAGGAAGGCATTGGTTGAAAAAGATAAGGATGCAGTTCTTCCCATGTATACTTCATGTTCACCGGGATGGATAAAATTTATTGAGCACAAGTTTCCGGAGATGCTGAAGAATCTTTCAACCTGTAAGTCCCCACAGCAAATGTTCGGGGCCCTGGCAAAAACTTACTATGCACAAAACATAGGTGTCAGTCCTGAAAAAATCGTCTCAGTCTCGATAATGCCGTGTACTGCCAAAAAGTATGAAGCAAACAGGCCGGAAATGAGGGATAGCGGTTACAAGGATGTAGACTATGTACTCACAACAAGAGAATTTGCAATGATGATCAAGCAGGCCGGTATTGATTTCAGGATGCTTGAACCATCAAATTATGATTCAATTATGGGTGATTCAACCGGTGCTGGAGCTATTTTTGGAGCCACCGGTGGTGTTATGGAAGCAGCCATCCGAACGGCTTATGAAATTGTTACGGGCAAGCCCGTACCCTTTGATAACCTCAATATTATACCGGCCAGGGGAATGGAAGGAGTGAAGGAGGCAAGCCTGAAAATAGAGGGATGTCTAAAAGAGTGGAGTTTCCTGGAAGGAGTGGAACTGAAAGTGGCAATAGCTCACGGGCTTACCAATGCCAACAAGGTGATGACTGCCATAAGTAAGGGAGAAGCGGATTATCACTTTGTTGAAATAATGGCATGCCCGGGTGGATGTATCGGAGGTGGCGGACAACCCATACCCACAAATATGACAATACGCCAGCAAAGGATAGATGCCATATATGCCGAGGATTTGAGTATGCCTATAAGGAAATCACATGACAATCCTGAAGTTAAAAAACTGTATGAAGACTTCCTGGAGAAACCAAACGGTCATAAGGCACATGAATTACTGCATACTCATTATGTAGAGAGGGTGCGGTATTAGCATTAAAGCAATAAGCGGTTAAAAAAAAGCAGAGACGCCCAATCCGGGCGTCTCTGCTTTTTTCCCCCCTTTTTGTCTTGAGCCTTCACCCTTTAGTCTTTTTAATCAGCCAGGCCATATTCTCACCTAGTGTTCTCATCGTTTTCAGACCTTCCTCGTCATTTAATACATCTCCTTTTTCCCTCCCTATACCTATGTTCCAGTAAGAGGACCCGGGTATAATCATTTCATTAATGAGAAAGAAGTGGTTAATACTGTCGAAGGAATGTATGGCTCCTGCACGTCTGACAGCTATTACAGCAGCACCGGCTTTTCTTTTCAGGGGATTGCCGGCAGCCCGTAGCGCATACCCGGCTACATCAAGCAGGGCTTTCGTTTCTGGCGTGATATCTGAAAAATATACGGGCGATCCGATAAGAAGACCATCAGCCTTAGTCATCTTTACCAGTATTTCGTTGAGCAGCTTATTGCTTATATGACACTGGCCATCCTTTTCTTTCTTGCATTTCATGCAGGCGGTACAGGGTTTTATTTTTTTACCGCCAATCTTGATTAACTCGGTATCTATGCCATGCTCTTCCAGTACCTTCATTGCTTCCCTCAGAAGGAGCTCGGTATTACCTTTTTTACGCGGACTGCCGTTTATTGCAAGTACCTTCATAATTACAGGACGTTTTGATTATTTATTACTTTATTTATTGACTAAGGCATTAGATCTTCAATCGTAGGAGGAGCCGCATCATCTTTTTTATCAAGGCCTTTTTTCCTGCTATTTCCCGAACCAGAATAAAGATCTTCTATTTTAACAGGCCCTCCTTTATCTTCTTCAGTTCTCTCCCTGATTACCTCGCCAGTGTTATCCGACCGGGCATTAAAATAAAGAACAAGGCTGAATAAGGGGAATAAGGGCATGGTCAGGGCATTAATAATGGCATTGAGTATTATAAAGGAAGGTTTGCTCGTAATGTCAAGTATTTCGCTTGCATTCTCCGGGTTCATAATTGTCCTGAAGAAACTCCCTCCGTAGGGTATCATGATTATGGCACTGAGAATAAAAGAGATAACCATAATAAGAATTATAAATACAGCTACCCATCCAATATTAGGCCAGAAACGTTTATGTGCGAGCCTGATGGTGGCAGTGATGGTCTCACCAAGGCCCCTGTCTTCAATCATGAGGACCGGAGCTATGAATGCATAAATCATTACTACATAGACAGTGGAGAACAGGGCCCCGATAAAGAAGAGGAAAATACCCAGGGTTAAGGCAAACATGGCAAATACAGCAAGAATAATGTCCAGCAGGAGGAGAGGCAGAAAAAATTTGACAATTCCTGTTGTGCCAATGGAAAATACTGTAGCGTCAGGATCAAGCGGCTTTCTTATGATATAGTACTGTAATATCAGGGTAAAGGTAAAAGTGAAGAGTAAGATGAGTGAATAGGGTCCCATCATGGATTTCACAATAGCAATCATCTCCTCAGGGTCAGTTACCGAATAAATTTCCGAGATGTTAATCTTTCCGGTCAGATATGAAGTGATAAGCGAAAAGACAAATGTTATAAGCATCAGGCTGCCAAACCATTTCTTATAGAATTCCCATATTGAACCAAGAGCTGTATCAAGGTCGTATTTTTTATTCAGGGGGTGTTGGGTATAGTCAATCATAAAATTATGTTTTTGTTTTCAGCATGTAAATATACATAATAACGATCAGCCTATCAGTTCGAGTATATCCTTAATTTCCATTTCCCTTAAGGGATTATTCGTGGAGATGAAAGTTTCAGCAAGGCGGGATTTCTTTTCTTGCAATTTTACAATTTTTTCCTCTATACTGTTCGAAGTAATATATCTTTTAACAAATACATTTTTTTTCTGCCCTATCCTGTGGGCTCTGCTCAGTGCCTGCAGTTCGGCCGAGGGGTTCCACCAGGGATCGAGGATAAAAACATAATCGGCTGCGGTCAGGTTAAGACCCAGCCCCCCTGCCTTAAGAGAAATAAGGAAAATATTTATGCCTTTATCAGACTGGAAGTCATTAACTATATCCCCCCTTTTGTTACTGCGGCCGGTAAGAAAGGAGTATTGCAATCCTGCTGAATCAAATTCCCTGGCGTAAAGATCAAGGTGCCTGACGAATGATGAAAAGGCAAGAATCTTATGACCCTCGGAAATTACAGACTCAATATCGTGCAGTACATTTTCAAATTTGCCTGAATCGGAACTGTAGTCTGGATCGGCGAGAACGGGATGATTGGATATCTGTCTGAGCTTCATCAGTCCCTGCAAGACTATAATAGCCGATTTTTCTTCACCGGTTTTTTCAACTGTTTCGAGTATTGAATTCCTGACAACTGATTTTTCCTCTTCATATTTCCTGTGCTGGTCTTCACTCATGTTACAGTAAACCATGTTTTCAACTACAGGTGGCAGGTCATGTGTTACTTCCTCTTTAGTCCTCCTTAATATAAATGGCTTTATTAATTTTGTCAATCTTTCTTCACGTTCTTCCGACTGGTCTTTTTCGATAGGCCGGGCAAATTGCCTGTTGAAATAAGCAAGGCTACCCAATAAGCCCTTATTAACGAAATTAAGCTGTGTCCACAGATCGGTCAGGGAATTTTCCACGGGAGTCCCTGTGAGAACAAGTTTGTGTTCAGATTGCAGTCTTGAAATTGCCTTGTATAACTGTGAGGCCGGGTTCTTCTTCAAAAATTGTGAAGGCATTAGCCGGTTCATTATGAAATATTGTTTTCCCTTCATATTCAAATTTAAGAATGAGAGCAGCTATATTTCTTATACCTTTTTCAAGATACAATGCGGCTGAGCGTTCCGGGATGATATTGATTATTTCAAAACCAAGTGCCCTCACATTGTGATTGTTCACGAGCTTCCTTACAAAGCCGGAGAAATATTTTTTGTTATGGTTCCCCGGTATTCTTACTTCTTTTTTTAGCAGGAAGGGCATGAGCTTGGAGCCTTCAATCTCATCAACCGGTATTATCTTATCATTATGTCTTATAAGGCAGGGATAATTACAAAGGATCTCAATTTCACTGTTAAGGAGATCAATCTTCCCTCCGTTAATGTATAATTCCGGGATGTATTTACTTTCTTCACTTCCCTTTTCAAAGGTGAAGAGGGGCTTAATACTTTTTCCGCAAATATTCAGGAGATCCTCCGGGTGAAGATTGCTTGTGCCTGTTTTTTGCCGGTAAACAGGTATTGAGTATTCATTAATAATATTAAAGCATTTATAGAGTTTTCGTTCAATATATGGCTTAACATGTTTTTCAAATCTTTCCCCGCTTATTTTTTCTGTAAATTCCACCACTGTCTTTTCACGTGAAAAAAGGCGGAAAAGATAACGGTTCGAATAGCTGTTAATAAGTTCTGTCAGTTCAGTTTCGGCTTCCGTCAGTTCATCCATGATGCCGGGTGAGGCGTATGGTGAAAGGCATTCAAGGGGGCTGTAGTACTCATTTCCTTCTTCCTTCTCCACAATCCACGGAAGGAAAACAGAACCCCATAACCTGTGTTTCCCCAGTATAATCACAAAGGCACGATGCGATATTTTTTTTTGCGGAATCAAATCAATGGTAATAGTATAACATGCAATTATGGTTAAGATATTGCACTTTTCAAAGCAAGTTGACTCTCTTTTTATAAATTTACAGCTCGTATAAGTCATATTATGGACAGGAAAATACTGCATATTGATATGGATGCTTTTTTTGCTTCAATTGAGCAAAAAGACAGGCCAGAATTGAAAGGCAGGCCGGTGGTGGTAGGATCAGATTCATCCCGTGGTGTTGTTGCAGCAGCCAGCTATGAGGCGCGTAAGTACGGTATCAGATCGGCCATGCCCAGTATTACGGCAAAGAGATTGTGTCCCGGTCTTGTGTTTACTAAGCACAGGATGTACAGATATAGGGAAGTATCATCGATCATTTTTGATATTTTTCATAACTACAGCCCGCTTGTTGAAGCTCTGTCAATTGATGAAGCCTTCCTGGATGTGAGTATGACTGCTGCCAATCTGGATGCTGCCACAGCCATTGCCAGGAATATTAAGAAAGAAATCAGGGATAAGACAGGTCTTGGCTGTTCAGCAGGTATTTCGGTAAATAAGTTCCTGGCAAAATTATCATCAGATGTTAATAAGCCCGATGGCCTGTATATTATCTATCCGTCAGATATTGACCAATTTATCTGTAGCCTTCCAATTGAGCGTTTTTTTGGGATAGGTAAGGTGACAGCAGAAAAGATGCATCGTTTCGGTATACATACGGGAACTGACCTCCGGCGGGCTGATCTCTCCTTCCTTGAAAGGAATTTTGGGAAGGCCGGAATGTTCTTTTATGATATAGCCAGGGGTATTGACAACAGGAAAGTTGAAGCTGGCAGGATAAGGAAATCTATAGGGGCGGAGCTGACTTTTGAAAAGGACCTGACAACGGATTTTGAGATAATAGCAGAATTATACAAACTTGAAAAAGAGCTGTGGGCCAGGGTCGAAAAACAAGATAAAAGGGGGAAAACCTTAACTGTGAAAGTTAAATTTGACGATTTCAGGCAGATTACAAAGAGTTATACACTGGACAGGCAGATTGACAGCTTTAGTGTTTTGCACTCAACAATGCAAAGACTGAGGGAGCAGATATATTTTAAGAGGAAGAGAGTGCGATTGCTTGGGGTATCAATTTCTAATCTTGAAGATGAGCATCTTCCGGGCGAGCAGCTGAAGATATGGATATAAGACCTTTTAATTATTGCCTGTAACCTGATCTTTTTGTAATAAAACCATTGTTAACCCATTCTTAACCTTATTCCATAATAAAGATGATCCCTTTCCTTGCCGTTAAAATCGGCTACCCCGGGCATTCTGCCCCATTCCCGGAAACCAAATTTTTCCAGTAGCCTGATGCTGGCCTCATTGTGGGCAAGGAGAATGGCTATCAATGTTTTGAATTTATATTCCGGGGCTTTGTTAATGGCGTGTTCCATCAGTGCGCTGCCTGTTCCTCTTCCCCTGTAATTCTCATCAATAAAGTAGCTTATTTCGGCTGTATACCTCATTGCCATACGGCGCGGGCGATAAGGACTGAATGAAAAATAACCGGCCATTTCATCACCTGTGTCTGCAACAAAAACAGGGTAGCTTGACCTGTCATATGCCTTATACCACTGCAGACGCTCTTCCATGGTGAAGGGAACCATGTCGGCTGTGGACATTTCATAGGGTATTACCTGGTTATAGATGTTGTTGATTGCTTCCAGGTCTTTTTCTGTTGCCGCTCGGATTTTCATATCTAAAAGATAAGAGTTAAAAGGGAAAAGACAAAATAGGGTAGCTTCGCCTTCCACACCGGGATTACTCCTTCACTTCGTTCAGCAGGGATCCCTGAGCCCGGAACCATAAACCCGCGCTGGGCGCGGGTTTATATCTGCAAATGCCCTGGCGGAGAGAGAGGGGTTCGAACCCTCGGTCCCGATTCCTCGGGACAACGGTTTTCGAGACCGCCCCGTTCGACCACTCCGGCATCTCTCCAGAATCGATCTGCAAATCTACAAAATATTAATTCTTTTGTGAACGTCATGTTAATTATAAAAGATAATTATACCGGGATGGTGGAATTTGTTTAATTCTTTATTATTTTGTAATTCAATTACCATTAACTAAAAATTATATTTGCCGTGAAAAAATTATTGATATTATTATTTATCCTGCCCCTGGCTATGGTATCGTGCAAGCAGGATCTGAAAAGTACAGAAAAGGATAATCCTTTCTTTTCAGAGTATAAAACTCCGTTCGGGGTTCCGCCTTTCGATGAAATAAGGGTTGAACATTTTATCCCTGCCTTTGAGAAAGGTATGGAAGAACATAAGAAAGAGGTGGAAGCCATTCTCAGCAGCGATGAGGAAGCAACATTTCAGAATACCATTGTTGCAATGGATAATACAGGCAAACTCCTTAATAAGGTTGCATATACCTTTTTTGGCCTGAGCGATGCAAATACAAGTCCTGAACTGCAGGAAGTGCAGATGGAAATATCACCCAGGCTTGCCGGGCACAGCGATGAAATAAGTCTCGATCCAAGATTTTTCGAAAGGGTGGAGACTGTATATAATAATATGGAAAAATTTGATCTCAATGATGAGGAGAAGTTCCTTTTGGAGAATATTTATAAGGAACTGGTGAGAGAAGGCGCTGCCCTGGACCCGGAACAGAAAGAGAAGCTGAAGGAAATGAACCAGAGATTGTCTGTGCTCCGGGTTGAATTTAATCAGAATGTGCTTGCGGAGACCAATAATTATGTACTTGAAATAAGCAAGGAAGAAGATCTTGAAGGCCTGCCCGAATCGGTAATTAACAGTGCAGCCGAAGAAGCTGCAGCCAGGGGCCTTGACGGTAAATGGGTGTTTACCACACAGAAACCCAGCATGTTGCCCTTCCTGCAATATTCAAAAAAACCCAAACTCAGGGAGAGGTTATATAATGCATATCTAAACAGGGGCAATAATGATAACGATTATGATAACAAGGAAATACTGGCAGAGATGATGGAAATAAGAGCCGACAGGGCCAGGCTCCTGGGCTATGAGACCCACTCCCACCTTGTGCTTGAACCGAGAATGGCAAAAGAACCTGCTAATGTATATGACCTGCTCAATACGCTCTGGTCAGCTGCCATGCCTGCCGCGAAAAATGACCTCGATGAAATGCAGGCAATAGCCGACAGGGAAGGTGACGGTATTGATATACAGTCGAGTGACTGGTGGTATTATGCCGAGAAACTGCGCAAGGAAAAATATGACCTCGACGATAATGAACTGAGACCCTATTTTAAACTTGAAAATGTTAGACAGGGCGCTTTTTCACTTGCCGGTAAACTGTACGGAATAACTTTTACGGAAATAAAAGATATCCCAAAACCACACGAAGAGGCTGTCGCCTATGAAGTAAAAGAAGAAAACGGGGAACACCTGGGAGTCCTATACCTTGATTTTCATCCTCGCGGGAGTAAGAACCAGGGAGCATGGTGCGGATCGTACAGGGATCATAAGATTGAAGACGGCAAGAAAATTACACCGGTGGTGACAATGGTAATGAACTTCACCCGGCCAAGCGGTGATAAACCATCCCTGCTGTCACTGGATGAGGTTACCACCCTCTTCCATGAGTTCGGGCATGCACTAGACGCGCTGTTCTCAACAAAAACATATGGTTATGAATATATTGCATGGGATTTCGTGGAACTGCCCAGCCAGATAATGGAACACTGGGTGACTGAACCGGAAATGCTGAAATCATACGCACTGCACTACGAAACGGGCGAACCAATACCAGATGAACTGATAGAGAAGATAAGGAACAGCAGCTTCTTTAACCAGGGCTTTGCCAAAGGTGAATATCTTGCTGCCTGCTACCTCGATATGGCCTATCATACTATTGATTCAGAAACTGAAGTAAACGTCCCGCAATTTGAGCGGAAAACAATGGATGAGATAGGTCTCATACCGGAAATTGAACCGCGGTACAGGAGTACATACTTCCTGCATATAGTTGGAGGATATGCCTCAGGTTATTATTCATATGACTGGGCAGCCGTTCTTGACCATGATGCATATGAGGCCTTCAGGGAGAAGGGTATATTCGACAGGGAAACAGCTCAGTCATTCAGGGAGAATATACTCGAGAAAAACGGTACTATGGACGCCATGGAAATGTATGTCAATTTCAGGGGCAGAGAGCCCGAAAGAACACCCTTTCTGAGAAACCTGGGTTTCCTGAATTAAGATCCCAATTTCAAACAGGGAGCGTATGAAGTATCTTTCATTTATTGTAATAATTCTGTTTGCTCTTGTAATATTATCATGCAGGAACGACAGTACAGAACCCTCCAAACCCAACATAATCTATATCCTGGCTGATGACCTGGGTTATGGTGAGCTGGGCTGCTACGGGCAGGAGAAAATAGAAACACCTGCAATCGACAAGCTGGCAGAATCGGGGATTATATTTACACAGCATTATTCAGGTTCTCCCGTATGTGCTCCATCCCGGTGCGTGCTTCTTACGGGGAAACATTCCGGTCATGCTTTTATTAGAGGAAACCATGAATGGTCTGAAAGGGGTAATGTCTGGGACTACAGGGAGATGATCAGGAATCCTGGGCTTGAAGGACAATATCCCATGCCTGAGACTACGGTAACCATAGGGAAACTGTTGCAGGCGGCCGGATATAAGACGGCCATAGTTGGGAAGTGGGGACTCGGTGCTCCGGGAAGCAGTGGAATACCGAATAAACAGGGTTTTGACTTCTTTTTTGGTTATAACTGCCAGCGACAGGCTCATACCTATAATCCTGTTCACCTGTGGAAAAATACGGAAAGGGTTCTTACGGGAAATGATACAATACCTCCACATACAGGATTACCGGAAGGAGCCGATCCCTATGATGAGTCAGGTTACAGAGATTTCTGGCTGGATGTGTACTCACCGGATCTGATGTTTGAGGAAATTACAAATTTCATAAGAGAGAATAAGGATAAGCCTTTCTTTCTCTACTGGGCCACACCGATACCCCACCTTGCTTTGCAGGCACCACCGGAATGGGTGGATTACTACGTTGAAAAATTCGGTGACGAAGAGCCTTACACCGGCAATGCGGGTTACTTTCCTCAACGATATCCCCATGCTGCATATGCCGGTATGGTATCCTATCTTGATGAGCAGGTTGGATTACTCATACAAGAGCTCAAGGACCTTGGAATATATGATAATACCCTGGTAATATTCACCAGCGATAACGGACCTTCCTATACAGGAGGCACTGATTCACCCTGGTTCAACAGCGCCGGGCCCTTCAGTGAAGATGCCGGCCGTGTGAAAGGCCGTGTTTATGAAGGTGGCATAAGGGTTCCAATGATTGCCAGCTGGCCCGGGAAAGTAAGACCCGGTTCTGTTACTGACCATATATCAGCTTTCTGGGATGTGCTGCCAACCGTGGCAGCTATTTCCGGTGCTGAAGTACCCGATGATATTGACGGAATAAGCTTTCTCCCGGTCCTGACGGGAAAGGATGAACAGGAGGAACATGATTACCTTTACTGGGAATTCCCGGCTTACCAGGGACAGCAGGCTGTCAGGATGGGTAAATGGAAGGCCTTGCGTAAAAATATTTTCAATGGCAATATGGAGATTGAATTGTACAACCTTGAAACCGACCCTGCAGAGTCTGATAATATTGCCGCTGATTACCCTGGAATTGTAGCCGGGATGGATTCCATAATGAAAGCAGCCCATGTGCCGGCGGAACTGGACAGGTTCAAAATTAAGGCGCTGGGAGACAGGTGAGAGATGAGATGCGAAATGCTGAACTCCCGGGATAAAGATAAATTCTATCTTTCCTTCATATAATATACCATTTCGCCACCTGATATTATTTCCGAATGAGTGATGTAAAGACGCTTTAGCTTTTTACCGTTCAGGGTGACTTTACCGACATAAACATTTTCTTCAGACTGGTTTACGGTTCTGATCTTAAACGTTTCACCATTTTCCAGTAGAACTTCAGCTTCTTTCACCAGCGGGCTGCCCAGTGAATACTGATCGCTCCCGGGGCAGACCGGATAGAAGCCAAGTGCACTGAATATATACCATGCCGACATCTGACCGCAGTCGTCATTGCCACACAGTCCGTTTGTTTCATTCGAATACATGGTTTCCATTATCATCCTGACACGTTCCTGTGTTTTCCCCGGCTTGTCCGTCCAGTTGTACAGATAGGGTATATGATGTCCCGGCTCATTGCCGTGCACATACATTCCAATTATACCATCCCTTGTTATATCCTCGTTATGTTCAATATGTTCATCACCCAGCTCTGCTTTAAACAGTGAGTCCAGCATTGCTGCAAAGCGGGCTTTTCCCCCCATCATTTTAATCATTTCAGGTATATCATGTGGTACATATAGTCCATAGTTCCAGGCATTGCCCTCAATAAAGCCCTGGCCGTAAGTGTTGAGCGGATCAAATTCTTCCCTGAAAGTGCCGTCTGACAGCCTGGGATGCATAAAGCCGCTTTCCGGATTATATACATTCCGGTACGATGCCGCTCTCCGGGAGAATAAATTAGCAATAGCTTCATTCCCGGCTTTATCTGCTATCTTCTGTATGCACCAGTCATCATAGGCATACTCAAGGGTCTTACTGACAGAATAGTCGTTCTTGTCCTCCGGCACATATTCCTTTTCCATATAATATTCCAGGCCGTCGTATTTTCCATATGACGCTGTTCTCACGCAAGCATCCAGGGCCCTGTCAATATCACCTGTCCAGACCCCCTTGGCTATGGCATCAGCTATCACAGAAACGCTATGATAACCAATCATACACCAGTTCTCATTTGCATAATGCGACCATACAGGCAGCATGGGATGCACACTCTGATCGAAGTGGGTAAGCATTGATTCGACCATGTCCCTGCTCCCGGAGGGCCGGACAATATTGAAGAAGGGGTGGAGGGCCCTGTAGGTGTCCCATAGTGAAAATATTGTATAATTGGTAAAGCCTTCTGCCTGGTGAATGTGCTGGTCTATGCCCCTGTACCTTCCATCTACATCCATATAGACAATGGGACTCAAGAAGGTATGGTAAAGAGCAGTATAGAAAACAATCTTATCATCAGGTCTTGTCGTTTCAATCCTGATTTTTGACAGTTCGTCATTCCATAATTCCTGTCCTGCTCTTTTTGTCTTTTCAAAATCCCAGTGAGGTATTTCCTCCACCATATTGTTAATTGCCCCTTCTGTGCTTACCGGCGACAGTGCCACTTTTATCATTATCTTTTCACCCGCTTCAACGTCAAAATTAAAATATGCCCTTAGCTGCCTTCCCGCCATCTCCGGGAAATTCTCCTTTTCGTTGAATTTTTTATAGAAGCCCTTATAGACATAGTTATCCTGTTTCTCATGACCGTATGATTTGAAAGGCTTGCTGAAAGACATGGCAAAATATACTGTACGCGTACGGGCCCATCCGTTTGTCTGCCTGTAACCCGTCACCAGGGTATCATTTTCCACCCTTATAAAAGTCCAGACATTTTTATCATCATAATTATAGATACCATGCATCATATCAAGGATTATATGAGCCTGATCTGCGTTGGGGAAGGTATACCGGTGAAAGCCCACCCTGGTGCTGGTTGTGAGTTCAGCCCTGATATCATAATCGAGCAAATCAACACTGTAGTAGTTAGGCTCAGCATATTCCCGGTCATGAGAGTAGCGTGAGCGGTAGCCTTTGTCCGGTCCTGACTCCGTACCCGGGTTGAGGAGGAGCATCCCGTGGGTCGGCATGATCAGTATGTCACCCAGGTCGGAATGTCCGGTTCCGCTGAAATGTGTATGGCTGAAGCCTACAATAGTAGGGTCTTCGTACTGGTAACCTGCACAGTATTCATAAACTTTCCGGTTGTATTCCCCATTGTCTTCATATGGTATGGTATCAGTATCAGGACTGAGCTGCACCATCCCGAAAGGAACTGTGGCACCGGGATATGTGTGCCCCATCCTCTGTGTTCCAATGAAGGGGTTTACATATTGTATATAATTATGATCCTGAGCAACAGAAACAATAGATATCAGGATCAATGCCGGCAGTAGAATAATTTTCTTTATGAACATTAACAAATGTTTTTATAGTGCTCTCCACTTAATAGTTATCCCGTAAGGCATCTAATCAGTACTGGAAGATGGTTTTTATGTTTTCAAGGCTTATGCCAAATACTTTCTCACAAATTGCATCCAATTGTTCTTCCTGACCCCTGAGATGAATTGTTGTCTGACTATGCTTATATTTTTCCCCCGGCCTCAACGAAAGTGCAGGGGATGAGGTTTCAAGTTCGTAAAAGGGACCCATAACGGAACCATCATCCAGCGGGCCGTCATTGTACGAATTGAGTGCATCACCCGAATAGGGCTCATCCTGGAATTTCCAGGCTGAATTGACAAATACGGATCCCTGGTCCGGGATGTCGGTCAAAAGCAGAGTCAGAGCCTTATTTTCAGGGTCATAGCTACCCATAATGCCTTTTGATCTCATTGGCGGGATTCCTATTTTACCTCTTTCTTTACCGTCGGCTTTAAAATAGATAATATTATCTTTTATTTTTAGCCTGTCTCCCGGGATGCTGCCAAAATAGTTATCATTGACCACGGGCCCGTATTCATCAATTTTTCCTTCTATCACCGGTATTAACACTACAGCAGAAGGCGAGGGTTTAAACATGCCGAGCATCCATATGGATGGAAGGCCCTTATCTTTTGTCCAGCTGTTCGTGCCGGTATTTTCAATAATATTATCCGATTTGTAGGCAACTGCCTGTACATCTGTTAATCCTGCATTTGCCAGAGCTTCAATCTCACCCGGATCAAGCAGGTGTATAATCCTGGTGATTCTAAAGTCAAACACGGTACCGGAATAATTTGTGAGTTTTCCTTTTTTTGAGAATAAGGCTTTTGTATCTGTTCTCCCTTCCGGTTCAAAGCTTTCGGTATCCATTACAGGAGGGGTTTGCCAGTATTCATACTCAAAGGGATCACCCGTTTTGAAAAACAGGGCATACTGACCACCTTCGGGTCCGAGCCACAGTCTTTCTTCACCGCCGTATGGATTCATATGTTTAAGTTTGTTACCTGAACTTATAAGTTCATGGTTAATCCATCCAAAAGATAATCCATTATCACCTTCGCAGGTGCTGGTCATAACCCGGCCCTGCCAGGCAGGGACTATTATCAGGGCACTTTCACCTTTTTTTAATTCTAATATTTCAATATGGTTTTCCAGTAATTCCCTGTCATGGAAGTAGAGATTATTCCTTGTTTTCATACTTGCTTTATTTCTCTCAGGGTATTCTTTACAGGCAAAAAAAGCAACAATAAATGCCATTATCAAACAAATGCCGGCATTTTTCATCTCTATTTTATTTTAAGTAATAGATGTTCTAATATTTTCTTTTCTCGAAATCTTCCCTGTCTTTATCCTCAATCCGTCTGGCAATAACGAGAAGGATTTTTACCAGTATATATACTGCAAACGCGATTGCAAGAACTATAAAAAATCCAATCAGGAATCTCATTTTACGTATTATTTAAGCTTTACAGCTGTGCCATAGACCAGTATTTCCGAGCATCCCTGCATTATCATTGATGTATGCATCCTTACGTTTACAATTGCATCGGCACCCATTTTTTCAGCATCCTGTATCATTCTTTGCAGGGACTGTTCCCTTGCCTCAGCCTGTAGCTCTGTATATTCATGTATCTCCCCGCCGACAAGGTTTTTCAGTCCTGCGAAAATATCCCTGCCGAGGTGACGGGCCCTTACCGTGCTTCCACGTGCAATTCCCAGTATTTCTGTTATTTCCCTTCCGGGAATTGTTGGGGTGTTTGTTGTTATCATATCAGTTGATTTTTGATTTAAAAATACAAAGAAAAGCTGATTAAAGAAATAATTCCAATCACCTAACTTGTGTACTACCGTTTAAGATTGAACATATGCCACTACTCCTGATTACAGTAGCTACTTGATAATGATTTCGTCGCAGAACAGCCAGGCTTTGCCACCGGGCTCGGTATGCCATACGGGATTTTCCCCAATATTTGCCGCAAATATTTTAAGGTATCTGACTTCCTTCTCTATACTTGTTACGACACTTTGTATATTAAGCGTTTTATCAGGACCGAAAGGGCCTTCGAGCCTCACATGCCCAGTAAAATTTTTCCCGTCGACGGAAGATCTTATATCAACAAATTCCGGTCCGAATATCCAGCTTCCGGGGTTGTTCAGGAACCTTATTTTCACGGAATTTACCATCCTGATTTCTCCAAGGTCAATCAAGGCTTCGAGATCATCCCCTTCAAAACCCAGCCAGCATCCGTCATTAAATGAACGTGATCCTGCAACGTTGTCCACCAGGCCTGGTGCTCCGCCTCCAAAATATCTTGTATCCGGTTCTGAAGCAAGGCTTATTTCTGCCCCCATGGCAGAATTATTAAGTTCAATATCAACAGGTATGTCTTCTTCTGATGCATGTATCCATTCGAGGTATTCACCGGTCATTTGTTTCATTATATCGGGGTATTCCCCGGCTATATTTTTTGATTCTGTTGAATCTTCGTCAAGGTTTACAAGGAAGAGTCTGTCTCTGGTTTTATCAAGTGGAATTTTACCTGAGGGATCTACCGGCAGGCCTATAAGTTTCCAATTATCCTTTATTACCGCCCACTGACTGCCAAGTTTCCAGTAAAGAGTTCTGTCATCAAGGCTTTGATTATCAATAATAACCTTACTTATGTCCATGCCTTCAAGTCCCCCGGGAAGGCTGTCGATATTACATAATGCTGCAATAGTTGGCAGAAGGTCGGCGCTGTGGCATATCTGCTTTCTTATTAGACCTTCAGGCACTTTGCCCGGCCAGCTTATTATTGCAGGCACCCTGATACCTCCTTCAAATAATGATGTTTTACCTCCCCTGAAAGGTCCTGCGCTGCCACCCCCGCCGAATGTCCGTGTTTCATAGGAGTGCCCGTGATCGGATAAAAAGATTATTACTGTTTTATCCCTTATCTCAAGTTTATCAAGCAGACTGATCAATTTACCTATATTCTCATCGGCCGTTGAAAGGAAGGCTGCGTAATCCCGCCTGGGCATTTCCATGCCTTCATATTTCCTGCGCCATTTTTCAGAAGGCTGAAGAGGATAATGGGGCACATTGATGGCATAATAGAGAAAAAATGGATTATTACTGTTTTTGATTATGAAATTTTCAGCCTTCTCATACATGAGATCGGGGAAAAATTCACCGTCCATGAATATCTCCTTACCGTTCTCCCATAGATCGTGCCGGTTTGGCCCGTTCCAGTAAAAGAAATGTGAATAATTGTCTATGCAGCCACCCATATGGCCGAAGCTGTAATCAAATCCCTGTGCCAGGGGCATTGTTTCTTCTGAGTAACCGAGATGCCATTTACCTATATGGGCGGTTTTATATCCGGCACCTTTCATTATCTCTGCTATCGTTACCATAGAGGAAGGCATTCCCTCATTCCCGGGTATTGAAGATACATTACCGGGAACACCTGCTGAATGAGGGGTCATTCCGGTAAGTATGCATGCCCTTGATGGTGAGCATACTGCAGAACCTGAATAAAACCGTGAGAATCGTACTCCTTCAGAAGCAAGCCTGTCAAGGTTGGGTGTAAAAAGATCAGTGGCACCGTAAGTATTAACATCAAGCGATCCCTGGTCATCGGTAAGAATTATAATTACATTGGGCCTGTCATTATTGGTCCTGTTGGCAGAGCACGAAAAAAGGATAAGGCTAAGGCTAAGGATGGAGGATGATAGTAGTTTCATGTTTACGGATGCATTTTTAATGCTAAGATACATTATTCCGGAATACTGCAAACTGTCGCATTTCGCATTTCATATTTCCTTGTCCTGCTGATAAACATTTTTATAATATGAGGAATAGCCTAACTTTATGGAACTTCAAAAACCTGATAAAATGAAAAATACCCGGCGCGAGTTTATAAAAATCGGTGGCCTTACGATAGCGGCAACAGGCCTGGTTTCTCCTTTCCTTCAATCATGTGCTGATAAGGAAAGTGAAACAGCGGATCACAATCTAAAAAATGAAATGGCAGGCGTGGAGCCTCTTACAGGGGAGGATTATGAAGCCAGGCTTAACCGTTTGGCCGATTCAATGATAAATGAAGGTGTAGATGCTTTATTCCTGGAAGGAAGCACAAACCTGAAATACTTTTTTAATGTCTCATGGTGGCTGAGTGAAAGGATCTTCGGGCCACTAGTAAACATAAAGAAAGAGCCTGTCTGGATATGTCCTGACTTTGAGCTTGAGAGAGCAAAGGAACAAATCCCGGAAGGGCATGAGATAAGAACGTGGAAAGAGCATGAATCTCCCTTTGACCTTCTTGCCGGCATAGTGAATGACCTGGGTATTGATAAGAGGAAGATAGCCATGGGCCCTTCGGTTAGAAGTTTCATATCTGAAGGTTTCCAGCGATCGCTCGGGACTGACCTTCCTGACGGGAGCATGGCAGTAAACATGGTCAGGGCAATAAAAACAGAAAAGGAACTTGCTTATATGGACCTGGCCAATATGATTACAAAGAAAGCGTACAAATACGGATTCAGTAAGCTTCAGGAAGGAATGACCAGGGAAGAGCTGGGAGACCATATAAGATTTGCTCATTCCGAAATGGGAACAGGTGGAAGTGGCGGCCCATTTTTTGGTTTTACTTCAGCCTTCCCTCATGGTACAAGCCAGGTAAGGCATTTACATGAAGGAGATATTGTGCTTGTTGATGGTGGATGTTCAATCGAAGGATTCAGGAGTGATGTAACACGCACCATTGTATTCGGAAAGCCGGGTGAGAGGCAAAAGGAAGTCTTCAATATTGTCCTGAAAGCACAGCAGGAAGCCCATAAGGCGGTTAAACCGGGTATCCCCTGTGGCGAAATTGACCGTGTGGCTAGAAAAGTGATAGAGGATGCCGGTTTTGGCCCGGGCTACAAATATTTTGCCCACAGGCTTGGACATGGCATAGGAATGGATGTGCATGAGTATCCTTACCTTGTAAAAGATAATCCCCTCGTGTTGAAGCCGGGGATGACATTCAGCAATGAGCCGGGGATTTATATTTATGGAGAGTTCGGGATAAGGATTGAAGACTGCTTTGTTGTTACCGGCGACGGGGCGAGGATGCTGGGAGGGATGTTAACACAGGATATTGAACATCCTTTCGGTGAGGATGTGTGAATAACTAAACAAGCTGGTTAATCATCTGGAACATAATTTCATCGCTGAATCCTTTGTTCTCCCTTATCCAGTCTTTTTTCCGGCCAACTTTAACAAAGCCTATTCTTGTGAAAAGGTCGATTGAGGGATGGTTATCTTCAGTGATGTTACAATAGACCTGGTGAAGTTTGAGGTGCCTGAAGCAGTAATCTGTCAGGCATCTTATTGACATCCCGGCGTATCCCTTCCTCCTTTCTCCGGTGTCGGCAATCAGTATACCTATTCCGGCGCGGAGATTAAAAACATCAAGATCAAATAGATCTATTGTGCCAATGGTTTTCCCGGAGTCGGTAATTTCTATCATAAAGCGCAGCTGGCCTGTTTCGAATACACTTTTGTGTGAGTTCTCAATATACTTTCTCAGGGTATACTTTGAAAACGGGCTTAATGTATTGCTTATCTGCCATATAGAAGGATCATTTTCCCATGCATACAGGATGGCCAGGTCTTCGGGCTCGGGAGCCCTTAATTTAATTTTATCGAATATCATTCCTTATTATCCCTGTATACTGTTTTTACAAATAAATCGTCGGGATATCCCAGGCGTATAAGCTGGAACATTCTCCTGTAAGCCTGTTCTTTATCCTGGAATTGGCCTGTCAGGTACCTGTAGAACTTATCCTCATCATTATACACAACATTTACTTCAGCATACTTAAAGAAACTGACATCAACGGGATTGTGCAGTGCCATAAGCTGGACAGAGTAATAAAGTACATCGGCATTGGTTGAATCTGAATCGCTTACATCCTTTACCCGGACATCCGTGACAAGTATTGATGAGTCAATCTCATCAACTATCCTGACCTGCGAATAGTCAAGCATTTCCTCAATGCCTGCAACACGAATTTCAGGTATATAATCAGGATCAGGTTTAAGTGTAATGCTAATGTATTCTTCCTCCCTGGGATGGTTCTCAGTTATTATAATACCTTCTTTTTCCGTAAGGTAGGCGAGTCCTTCGCAGGTAAGGGAGTAATCATCCGGTTTAACCAAAAAGCTGTAATAGCCGCTGTACTTATTGGGATAGGCCACATCAACGATATCATTCAAAGTATTACTGAAAAGGATAATCCTGAAATCGTCATTGAATTCCAGTATTGTGTCAGAGAGGCTGAGATGACCTACAATTTTATAGACCGGGTAAGATTTTTGCTCTCCTATGTTAAGGTAGAATATATCCTTCTTTTTATAGTCTGAGGACATTGAATAATAAGCGTTCTTTCCACTGTTGACGGGTTGGAAGAAGAGGTCATCGTCAGGTGTATTTAGCGGATATCCCATGTTGGTGGGAGCCTGCCATTTTCCGTCTCTCCTTATTGCCTTGAAAATATCATAACCTCCCATGCTTTTATGGCCTTCAGAGCTGAAAAACAATATTGAATCACTTGCACTGAGAAAGGGGGTTTCCTCATTGTAGGAGGTATTGATCTCCGGACCTAAATTCATGGGGCTTGACCATTGTCCCCTGTCGTCCCTGGTGGAAACGTAAATATCAAGGCCTCCAAAGCCTCCCTCCCTGTTTGAAGTAAAATACAGCATGTTGCCATCCGGGGACAGGGATGCGTGTGATTCGTAATATTTTGTATTAATGTTCGGGTTAAGTTTCTGTATTTCCGACCATTTGCCATTTTCAAACTTCGACATATAGATATTGCCGTCAAAAGTATCCTGTTTATAGAGATATAGTTCGGAACCATCAAAATTGAGTGAACTTGTTGTATAGTCAGTGTCTCCTCCCAGTTCACCTGTTATATTAATGGGTTTGCCCCATTCCCCGTCTTCTTTTTTTATGTAATATATGGTATTTTCGAGGCCTCTGCTTTCGGTGAAAGCAAGTGTATTTCCGTCACCGCTTACTACCGGATTGATATTGAAAGAGCCAAGGTTTACTTCAGGTCCCAGGTTTTTCCTTCCGAAATAAGTGGGCTTATCCATGAATTCCATTGCATTACGGCATGCATTTATCTGCTGGTCGATGAAGTCGGCATTTTCAAGCTTCTGTTCATCTGACATAAGTTCTTTCAGCCTTGCATACATACTCAGTGCTCTGTCAAATTCATAATTTATCTTGTAGGCTGATGCCAGTGCAAAATAGGCTTCGAGTGGCGCATTAGATTCCCTGTATTTCCCGGGCCTGGCATCAAAAGTGGCACTTTTTACCGCCTGTTCAAGGTAGGGTATTGCCTTTGTTTTCTCATCCGGAATATGCAGGTAACAGTTACCGATTTTGAATTTAATATTTGCATTATCTGCCAGGTATTCGTCAAGAATAAGGTAGAGTGGATTGGCAAGTTCATATTCGCCGAAGAGATAATGAGATTCGGCTTCTTTGAAAATCGTCCTTAATTCACCGGTCTGGGCGCACAGATTTATTGAAATAAGGAGAAACAGGAAGGTTACTGTTTGCTTATGCATAGTTAGCTTACTTAAATTTTATATGATAAATATCTTCCTTACCAAATCCTTCGCCCTCCCTGTGGAGGGAAGTATATCCGGAATTTCCATTATCAACAGGCATAAAGAATACGTCATCATCAGGAGTGTTCAGGGGGTAGCCAAGGTTTTCAGGTTTCGACCAATTATTTCCCTGGAGCCTTTCTGATTTGAAAAGATCGAAGCCGCCCATGTTATAATGACCCTGGGAACAGAAGAAGAGCTTGGTGCCCCTGTCTGTCAGAAAAGCCCTGTCTTCATTGAAAGGTGTGTTTATTTCAGGCCCAAGGTTGACCGGATGACCCCATTCCCCCTTATCATTTTTGTATGATATATACAGATCAAGCCCTCCCATTCCTCCCGGGCGATCAGATGAAAAAACCATCATCGAACCATCTTCTGTAACAAAGGCATGTGATTCCCAGTATGCAGTATTGATAATATCAGTCAGGGCTTCGGCAGGTGACCATCTGATTCCATCATATCTGCTAATGTAAATATTACTTTCTTCATTGTTGTCTTTTGACAGGTAAAGAGTATTCCCGTTGTCAGCGAGGCATGATATATATTGATCTCCGTCTGATCTGAGCTCGGGTGTGATATTGACAGGGGTGGTCCATCTGTTCTTTTCCCTGCTTGCAAGGAATACCGCATCATAGAATTTCAAGGAAGACATGTATGCAAAATGATTCCCGTCGGGAGATATGAGAGGGTTAAAATTCTTATTGCCGTCATTAAAATTTTCACCGATATTTTCTTTCTCAAAACTGACAGGATCCTCCATGATCTTCCTTGCATTATCACAAACATTTATCTGATGTTCTATAAACCTGATATTATCAGTGTCATCGTCCATCAATGTTTCAAGATATTTCATATATGCTTCTTTCGCCTTAAGAAACTGGTAGTTTATGCGATAGGCGTTACCAAGATAATACCAGGCTGCACAGGGTGCTGTTTCCTGTCGCAACGATCCTTCCCTGTATGAGGCCTGCGAGTTTTTTGCAGCTTCTTCCAGGTAATCAATTGAGAGATGTTTCTGGCCGGTGATACCAAGGTAACACAGGCCTATCCTGTAAGCGATATTATAATTTTCGGGATAGATCTTATAGAGTGATAAATAATAGGGCAGGGCATCCAGATAATCCTCTAACATCAGGAAATACTCACCTTCAAGAAAAATTTCCTGGTCTTTGTTAAAATTCTGGGATAAAAGATTAGCATTTATTAGTGAGAAAACTAAAAGGCTTATCAATATTCGATTCATATCCCGCCGTTTTGATTATAACAAAAATATTAAAATATTAACAATATCAAAACAGAGAGGGGAAATACGGCTAAGGTTTTTATTATGTTTCAGCTTTCTCCTTCTTCTTTTTTCCCCTTTTAAACACGAAAATAATAAGGCTTATTACCATTACTCCCATTAAGATCCATAGACCCCACAGCTTAAGACCTGCCCTGGTATTCAGGTAAGTCAGAATATCTTCAGCTGTTTTCCCGGAAGCATTTATCAGTTTGGAAAGAGTTTCAAAAATTTCATCTTTATTATAACCGGGTTTACCTGCGCTGGAGAGAAGGTAGTCAATTACATCTTCCGGTCTGTTTGTTTTCCAATTGTACGGGTCAATACCAGCGAGAGTCTCTTTTAGACCTGATCCTGCATATGAGGCCAAAACGTTAATATACTCTGCCGCATCATCACCGGGATCTGACGACATGGCTGCAATAAGCCTTGTGAGGAATTCTTTTTCAGCACCGTCTCCGATAGCAACAGAATACATAGACCTGAGCCATTCACCGGCATGTTTTATTTGCAATTCGTTGGCTTTTACTATGGCGTCTTTTATCATCCCTGATTCGTCGCCGGTACTTACTTCGTTTATTACCTGGCCCATACGGTCGATTGATTGAGCTTCCCTGGCATGTATGGCATCCAGACTGTCGAGTGCACGGTCTTGTTCTTCACGTTGCCGGGCATTAATCCTGGCAATAGAAACCCCTGGTGTTGCCGCCTGTATTTTACGGGGTTCGTTTACAGAGTCATATAATTTATTATTATCCATCCCCTCGTAGAATAAGCGGCAGGTATCCAGGGCTGTGTTGAGCCGGTTCGATATCCTGTACGCTGTGGCAAGGTAGAAAAGTGCATCACAGGGAGCTTCGTTCTCTTTTAACTTTCCTCCCCTGTAATCAGGATTTATATGTTCGGTGGCGTCCAGCAGACAGGGAAGTGCTTTTTCCTTTTCTCCGCTAATATTAAGGTAGCATATACCAATCCGGTACTTATAGTTATAATTATCAGGATCGGGCTCAAGCAGCTTTATATACAAAGGGAGAGCATCTTCATATTCTCCGAAGAGAATCCAGGTCCCGGCTTCATAATAAGTTTCACTGATTTCCCTCCGGCTTTGTGCTGTTGATACGGCCGAATTCAGGGTCAGGACCACCAGGAGCAGTTTAACAGCCCTTATGTTCATCGGTGCTGGCTTAGGTTATTCCAAAGCTACTAATCAGGTACAATAAGGTTACCGTTGGGCAGGGCTGTTGCCATGCCTGTGTTGATATTTTCCTTCTTTATGATTTTTCAATAGCATCACTTTCAATATAGGCGAGGATATCACCCACCTTAGGAACCTCACCTTCCCCGAATGCAATATTTTTAAGGATGCCTGAAGCAGGTGCAGGTATTTCAGTATCTACTTTATCAGTTGCAACTTCAACTACGGGCTCATCTTCTTCAACCTCGCCGCCTTCACTTACAAGCCATTTGGTGATTGTTGCTTCAATGACACCTTCACCCATTGCAGGCAGATAAATCTCTATTTTTCCCATTTGTTTTTTGATTCGTTTTACAACTGTTAAACAAATAAGAACAAAAATGTTTAAAATGTGAAGGAACCACTGGCGTTAAGACTGCTTATTTCATTGATTTCCTGATCACTTCAGCCAGTCTTTCAACTCCTTTGCTTATTGTTTCAGTGTCGCAGTAAGAGAAATTTATTCTCATTGTATTTTTCCCACAGTTGTCACAATAAAAAACAGAACCTTTCACAAATGCCACATTATTTTTTACAGCCAGGTTGAACACATCATCAGCATTCATATATTCAGGCAGGGTAATGAAAAGGAATAAACCCCCTTCAGGCTTTGTCCATTTAACTCCTTCTGGCATATATTTTTCAAAACAGCCCAGCATGTAATCCCTTCGGGTTTTATAGAGGCTTATGGTTTTTACGAGATTTTTATCAAGCAATCCCCTTCTCATGTATTCGGCTGCTATTTTCTGTACCAGTACAGGAGAGCAGAGGTCAGCTGACTGCTTTGCCATAAAGAACTTATCAATTATTTCAGGATTTCCGAGGAGCCAGGCAACTCGAAATCCCGGTGCCAGTATTTTGGAAAAAGTAAAGAGGGTGGTTACTCTTCCCTCGGTATCGAGTTCGTACATTAGTTTCTGAGATTTGCCTTCAAAGCGTATATCCCTGTAGGGGCTGTCTTCCACAATCAGCAGGTCGTATTTTGAAGCTATATCCAGTATTTCTTTCCTCCTTGATTCAGGCATAGTAATTCCTGCAGGATTCTGGAAATCAGGTATGACATAAATAAATTTTACTTTTTCATTTTCTTCCTCCAGTTGCTTCAGGGCTTTATCCAGCTCATCGGCTCTCATCCCCGATTCATCAAAGGGGATTCCCTTCATCCGGGCCCCGTATGCGTTAAAGGCTGATAGTCCGCCCAGGTAGGAAGGTAAGCCGCATATTATGTAATCACCACGGTCAATAAATATTTTTGACAGGATATCCAGGGCCTGCTGTGATCCGGTACTAATTGCAAGGTTTTTATGGTCGACTGAAAGACCCTGCTCCCTGTGCCTTTTCAATAGCATCTCTCTCAGATCTGGATCCCCCTCGGTAGTCCCGTATTGCAAGGCTGACTTGCCATTGGTTTGCAGGATCATTGCTGTTATTTCCTTTATTTCATCTATTGGAAAGGAGTCGGGCGATGGCAATCCTCCGGCAAAAGAGATCATTTCAGGGTTCTGTAGCAATTTCAGTATTTCCCTGATGGCAGATTTCTTCATTGACTTGGCTGAGAGGGACAACTTATTTGTTATATCAGGCTTCATTTTTTAATATTTTTATGTGTTAAGAATACAGATATATCTTCATCTAATTTAATGATTATTTGATTTTCTGGCAAAGAACCTTAGTAATTATGGCTGATTCTTTATTTCTGCAGGTCAAACGGTGTGCGGTTAATAATTGATCTGCCAAGGGTTATCTCATCTGTATATTCAAGCTCGTCTCCAATGGCAACACCCCTGGAAAGGGACGTTATTTTTATGTTATAGGGTACAAGCCTCCTGTATATATAGTAATTGGTCGTATCTCCCTCCATGGTTGTGCTGAGGGCAAAGATTACTTCCCCAATATTTCCAGATTTCACCTTTTCTTCCAGCTGGTCAATATTCAGGTCGGAGGGTCCGATACCATCCATAGGGGATATTATACCACCAAGTACATGGTACAATCCCCGGTACTGACCGGTATTTTCAATAGCTATAACATCCCTGATATTTTCAACTATGCATATAAGAGACCTGTCTCTTGACCTGTCACTGCATATATCACAAATATCATTATCAGATATATTAAAGCATATTTTACAGTATTTGATTTCCTTCTTCAACTTTATTATGCTCTCCCCGAAGCGCTCCACATCCGATTCATTCTGCCTTAGCAGGTGCATTACGAGCCGGAATGCAGTTTTTTTACCAATGCCTGGCAATGATGCAAACTCATTTACGGCGTTTCCCAGGAGTTTTGATGGATAATCAGAGAATGTCATGGTTTTATTTATAATTCGCGATTAAAGAATCAGCGCATTAAATTAACAATTTTAATTTTTTCTCTCGACGGATTTTATTATCCTTGCCAAAATTTCCTTTATGAGCCCGGCAATAATCCTGCTAATTATATTGCTTTATTTCAGCTTATTGATCACAATAGGCTGGTTTACAAGCCGGAAGGCTGACAGCGAAAGTTTTTTTATTGGCAACCGACAATCTCCATGGCTTATCGTGGCTATAGGTATGTTAGGGGCATCATTGTCGGGTGTTACCTTTGTTTCAGTTCCCGGCTGGGTAATAGACAGCCAGTTATCATATATGCAGATGGTACTCGGTTTCCTGGTCGGATATATTGTAATAGCCGAGGTATTGCTTCCCCTTTATTACAAGATGAAGCTTACCTCGATCTATACTTACCTGGAAAAACGTTTTGGTCATTACTCATATAAGACAGGCGCATCATTTTTTCTTTTGTCGCGTACGATAGGAGCCTCATTCAGGCTGTTTCTTGTGGCAAATGTACTTCAGTTTACAGTTTTTGACGCATGGAATGTGCCCTTTGCAGTAACCGTGATCATTACCCTGGCACTTATATGGCTGTATACCTTCAAAGGTGGTATAAAGACTATAATATGGACTGATACTTTACAGACTGTCTTTATGCTGAGTGCCGTTATACTAACAGTTATTTACATATCCGGATCGATGGACCTGAACCTGGGTACCATGATAGAAACAGTCAGGGAAAATGATTTATCAAAGATCTTCTTTTTTAAGGACTTCAATGATGAGCGTCATTTCTTGAAACAGTTTTTTGGAGGGATGTTCATCACAATAGTTATGACAGGGCTTGACCAGGATATGATGCAGAAAAATCTTAGCTGTCGTAATCTGAAAGATGCACGGAAGAATATTTATACCTACAGTATTGCCTTTGTACCCGTTAATTTGATTTTCCTTGTGCTGGGAGTTCTGCTGGTCATATACACCTCATTTACCGGGATGGCCATACCTGATCAGGCAGATAATCTTTTCCCTCTTGTGGCTACCAGGGGGGGCTTGCCATCTGCGGTGAGCATATTCTTTATCCTCGGCCTGATAGCAGCCGCCTATTCCAGTGCCGATTCTGCCCTTACAGCACTCACCACTTCCTTTACCGTTGACATCCTGGGAAAGGGAGGAGAGCAGGAAGCGGTATTAAAGAAGGTTCGTTTCAGGGTTCATATTATGTTTTCCTTCATCCTGATGTCCGTAATACTGGTGTTCAGGCTCATTAATGACCAGAGTGTGATAAGTGCACTGTATACGGTTGCTGGTTATACATATGGTCCCCTCCTTGGTATGTATTCTTTCGGATTGTTTACCAGGTGGAAAGTATATGATCATCTGCTGCCCTACGTTGCTATAGCTTCTCCTCTTATCTGCGTCTTGCTCAATACATTTTCTGATGAATTATTGCGTGGATATAAATTTGGATTTGAGCTGCTGATAGTTAACGGGCTGATTACTTTTATCGGTATGTTTCTTATTCGCCGGAAGAATTCCCGAGAGGGATACGGTAAATAATGTAATAGGAAAAGGCAGGGGTAACAGATGAATCGTTCAGCCCCATTCCCGGTATATAAAGTGCTTTTTTTTCCTTCCTTGCGGATGAATAGACCAGGGTGCGCAGCTTAACAGCCCAGCCTATCAGAACATTCCTGAATACTTTTGTCTTTATGCTTCCCTGTATTTCAAGAAAATGGGCATGAGCAGTATTTGCAGGGATGGAAGTATTTACTTCTCCCCAGTAATTATTAATGTTTATGGCAGGTGTTTCATGCTCAAAGACGGATAAGCCATACCTCAGGCCTATACCCGCAAAATGATCAATTTTTGAAGCCACGGGAGCCAGCATCCCGATATCGGTTCCGATTCTCACAAACCAGCCATGGCTCTTATATTCATAATTATATTGTTCATAATTGTAATCGGAAAAGCCCGGTTCACAAACAAGGTAATATTTGTAATTCAGCCTGTATGACAGGTGCCCTTCATAGTTATAGCCTGAATTGTCAAGTGCATATAATACAGGACCGGTTATGTCAAATCCCATGCTGACTGACTTCGGTGCCTGTACCGTATCTGCCTCCTGGGCAGTAAGCAGCAGTGGCAGCAATAGTAGGGAGAGGCTAAAAGAGTATCTGAATATTTTCTTCATCACCGGGATTTACTGATTTGTTCATTATATAAATGTCAGTTATGTCATTTTCGGTAAAAATAATCTCTTCGATTTCGTGAAGGTAAATATAACCGCAGGCACGTGAGAGGAATTCAAGGCTTGAATGATATAATATTTCAATAGTATCTGACCGGCCTCCGTTAACCATAACAAAGGTACATCTGGATGCAGAAGGATTCAGGGGAAGGCCTATTTTATTCAGATTAGACCCGGAGCAGATCATTGAGTCAGGAACATTCAATCCATAAATATCGAGGCTGTCAACGCTGATATTTTCCTCTGTTTCTGCTGAATAAAACCCGGCCTTCATTAATACCCCGGTAGGCTGGTCACAACTCTCTTCCGTGCAGGATATTACCAGCATAAGCAGGCTCAGGGATAATGATACAGGGGTCAGAAATACATTTTTCATCCTCTAATAACAAATGTATGTAAAAGTATGAAAAATGAATTTCTCAAAAAAGGCTTTGGCTGCCGTTCTGAAATTATTGTGTCAATTCTTTTTCTGGTTGAAGATTCCCTCTATGGTTTCTTCATATTTGCTCATCAGCTCGTTTCTCCTGAGCTTCAGGGTAGGTGACAATTCTCCTGTGTCGGGCGACCATTCTTCCTCTACAAGCCGGAACCTCTTTATTTTTTCGTGGTCGCCAAGAGATATATTCAGACGTTCCACCTCATGTGCCAGACGCTTTACAACGTCTGCATTCCTGACAAGCTCAGAATTATCCCTGAAGCTTATATTCTCCTCTGCGCACCAGTTGTGAAGCTGTTTGAAATTAGGTGATATCAGTGCACTGGCAAATTTCTGATTCTCACCTATTACCATTGCCTGTTCTACAAAAACCGATTCCTTCAGTTTGTTCTCGATTACCTGTGGGGCGATATACTTGCCTGCAGAGGTTTTGAATATTTCCTTTTTCCTGTCGGTTATCTTGAGCCATTTATCATCGACGAGGGTTCCGATATCTCCTGTATGAACCCATCCTTCACTGTCAATCATTTCCCGGGTTCTTTCCTCATTCTTGTAATAGCCCATCATTACGTGAGGCCCCCTGGTAAGTATTTCACCGTCTTCAGCAATTTTTACCTCAACACCCGGCAGGGGAGGTCCTACGGTGCCGAACATAATGTCATTTGTTCTGAAGGGGTTCACTGCTATTACAGGGGAGGTTTCAGTTAAACCATAGCCTGCAATTATTGGCAGACCAGCAGCCCAGAATATCCTCTCAAGTCTTGGTTGTATAGCAGCACCTCCGGAAACAATAATTTCAATCTCCCCACCCAGTGCTTCTCTCCATTTGCTGAATATTATTTTGTTTGCAAGCGCTAGTTTTGCCCTGTAAAATGCACTTTTTCCCTTCAGTTCGAATTTAAGGCCAAGCCTGACAGCCCAGAAGAATAATTGTTTTTTTATACCGCTAAGCGCCTGTCCCTTATTCATTATACCGTCATAAATCTTTTCCATAAGGCGCGGCACTGTGTTCATCACATGTGGTTTGACCTCCTTGATGAGTTCAGTAATAAGGCCCATATTTTCAATGTAGTAAATACTCATCCCCTTATATTGGAAATGATAATTGACCGTCCTTTCATAAATGTGGCAAAGAGGGAGGAAGCTCATTGCCCTGTTTCCAAAGCCAAGATGGTGTATGTTATTTAGTGCCAGAATGTTTGAAACAATGTTTTTGTGTGACAGCATTACTCCTTTAGGCTGGCCGGTTGTCCCCGAGGTATATATTATAGTCATCAGATCATCAGGGGTGATTGATTCTTTTGTCCTGAGCACCTCATCCCTGTATTTTTCTTCGTTATTTTTACCGAGTTCCAGAAGTTCCCCGAAATTCTTCACTCCCTCAATATTATCAAATGAATATATATCCGTGATACTTTTAAGCTCGGCCAGTACCGGTTCCACTTTTTTATATATTGACCGGTTCGAAATAAATATAACTTTCACTTCTGCATGACTGAGTATGTACTGGTACTCCTCGGGACCAATGGTAGGATATACCGGTACATGTACCATTCCTGCCTGCGAGAGGCCCATATCAACAAAACACCATTCAGGACGGTTACCTGTTATGGTTGCCACTTTATCACCCTGCCTGAGACCGATAGCCCTCAAACCGTAACTTACCATGTTTGTATTTTCACGGTAATCGCCGGTTGAGTATGTTTTCCATTCATTGCCTGCCTTTCCGGCAATAGCTACCTCCCTGGAATATTTCTCAATATTCCAGTCGATGATATCAAAAGTTCGTGTTACTTGCATGATTTTTATTTTTATGGAACTGGCAATTCTACAAAAATATTTCGAACAAATGAAAAAATATGCTATCGAACATAATATTGGAATTTCTATATAGCTAAATAACAGGGCTTTGCAAGCACAGGCAGGATATGGTAATTTTCGACCGTATAAAGAATCAGGAAGCTTTAAAGGAGGGCTTCCCTCACGGCTTCCCTTATTTGATCAAGTGCCCGGGGAATTCCTTCGGGTTTGTTGCCCCCGGCAACAGCCATAAAAGGCTGTCCACCGCCACCGCCGTTAATATATTTTGAGGCCTTGCCTATAATATCACCGGCATGTATTTTCTTCATTTCAACAATATCATCGGTTACCATCATCAGCAAATGGGCCTTGTCGCCGATCTGAGTACCGACGGCAAGGATAATGCCCTTGTTAGAGGATCTTACCATCTGTGCAATTTTTTTCAGTATATCGACGGAATCAGTCTGTACCTGGCGGGCAATGAATTGTATTCCATTTATATCTTCAGAATTATTAAGCAGCTCATCGCGTAAGATTGCTGATGCGTTTGCCTCAAGCTTTTCTATCCTTTTATTCAGTTTGTTAACCTGGGCCAGGAGCCTGGATATTGATTCGGGAATGTCTTTGGATGTGGTGAGCATATTACTGACTTTATCAAGGATGGATAATTTAGTATTGACATAATCAAGTGCCTGCTCGGACGTGACAGCTTCAATTCTCCTGATACCTGCAGCAATGGCTGTTTCGGAGATAATTTTGAAAAGGCCTATCTGTCCCGTGGCTTCGACATGGGTGCCTCCGCATAATTCCAGTGAATCATCAAAGCCCACGATCCTTACCCTGCTGTCATACTTTTCACCAAAGAGGGCAATAGCTCCTTTGTCAAGTGCTTCATCTACGGGCAAGTCATCAATTACTGTTGCAGGTATGTTTTTTCTGATCATTTCATTTACCAGTTTTTCTATCCTGTTGAGTTCTTCCTGGCTGATTTTTTTAAGATGACTGAAATCAAACCTGAGCTTTTCGGCAGTTACCAGTGATCCTTTCTGTTCAACATGATTTCCGAGGATTCTTCTAAGCGCAAAATGGAGCAGGTGTGTTGCAGTATGATTTTTTTCCGTTGCTGATCGGCGTGCCTGGTTTACAATTGCCTGGTAGTAATTTCCTGTGTCAACCGGGACAGACTTGCTTACATGAATGATGAGCTTATTTTCCTTAATGGTATCAATTATATCAATCTTTTCCTTGCCATTGGTTATATAGCCCGTATCGCCTGCCTGGCCACCTGATTCTGCATAGAAAGGAGTTTTGTCAAATACAAGATGATAATACTCTGTACCTTTGACTTTTATTTTACGGAAGCGTGTGATTTTAATCTTTTCGGTTGTTTTCTCATAACCGGTGAATTCAGTTCCTTGGATGTCATCCACTATTATCCAGTCATCTGTTTCTTTTACCGCGTCAGTCTTTGACCTCTGCTTTTGTTTTGTCATCTCTTCTCCGAATCCCTCAATGTCTACTGCCATTTCATTTTCCTTAAGTATAAGCTGGGTAAGGTCGACAGGGAATCCATAGGTGTCGTAAAGGGTAAATGCATCTTTCCCCGGGAAGATGTCCTGCCCGGTTTCTTTCAATTCCCGAATCCTCTTTTCGATGAGCCTGATCCCTTTACCGAGGGTATTAAGGAAGGTAATTTCCTCCTGCCGTATTGTTGTAGTGATCTGTTCCTCCTGCGCCCTGATCTCAGGGAATTGATCTCCCATTATCTTCACCAGCACGGGCACCAGCCTGTAGATAAAGGGGTCTTCCTGGTTAAGGTAATTATATCCATAGCGAATGGCCCGCCTGAGTATTCTCCTGATAACGTAGCCGGCCTTGTTATTCGAAGGTATCTGTCCGTCAGCAACAGAAAAAGAAACAGCCCTCAGGTGATCTGCAATTACCCTTAAAGCTATATCTGTATTTTTCCCGGCACCATAACTTATTCCAGTGATGGCTGATATTTCCTTGATCAGTGACTGGAATATATCGGTGTCATAATTTGATTTCTTGTCCTGAACTACCATACACAGTCTTTCGAAGCCCATGCCTGTGTCGACATGTTTTTCAGGCAGCGGTTCAAGTGATCCGCCGGCCTTACGGTTAAATTGTATAAAAACGAGATTCCAGATTTCAAGTACGAGTGGATGGTCTTTATTTACAAGGGTATGCCCTGGTATGGCCTCCCGTTCCCGGGCCTTCCTGAGGTCTATATGTATTTCAGAGCATGGGCCACAGGGACCGGTATCGCCCATTTCCCAGAAATTGTCTTTTTTGGATCCTTCAAGTATCCTGTTTTCAGGATTGGTAAAACACTTCCCCCACAATTCTGCTGCTTCATTATCCCTTTCAAGGTCTTCCTCCCTGTTGCCTTCAAAAACAGTAGCGTATATCCTGTCTTCCGGTATGTTAAGGACGGATGTCAGGAACTCCCACGCCCACTCTATTGCTTCCTTTTTGAAATAATCACCAAAGGACCAGTTTCCAAGCATCTCAAACATGGTATGATGATAGGTGTCGTGTCCAACCTCTTCAAGGTCATTATGCTTGCCTGATACCCTGAGGCATTTCTGGCTATTGGCCACTCGTTTATTCAGTGGCTTTTCATTTCCAAGAAAAATATCTTTAAACTGGTTCATACCCGCGTTTGTAAACATTAGGGTAGGGTCATGCCTGAGTACCATCGGGGCAGAGTTAACTATGGTGTGTCCTTTCTCTTCAAAAAAGTCAAAAAATGCTCTTCTTAGTTCTTTTGAATTCATATACTCTCCTGATCCTTTAACATTATGATTGGTAAATGGTTTGTAAAATTAGTTTATTTAAATTAGATTTGCGGCACCCCAGGGGAAAAACATGGGGAAAACATATTGTGAAGATCCTGATGTTACGCAAGAAGTATCTACTTGATAAGAATGAATTAGTATATAAGGAATATCGACTTTCCTTTAAACAGAAACTTGCAAGGTTCACATTGATTCTTGTTGCCTCTATTGTCCTTGCCGGTGCTTATGGCTTGGTATTCAAGCATTTTTTCGGATCTCCAAAAGAAAAAAAGCTGCAATCCAGCCTGGATGAAATAAGGTACCGGTATCAGTTGCTTGAAAATGATTTTGATGCCATTGAACATGAATTATGGAGCATGGCAGCCGCAGAGGATAATGTCTACCGGCCAATATTTGACATGGAAAAAATACCACCATCTTTCAGGCAGCCAGCCTACGGTGGTACAAAAAAATATGAAGAGCTTGAGGGCTTTGAAAATTCAGATATAATTATTTCGGCAAGGAAAAGGGTTGATGAACTCCTGAGGAAAACCTATATACAGTCAAGGTCATTCGATGATATTATACCCCTGGCCTCCGACTGGAACAATAAGTTATCCCATATTCCCTTTATTCGGCCGGTTAATGTGAATATTCCGCTCGGCGACGGGCTAAAGTTCAGGGAAATTCACCCGGTGCTAGGCAGTCCGAGGTGGCACCATGGACAGGACTTCCTGGCTCCCGCCGGAACGGATGTATTTGCCACCGGTGCCGGAGTGGTTGCAAGGGCAGGATGGAGCCCTTTTGGCTTTGGTAATATGGTTGAGATAGACCATGGTTATGGTTTTATTACTATTTACGGACACCTCAAAACAGTTGAAGTAACAGAAGGTCAAAGTGTTAAAAGAGGAGACCGGATTGGATTGTCAGGCAGCACTGGCATTTCTTCAGGGCCACATTTACATTATGAAATACACTATAACGGTAAAGTGCAGAACCCTCTTCATTTCTTTGATGACGACCTTACAATGGAGGAGTATAATGAAATGATTACTGCTCTGAATGGGACTTACGGCAATTAATTAATATTGTATAATTCTTTATATAATGTGAGAAAAATAGCTTTCAATGATTTCTGTAATTAATTAGATTTAATATATTTATCCTATCTTTGAACAATATCCTGTGAAATGCAATATGGCAAAAGTAAAATATAAATATAACCCTCAGTCTTTATCATTCGACAGGATAAAGATGTCGTTCAGGGAGAGGTTTCTAAGGTTTATGGCCTATTTTACAGGTTCTGTCATTCTTGCATTGTTATATGGATCCATCTTTACCTACCTTTTTGATTCTCCTGAAGAGAAAGTGCTGAAACGTGAGAACGAACAAATGAAACTTCAGTATGAATTACTGAGCAAAGATCTGGAGAAAGTTGAGAAGGTTCTTGCTCATCTTCAGGAAACGGATGATAATCTTTACAGAACGATTTTTGAGGCTGAACCAATCTCAACATCATTACGGGAGGGAGGCATAGGAGGTGTTAACAGGTACGAAGAGCTTGAGGGTTATGACAATTCAGGCATAGTCATTGAAACGGCAATGCGGCTAGATAAAATTAAAAAGAAAACCTATGTGCAGTCCAGATCATTTGATGAACTGATAAGTCTTGCCAGTGAGAAGGAAGAGATGCTGAGAAGCATACCGGCCATAATGCCGATATCCAATAAAGACCTTACGCGTACAGCGTCAGGCTGGGGCTACAGAATACATCCAATTTATAAAATCAGACGCTTTCACTACGGTATGGATTTCACTGCTCCTACCGGTACCGAGGTGTATTCAACGGGCGATGGAACAATAGCCGGCATAAAAAGCTCCAAGCGCGGACTTGGCAATCATATAATAATAGATCATGGCTTTGGCTACCAGACGGTGTATGCACACCTGGACAGGTTTAACAAGCTCAGGGTGGGGCAGAAGGTGAAAAGAGGAGATGTCATCGGTTTTGTTGGCAGTACGGGATTGTCCACTGCTCCCCATCTTCACTATGAGGTGCATCTTAACGGAAAGAAAGTTGATCCGGTCAATTATTATTTCAACGATCTGAGCCCTGAAGAATATGAAAGGATGATTGAACTTTCTATGCGCAGTGGCCAGTCTTTTGATTAATCCTGAATCTTTTATGTCATCAGTCAGGCCGGGCCGCTTAAATACCAGGATATTCAAACTAATGGTTTTTGTATTTTGCTTTCCATCTGCATTATATCCACAGATAAGTTATGACAGACAGTTAATTGCAATCGCGGCTACAGGCGATATTATGCTCGGGACCTCTTTCCCGGAAAAGAGCTACCTGCCACCCGGGAACGACCCCTATCCCCTGATGTCATCCCTTTTTGAAATTTTATCCCTGCCTGATCTTACCTTCGGGAACCTGGAAGGTCCCTTCTCTGATGATGCCAGGCTTGCAAAAAAATGCAGGGATACAACTAGCTGCTATGCTTTCAGAGTACCTGAAAGTTACGCAGGAGTCCTCGACAGTGCCGGTTATGACCTGCTGAGCCTGGCAAATAACCATATAGGTGATTTTGGCTTTGAAGCAAAGCAAACAACAGCAGCTATCCTGGATTCAATGAATATCTCTTATGCCGGTACAGATGATTATCCATGGGCAGTCAGGACAATATTCGATACATTTAAAGTGGGATTTTGTGCTTTTGCACCAAACAAGGGGACTGTAAACCTGCATGACCTGAAAAAGACAGAAGAGATTATAAGCATGCTGGAAGAGAGTTGTGACATTCTGGTTGTGTCTGTTCACGGCGGGGGAGAAGGAGCAGAAAACCAGCATGTTACAAGGGCAGTAGAGTATTATTACGGTGAAAACAGGGGTAATATTTATGAATTTGCCCACAGGCTGATAGACCTGGGTGCAGACATTGTTCTTGGGCATGGTCCGCATGTAAGCAGGGCACTGGAAATATACCGGGGGAGGCTGATAGCTTACAGCCTGGGGAATTTTTGTACATACAGACGATTCAACCTGCAGGGGCCCAATGGCTATGCACCGTTAATTTATGCCTGTCTCGACAGAGACGGGAAATTTTTGTTTGGAGAAATAATACCGGTATACCAGAATAATCTGGGTCACGTTAAGCAGGATCCGGAAAAAAGGGCTATTTTTAAGATACAGGAATTGATACAGACTGATTTTCCTGAATCAAAGCTTGTTGTAGATGAAGATGGTAATATTACAATAAAGGAATGAACATGGAAGATAATGATAATAAAAAGAAGAAATTATTCTACTCCATAGGAGAAGTGGCTGAAATACTGGGAGAACAGACATCGGCAGTCCGGTACTGGGAAAAAGAATTCGATATAATCAGGCCGCAAAAAAATAAAAAGGGCAACAGGTTGTTTACGGCTGAGGATGTGGAGAACCTGCAAATGATTCATT
>Ga0136651_10000022_pt1 | contig 68780 bp, 100 predicted proteins | sample Mar14236cmmetaG_FD_94867 | JGI IMG/M metagenome (GOLD analysis project Ga0136651, IMG submission 94867) | Marine hydrothermal vent microbial communities from Guaymas Basin, Gulf of California to study Microbial Dark Matter (Phase II) - Marker... ... | reverse complement strand
GTAAATAAGTTTGTTTCTATAAGTAAGGGTTATTACCACGAGAAGTATGGTAAAAAGTATAAGACGGTTGTTACTATAAGTCTTGACGATGAGGCATTACCAACCGATAATAGGGTAGCGATTATGGATGCTTTGGCAGAAGCATTCGGCCTAGAAACAAGTATCTAACTAGGGTAGGGTGTCCGCAATAGCCAGGGGTGGGTACCTCTCATGTGCCCACCCCACAATATATATAAAAATAAAGAGGTCATACCATGCCTAGAAAGATACCAATAAATAGCGATAAGTCCGATATTGTAGTTAGTGATTGGCATATACCATTCCATGATGGGCGAGTTATAAATGCCTTCATGAACGATATAGCGGAGAATGAGTATGAACATATAATCCTAAATGGGGACATGATAGATGCCTATGAGTTGAGTAGGTTCGATAAACCGCCCATAACTCTAGTCAACAATCTGTTCTTGGATGAGATAAGGGCGTTTAGGCATTATATGGCACGTATAAGGGAGTTACAACCGAAAGCAAAAATAATATATCTACCTGGCAACCATGAATATAGGTGGTATAAAAATCTCCATGAGATATGGGGTAAATCATTGTATGCTCTAGCCAGGTTAGGAATAAATTATGGGCCAGAAGTTATAGACCCATCACCATCGCAGTTGTTCGGCCTGGATGATTTCGATATAGAGTTCCATATAGACCCCAATCCAGAGAAGTCTATATACAGGTTGAGAGATAAGATTAATATTGCCCACGGGTGGAGGGTGCTTAAGTGGAGTTGTGCAACCCCTAAAGCATATGTTACTGACTACGGTGGTAACTGGTTAATTGGACACACACATAAACTTGGTGTTTATTATAGAACATTGGCATCCGGCGAAACTAATGTAGCAATGGAGGGTGGGTGCATGTGTAAAGACATGGATTATAACCCAATAGCAAATTGGCAGAGAGGTTACATTAGATTACATTGGAACGGGCCTAAATTTAGACCCGAAATAATGACGTGGGTGTAGGTAATATGCCTGTAAATAGGTACATAGACAAAGGCACATATGATAGGTTGAAAGATAAGGGGCTGATAAGACATATACATACCCTAAAGATAAGATGGGTGCCTACTGCGGGTACTATAGGAAATCCAGATATTGGATGGGTTGGTTATAGTACCGTAGAGAAGGGTGGTAGGTATCTATCTCAACTTAAAGACGGTATATTCACCATAAAGACAAACGCAATATATATAAATGAAGCATACATAAGGTTTGTAAGTCCATACCCATTCATTAAGAGGGGTAGATACGGAGAATATAGGAATTGGATTTGTTCCCACATTGTAGATGGTAAAGAGGAGTTACTTATATGGCCCGCCAATGGGCGCATAGCGGGTGTAGTTATAGATGAGATGAAGAAAAGGGGTATTGTGCCGAGTAATGTCCACGAGTATATGTTTAGGGTGTTCAGGTCCGGTAGGAGTAAACTCGGCCTTTGGAACATTGAAGTCTTTTTCCATGACTATCGTATGCCGAAGATACCGAAGGAGTTATACGATAGGAATGGGAATATTATAGACAGATACACCCACCTAAACATGGAGGACTTTTCAGTCGAAATACCCTATCAACCAGGTATTAATGATGTGTTTAAAAGTAATAAGGCATCCCATTCTATTGCTTTTATGAAGGATATACTTATACCTATGCACCCAACTATACCTAGTGAGGGGACTTATATAGATTGGTTTAAAGAGTATTGTGGACTAGATGAGGAGCAATCTAAAGTTGCATACCAATATAGAAAACAGGTGAGGCTACCGTAGGTGATTACATGGATGAAGCAGGTAAAAAGAACTGGATAAACCAGATAAAGAGGAACGCCAGAAGAAGGTGGTTTCATATACTGCGCAAGAGGAATGTTGAGGCGACACCTGAAATGGTTAGAGCGTTTAATGCTGGTTTTAGGTATGGCTGGAAGGCTAGGACGAGATGGGATATTAAACAATACAAGACACATATACATACATTTGAAGGTATGGGTGAAGAATGGGAAGAAGTACTTGAAGATTTATCAAAACTGTAGGTGATTAGAAAATGCGAGTACCATATGATTATGCGTTAGACCACGAATACGGTACAATGGTGCACAAAAGAACCGGTGATGTGATTCATGTTGTTGATGCTTTGAAATATGCTGGTTTCTCCGCTTCATCTCTCGTATGGGGCTACTCAGATAGGGCAGATACGTCCTTTAATATTGTAGAGCTGGAATTATATGGAATAGAGGAACTAGAAGACATAGAGTGATAATGGTGGAATGTAAATGTCATATAAACCAACTATTACAAAGATTGGTGGTGATAGCCATCTCGCTTACTATGTGTGGTCCAGTAGTAAGAAAATAGGTAGAATAACATGGAATAAAGATTGGGGTTGTTTTGTTTTCTCACCTATTAAAGATAATGTATTCTTTGGGCCAGTATTTCTATCAGATATAGTTACAACATTGATTGAATTGGAGGCGGAAGTTAGAAAGAGAATATGTAAAAAGTGCGGGTACACCAAGTTCCACGATAGTACATATATAGATGCCGCGGGTGGTAAAGATATCTGTCTACGTTGTGATAATTGTGGTGAGAGGTATGTCGAGACTTGATACCATACTTACTTGTGGTATATATAAAGGAGATGATTAAATGGGCGATACTGTTGACCACCCAGGGCACTATAATACTGGGACCATTGAGGTAATAGATGTTATAGAAGATTGGGACTTAAATTTTAACAGAGGTAATATTATAAAGTATGTAGCCAGGGCTGGTAAAAAGGGCGAAGATGAACTCACAGACTTATTGAAAGCCAAATGGTATATACTTAGAGAAATCAATAGGGTCGGTGGATAAATGAAATGTAAATTTTGTGGGCGTGATGTGTTTGGTGGGTGGACTTATGAAGATGCTAGCGGAAAGACTGTCCATGCGTGTTGGAAGTGTGATGATAAAGCAACAAAAGAAATGGTAGAAGTGGCACGTATGGAGTCGAAGGAAATGAAAAGAAAACACCAGTGTATATTTCATGAGGCATGGATTGGCCCATGTAAAAAGCCGGCCGTTAAAGGCTCCTATTATTGTAAAGAACACCACGGTAAAAAGTGTGCGAGGTGCGGAAAACAAGCAACACATGAGTGTAGTACTGCAGGTTCTTTAGTGTGTGGAACCCCATTATGTAGTGATTGTATATGCCCTGTATGTGGCGTTTAAAGGGGGTATGATAAAATGAGATGCCCACGATGTTCCGAGTATATGAGAGAGGGGTATACTGGATATTATTGCCCAATTTGCGATAAATATATACCATATAGACATAGGTGTTGTATTGGGCCTGCGCGGTGATACTATGAAGTGGAAAACTAGAGGGGGTGAAGAGATAGAAATCTCTGACATGAGCACAGAGCACATCAGGAACTGTATCCGTTTCATGGAACGTAATGAAGATGTTTATAAGGAGAGATTGGAAAGGATTGAGGACGAATACGAATCCACACTTGGTTGGATTTCACCCGAATCTACGGCATGGTACACTATTGATAGTGTGTTATTTGGAGCCAACGATAAAGATAGGGCATGGATGCCCGATGCCTATTGGGAAATGATAGAGGAGTTGGAACGAAGGGGGGGTAATAATGGATGATAAAGAAGAGTATAATGAAATCAGAGACATATATGCGGACTGCGGTTTCTTGGACGAGGAATACCTTGAATGGGTAATCGATAAATTGGACTCATTCATGGCAGACCCCCTCTGCCCCTACTGTTTAAAGGAAATACCAACCAACGGTATTGACGATGAGTTGGAAGGTTGTTCTGGAGTATACAAATGCCCACATTGCCATAAAGAGATGATGGTTGGGGTGTTGAAAACAATAAGATATCTAACATATAAGAGATGATGGCTTGATTGCGGAGGAATGAAAATGACAAATGAAGAACATAGACTATCGTTCATGTTGGAGGGCGAGAAGGAAATGCTTGCCAATGAATTAATAACAGCCATAAAGAAATGGGCCATTAGGGGGCATGTTAAATATACAATAGCTGAGATGGTGACAATTTCCGAGGTTGTTACTGGCTCGCTGTTTGAGGGGGAATGAGAGATGAAATTTGAACTGACGACCACTGAACTATTCTATCGGAGAGATGATGAGTGTGTCGAGGAACTCAAGAAACTTGGCTTCAAATTCGAGGAATATAATTTTTTTGAAAACGGGTTGAGAATCATCGATGAGGATGTCATGATTGAGTTCGAGACCCTTGAGGAGTTGAGAGATTTCGCTGAGAAGTGGGGGGAATTGGTCTTTACAGAGGACGAGATAGAGATATACAACGGTTACAGGGAGTGATTGAGAGATGCAAATGAAGTGGAAACCAACTATAAAGATAAATTTCATTGAAAGAGAATGGCGTAAGATTATGGATAAGTTATCGGAGGAGTAGGGATGTGTGAACAGAAATGTGAAAACTGCAAGTATTATGACCCATATAACAATTATTGGGGGACTTGTAGAGCACCACTCCCTGAATATATAAGTTTATCAGATACTTATTTATATAATTCTGTCCGAGCCACTGATGGAGAGCACTGTGACGTGTACGAGCCAAGATATTATAAGTGGGAGGAGTTGGGAGAATGATTCCAAAGGTAATTTTCTCTATACTATGTTTGACAATTATGATTAGTCCGATTATTATATTGCTTATAGTAGCTATAATTGGTAGGATTGTTGATATGTTATCTGGGCCAGACTGTATAGATGGTAGGAAGGAACACTGTTTCCACCCAATAATTAAGATGGTGGAAATTAAACACGGCTCTTACGAGAACGGGCAGAAAGAATTTGAAGAAGTCGAGTATAAACGATGTTGCTATTGCGGGAAGGAAGTAAGAGTGGAACATATTATGGACCTTGATTTTGATTGAGGTGATAATTCGGAGGAATGATAAGATGGCGTTTTATTATAGATGTCCTAAATGTGGTAGACCGGCCGAAGGGAAATGGGTGGATTCTCATAACCATTTAGAGGCCACGGAGGAAGATGAAACCATTTCATTGATTATTGTATGTGAGTATTGTGGAGAAAGCATTTCCCCACCTGTGGAGAACAAACGCTGGACTGGAAGAAGGGGACTGTTTCTCGATTCTGAAGATATATGGGATAGCGACTATCCTGGAGGATGATAAAATGAAAATAGGAATAGTTGGTCATGGTAGTGGTAAATTCACTCCAGAATCTGAGGAGTTGGCAAAGAATTTAATACGCCTTATAATAAATAGAGACTGTGTAGACACCGTAATATCAGGTAGAAGCCCACTTGGTGGTGTAGATATATGGGCGGAGGAGATAGCAAAAGAAGAGGGTGTATCATTTATAGCATGTGAACCTAGGCAGAAGTCTTGGTATGGGGAATACGGCTTTAAAGCAAGAAATATAGATATTGCGGAGAAAAGCGATAGGTTATATGTAGTGGTAGTTGATTCGTACCCGCCGGGGTATAAATGGAAGAGAATACTCGATTCAGATGGCTTACCATATTGTTACCACTGTAAGGGTAGGACGGGACTACATGTCAAGAGTGGTGGGTGTTGGACCGGGTGGTATGCCAAAGAGGAAGAGAGTAAGGAGGTCGAATGGGTAATAGTGCCACAAGATATATCGAAGAATATGAAGGTAGTAAAATTTGATGATAAGGGGAACATAATATGATTGATTTAACATACATAGTAATTATGATATATTGTCTATATATATCCTATAGCGGGTGGATTGGTGTATTACTTGGGCTGTTCGTTGCCCCCGCCCAACTATATAAAATCGTGCGGACAAAGAAGGTATCTGGTATAAGTATTATAACATATCTATTCCTAGTCGGTGCGATATTCCACTACTTTATCCACGCAATAGACATAGGAGACTCCCCATTTATAGTAGCAAACGGATTAAACCTATCTGTAAACATGTTGGTTTTTGTAATGTTGTTTGTATACAAACGCAACACTTAAATAATTGAACGTACATATATAAGACGTGATGATATGAGATGGTCAAAAAAGCGCGACACTACCGATGATGGGATGGATGCTACTCTGTATGATTTACATTTGTACTATAATGCGCCAATAGTTTTTGGAAAATTACGCCCAATAATAGGTAACTTTGAAACGAGGATGGCAACGGCCCTAGCTTGGCTCATTGGTAAAAACTCTGTAATAATACGTGGTGCATCGGGTTCCGCAAAATCGGAGATACTTAAAGCAACTGTAACTCTAGCATGGGGTGATGAGGGTCTTACTGGTATCCATAGAGATGTCTATATGATAGACGCTAGTTCCGATAAGGGTAATATAACTAAAGACGCAATAGTAGAGATGCGCAACAGTGGGCACTGCTTTATACCGGAACTACAGAACTGTGGGAACCAGGAAGATATAATAAAGAAATGGACAGAGGGTATGCCCTATGTATATAGGAGGGCAAAAAACGGTGGGGCATCATCTTCAAAACTTATCCTACCTCCATTGCCTATACTTACAAACCTCGCCGATGGTAACGAAAAGATGCCAGAGCTAGCAAATGAAATGCGTAGAAGGTTTCTATCGGTGTGGACTGTAGCAAATAGAGACGTTAATGAAATTGTCCACGAGCAGAAGGCATTTATAGATGCTCTACCGGAGGAAGAGATACCGAGCATAAACGAAGATAGGCTAACAATGTTGAGAAACAGACTCTACTGCGCAATGGAAGACGATAGGCGGGTTATAAACCCTTTCGGGATTGAACTCCACAAAATCCTACCAAAAACATTTACGGAGTCTAATACATATGTTGAATACCTACTCAATTTCGTTAAAACTATAACCAAATTCTATGCCGACCAGAGACACACCGATGGGGATAAACTGTTCTCAACTGCTGGGGATAACTATGTAGCTACAATAATAGCGGGCGGTATATTCAAATCTCTATCTATGGGTGTTCCAGAATTTGCCAAACAGATAGTGGATGGTTTCGAGATACTACCACCGGGATTGTTTGCCTTCGATAGTAAGGACGAGGTCTCCGCCCAATCTTACTATATGACGGTGGACCAGGTAAAGGACTACATAGATACAGAAATAGGTATGAGTATGAAGAAGTCTGCTGTTAAAGAGATACTTGATAAGTGTGTAGAGGTTGGGCATCTGCGCGCAAGTGGTTCCGGCAAGTCATACTACAAGACTAAAGAGTTTGAAGAAGTTGCAAATGTTGATGTTCCAACTATGGTAAAGCGTGGTGTTGCATTCATGGAGGAACATTATCCAGATGATGTTGATACATGGTCCAAAAATATCTACGATTATATCCACCCGTTTACGGGTGAAGTAGCAAAAATAGGAGATGGGCACAATGACTAGAGAATTATCAAAAACAGTAAACGACAAATATTTATCAGCGACGTATATAAAGGCATACCTTGAGTGCCCGTGGAAATTTAAGAACATATACATAGATGGTATGGAGACACCACCATCAGAACCATTACTTGTTGGCTCCGCAACGCATTGGCTCATGGAGGAATTGATAAAGAATCATGTAGAGTACGAGCAGATTGAAGTGGATGATATATATAGTATACTGTCCAAATATGTAACCGAAAGGGCCAAAAGGGAGTTTAGGGATATAGAGGAGGAATGGGTGGATAGGGCCGTAAGGCTTGTTCTCGGCTTTTTCGAATATAATTATGATTATATAAATGGGTTGGACATACTTGCGCCAGAGGTATATATAAGTAAGAAGATAACTGATACCGATTGGATGTTACAGGGTACAATAGATGCTCTTGTAGCCGATGGGACAATAATAGACTGGAAGACTGCGGCACGTAGGTGGCCTCCATTCAGGAAGTATAAGGAGCTACAGCCGAAGGTGTATAGGTTTCTTGCCCTTGAGGATAAAGGGTATGTGGTAACAGGTGACGATGTGCAGGAGATTGACATACCGAAAGAGAATACAAATACATTTAAGTTCAATATATTCATAAAGCATAAGGTTATTTCAGAAGACTCGTACCAACTAGAGGAGAAGATTGTTGTAGGGGAAGATGATATAGCCGGTGTAGATATACTTGCAAAGTATGTAGCGGATAGTATAGACGATGGTAGATTCCCGTGTATTGGGCCATATACTGGCGCATACTGTAAGACGTGCCCAGTTAGAGAGGCTGGTAAGTGTAAGATATATAAGGATGGTGGTTCCTAATGCCCAAGAGGATTGAGTATGATGAGTTAGTGCTTGTAGTCTACTATAGGTGCAAACTCACTATAACTACTGTTGGGTATATAGTCAGTGGGCCTGGAATAAACGAGATGCACACTACGTTGGTATCGGCTATTATTGCCATAGCTGAGCATGTAACTAGGATGAAAGCCATCAGAAGCGATGTATGTTTTTTAGGGGATTACGTTAAAGAACTTAAACAATCATACAAGAAGATATTGGATAGAATAGAGAAGGTAGAGGAAAATATATATCTTAAGCAAGGCCATGATTATGAACTTAGTGCTGTATATGATGCTATGGAGGTATTAGATGAGAAGTGATAGTAGAGTATGGGAATATATTTCAGATATACGTGATACTAGATATGCCTTTGCGGCTAGTAATATAGTGGACAGATACGGCGATAACTTTTTCTATGTGCCGATAGTCGGACTGACAAAGGAGACCAACGGCAGTAGGGGTATATCTATAACCGATAAATTGAATAGGTTCACAAGACACATGCTATATAAAATAGGAGATTCTGATATAACTAGGTTCCTATCTATTATTGGCCCAATTGGTATATCATTGTTCCTATTCAGGGATGATAAAGAGGAGAAGGATGGCTTCTCTAAAGTTAGGTATGGCACATCCAATACATATTATCTGTGGAGAAGCAACGATTGGAAGTCATGGAGGGATGTATGGAGTGAGATTGTATTTAAAGAACTGGAGAAAGCGGGTGTTAGGTATCTGCAATCATTACAGATATCTATGGCAATAGAAGCACAGGGCAACAAGATAAGCGCCCAACTATCAGAGAAACTCAATTGGGATACAAAACTATATATATGTGGATATGAATATGCTACGAGAAAGTTTAAATAATAGTAAGTATATATATAAGTCAAGGAGTTGTTTACCATGACCAAGGAAGCAGAGAAACTAATGAAAGAACTAATAGAAAAAATAGATAAAATAAGCACAGAAAAGACAGCAGAATTTAAATACTCAACCAGTATCAAAGAAGAAAGAAAAATATCTAGAGTAGATTATGAGAACGACACAATGTCTATAATGGTAACAGTTAAATCGGATGACCTGGAGAGTTCACCGGAATGGGATGTATTGGAAATGGATTTGAGGGAATTCGTGGACAAATGGGAAACCGATATGAGGTCCAGGACGAGGCACGGAAGGTCCAGTGCAACCAGGAAAAAGTTTGGTGGATATAAAGGTAAAAAGGAGTGATTTCGATGGCCCATTTTATAGGAGTCACGGGCTCCGATAATAAGGCCATTGATACATTCGCGAGGGAGTTCGTTATAAATGCGTCAAAAGATAAAACCAATTGGGTAATAGTGAAGATAAGCGATATAGTAAAGGCTGTAATAATTAGATTGATTAAGGAAATGGTAAAAGAGGCACCTGTAATAAGGAATGATTTTTTCGTTAAGTCCATAAGAAATTCTATGACTATACTCGGAGACGATTTTTGGATGGGCGCGGTTGTCAAGCATATAGATGAACTCGTTACTAGGGGCTATGATAACTTCGTAATAACTGAAATCTCCAATAGGGGTGAGCACTATACCATAAGGGACCTAATGGAAGGTAAGATGATATATATAAATAATGGCTCGCCGAGTGAATTCTGCACATACCCGACAAATCTAGTGGAATTCGATTTGTATGTAGAATTTGTTGACGCAGATGAATTGAGGACTCGTATGGACGATATAGTACGCGTCGCCACGACAAAGGAGGAACATAACATAGATACGAACGAGCTTACAACATATATAAATGAGGAAGGGGAGAGGGTAGAGGTAAAACCACTGGACAGTAAAGATGAAAGTGTGCTTTACCAGTAGGGTGTGTTAATATGGTTAAGTCCAAACTGTTCCTTATACATGGCGGATATGATATAGACGAAGACGGCACAACCGCCGTCTTTTATGGTAGGAGTGACAAAGGTAATGTTGTTAGGATAGAGGACAAGTTCGACCCATTTATATATATCGAAAATGTGAGCAAGTTTGACCTTAAAATGCTACAGAAAATCGAGGACGACTATGGTAGAAAACTCCTGAAATCCTATGAATATACAACCGGTATAGATGATTATGGGCGAAACATTTCAGTCTGCCGCCTAAATCTGCTATTCCCTACAGCAGTCTACACCCTAAAAAAGTGGGCTTACTCGCACCGGAAAAGACTCTTTTCCGCAGACATACTTTATCCACTTAGGTATATATACAGTAAGAATATAGGTGCTTTCGTGGAGGCCGAGGGCAAATATATGGGCAATGATACCATATCGGTGAAGTCTTATAAGGACTGTAAGGCGTTCAAGCCGAACCTCAGGGTGATGAGTTTCGATATAGAAACTTCTCCGATGAAAGGTACATTGTTTATGATTGGTGTATATGTAACAAATATCGATGGGACTAGGCCCAATACGTATAAGATGAGTGGAGATGAGGAATATATACTGCGCAAATTTATAGAGACTGTAAATAGAGAGGACCCAGATATAATGGTTGGGTATAATATAGATGGGTTTGATTGGCCTATAATAATGGACAAAGCGGAAGAATTTGGGGTTGATATGACTATAGGTAGGGGGAACAAGAAGGTAATATATAGTAATAAAGAGGGTGTTATGAGGCTTAATATCCCAGGTAGAGCATCTGTAGATTTGATGAAAAGGATACGTAGAACATTAAAACCTGTATCGGAGAGATTAGACGATGTAGCAAAACAGATGGGGTTAGAGGGTAAAGTGGAGGGTATAGATGCAAGTAAGATGGATGAGTTGTGGGTTGAACGAAAAGAAGATATAAAGGACTACTGTATACAGGATTGTAAAGTAACCTATAATATCTTTATGCATGACTCGCTTAGATTTATAGACTCCGCTATAGCACTGTCGAAGGTTAGTATGTTACCGCTCTCTGAGACAATAACGTATAGTGATTCCAGACTTATAGATTCTATCTTGATAAGAGAGTTTGAAAAAAATAGTTATCTTATACCAATGCACAAATTCACAAAGAAAGACAACAAGAAGAAGAAAAGATATACTGGCGCATATGTAATGGAACCACCGGCGGGTTTATTCCACAATGTAATAGTGTTGGACTTCAAGTCTATGTATCCGAGTATGATTATAAAGAATAATATATGTTATACTACATATAGGTCATATAAGGAGAGGGATACGGAGGAGATAGATACACCCGGTGGTAAACATTATTTCATAAAGAGAGAGAAAAAGGTTGGTATAATACCAAATGTCCTTATCGGACTTATGGATGAAAGAGATAAGGCGAAGAGGAAGTTGAAAGAGACTGGTAATGAATACTATAATAGACTACAGGACGCTCTTAAGGTTCTAATGAATGCTTTATACGGTGTGTTTGGTAGTGATTTCTATAGGTTTACTAACATAGGTATTGCTGAAAGTACTACAACAACGGCTAGGAATACAATAATAAACTCTATAAATATGATTCAGGATGAACTGGGTTATTTCGTATTGCACTCCCATACGGATTCAGTATTTGTATTGGGCGGAGAGGATAAATCACTGGAGGAATTGATAGAAATAGGGAACTATATATCGGAGAAATGTACAGAGGGTTACTCCAAGCTTCAACTCGAACAGATATTCAGTAGGTTCTTTACTTATGGTGCAAAGACAATGTATTTTGGTAAAGCCATATGGCCGAAACAGGAAATGAAGATAAGGGGCTTTGCAATAAGAAGAAAGGACTCATTTGAATTACAGAGGGATATACTCAATAGAACCATAGAGGCAATAGTTAGTGACGTATCCCCGAAGGAGTACTTCACCCAGTTCTCGAAGGACATGAGGGACTACTTAACATACGGTATGGATACCAAAAAATTGGTATTGACTAAGACAGTAGGCGATATAAACTCATACAAAAACGACAAGATACCACATGTGTCCGCGGCAAAGAAACTAATTAGAGAAGGTGTTCCGTTCTTCAACAATATGCGTGTGTCATGGATTGTGACTGGGGTGGATAATTCAGGTAAACAGATAGTGGAACCCGTAATAGAGGGGAGAGAATTACCTAGACCATATAGAAAGTATTATATAAACAGAATACTAGATAGTATAGAGCCGATAGCAGAGGTATTTGGCTTCGATAGAGTAGATATAAAGACTGGTAAATTTCAGTATACATTTGAAGATTTAGGTTTTGGTGGTGATTAGATGAATGAAGAATACATAGTAAACTTGATAGAGAACAACAACTATGAGATACAGCAAATAAAGGCTAGAATAGCAACCATAGAAGCAAACATAAAAAAATTGGAGGGTGAATTGAGTTCGCTCAGACTTCGTAATATGCCCATTGGGGGTTTCTAATGCGAGTGTCGAAGAGAATGGGCGTAGGTTATGAATGGGAATTCAAGCGTATAATAGAACATACGGATGAGAACATTCTAGTATGGCATATAGGTGGTACAACTCCAGGGTGGGATAACTTGATAGTAAGTAAAAATGTAAGGATAGAACACTGGAACAAGTTTATACCTATAGAATGCAAATCGTTTACACAAATAAGACGTAACTATAAAGAGCAGGTTATTGAGCAGTTTAATAGGTATATGGATATATATAACAAATGGAATGTCCTTACATTTTATGCATTAAGGTATAAGAGGAAAGGCGATAAAACCGACTTGGTGGATAGGTGGAGAGTAATACCATGCACAGAAGTGATAAAGGAAACAGGAAATAAAGGTGGAGTATATATAGATTATAATTGGGCTGAAGCTATGCCGTTAAAGAGATTTATCAGGGCGATATTTAAGAAACCAACTAAAGCCGATATAAAGAGTTGGCCGTGGATAAAACTATTTGGGTGATTTAAATGATGTCTATATGGAAAAGAATATCTATAGCATGGGATGTAATTACTGGAAAGACGTGGTCTTCCAGGACAGAGGAGACGGAATATGACAATGGTATACACACAGAGACTGCTGTATACTGGGTAGAAGACGCATGGTATACACCGAGAAGTCATGAGGGCGCAAGGAAATTATACGGTAGGTGATAACATGGCGGAATGTAGACGATGTAAAAGATATACAGAGCATCTATGGGAGGGTGGATTGTGTTTGGATTGCTATATGGGTGTAGGATATAAACATAAGGCAGAACCTGATAAAGAAGATACTAAACTAGATTTATTTGTGAAGTGATACATTGATTATAAATCCCAGACTTAAAGCACTAGAGAAACTCAATCTGGAATTTTGCTATGGGGCAAATGAACTCAGATGGGAAGTCGACAATGGTGTGTGGAGTAAGAAAAACTTCAGAGGATGGGGTATAGACAATGTTGGTTGGGCACGAAGTATTAAATATAAGGAGAAGAATAAGTATATGTTTGTTATGGATTTGGACGGTAATGGCATAGACACCAGTATACTACTGAATACGTACAAACTCTACAACGCAACGTACGAACTTCTTGGTGTGTATCCATTGATGAAAGCATCCGGTAAATCTGGAACACATATAATACTGCCAATGAAGTTCCCGGGTACATGGGGTGAAAACAGAATATTACAGACGATGAAAAACATAGCATTTACTATATATAATACCGCAAAATTAACTAACGTTAATATAGGTAGGGCTGAGACAAGGCCATTTGTAGACATGCATATGTATGAAAGGGGTAGACTTGTTAGAGGGCTATCTATTCATATGGGCAGTAGGAAATTTGCGGTGCCTATAAACTACGGCGATACAATAAATATAGTAAATAGGAGGATGCTATTATTAGAGGATATACCGGATTACACGTTTGATGCATATGAGTATAAAGATATAAATCTAGATACATACGATGACAAACTGGAGTTCGAAAAGACCTCTATGGAGCTTATGAGTTTAACGCCAAGTCAGATATCATCATTAAAATGGTCAAAGAAAGGAGATAGATGGTATAGGCTTTTGCCCCCGCAACTTAAGGTTATATGTAATATGGATATAGATGTAAAGCATATGCTTAAGGTACATCTTGTATCATATTTATCATATTATTATGCAATGGACCCGGAAGAGATACATAAGTGGCTAACCGCAAACGTTAAGTGGGAAGACTATAACCCAAACAGTAGGGAAACCATGTACAATATAAGGTATACGCATAACTGGATTAAAGGGGTAATAGCAGAAGATGAATTCGATGGCGTAGAAGAAAGGGTGCCAATACCGGGCACTTTTTGGGAACCACCAATAGAGTATGATAATGTATGGAAGGAGATATTATGAGAATATGTGGACTTGGAGCCGAGGATTGTAAGTACTATAGACATGGTACATGCACACTTGATTCAATAGAATGTAAATATAGGAGGAAGTAATATGGACTATGATAAAGTGTTGCCTATTAGTGATATATCGCTTATAACAATGTTTGTATTTAACTCTTTATATAGACTTGGATACAAACTGTATAAGGATGATATAGTAGTCGAGCCATCAGATATAGATACTGTAGAAGGGGACGTAGTTAATGATATAGTTAGAAATATACTGTAGGTGTTAATATGGGCAAATCAAGAAGGTGTCAATGGTGTGGTAAGTATTCAAGTTGGGGATATTGGGTTGGTAATAGATGGGTGTGTTATCAATGTAGAGTAAAACAGGACACAAGTGTTGAATTGGATGAATATACAGAACAACCCCCAGAGGAGTTTTAATATGTATAGTGTGGTGTTAATATGAACTACAACAAAGTATGCTGGTACTGTGAAGGAAAGAAATACGTTAAGAGGGTAGATGGCACATCTGCGCCGTGCCCGTATTGTGGGGGTGGGTAATATGTGGGAAGCATATATAACAGAACAAGAAAAGAAAGAACGAAAAGAAATGGAGAAGTTCCTTACAGAGAACGATTATGCGGATAGATTGGGATTGAAATGTTGTTTCACTTGTAAATATTATCGTAGGCATGGTAGAATATATTCTTGTAGTTATACCGAATCCGAATATCGTTTCCCATGTGTCCAACCAACTGGGATATGTAAAAAGTATAAACCAAATAATGCTAGGTGATAGTATGGGCGTAGACTACTATATGGTAAACGGGGATAAAAAGATATATGTCGGTAGAAATATTTCTATGTATATGATGGATGATTATAAGAAGATATTTGATGATGTATATGAATATTGTGATGGTGAAAAGGAACGTCAGTATATAGACAAAAAGGTATCAGACTTATCGGTTAGTGATATACACGATATAGTTGAAGACCATGACATACTTTCTAACTTTACAATATTAATGATGCATAGTAGACTATTCGCATTCCTATTGGAACACGCGTGTGATTATGATGATTGGGAACTTAAATCGGATGTGGAGTAAATGACTGGAATACTACAGATACCTGAGTGGTGGGCAAGCACGAAGCCATATATCAATGGTGATTGGGTTGGGCCAATGACCCAGACCATACCAGATAGGAGTTTGGATATGATAATAACTTCACCCCCTTATTGGAGTTTACGAAATTATGTAGATGATAGTAGGGAGATGGGGTCTGAAGAAACCTTCATGACATATATACACCGTCTAGTAACTGGGTTTACAGGAATATATAGACAGAAACTCAAAGATGGTGGCGCTCTGTGGGTTAATATTGGAGATACATACAATGGCAGTGGTGGCGCCGGCTCAACAAAAGAAGGCAGGGAAAGACACACGCAATTTGGTAAAGGAGAATATAGTGGTGCACAGAGCAATCCAACCAGGGCGAAAGGTTACCCAAATAAGACGATGTTGGGTATACCGTTTAGATTTGCTACTGCTATGATAGACAGTGGGTGGATACTTCGTAATACGATAATATGGAAGAAACCTAGTTGTAAACCATCTAGTGCAAAAGATAGATTTACTGTGGACTTTGAATATTTGTTCTTCTTTACAAAAAACCCACACTATTACTTCAAACAACAGAAAGAACCAGCAAAAAGCAAATGGTGGATAGAGAGGAAGTATAACGGTAAAGCCGTAAAGGAGTATGGGGGCGCAAAAGCGGAGGACCCGTCGGGTATCAAAAGACGTATGATAGAGAAAGGCTCTGATGGCACCAGGAATATGAGGACTGTATGGGAAATAAACCCGGCATCATTTAAAGGGGGGCACTATGCTGTATACCCGGAAGAGTTGATTTCTGTGCCGATAGACGCTTGTTGCAAACCAGGCGGTATTGTGTTTGACCCATTCTTGGGTAGAGGCACGACAATAAAGGTAGCGAATAGCCAGGGTAAGATTGGGCTCGGGTTCGATTTGTGTGGTGACTATAATACACTTATTGATGAATATTTGGGGTTGTAATTATGCAGTAGCATCTATTATCGCCCTTATGTTTATATCACATGTGATGGCATATGCCGCGGAGCGCACCTCGACCTTAAACGAACTTGTCATTTCTGCCATACCCAGGTTGAAGAGTAGTATCTTATCACCATTCATATCTTTATATATATCAAAGAACATCGCCTCGTCGTTACCATTCTTCATCATACCCGGGGTATTAGAATATGGCCCACCACTTTCTGCGTATAAGGCTTCATCGATTTCGTAAAATACAGTTGTATCCGTGCCAAAACCCCTAGTTATTATTTTCCCGTCGAGTGTTATCTTGAACCTTATTGCACTTATCGACGAAGGCTGGCCGATATTTACCGCTACTTCTGTTATATAGGCCGGGAGGCCGTGTATTCTGGATGAGCCGGTAGACCCATAATCAAAAAGCGTTGTCCATGTATCGGCAGTACAGCTAACACTACTGTTATACATTGCGTCAGCATACCACTGGTACGTATCCCCCTGGTCGTTACTATGTGTGCCGAATCTAGATATAACGGAATCATTATACACCCTGGTTAATATATCTATCGTCTCCGGTAGAAGCATATCCCCTTCCAGTATACCCATATATCTACTACCATTAAATGCAACCCCCGCATAGTAGTAAATCTTCAGTTCATCACCGGCCGTAACACCGCTATCCATATTTATAGTTGTGCCAGAACTATCTACATCATCTATACTCGATGTAATCCATGACGTTGTTGATACATTATATATACCAGCAACACCATATTTCATCACCTCAAAGGTTGGCCCCGCGCCGTGCCCAGTTCTGTATTTAAGACTATTGTAGTCGTCCGGGTGATTTATCTCTATGGCTGGCCCCCTCAAGTGTATAACATCATCTGATATTGCATAGTTTTTTTCTATCCTAGGTATACCTATAGACATATTTCCCATTGCCATGAGAACTCTATTATCTACTTCCTTATCCGACCCATACGCATAAAAGTCTGCCATTTCAATACCCCATAGTTATATATCCAGATATAGTTAGATACCATTTATCTATTTCGTTATAGTCCGGGTCATCCCCAAGTAGCATGGCGGATACCTTTATAGAACTTGCCCTTACTATACCGAGCTTCCGGTTAACTACACCATATTCTTCACCGCCTATGGATTCACCTAGAGAATATGCTGGTGTTAATGATGAGTAGTCTATAACGGATGAGAACGACATAATAAAGTTGTCATTGTCTCCAAATTTCTCTGCCTGTATAAGAATTTCATCGGAATCCCTGTATCCCGGCTTACTGCCTATAGCAGACGAATTCCCATCTATATCAAACGTTAGCTTTATAGCCGCCCCCTTCTCTATATCATAATTTGTATTTTTCATCTTACAGTAGAATGTAAACCCAGTAATATAGAACGGTATCGGTTGCACTGTATACATATCATTGTCACCGTACACAGAATTTAGTGCGGCATCCCCTATATACTGCCCAATATTCTTGCTGGATGTTGCATCCCAGGAAAGTATCGTCTCATTCTGTGGGGTTATAGAGAAACAACTGTCTAGTTGGCCTTCAACTCTCGACTTCTCTGCAACCCAACCGTGATACGAGTAGAAGAGTCTTTGATGAAATGCGAATGTTAGGTCGGAATAGGATGATTGGTCCATCGCCCATTTAAATGGTGGGGTGTAATTCCCAAAGTCTATTCTATCCATTGAGCCAGCATGTCTATAGAATTGTTCAATCCATTCTCTCTGTATAGGCATTTCTGTATTTACGGGTGGGTAGTTAGTATAAACTGTTAGGTCTATTATATCCCCATCTGTTACATATGTCGGGTCGAAATATATATACTGGTTACTAGTCTTTGTCATTGCGGATATTACATCCATCTGCGTAGTTTCGTTAAAGGCGCGTTCAACACCATAATATATACTCACCGAAGAATCCAACCCAGGTATAAGTAGGAACGGATGTGTGGGTGTAAATATTCTAGTCGCCCCAGTTGTACTACTACCGGCGGGGAGTTCAATTTTTGGGGATGAATCCGCAGTAAGTCTAAATCTTTGTCGTATTCCACCGCCCATCGTGGACTTTGTTGTCACGTCGTTATCAGATTCCATTATACCATCCCCGATGCTGAACCAATAAGTGGTTTATAATATCCCGCCACCTCGACACTCAATGTGTGCCCAGATGCAATCGTAGAATCTAGCCATATCTGTATTCCGTCTGCTACATACCTACCTATATATATGGATATTATATGGTTTGTCCCAGATAACCCTCTATATATACATGTTGTAGAACTTGCATCTATGTAGTCGTTACTACCTTCACATATATATCCAGGCGAGCCATTAGTATTTCTGGTACCAATAGATAGGACTGGCCGTATCTTATAGGACGTATCGTCACATATCGCCCTCACTTCTGTTACTACAAATGGATACATTTTGCTCATATCTACAGAGTAGTCAAATGTGTCCGTGTCTACCGTGTATTCGGCCTCTTTTGTAAACGACGAACTCAAATCATCACTGCTAAATTTAGACCAGAACATTTTATCTGCGTATCTGTACCCAAGCTTGAACAAGTGTATCGGTGATTTTATATCCATCATATTTGCCAATGACTGCATCAGTTCCTTATTCGCTGTATATGAATTTGCATAAGTTGCTGTTGGGTCTGTCACCTGTGTGATATCGGAGCCAGTTGTATATGTATCTGTACCAGAAGCGTAGTACCCAACACGTATATTATCCCCGGTTGTCATGTGCCCCGATGCTATTTGTATTTGGTAGTCCCCTGTGATTGCAACATACTGTATGAATGGGTATAAATCGGTGTCGTTATCACTCTCGTTAATCAACTTTGTAATCCCGCCATTAAGATAAGAATTACCAGTTGGGTCGTATGTATATGCCTCACCACATATGTTTTTGCTTATGGGATATGTTGTGTATATTAGCGTGGAAGATGTAACAGTAACCACTTCCTCTATATATACACCTATTTGTTCCGGCCCATTACTTACTGTCATTCTTCCTCCTCCTCTATGGTTTTCCAGGGTTCCTCCCCTCTAGGCCATCCAACCGTTAGTTGTACCTGTGGGAATATTGTATCCGAGTTCGGACATCTTTTTGGTGTAGTAAAAGAATTTTCTTCTAGTAAGGATGTAGAGAAGATACCATAATCCGTATCTACTATATAGTCTACTATGTAGTAGTTATTTGTCAGCGATGTATAGAATAGTGACATGTATATATCGTCTTCATCTAGTATTGTTTCCATCGCTGTATTATAGATATCCTTAACACTTATCGTATAGCACCCCATACCCTGGTTGTGCCTTTTTATCTTGTTATCCTTATAATCATTCTCCGAACTGTACTCATAGCTTTCTCTGTATTTAAACAACATGTTGCTTTTCCCTATATACTTCTCAACCCCATGTACAAACACACCATGTATACCATATTCCCCGCAGTATGGTATACCATTTATTGCAAATTCAAAGTTGAATCCGGCTTCCGTGTATCTAGGTTCTATTGTCTCGTCGTTGTTCCATTCACCGTTGGTGGAACCGAGTTTACCAATATCTGTATATGTTTCATTGGAACTAACTATTGCCGGAGTGGTATAGTATTTTCTTCCGGTTACATGTACTCTCCGCTCCATAAGTTTATTGAGTTTTTCGCCGGTTGTTCTAAATGTAATTTTGTGTGTGGAATCATCATATGTATAGTCTATACCATCCATATACCCCGTCGCGGAATCAGATGTGCCATGTGTTATTATTCTTGCAAACATTGTATTAAATAACATATGTGTACTCTGTGGCTCCCAAGGCAATGCCTGTGATAAATCCCTCTCCCCAGAAAATTCATTGTTTGTAAACTCTTCATGTATTTCATTAAATGTCTTTGACAAATCCTCCTCTGGAACATCACCGTTTACTATAAGTCCTTTTGCCTGTGTAAACTCTGGGAATTTGGATACAGCCATGACATATATATACCTACCGAGTTCACTTAGGTCCGTGGTTATAGGTATAGTCTTTATATCCTCATATCTATCCCCATAGTTTATATCTGTCCCACCTACCTTTTCCCATTTGCCTATACCATCTGGGTTTGTCCATACATAAAAATCTACACCCGAAACATTAAGACCGGACGCCAAACTGAACGAAATCTGCAAATCGAGTGAGCCATTATAAAGGGCGCCAGGGTTATAAAACCTCATAAGTGTAGAGGGGTATCTATCCATAGAATTGAATGAGAAGATAAAAGATTTGCCGAGGGGTGTTTTAACTATGAATTTGTCGCCGAGGTCGTCAGACATATAGAATCTGGTATATGTTCTTGGCATCCTCCTCGAACCAAAATGTATCCTTTTTACTAAGAACTTGTCGTCGTCCTCATGTCTATTATTTCGTCCGCCTATAATTGGGGGTAAATCTATATCCACATATGGTTTCTTTTCTTCGCTCTTTGTCTTTTCCTTTGTATAATATTCATTCCATAAATCTTTGTGCCCTAGGAATTTACCGCTAGACATATTATACACTATCGAATCGGGGTCTTCAAGGGTCCACGACGATGACACTATACCTGTTGATATACCCTCTGGGTAGGACATTGTCTGCGTTGGGCCGAAAACACCAACTATTCTTTTTACCGTCTCGCCGTTTATCTCTGAACTTGACATATCAATTTCCATAGGTAGGTAGTAGAACTTGTAGTCGTACGATGAATGTAACCCTTTCAGTCCATGTACTCTCCAGTTTGAACCCGATATGGTCACATATATATTCTTGCTGAATCTTACACATTCACCCTTATATGTTCCAGAGCTAGTGGCATACATAACCAATGGTATATCCGGTTTGGGGTTTGTGTTTGGTATGTCTACATATCCATCACTTGCACCCACATTGGCACTTGTTATAGACACCGATACTGGAGATACTATCTTCCTACGTAGTACATTATTATTTGTAAGAGATATACCCCTTATAACTCTGGATTCGCCCGACACTATAAATCCATCTGAATCTTTAAGTCTACCTATTTCAGCAGAGTTGAACTGGGCAGATATAGTCGATGACGGCCTAAATACTGACGGGGTTGATATTGATGCCTGTTTCATAGCCATTATATTTGTTGGTTCGGATATTGAATCATCTACAACCTGTGTGTAAACATTACTGTTTACGGGGTCTATCTGTGGGCTTACCGTTGGTGCTGACGTTACTTTAATCTGTATACCATATCCAGTGAAGGTACCGGAGACTGGGTCTTGCACAGTGGTCCAGTCATAGGGTGCATTAAACTCTATGACACCGTTGGAGTGGAGGGAAAGCGTATGGTCGGCAGAATTCTGTAGCTTGACCCACGACCCATTGTAATAGTACAATTCAGTCTTAAAGTCCCCGGTACCGTTTGTATCTAAATCTATATATAGAGATGTGAATAAGTTGGTCGACATAATCTGCATAATATTAGAATCGCCCATAGTAAAGGTTGACGTTTTTTCCGCCCATGAAGTTGTATAATGATAGCAACGCGCGCTTGTGTCTGTTAGTCCTATTGGGTGGTCGGAACCATAGGAGTGCAGATATACCCCCATTGGTGGCGTTGTCTGTGGGCTACCATTGTAATCAAAGATAAGCCTATTAGATGTTACATAGAGCCCATAATCTGTTACAGCAGATATTGGCAACCCATTCCAGCACTGCGGTGCATTATCATTCGCTATTGTTACATCCCAATCGAATTCGTATCTTTTGGTGTAGTCTATACTGAATGTCCCACATGTGGCGGGTTCGTAAGTTGAGAAACCACCTAGATATTCACCACACCCAGTGACTGTCCCGGATATTGTTATTGTGCCGGTGTGGTTATTTGCTCCGGCTACGCCATCGTTATTAAAATCCGAGCCGAATGTTAGGTCTGAGACTATGGTATCCGCCTTTATGGTTCCACCTACGTTTACATCTACATCACAGTTTACTGTAGTCCCATCCTGTAAGGATATTATTACCCCGTCCCTAACAAACAAAGTAGTCATTTACCCACCTACACTATAGTATATGTCCAATCCGGGGAGAAGTACATTGTATCACTAGACCTCGCCCACCCTATAGGCTGTACGACATTACCACTAGAACTCGGTTTTAATTGTGTTACCGCCCCATCGATTGTATCTGGATAACATATATCCGTTGTGGTGCGCGAGCCTATAGAAAACGAATATCCGCTCTTCCTTATAAACCCCTGTAGTAATACCTTCTGGTCTCCGTTTGTTGTATTGTCACCACATGTGCCTAATGACACACCTGCGCATAACATTGTAGAAGTAGCTGTTGCATTTGTCAATTCCCATTGCTGTAATGAGTTAAGGAACAATAAATCCCCAACAGCTATTGTCTGCCCTGGGTTGGTCTTTAGTGTCTGTGCTGATATAATAAGCCCGGAGTACTTAGCAGGCGCACTAAGAGAATCGTCGAAGATTATACCGTTCTCATTTACTGGGAAATCGGAAGTCAATCCAGTTGTACTATCAACCTTATCGCCGAGCTCATCGTCTATACCTTTCAGATGCGCCGTTAGATTGTCCAAATTATCTACTTCTGAGGGAGAAGTACTAGGGACATAATTACTCGGATTCCAATCTATATCCAGTTTGTCGCCATCTATTTCTCCAGACCCACCAGTTGTATGGTCGGAGGCGTGGTCATCTATGATATCCAACGCTTTCTGAACAGTATCTTCTGACGTAGATAGTATACCATCAAAACCAGTAGTATCGGTGGGTAAGTCCGATGCGTCATCTGGTACTTGCCCATCTACATATGCTTTTATGCTCTGTTGTGTAGCCAAATGCACATCGGAATCTGAGGACATATTATCTTCGTCCTTTATTGCATTACCGGCTATTGTGCCATCCGCCCTAACTTCAAATAGTGTATTACTTAAAGAGTCTACTACCCTAAAGGCGTCTGTTATTAATTGACTACCCAATTCTATCTCGAAATCGCTCCCAGAGGGAACCTCTATGTCTGACATTTACACCACTCCTTTTGCAAATATTATATCGTTATTGGTCATAAGTTCAAGTCTAACTATGTCTATATTTTCTGTTAGTGTCTCATATTCTCCAGACATACCGTTGTATATTACCTTCCTTTCTGGTATGACAAACCTGAGTTTCAATGTTATTGTGTCATAGGATGTACCATATGTATTATCTGACCCGGACCCATATGATGGTTTTACATTATCGTCTTCACCCTCTATTATATAAGCTTTTACATCTATGTATGATTCCTCTTCTCCATCTGAATCTTTATCAAACCACATTCTACATTTACACAGCCTATCTGTGTATGCATCGTTTATATAGTCCATTAGTATCCTATTACTCACAACTGTGAGGCCGTTCTTTGTCACGTATGCACTAGTTGCCATTTCTAACACCATCATCCTCGAAGTATATTTTACTGTTCGGGCTATATGTGCTGTCGTATAGATAGTCTATACCAACCCTAACACCATGTGTTGTTGTAACACTCGGCTCATCTATATTTGCACCAACTGTGTTTACCTGTATCCTTACGTCTACCTTTTTTGCTATCTCCATAGCGTCGTTTGTATCACTTATATTAGAATTGCCAGCTATAAGTTCCATAATCTTCTCGGCTAATATTGATTTGTATTTGTTCCCACATACTATTGTTGTTATGGACGACGAAAAATCGTATGATATAGAAATAATCCTATACTTTTTGTCAATCCCATATGTATTGTCATACTTGTTATCTTCACCAACTAGTTTAATATACTTGTTTACACTTTCTATATCAGCTATACCGTGACATGATACAGTGATAGTAGTGTCTGGGTCTTTAGATATATCTAGATATTTTTGGGCATAATTAACTATTAGGTCAACATCTGTGTTCTCTTCCGATATACTTATTCTCGTTGGGTTTCTTTTACCATATTCATCTATACTATCCTCATCGCTAAGTATAATTGGTAGTTTATCAAAGTACACAATATTGGATATTGAATCTATACTTCTCTCCACCCCTATTTCCGATGCATCATGCCTCGTCCTAATATACACTATATCACTTTGTGGTACTTCCATATTAGATAGTATGTCAACTATATGTATAACAGACTGGTCGATAGATGTTGGGCACGATATATACCATGAATACCCATTCCTCTCACACAAATCATTTAGTATTTCGAGAACAGTTACCTTGTCGTATACGACATCTACGTCATTATCTATTGGTCTTTTGTACATATTAGATGTGGATGGGTGATAATATCCACTATCGGTATCTATTACAAACCAATTCTGTAAACCTGTATCATAAAGAGCGGACCATAAAATGTCCTCAAGGTAATAAACCCCGTCCGTAGATGGTTTAACTCTTATCTGGGCAATTGATTGGGCTAGCTCATAAGAGGGGCCGGAAAGGGAGAGGGTAAGTTCATTCTCTGCGATTGAGTAGGGTGGCTCAACGAGTGTGAATTTGTACTCCTTGTCATTAAACTTGAGTTTAAATTTCTGCCCCCTGAACATATGATACTGTGAGTCGGTATCTATAAACCTAAATCTGTCGTTTCTTACCGTGACAGACAACGAGTATGATGCGCCAAGCTCCATCTGTAATGTCATACCATCCTTTATATCCTGTGTAATGTCTACCTCGTAGTCCTCCGACCAGGAATATGGTTGCGTATACATCTTTAAAGACAGTTCTTTTGTTGGGTCAACCCTATACATCATACACCACCAAGTTTAATTAGTACTGCCGTAAACGATATTATACCCGTCTTCCCGGGTGGGTGTGTTGTACTAAGTGATGATATTACTACCGGTGTTGCCGCCATCTCTTTATTAGACGAGTCGCCTTTTGCATTATACACGCTGTAGAACAGATACGGTTTTACTTCCCCGAAGTCTGACATAGAAGATACCTTGGGCATTGGTTTGCCGAGAATATTATCTATGGTTACTCCAGTTGTCTTCATCATCATAAGCTGTCTCTCCACCTCCCTATAATCACTACCATGAATAAGACCGGATATCTTTATCGAGTTGTCGCTGTTTTCTAGGCCTGTAAGTGTAAATTTTAAGCCGTTGTCGAATGTGTACTCACCCGTTGCGGCATTTGTACCACCATTGTCACTTGCATCATACACCTGGGCATTTGAGCACTTCCTTTTGAATATTACAATCGTGTTTATATATATATTACCAGACTCCGACTTATCTATGCCAATACCAACCCTATCAACTCTCTTATTTGTAGTTGTTAATTCATCATCGAACCATACCCATTTATTGGTTTCACCAACAGAGCTGTTCCAGTACAGGTAGCTTGGGCCATTATTATTCACATCGTGGTACAATACCTTGAACATCGTTGAGTCGTCATTGTAGTCATGTGTATCGGTATATATCCACATACCAATATTTGTTGCCCAACTTATATCGCTATACTCGTGCCCACTATCTGTGCCATACGGGTTACTCCATGTTGTGTGGTCGAAATCTACACCATCTATACCCTTTAGGGCATATCTTTCAGCAGTCGTGTCGTATGAGAGTTTAAGTGTCCTCTTGTTGTCATATGCCTTAAAGTACTCAAAGCTCGGCAGAAGCTCTGAATTTGAAGTTGTGGACCATTTGTTTTTTTCTTCTGTCTCGATGTCGGAAGCCAATTCTGCAAATACCATATTGTCTACCAATACGCACGGGAAAAGAAATGCCATATTACCTACCTCCGTTTATTCTAGCCGCGATATATCTATCTGTCATCTTTGCTAGCTTTTCTTCATTACCTACATATCCATTTACGTTTACTGTCACGTTCGTTGTACTACCAGTTTGTGATGACGGTGCTGTACCGAGAGAATAGCTAGAGGGTGATGTACTGTAAGATAGATTTGCTGTTGATAATTTGGGCTTCTCAATCTCTTTGTGCTGCGAAGCTGCTATTAGGTAAGTTGCAAGAGTTGTTCCACCCATTAAAATACCCCCACCAGCAATACCCCAGGGGCTACCGCCGGTTACCATACCCCCTAGATACATACCCATTACGGTGGACATCAATGTACTAGTTATCGCTGTAGTCGGGTCGAAACCCATTGCTTTACCAAGAACAAATGCTGAAGTTGCTGCTGTTATCATCGCCCCAGCCATCTGTAAATACATAGCCCTTTCTGCCATCATTGCCTGGGTGTGTAATCTACTCTGTTGAATTTGCATTCCAGTTGTCAACACATCCTTCTCGGCGAGAGCTATTGATGTAGCTTGTGCTCTATTTCTCATGGCATATGACCTGGTTATACCATCCATAAAAGCCCTCAAGCCCATACCCATCATTATTTTATATGTCATATACACTCTGAATAAGAAGTCGCCCATACCCATAAGTAATTGCCCAATATTGTACAGTGGTTCCAACAGATTAAACGAAAACTCTATAGCGGATTTTACGAAATCAATTAATTTACTGGAGTTCTTTATTGTCCACTCTAGGAAAGCCCATATATATTTCGATAGTAACTCGCCTATATCTTTAACGCCTTTCTTTATTTTGGGGTCTGACATCCAGCCTGTTATCTTTTCCTGGAACTCTGAAGCTAGGAATGGCGCAGTTAGCATCCTAAGCATCTGTTTCAATTGAAAACTTATACTCTCTGTCTGCTTTTTATAAACTTTCTCTAGTGTGCCTGCTGCTCCGGGTAAGTCCTGCTCTAGTAGTTTGAGGTATTCATCACCACCAGTTATAAGTAGACCCCACGACCTTAGCCCCCTCTTTGTGAATATATCGGTCGACTTTATCAGTTCCTTGAATCCAGAGTCCATGCCATTGAAGAACCTCAACACTTTATCTACTTGTAGACCTTCATCGGTTATCAGTTGGAATCCAGCCCCCATTTCATCTAGCCATTCCTGCATCTCTGGGGCCTTCTCTATCAGTGATAGCATCATCTGGTTTAGTGACCTCGCCCCTATACCTGCTTCCATAGCTCTCTGTGATAGTGTCCCAAGCATTGCAAGTAGTTGGTCGAATGATACATTTGCCAGCATTGCAGTTGAACCGGCATAGGCTAGGCCCTGCTGTAAATCCGTGAAGTCCATAACGGTTTCCTGTGTAACTTTCTGCATCTTATCCATGAGCGTTGTAAGATTAGAAAATCCAGCCCCACCACCAAACTGCTTCGTTGCATACACCGCTATATTTGCTGCTTCCTCAAATGATATAGCGTTAGCCATCATGGCCTGTGTTATAGAATCCATAGACATGGCTATCTCTTCGTTGGTAAGACCGGCCTTTGTAAGTGTAACAACACCATCTGCAATAGCAGAAGCAGCCTGCCCATATTTAACGGATAGTCCAACTATTTCATTCCCTAATGCAGCCATCTGTGTTTTGTTTAAATCCCCAAGGGCGGCAGCGTGGACCAAATTTTTATTGAACTCGCTGACCAGTAGTACTGAACCCATAGCCGCAGCAGTTACACCGGCAAACCCTATAGCTGCCATTTTTGCAATAGAAGATACGGCTGCCATAGATGAATTCATCAATGGGCCAAGTGAAGCTATTGTAGCACCCAATCTAGCTACTGACGTTTGCGCCTGTGTTGTATCCGCAACGAATTCGGAACTAAATACCTGTTTAAATGTACCCATTATATTCAACTCCACAGCTTATGTCTGAATCTCCTCCTACGGGATTTCTTTGTTAGCGGCACACCGACCATACCACCGAGTTTACCAAGTCCGAATGCAGATAGGAATTTAACTAGAGTTGATGGATTCAGTAGATAGCCCTTTAAGGTCGCCATTATATCGGCGTATATACCAAGATATTTCCAGTATTCGCTAGGCGGCATAAACCACCATATCCACCTACCGAGCCTACCCATTATATTTCTTTGTGCATTAACATAACTAGATACATTATTAGAGTTCCAATACACACCATAGTTGGTAGATGTAGACGGATTTCTATCCATTACCCATCTCATTGCCTGCGCAACACCCTCTTGAACACCTGGTGCAATAAACGGCCTAGCTGGCACTCTCACGCCCCTTGTAGAAAAGCCTATTTCATGGAACCATACATATGGATTGAACTTGAAGGCTTCGTCTAGGCCAGACACAACTACAGCACCACCAACAACATTTACATGTATATGACTATCTGATTTTTCTACCGATAAAGCCAACGGTTGCCCATACGGGTGGTCATCTGGGCGGGTATCGTGCTGATGCATTACCCTCTTATCATATCCAGAATATGCTTTGGTCCTCCTCCAATTTGGTGCATTTATGGGCCATTGCCCCTGATTTCTATTCTTGTACTTCTTTTTAATCTGCGCTGGTATGCTCTTCCTTAGTGCACTAGCAAACTGTTGCGGGTGTATATTTGCAATCCATACTTGGTATTCTATAAGTTTGTATGAAACCTCGTCGTAGTTGTGCATATTAATATTAATGAGCCCATAACTAACCCTAGGAACAGCCCAACCGCTAAGGATATTACTACCTGTTATTATTTCTTTGAGCTTTTTCCCCTCTAATCCAGCCCCCGAAATCTTCTTAACATATCCGCCAGTTTTACTCCTAACACTAAATACCTTTGTCTTTATTCTCGATTCCGTTTTCATACCATATACCTTTATGGTACCAAGGATGTTACTAGTTTTGCCGGCCACTTTGTTTTTAAGTACGGAATTGATATATGCATTATTCAATTTGCTTTTAGTCTGTAGCCATTTCATCCTACTACCAGAAATCCCACTTGATATATTTCTAACTCTTTTAAACGAAGTGCCAATAGAATCTAATGCGAATCCTTTCGACCTCATGGTCTTTGCTATTTTACCGATATAATCCGCCCTACCAATTACACTTTTAAATGCCCTACTTCCAATCTTTCCGCTACCGAATGACCGAGACGTTGTGCCCAACATAACCTTTGTTGGTTTTTTAACCCCGGATACCAGTCTGACGTTTTTCACTCTGACAAAGGCGGTGCCGGACCTATTTATATCAAAGCCTTTCTTTAACATGGTCTGTCTAAGTGCAATCATCTTTTCCATCCTAGCGTTCATTGACGATGCGCCCTTCATACCAGCCTTGAAGTCTTTATATCCCCCAAACTGTCTAGTACGATACCTAGGCCTTATTATACCACTGGTCACCCTCCTGAATGCCAATGATGTTTTACCAGACCTACTACCCGGTATAAATCTTTTAAACCATGTGTCCCTTCTAGTTTGCGTCCTTGTCCATCCAGGCGGTTTATACCCTATATCAAATATCTCAGAACCAACAGAACTATTTGGCATTCTCTTAAATCTAATACGTGCCATCCTATCAATACTATCAGAATTCGGCACATAGTCAAAGAATCCTTTTGGAATACCGTCTGGTCCAATCGTATATGTCACACTGGCCCCAGTTATAGGGTCTACACCCTTCACTTTGAAACCTTTACTCTGTGACATCTACAACGCCCTCCAACTGGTCTGAATTACTTTCTATACCTTCTTTAATATAGTTGAGCATAGATGATAGCAATACATCTGAATAACCATCTACGCTCGGCAAACCATATATATGCACCCTATGCAATTTTACATTGCTCACGCTGATTTTGTACCCATGCTCATGTGGTTCGACGAAGTACTCATCAACGACAGGGATGTCGAAGTATGGGGAATTTACCAGAGGTAAATTAAACTCTTTGCTTATTGCGACTAAAGCTCTGTCCCTGTCTGATAGTGAAAATCCTCATCGGCTACAGCACCCATTACTCCATCCATGTTTATGCCTATCTTTTCATAGAACCATACAAGTATGGAGACTATGTCCTTTGGAGACATATCAAGCACCGCTTCCTTTATTTCATCTACACTAACAGACTGTATCTCTGGTATTTCAGAGAAGAGTTTAATAACTATGGCGACGGTAGTAGAGTTGAACTTACCATCGTTGCCCTTTAGTATATCCTCGAATTCCTTATACATCATCTCGAGTTCCCTCTGATTAGGTATCCTAAACCTAACCTTTTTATTGGCGTCTTCGAGATGCACTTCTTCGTACTTCCTTTCTGCCTTAATATATTTGTCAAGTATTCCCATATTCTTTCCCTCCTTAATATATCTACGATGTTTCTAGATGAGATTGAGTATCACTACCTATTGTGACATACCTAGCATCTGTAAGGTCAACCCTTACCTTCGTTGCCCTCTGGGGTGAAGGTGCAGGTATTGCCTTGAGTCTACACCCAGAAAGCTTTATATACCTGTACAGATTTTCACCTACCTGCCACTCCAGAATTACTTCATAACCAACTACATCAGACGATTCCGTACCAGCATTAGTATCTGACCATGCATCATATACAGCCGCCCCAGCAGACGTATTGGTGCAACCCACAGGGAGATGTAGAGAGCCCCAAAGCAGTCCCATTGAAGCTGTACCACTGGTTGTATCTATCGTATCGTAAATCTCAAAAGAACACCCACCTGTATCGCGTATTGGTATATGATACTCATACGGGTCCTCTGTAGTCTGAAACGTTTCAAGCATCTTTTCCAAGTCGGACACTGAGACATCTGTAGGTTTGGATATCTTAAGAACCTCAAGACCACTATACGAACCAGCGTCTGAATCGTAAAGTGGACCAAGGTACTCTGGGTCCCCAAGCGGCCCAGTATTGGTCGGGTCTGTTAGACTACCGGTCCAATTCTTCAGCCTCACTCCAACTGCACATTTTATCATTGAATCTACCATTTAAATCACCTATGTTTCCGTTATCGTATAGTCATATGATGTAAAGTCGAAAGAAATCTCCGTGCTCTTCTGCGGTGAAGGGGACGGCGGTTTCGCAACTATTCTACACCCATTAAGTTCATATGTACGTATATACGTACCATTCTGTGTGGTACCAACTATCTTTAGATGGTGCCCACCAAGACTCTGGGTTCCAGTAAGTATGAAGCAGAAGTTTTCCACATTAGATATATATGCCCATGAGCCCGAGTATCCCATTACCCTATCGTAGTAATTCCTATTACTAGTGTGGGATACATATAGATTGTCGGAATCTGTTGCCGTTATTACAATCCAATATTTTGTACCAATTGTCGTAGTAGATGTACCGAGGAGATTTGATATATCTATAGTCTCGTACTCTGCCGATAGATATGACGCGCCATTCGCTGGGTCAATCGTCGGAGACAGTGTATTACTATTGGTAACCTTCGAGCCAGGTTCACCAGAATTATCTGTAAACAATTCTATATCGCATGATGTTACATCACCATCAGTTGCTTCTCTCCATTTCATTTTTAGACTCGTTAGTTCATCTGTAGGCATCTTGAATGGGATTGCTATCATCGATGTTCCACCACTCGATATTGGCGTTCCACCAGTTGCTTCCGTCTGCCTAATTTCAATAGGTATCTTTGGCTCCGATATCTCGCCACCACCGAGGTCAGTATAACCATATGAACCAGTTATCTCTATCGACTCAGTTGTAGTATTGTATATCGTACTCATATCCCTATGACCAAGCGTCTCCAGAAATGTAAGCGGGTCATTTGAGTAGTTCCCGGCTGGAACCTTAAAGGTTATAGTACCAGATACCTTGTCTACAATCTCTATACTTTTAGTATATGGGTCTTCTAATGAGTGTACTTCCTCCATAACTTTGCCAATTGTATTGAAATTTATCGTAGTTGTAATAGGGACTCTTACCCCATTCAACTCAACGCTATACCTTAGTACCGGCTCTCTAGTCATTATATATCCTCCATATACTCTATATTTAATGTAACTGTTCCCGTAACATAGAAGTCGTTGTTTGGTGCAAATCCACCAGGACTTATAGGTGATGAGTTATCCCTTGCTATAAGGACTACATCTGGGAACTGTACGTATTTCATAAATTCATTAAGTCTATCTATATATACATTTACAGCCTCTTTATTCTCAATGACCTGGGTACCTTCTATTGCAGAGCCATAGAAATCGTTAACTATTGGCGATACGGATATTGACATACCCAATGGCTCATCGCCGAATACTCTATCTCCAGATTGAAACAAGTCAAAAGAGACCAAAAGGGCTGGTAGTGTTATAGAGGAGAAGTCTATAGTATCGTTGAGGCCAGTAAGGAATACCCCGAAGCCGTCGAAATCCTCCCCATCACCTGTACCGCCGTAAGTTGGGCTCGATGAGGCTATTGCGCCATAGCTATCTATACCACTTGTTAAGGCCGTTTTCATATGTTCCATTAATGTATTTATAGTTGACATTAGTCTTCACCTATGTAAACTGCATCGGCGGGTTTCCCCCTACCGGAATATCTAAGATAGTATTCGCCTTGTGGCCTCCTCCCCACCTTACTCGGGTCTATTTCCGACATTATACAGTACGCCATCTGTTCGTATAGATACCATTGGTCGACATTTTCAACCACCCTTCGCATGAATTCTTCCTTATATGCCTCAGAACACAATAAGTATGTTATAGATAGGTCTACAGCATCGTCACCAGTTGTATAAGTCTCACCGCTTATATCTACTTCGTGTGATGTGTCCATGACGTGATTAAACCTAGCCTCTACAGCAGGTATATATATTGTCTTCAGAGATGTATCCGTTATCGTTGTCGTCGATATCTTCGAAACGGCCCTGAACCTAGCTATCACGTCGCTCATATTTTACCACCTACTTGTTGTCTCTTTTGGTCATTGTAACTGCCATATCAATGGAGTTTGTGTAATCCCCCGCCCCATTGCTTGCAGATACGGCGAGCCATTTATATCTACCGTCTATATGTACCGTCTGGTTGTTTGCTGGCGTTCCATCCGCGGTTACCGTAATTGATACAACTGTCCCGTCTGCATCTCTAACCTGGGCCCACTTTGAATCGCTTGTGAAGTCTGTTGAGAATGTACTGCCGGGGTCGTCGAAGTTCGATACAAACAGTTTGACAGTAAGGTCCGCCGTTGCGTGTTTATTTACTATCTCTATTGACACGTTAGAATACGGGTCTATAAAGAATATTGCTGGTAGACTGTCGTACGACAAGAGCGCCTCGGAATTGGGCGATGTCATATCCACACCTTCCCAGTGGGACTGGCCCACACCGGGTGTGTCTATTTCCTGAAAGTTAGTAGTCATATTAATATCCTCCACTTTTTAAATTCATTTGTCCTTTACAAATATTATTTTTATTAATGTTATCCATATCAAATGTGCCATCACCTGATGGGGAACTACCGCCAGAACAACTAGCCGGTTCAAGTGTTGAGAATCCGCCGAGATACTCACCACATTCGGTCCATGTACCACCAGTCACGGTCCCGGTATGGTTTTCTGTTCCAAGTGTTCCGTTGTTTGTTCCATCGCCAACCGTCACGTTATCTGAATTGTTATTCGTTGTGATTGTACTTGTTGCACCAACGGTTATATTTATATCAGACCAATCGTCCCCATTCGATAGTATTATATCATCACCGTCCGACATTGTTAAGCTACAGCTCTGGGAATAGTCTAGAGTTACAAACGACTCCCAGGTATTATTTGTGCTTTCACCCTGTGTGTTGGTTGCATAAGCAAGGCAATAATAGGTTGTGTTGGGGTCGAGTGTATCCCCCGTTCCGAGTGAGAAAGAACCTGTGGGGAAAGACCCCGTTTCATAGACGTCATCGGCCCCAGTCTTACTCTCGGAGGTATTCACGTAGAAGCCTCTTCGAGTCGGGGTACTATCGCCTATCGCTGTGATATTCCCATTAAGAGTGGCAGATTGATATGTGATACTTGTTGCAGACTGGGTGGTAACAGTGGGCGGATTACCAGCATCTACATACTCATCAAATCCAATATCCCCACCGCCAGTATCGCCGGCATAGTCATCTACACTTGCCAACCCAGTCACAGAGGTTCCGTCTCTTTTATAATATGTACCAGTTGTTGAATACGATGCGTTACCATATGCTGGCGATGATGTACCAGAGAGATATGCATCCCGATAATCTCCGTATGTTGTAAAAGCCCTATCGACGAGAAGCGGGTCGTTCTTACTCGCTTCCGTATGCGTCCCCGTCCATGTGGTCCAATTCACAGAGGGTGTCATCTGTGGGTCTCCGGCTGGATTGTAATAGATATTGTTAGCCGCCGTTACTTCACCCCATGTGAACCCGGAGAATGAATATACTGTTGATAGTGAGCTTGTTGTAGTAGTAATAATATTATTATTGATATGAAAGGCCGTAATAGCCGCCCCATTCTCTTCTGTAAACTTGAAAGCCGTCCCACCATCTATAATAATGGTATTCCCTTCAATGTATCCATCGTCTTTATTGGAACCACCATAATCAGCAATATAGAATACTCCATTACCTGCTGACGCATCTATCTTGATGAGATTCTTGTAATAATAGTTGGGGCCCTTTGAGTAATCCGCTATCCCACTATTGTTGCTCTCGTATATATAGCTGTGATGGAGATGGACGCCCGTGCTTCTATACGATACATATACCAATGGCCCAGAACAATCATGTAATTCCAATTGATAGAATTGCCCACCCCCACATGCGGTTAGGTCAAGGGCGTTCTCTGCACAGTTACTTATCTCACCGTTGTAAATCGCCCATCCGGTCCCACCTGTCTGTCCATCCTGGTCGGTATGTATGGAAATCCCATCGCTTGAAGTAGAATCGTTGCAATCTATTGTGAAGTTGTAAATGTCCGTATCGCCAAACTTGTTTGATGCCGTGGCCTCAAAATTCATACAACTACCGGTTGCCGATATTGTAAAATCGTGTATGCTGAAACCACCCCCACCATTATTATAGGCCATAAACCGTGTATTTGTGACTTCTACATCATGAATAGTCCCGTTCCATATCGATTGGCCATTATCATTCTGGATAATATAACTGAACCCTGTCACGCCAGTCCCATCGATATCTATATCGCTGATAGTCCAATCATCATTGTTGGTTCCAAACCCTGCTGTAATAAAAGGGGCATCTCCGGTCCCATACGCTTGTATAGTCCATCCATCCCCACTCGGATAAATATTATTATTCCCAGTCAGTGTGTTCCCTCTCTTGATGTATCCATCATGTGGACCACTAGACTGCATGGCGTTCTTGAATGATGTCCAGTTGTTGAATGGTGAAGACTGTGAACCATCACCATTACTACCAGCGTCCATATCAAGATAATATGAAGCTCCAAATAGCCCGGCAATAGGCGGGAGTATCCCAGTAGATATTAGAAGGAGGAGTACAAAAATGGAGACATACATGACATGAAGCCTGTGCTTGAACCACCATCTCCTTGCTTTGAATCTAACCTTCCACCACTTATTCGGCCCAACCTTTGGGTTGAGTTTTGCCAGTATTGGAATCCTACTGATTATCTTATTGAGTAATAGAGACCTTTTTACCCTTTTGGGTAGCGGTTTGTTCCTTGGACCCATGTATATTACATCGGTCATATAACCCCATATTACCTTGAAACGTTTATGTTCACGTTCAAACTGTGATTTGAGTCGTTCAACGAAGTGAAGCTCTCTATGTCTCTCTAGCCACTTCTTCTTGAATGATTCCTTCTCAGGTACAACCGTCTCGCAATCCACACCCTGTATCACCGCAAATGCAAGTAGGAATGTCAAGATAAATGTGAACATGCGTCTAATCATTTACTACAACCTCCATTTCATCCGCTATTGCCTCATTCCCTGCTCCCGATGCCTCAGAATATATCAAGAAACTAATATCGTCTGTCATCCCTGACGTTGAGATAGAACCCGATACTGAACCAATTTGTGTATCGGTTGAGTTAAGAATTTCTCCAGTAATAGTAGCAGTCCCCCCAGAGATTGTTATGTTCAGATGAAGTTTATATAGCGAGCCATCAGTGAGCGCTCCTATATTACTATCAACATCTATCTCCGAATAGAACTTTGGGACGCCGTCGGTTTCAAATGCAGATAGCCATAAATCATTACCGTCATCATCATACCATAAGAGTATGCCACCAACATAGTCTGGGTCAGAATCCCAATCAGCACCCCAACACAGTCCAAACTTCTCGTCCTGATTTGCTTTGTGTCGGAAATTCATCCGTATGTCAAAATCAGACGAACCACCTGTCCCGTTCTCTTTCACAAGTATAGTATGGACATATGCCCACGCAGTAGATAGTTTGGCCCCACAGGAACCATGTGATGACCAATCAGCCGAACGATTTACTTTAGTAGAGCCATCAGAACCGCTTGTAGTGGACTTGATTTCTGTAAAAAGGTCCTTCCCATCACTATCGTCGCTCTCCTCCCAATCAGCGTATAGATAACTACCACTCGGTGGACTTCCGCCAGATGCGGGTTGGAGGTGCGCTGGCGACATTAGCATTTTGTGTCCCCCAATCTTATATATCTACTACTGTGCATATTATCACCTACGATGCGGTATCTCCACCAAGTGCCACATTATTAGGAGCATATATATACAGTGAGCCCATAGCGTACTGACCTGCCAACTTTGTATGTGACTGTCTGTTTCTAAGTGTCATAGACCCTCCACCTGCAACTGTAACCTGCCCAGCACCAATCTGAATAATCGTGCAATGAAATCCAGCAGAAAGAGCATCTGGAACCGTTAGAGTAATAGCAGATGCATTATTGAGGGTGATTACCTTACCGAGGTCAGACGACTGTAATGTATACGTAGTACCGGTTTGTGCATTTATGGATACGCTATTATTGTAAACAGAACCGGAACCCATGTCTATAGTGCCGTCCGATAGAACTTTAAATAGTACGGTGCCATTACTATCGGTTACTTCATAGAACGTTGAACCGGCATCTTCCGCTAATTCTACATTCAGAGAGTTTCCAGTTCCCAAATCTATTTTACTAATTGCCATTTGTATCATCCCCATGCAACAGAAGCACCAGCACTAGCTAGTATTCCAAGTGCTGCAAGTATTAATAGTATAATCTTTGTAGTTTTAGGGAGATGGACAATTGTGCCCAAGAATCTAGATACCATTCTCCTCTTTATCTTAATCTCGAGCACAACGTCTTTTATCTCCTTAACATCAGATTTTATATCTTCCTGGCCCTGTTTCAATACCTCTATATCAGCTTTAATACCCACATCCCTATCAAGTATCTCTTTCTGTCTCCGATAGCATCTATCTGGGGTTATGAATATTTCTTTGAGTTCATCTAATGTTAATTCGCCAGGCATTCCTAATCACCCCATTTAAGCGCTGGGCGTTGCACCAGGATTACCTATCTGAATAAGAGCATATCCATACTGTGAAATTGTCCCAGCGAGTGGAGCAATATATCTACCAAATGCGTCAGCCATCGTCGAAGCCGCTTCTGCTATACCAGCGCCGCTAGCACCAGCACAAGCAACACCGTCTCCCGCTTCCCAACCAGACGGGTCTTCTCCAACTGGCTGGTAGGCGTATCCATCTATCTGGACATAGACATCGTCACCGGTATCGCCATCGGTACAGAGAATACCAATAGCCTCTTCATCACCATCCGCGGATGCATTAACAAACACCCTCATACCATTGGGTACAACCTTCACAATCATACCCCTGGTGAGATTGTCTGCCCCAGCAGTGAGTTTGATGGTATTTCCATTAACCGGCCCATATCCATTTGAATACTTGTACAGAATCATTTCATCGATGGTATAGGTCTCGGACGTTCCCATCGAAGAAGTAAGCACAAGTTTCACATACTTCATTCTTGACCAGTCTATCGACCCGGACATTGAAGACAGTTTAACCTCCACAGGTATATAATCCTGCGCATGGTTTGAGTCTATTACCCCAAGGGACACTGTTGCCCAATTGCCGAACTTATCTCCAACATGGAGGTCAATATCAGCCGCGCCAGTTGCCGCGCCAGCGTAGGCTATAAAGCCGAGGAAATTGTATTCCCGCCAGTCCTGCGAGTTTTCTACGTCTTCCAGATAGGAAGACGATGCAGTAAGCGTTCTCAAGACGGAAACATCAGAAGTAAATGACGACGTCCCAGTCGTAAGCGTTATAGCATATGAACCCCCAGCCACAGTAGACGACTCTGAGGTAACAGCAACACCGGTTGTAGCAACGGCATCTGATGCAACCCAAGCCGCCTGGGCGAGTGCGTCTGAAGTATATGACTCCATATCATCTATAACTCTTATCTTGTTTCCATCGGCCATTGAAATTAGTTTATCGTAATGCTTCGCCATTTTATAAGACAGCGACCTTCCACCATACGCGGTCTTAAATGCGAATTCGTTTGTTGGCAAATCTAGTTTATCACTCATTTGTATCACCTGATATCTTATTTGTGTCCTACTCGGGTAGTCGGACAAGTGGGCGAGATTATGGCTCTCGCCCAGGCCAGTTTAACGGATTTAGGCCGTCACCTGTAGTACACCAACGCTCTTCGGCTCGATAAGAACCGTTCTCCTGTTGGTGAACATCTTTGTATAGAGGTCGCCAGTCGCGTTCTCCATCCACTGATGTGAATAGAACCTTGCGTCGCCGGACCACTTGCTATAACCATCTGCGTCCTCAAACACAAACGTTGTCGCGGGTTCCGCCGAGGCGTCCCAGAAGAGAATCTTATTCGCTTCGAGCCCATCGACGTACCTAGCCTCAGTAATCCTGACTCCACCCACATCGGGCAGAGTGAGAGAATTCCTTCCGCCGAGCGGCGAAGTCTGGTACGTATAATCGACCCTATCGAGATATCTCTTTACCTTAGAATAAATCCGCATAGGCATCATTATATCAGTAAGGTTATAGTTGTATCCCTCCTGGTCCAGTATCGCAAGCCTGAGGTCCTCGATATCAGTCAGGGGGTCCATCCCATCAGTACCCCAATACTTACCAGCATCAAGCACCCCAGCATGGAAACCATACGTGGTCTCAACACCGAATGAAGACGCATTGGTAAGCGCATTTGAAGAATCGTTCGTTACGGAGAATCCACCAAACATGTTTGATGCAACTTCGTAGTTGAGCTGTTCTGCAAGCCACCTGGACAGTCTCCTCATCGTCCTCTGGATTGGGTCGAGGTTGTTCATCTTTCTCATTCTTTCTCTAAACCTTATACCAATCGCTATCTCTTCCGTAGTAGCAGTCTGCCTGCTAATATCGGAAATTTCGATGAAGGGGACCTCTGATGCAGGAGCATGTAGCGGTGCCCTATTTTTCTTAGTGTCCCTACCAGGGGACGAAGGCGAACCTCCAGTCCCATCGACGAGCCACTCAATCGCCATAGAAGTCGTGGACTCCTCCGGCACAAACTGTTCCCAGATGAGCTCGGGGTCAACGAGTTCTTCTATATACCTTGATATATAGTACTGATTGTAAATCTCCTTGTTCCAAGGGGTTATAATTCCCGTTCTAGAAGTACTTGCCATTCATATCACCTCTAAGCCACAAGCCTCACCGGGGCAAACATTGGAGTAACCAATATGTATTCGTCATCCGTATCGGCAGAATTCAGTGCCATAAACCCAGCTATTGCTGAATTGGAACCGGTATCCGCCCCCGAATCATCCCAAACACCATTGTCAGCGACATCGCCATCATCCCCGTATGCCCACGTGGCATCAGAAACATCAAAGACGACGCTGTCTCCGGCAACTATGTTCCCACTACCAGCAACACCGCACTGCACAGGGTATATCGGCCCAGCAGTGAAGAGTTCGATTGTGGTGTAGTTGAAATATCCGTTCCCTATAGCAGTTGCAAACGTAGCCGAGTCGTTTATGGTGACATTCGATGTAGGTATGGTATTACCATAGTACACTGGGTCCATAATAACTCTACCTATTGCAAGGTCTCCATCTGCATCTGCCTTTTCCACAGCGAACTTACCCATACATGTCTCAAACTTGTTAGATGCAAATCTAACCAGCTTCACAAGGTCACCCTTCGCTACAGGCGCGGCAAACTTGGCAAAATCGTTTTTCGATTCGCCAGCATGGGCCCACATTGAACTGCCAGGATATGCAGTCATACTACCTTCGTATAGGATAACCGCTATCTGTCGCCCCCCGCCGTAATCACCGGCGTATGGCGCATCATCAATTGTAAACGCAGTCATATTATCTACCTCTTAATTTCCTTTCTCTTTTTTCTCGTGTTAAACTTTTCGTTTACCTTCTTGTACCATTTTTCAGAAGGTATGCCATTCTCATCAACATCCCTTTCCGGTTTACTCGGGGGTATAATTGGTACTATACCAGCCCCAGGCACACCATCTGTGAGCCTCTTTGAGAATGTATTAATAAGTTCAAGGTCCCTCTTAACCTCGTCAAGAGTTTTGTCCTCGTACTTGTAATCTTCACCAATCTGGGCAGCAATCTGCTTCTTTATAGTGTTCTCAAGGTCTTCCTTTATCTTTTCAGACTTAAGCAGCTCTTCCCGCTCTTTCTTCATTTCCTCTATTTCCTTCCTGAGTTTTTCGACCTCATCTTCGTCCCCATTTTTTTCTCCTTCAGGCTTTGTGCCCTCAGGCTTGATTTCTGGTTCCTCGGGTTCATTGTTTTTCGGTCCTTCTGGTTCATTATTCTCCGGTTCCTCAGGTTCATTATTTCCATCGTTTTCTTCGTCGTCTTCTTTTCCTTTCGGCATAGGTTCCCCTCCTTTAGCACTTATACTAGTTATGGGGTCTGGGATTCCTGGCCCAACATTATCCCCACCTCTAGCGTTACCATTTATCATTAGTCCAATTCCTGTGGGTTGATACTTTAGTATCTTATCGTCTTTTACCATATCAGAATAGAAATCTATTTCTATAGATGGTTTTATATAGCCTTCACTCAGCCCCTTTCTTATCTCTGGGTCTTTCGGGTTCAACTTGAAATACAATCCATTTCCAAAGTCATACTTAACATCTTCTATACCAAGGTCCACTTCGGCTTTCTTGTCGCCCCTATTGTGGTCTATATGTCCAACTATCTTCTCTCTATTCTTTTTCCAATCGTCTATTGCAACAACATGTGCAATTTCATCTATACCAAATAATCTCCCACCGTGCCTCTGTCGTATCTTTGTCTTGGTGTCCATGCCTCTAATCCAAACTCCTTCCACTTCCCCTGCTTCTGCCGCTTCCGTCCAACATGCCTCCCCCACTTCTGCGTCTTCGTCACCCGCGGCCGCGGACTTTACCATAGCCCGCTCCTTTATGAGTTGTGCTATTTTATCACTAATCTCGTAGATGCTCATACCCTCTTCTCTGAGTTCGAGCATCCACTTTGGCACATTACCGGACCTAAATTTCCTTACTATTATTTCTCTTAAGTTGCCAATCATTTTATCCACTCGCTGTCGGGTCTGACTGTGATTCCTCTCTCTTTCCGCTCATACCGTCGTCGTTTGAATCTCCACTCTTGCCATTTTGTAAGTTATTTACTTCGTTGAATGTCTCACCATTGTCCGATATATCCAAATTTTCTTGTGCCCATTCCCTTGAAACCATCCCCGCCTGATACATTAATACAATGTATTCTGGGTCGAAGGCTGTCTCAAATATTACATCAACATCTTTATCTGTGATATCGCTAAGTATCTGCGTCTTTATAAGTCTAGTCACTATAGACCTATATTGGTTAAGCATCTTTCTACCCTCTGATATCTGCCTAGCTATAAGGGATTTATTTGCACCCGTCTGCTCTACTATGCCAAGGGCAACAAGATAGTTCAATAGCACACTAGATAGAACTGGTTCTATATGTTCCATTATATTAAGTAGTCGTCCATCGTATCCACCTGAGTGATTTTCCAGGTTTGATAGATATCCTATATCGTGCGAACTATCCATAACTATAACGTCCGCGGTAGCGGACTCTAAACCTTTAAGCGAATCGCCCATATTTTTAAGTGCTGTCTCCTTCTCTGAGTCATTGTATGCAGAAGTATCATATCTAACGACCAAAATATTTGATGCAACCTTCTTTATTGCTGCAACTATATCTCTGTTCACACCCTTTAGTGCTTTTATACTATGGAAGCACGATTTGCCTATAGGTACGCCATAAGGGGTTAGATGTGACTGTTTTAATCTCAATATAGCCATATATGGATTCTTGTAGTCTTCTTCGGAGTATCTTGGATAATTTCTGAACCACCATTCTGAACCAGTTTCCTCATTCCAAACCTTAATCCATCTCATTTCGCCTTCGGATGCATTCGCATCATCGTAGTCGCTTAACCCATCTCCCCAATTTATTTCATTACCCTCTTCATCAGTAACAGGTCGCATATGCTCCCATTTCATTTTCATATCCCATGTAGGGAAATACTTAATCTGGGATAGTTTGCCACCTTTATCTTTTATCTTATAAATGAATCCGGTGCCGTCACGGATAGCTTCAAGCCCAGCCATAACTATTTGCTCCAAACCATCTGGACAAACTGTGTCGAAAAATCTATCAACATCATCCTTACCGGGGCCACTGAATTTAATATCTGAAAAAAGGGAAGCCGTTAAATAATCGATAAGAAAAGAATACCATTCGTTTTCTGTATATTCAATGTATCGCTCCTCATAGTATGATGGTTCATCGCCAGAAAGGTTTAGCTCTCTATAGTCGCCGTTGGTCGTATCGCCAACATCGAAGTTCTCCCTTGTACTATTATCCTGTGAAAGCCATCCGGCTTCCGCAGATAGGAGGAAAATCTTCTTCGCTTTTGGTATCTGTTTGCTAACCATAACGGCACCCTTGGTTAAGTACTGTATCAACAGTACCCATTATATATATTGTGAACAGGTATTTAAAGGTTTCGGTTGTAGAGTTCCTCAACCCATATGTATTCGCCTTCTCGCCCAGTGTAAATAACCTTGTATCCTATAGATAGGCCGACCCTATATAGGAACCAGTCATCGTACGTAATGTATGCATCTATATATCTCTTTATCATTGTCCTACTTATTCCAGTGTCTCTTTCGCATTGTGATAGATTTATATGCTTTCCCTGATTCCTATAGAACCAAGATATTATCACGACACAATCGTTATATACATTGTTATCTCGCGACATATACACCACCCCTATTTGCTATTACTATTGATTTACTCGGCCTATTCACAGATTCATCGAGGAGATATAGAGATGCCATACTAAACATATCCACTATATCTATTGTGCCTTGGAATGTCTTACCTTTTGGTGGGGCGTATTTTATATATCGCCCATCTTCCGTGGGTTTTACAACTATCTCTTTATGTTCTCTTATGAATTTAGACCAGAATGGGTCAAGTATCGGTGTCTTCATCCTCCTATTTATAAGCATCTTCTGGTAATGGGCTTTCATCATGTGATTATATGGCCCACTGTTCCATACACCATATACACCCTTGTTCTTAGATGTATCATTCTGAAATACACGACTCCTAGGTAACGCATCTCGCCCAGTAACTAATGCCTTTGCCAACTGTAATTGGTTTGTGACATCTATATAATACTGTACTATCTCACCGCCATTTGAGTTGAACAGTCGAGATATCTTCTTTATTTCTTCTATTGTTGGGTCATAGGACGGGTTATCTTCCACTTCCATGTCTTTTGCCACTGATAGTGGTGGTATCTCTTTGTAGTATACCATAGTGAGTCTATCCACTTCACCGCTATCTATTCTAAACACACCAATCTGAGTGGGAAATTGTAGGACGCCGACATCAGCCGACAGAATGTACTTCTCACCTGCCACCCCAGCTATATGCCATCTTAACTTCTCGTCTCCAACGTCTTGCATTACATCATCCGGGAATGTCTGGTTCATATACTTACCAAATTTTGCCCCATGTTCTTCTATGAACTTGTTGAAATACTCACACGAATCATCACATTGCCACGCCGAGTCGTATGATTCATCTCCAGGGTATACAACTTTGTTACCAACCTCATCATACCTAGCGCCTTCCTTTAACATTCTCTTTCCGCATATACCCATCTTAGTGCCGAATGGGCACGGTATACCATGCTCTTTAAATACACGCATCATATATTTCTCTTTGAGACACCCCTGTACCAATCCATCAACCCAATCGTAGTTTAATATGTATACTTCATCTGATTCTACCTCATCCCTCCACCTTATATCAGCCCTTGGGTTGACAGATAAATTTGGAGTTCCGAACTTAACCATCTTCTTATCTGAATAAGCATCTGACATCATGGGGTTTATAACTGTGGTTAATATATCCTCCTTGACCATCTGCTGTTCGTCTACTAGGAAAAATGTACCTTTCTGACCTCTTTTTGTTTCCCCTTCTGTATTCTGGGATAGATTCAATGCGATAACATCCGACCAACAAGAGCCTGTACCCCAATCCCTAGCGAAGATTATCTCCTCTCTTCCTAGTTTTCCCTTCTTATCCATCGGCCCATGTAATACAATCCACTCCCCCTTGAGGAAATCTGATGTTTTTATCGCCCTATATAAATCGTCCATTACCATAAGCTGTTTAGTTGTTGGGGCAAACACGACAACATGCTCCGGTGCATTATTTATCATCCTGAACGGTATATATGATGTCATGAATGCGCTCTTGCCAACCTTCCTGGACATGAGCCCAGAAACTATTTCATACTCCTCTATAAACTTGGCGGCTTCTGATTGCCACGGTGACGAGAACATCGGTAAATTATTATCTAGTCGTATATACGCCAAACAAAATAACTCATAGTCTGATAGACATTCTGTATGGAACCACGATATTGCCTCTCTATCCGACCACCCATATTTGCTAGATTTGTCAAGCATATCATTGTATACGCCCATGAACTTTTTGAGTATCTTCTTGTTGTGTTCCCTTCTGATGTCCGTTGTCGGTTTACTATACGCTACATTTATATCTCTTATGAGCTTCTCGAAGTTGAAGTTCGTCTTGAACATACCGAATTTGAATACATACTCTTCAGACATCTATTACTTCCGCCTTTTTTCTTTTGACAGTTACCGTTGTGTCCTCGTCCATTGGTATCTCCATCTTATTAAGCTTCTTCAATTTGTCATTCTCCGCCCTCTCTTTAACTCTGGCATTCTGAAGTGACTTATTTAGTACTTCGTACATAGACTTTACAAGTGCCCCCAACTTTACATAGTCATCTATATCTATATCGTTGCCCATTAGTAATTCAGATACTTGGGTGTCAAATATCATTTTCATCGTTGCAAACATCTCAAGCTCAATGGTGGAAAACTTGTGCTCATTGTCTTGGGCAATTTCCTGGAGCGTATTCACAAATCTCTGGGCAAGTCTCGGGTCGTCCCTTATAAGAGACAGTACGTACTTCAAATCGTCTACGTCTTCAGACTTCATCAGAGCCTTCGTGGCCTTGTCTAACTCTTTACCCATAGTACCTATAACTACGTACTATTATATAAATGTTTCGGTTATATTGTACAATGATGCCGATAGGCACCATATACATATTGTACAGTATGTATTATACCGATAGGTTCAGTACATATAGTAAAGTAACCTAAATTACTATAAGGGGGAGGGGGAGTACATATTGTATAAAGGGGTATAACCCAATAGAGCCGATAGGCACTATATATACATATTGTACAATACGTATATTGTACCCGATAGGGTCTATTGTACAATGGAAATACACTCAACGAAACATTTAAATAATAGGAGAGCATATAGTAGTATGTATTTTCGGTGATTGTAGACATCTGTTAGGACAACCCTTCGTCGAATTTTACTACAGGTGATTAATATGACTCCAACTCAGTGTTATTTATGCGGCGCGCCATGCTTTGTAGAGGACCATATCTGCCCGAATTGCGGCATTCCATGCCCGAGTGGGCGTTGTTCGTTCTAAATTGGCACTTTGTTCATGGTTTGCACCACAACCTTTAAATAATAAGACGTCTATTATGTATATAGGTGAGAAAAATGGTTACAATCTTCGAAAACTTGGCCATCCGGGGGCTTTTTGCGTCCCTTTTCATCTTCATCCTATCATTTTCGGCCTTTGGCCTTAATCCACTTGACAATAATGATTGGGATGCCGATGGGGACATGGACGGATTGACCAATTTAGACGAATTTTTAGCGGGTTCGGACCCAAATTGTTGGGATACCGACGGAGATGGCCTTCCAGATGGGTGGGAAGTTGACAATTCACTCAATCCTAACGACCCAAATGACGCGGAAGACGACAATGACTACTTTGGTGGCGAAGAATATGCCTCATATTCACAGGTTGAGCCACCTTATGACAATTATAATGAGTATTTTAGGGTGTACGGTGTAAATAGAGACACCGGTGAAGTGATATATAATCCCACAGACCCCAATAACCCAGATACAGACGGCGACGGAGTGCTTGACCCAGACGATTCTTGGCCTTGGGACTTCTCAAATGATGGTACAGGTGGTTCTGGTAATGGTGGGACGGATACGGGGGGTGGGGGTAGTGGGCCTGCACCAGGGGGCAGTGGAGACGGAGACGGTGATGGTAATATAGACGACGACGGCGACGGTATAACAGATACTGATGAGATGGCAATGGGCACAGATTATAACAACCCGGATACAGATGGTGATGGGCTCTGGGATAATATGGAGCTAACTCTTGGGCTCGACCCGAACGATTGGGATACAGACGACGATATGCTTATAGATGGTGTCGAAATGGGCAATGGGGATTCTACTGATGGGCATATTACCGATTCTGATAATGACGGAATGTGAAAACTATGGGGATAAGTAGAGTTATATATGACGACTCCGATGATAAGATGTATTATAGTAGAGTTGACGATTCCAAAGAAATATCGTATGGTGGGGGTGGGGGTGGTATATCGGAGTATATTGTGCCAATATGGGCAGAGGAGAATTCCACACTTTCAGCAGACGCTTATGAGTGGGCATTCGGTAATGGTGCAAATACACCCTCAGACGGGGGGTTGGCCATATACGTACCTACGGGGTGGGAGTGTCATATTGTGGCTATGTCCCTTCGTATAGGTAGTGGTACAGCAACTGTCCAAGCCGTAATAAATGGTGTGTCCCAGGGCTCCAGTGCTAATGTGGCGGTCTCTACTGGGCAATCTGCTGTCAATGAACTTTCACAACCGGTCGAATTGAGCAATGGTGATTACTTGAATTTTAGAACGCAGGCGGCTAGTGGGAGTTCTTCCCCGAACGTTGTTACTGCTTGGTTGAGATATAGACAAACGTAGGTGATTGTATGATGTTTGAAAAGCCTAAAATTGTTGTCCTCTTCGTCGATACTTCTGGCGAAAAGGACAAAGAGAAGTGTATAGAACAGCGAGTTGAAAGACTACAGGACCAGCTCGGCGATGATTATAAGGTCGTCGGTGTAGATAGTAAGGATAAGGTTAAATTCCCAGACAATGAAGTCACAAATGTCAATGGGGATTATTGGACATACCCATTCTATCCGTATCAATGGGATTACCCAGATACTAGTCCGACTTACCCAACTGTTACGTGGATAGTAACAAACGGCACAGTTATGGGTACAAAGGCAAGAAAGGAGGACTAAACGTGGCTGTCTACTATGATGTTGATAAGAAGAAAGTTATTGTTGTTGGGCCAAAAGGCAAGCGGCCCCAGGGGAACATTATAGAACTCTGATATGCACAATCGGGCCGCCCCAATAGTATGAGTGGGCGGGTGAGAACCTCCTATAAAGACCACGGAGCGGCCCCACATATATTTTACATAAAACGTAAATCACACCCAGATTCTACACGGATTTACTAATAAGTTGTCTACTTCGCAGACAATCGGCAATTTCCCGTTTTTTTCAAAAAAAATTTTTAAACGCCAAAGGAATCATACCTTTTTCCATAGACACCATATTATATATTTAAATAACCCGCCCTGAAAAAATAGTAAAAGTATATAAGTCGGAGTCACCACTTACATGTACCTATCAAGCACCGATGAACTAGGGCGAGATTAGAGTATTTACACGGTGATGGGCCTCGAAGATAAGCGCGACCCCTTCCGGTTCCTCCCAAAATATCGGATTTATGGTAACTTGTCATCACAAAACTATACAGAATAACGACATACCCTATACGTTAAAGGGTATAAAATACATATCAATCTATACCATTGAATACGTACGTACTACGTACCATGTACTACCGTATATGTATTGGTTATCTCATAGATTGACATTGGATTGAACCTATTCTATCACTTCAACCTTATGTCGGTACGGATCCGTGCATTGATAACCCATATTCCCATGAATTGATATGTCCATATACCCATTGATAGATAATCTGTACATAAAAAAAACCCAATAGGGAATATCTCCCTATTGGGCACCAAATATTGGATTTTATGGGTTATACATATTGTAGGATAACAAGACATTACGTATTTCTCCGTAATCCAAATGAATATCACATAGGATTATATGTTCCCTCGCTAGGAATAAATACGTATATGCTATATATTTGGGCATTAATGACAGATTAATAGTCATATAATACCTACGTAGGGTTTCGTTTGCTATTAGCAAATATGCATGGGCTAGTTCGTTAGATATTTCTACCATTTTAACACCATTTTAACCCAAATTCAGTAGTTTTTTTACTAACTGTTTTATTTGGGTATTGGTTAGGTTGTCTATGTCCAATGGTGGGTTGTCGTTGGCTTTTTCTAGGTTATCAGATACATACCGTTCCCATACTTCGGAATATGAGTTATCCGGTGTTTTCTGTAGGGGTCTTATAGGGGTAACTTTTACCCTTACAAGACATGGATTTCCTTTAATGGATTTCCATTTATCGTTGATTTTACCCATATAATACGAGATATTAGTCAATGTCGTTGGAGCTAGGGGTATAATCCCTTCGATTGAAACTCCATTATCGGATATGTCAAACGTTGTTTCTTTTATTTGGGCAAATAGGCTAGTATCTTTTGGGTATTCATTGGTATTTGTGTGTTGTGTGTGTGTGTTGTTTGCATTATTTGTATTGAGTAATACCGTTTTGATATTCTCAATATGTTGTCTAGGGCACCAGCTTTTTTCTTGAGAAATACCACATAGCGCGGAGATATGTCTTAAGAAATTCAGATAAGACTTCTTATCCAATTTCTCCATATCCGTTTTGACATTTTCTATACCTATTTCCTTCAATTCCTTTATTGCCGTATTTACGTTTTTCATGGTTTAACCTCGCATTTAGTATTTGGTACTACAATTGTAATATCTGGGCAATATTACAGTAGATTTTTTGCGTATTTATCTGTCATTGGGTTCATTGGGTTATTAGGGTCTAATGTTGTAAGACCCAGTACGGCACCCTTACCCTTTATGTTTCCCATATTTCAACGTAATACGTATAAGGTATATATACCGTAGTATTGTAGAATTTTATTCAATCTATACGGTTATATTATACCCATATCGATATACGATAACCTTTATATACCGTATGTAGGGGGTATCCTTATATGCGAATAGGATCACGTAGGTGGCACCCCCTCTAGATAACTTTGTACAACTATATCGAGAGTTATCACGTGATATATTACTCTAAAAAATGATTCTAGAGTCTAGTGATGTCTAGGCGGCACAACCGAAAGTTTTAAATCGTATCTATGCGTTTGGGTCAAATAGTGTTCGTCTCCCATGACAACACAACTACATCCTGATATAATATATATATAATATATAATATTATATCGAAGTAGGGGTGAATTCCCATATACGTAGGGTGGGTATAGATAATGTCTGTAAATCTATATATAGACTCTAGAAGTATATATAGTTTGGCTGTGAAAATCCGGTAGGATATATGTATCCAATATTGGATATGTATATACATAATCCGTAATATAGTGCGTATTTATATATGTATATAGGCCCTATATGTAACGTTCTCATGTTGGACTCTAGAAGCAACCTCTCATTACGTTAAAAGGGGTATTAAAACACCCCGTTTAGGTACCGTATATATATATGGGTAGGTAGGGTATTGCGGTGGTATATACATTACCCATTTGTGTTAAGGAGCGCATTAATATTGGGTAGGGGCAACACACCCTCGAGACGAGACCGTATAGAACGGGTAACGTATTCTAATATCCTATGAGACCGAGTGAAGTCTAGTGACAGAGCAATAGGCAACGGGTAAACATACCTGATACCCGTATACCTCCGTAGAGCAAATCTACCTCCCTGGGGGTATCTTTGAGATAAGGTGCCACGGTTTATTTTTTCTAACTAACTTACCTCGTACTTCGCCGTATAGGGGTTAGGTATGGCCCCGAAAGGGGTAAGGTGGTATTATGACAAAAACCATAGAGAACGTATATCTTGGGGCTTCGGCCCTCGGAAGGCTCATCACCACCCATCAGAAGATGGATGGTAAAGTTGGGCACGGTATTGCGAAAACCCTCAAGACACTCCAGACGGATGACCATCTGGGTATGAGGGTGGACATAATCGTGAGGGAACATGTATCCCACTCTGATTATGTCAAGAGCCTGGCAACCTCTACCCCGAAAGGGGTATCCAATATGGATGCAGACACAAAGAAACTCCTCCGAGCCCTCATAGAGAAGCTCGGATGATAGGTGGACACCTACCTCCGCCCCTTTATTGTGGGCGGGGGCATTAATTGGCCCCTAAACGTGTAATCGTTAGGGGGTAGGTGATAAAAGATGATAAGTCATTGCCCATTTTGTGGGGCCGAATACGGTCCCAACAACGTAGACCAGTCTGAAAACCCCCATGAGGTTGCACCTAACACGGGGCGTTTTATGACATGGGAGAGGGGTGAATGTCCCTCCTGTGGAAAATACTTTTTTTGCAGACATGACGCATAAACATGAGGGAAAAACATGAAATGCGCAATAGCAGGATGTGAGAATGAGGCATCTGTGGTATACAGAGGGTATACCCTCTGTGTAAAACACGCGAGATACATCGAGGAGGCAAACCGCCCATGAAATGGGTGGATGCCCTCGAACAAATAGGGAAAGGGGAATACCCTATACCCACGTCTGGTGGTATCCATGCGGATATTACCATAATAAAACTTGTGTGGTAAAATGCGATGTAGTATGTTAAGGCCTATCGACAGTGAGGTAGGCAAATGTCTATACTGTGGGGCAATATGCCCACATTACGGTATAATACCGTATACACCCGTTGAAAAAGACCCTAATATTGTATGCTTCTTTGCGGAGCATCAAGTCAAATTGGAAATGGGATATTAAAACCCTATAAACAGGTGGCTTTCGCCCCTGGGTATTTACGTTCATCAATAACCGAAAGGAGTTGAAAACATGACCACATTTGGGCCAATAGGCCACACAGAAAAACTGCCAGACATACAGATACCCCTCGGCACCATTGCCGACATAAAGGTAGTGGGCGAGGGTGATACCCTTTGGGCGTATAAACCTACGCCTAAAAAGGAGTTGATAAAGGGAAAGAAGAGGCAGGGTATGTATAGCATATCCGAAGGGGATACCCTAAATCTCCCATTTGGGGGGAATTTTCATGGGAAGCCTGTCCTCCCTGGTATATATAGGGTAAAGGTAAGTAAATATGGGCTTGTCCTCGAAAGGGTTCCCTTAAAGGAGGAGTCATATATAAAGAGGGTATTTGAAAAGGTGGGGTGGAGGAAGGCCCTAAAAAACTACGGCGAAAAGGCCAATAGGCCTATGTTCATAACCGTAATCGGAAAGGATGAGATATATGACCCACATGTATCACGCAACAACAATAGATAAAGTAGAAAAGATGAATGGGTATGTTGGGATAGGTAAAAAGGTATCGTATTTTACTACCGATTTTTCCTTTGCTATCAATTACGCAAGGAGGGTAAGGATAAGACGAGGGGTAAAAGCATCTATATTGATATGCGATGTAGATGAGAAAAAAGCCTCTAACTATCATAAACAACATTGGAGAACAAACGAAAAGGCTGAAATACTATTTATTATTAGGATGGAATTCGATTTTGGTGATAGACATGCGACCAATACACACAATACCCCCTATAATAGATATGGTTATGGGGGAGGCAAAATTTAAATTCTATGTCGACAAGGAACGGCGTAGGGTATCTGGGATAATGTATCTTGGGCGAGACAGGGTAACGGCGCGTATAAGATGCTCGAGGGAAGATGTATGGGACCCCCTCATAGGGATTTCCTTATGTAAACTCAAGTTGGAAAACAAGATGGGTTACATAAGGGTAAGCCATAAGAATGAGGGGCCACTCTTTAGAGGGTGGAGTACCATAAAAGATACGGTAGAGAGATGGGCGCGGTGAGAACGTGTGTTTATCTCCAGACTACCCTATAATAACTGGGAGCAAATTACCTCGGAGTGTAATAGGGTATAAGGTGGTCGATAATGAGCTACGTAGTTGGTTCAAGCACGATATATATAGAATCTTTAGATATGTTATAGGGAAAACACATAGGACGAAACACACACCTGGTTTTTCGGTATTTGAGAATTTGGCAGATGCCAAAGCCCTCCGAAAATGGATAGTAGCCAAATCCTTTTGGACTATAATGGGTGTTAAACCATATATAATAAAGGTTAGACTTACAAAAATAGGGGCAAAAGGTACATGGATATTTTATCCATCCTCACGTAGATATTCTGTTTATGAAGGTAATGCCCTAAAGGTATTGGAAATAGTGAAGTGATTACAATGGATATGATTAAAGAAATAAATAGGGTAAAGGCCCTTCTTGATGAGGGGCTTTTATCCGTTAAGGGTGCCGTGAAGGTACTTCACAAATTGGATGCTATTGACGATACGTGGTCCATAAAGACACACATATGCCCAGATTGTGGGCGTCTACATGTAGAGGTATGGCAAAAAGTAGATGAGGTGTATAAATGATGGATAAAGATGAGTTGAGGTGGTTCGTAAAGATAGACGCTTTACGTAAAAGACACGAGGAGGAGGTTGCAGAGGTACTCAAAGAAGCCCCTGCATATCTAAATGCCAGGCTTGTAAAGGTATATGAGGGTTAATTATGGCTATATACTTCACGTCAGACCAACACTTTTGGCATACCAATATATTAAAGTATGAAAGTCGGCCATTTAGGTCGGTAAAAGAGATGAATGCTATTATAACTAGAAATTATAATAGTATAGTGAAAGGGGGCGATACCGTATATTTCCTCGGCGATATAGCCTCGTGGTATGAGGTTAGTAAAGATATGCTGGAGAAGAAAATACGTTCCCTAAAGGGTAGGAAGGTGCTTATACTTGGCAATCACGATAACTTAAAACCATTCGATTATGTAGATATGGGCTTCGAGTCCGTTCATACATCTTTAAAACTAGAGGTAAACGGGTATGATATAACCCTTATACACGACCCCGCAGTGGCGGGCGTGTTAAAGAAAAAGTTATTTATATGTGGGCATGTCCACCACCTGTTTAGGAACATAGAGAATGTAGTTAATGTTGGTGTAGATGTATGGGATTACTCACCTGTATCTGCGGAAGTGGTATTCCCATTGTTATTTGGGCAAAAACAAATAGATGGGGAATGGTAAAATGAAAATAGAACTAGAAGTAGAAGTTGGAGAGGATGAGGAGCATATAGATTATCGCTTCAAATCATCCGAACCTGTAAGTTTACGAAACTTTTGTTACTATATGGCAGAAGCCATATCAGAGATAATCAACGATTGGGAAAAGAAGGGTGATTAAGATGGTATACAGTAATAAGAAAAAGGTAAAGGATAGGGTTAGATTGAGGCGGTTGAAGGGTGTTGCAACTGCCAATGAGAGGCATATTGCCAATAAGGATAAAGTTAAAGGGCCACACCCCGACAGGGCGGGGCTCGGTACAAACTACTTGAGGAAACTCGGGTATCTAAACATAAAGCCTGTTAGGGGTTTCCTGGATGAGTTTGAGATATACTGTTATTACCAGGGCATGAAGAGAAAGGCTAGAGAAGAGGGTAAGTAGTTGGGGGCATATAGATGTATATGCACAAGTTAAATAGATATAAGGTTAAAGAATTGGAGAAGTATAATGGTACATACTACAAAAAATTCGCTTCGTTTCTCAAGAGGTATAATCCGTGCTCCAATGTACAAAGAAGGTGGATAGATGATAATGTACCACCAACAAAGAAGGGGGTAGAATTTGTAGAATGGTATATTAAGGTGGAAAATGATGCGATTAATAAGGAGGGTATCTCTTACAGACGTTACCTTATAGAACCCCTGATTGGGGTTGTTCTTAATAGGAATATACCAACTCTAAAGGTTGGAGATAGGGTAAAGAGGGGACCCTCATGGGAATGGTGGGACCAAGACCGCGATAAGAATGGAGTGAAGCAATTAGGTACGGTGGTGGAGGTCCCCAAAACGGAACACAATGGGTATAATTGGGACGGGGGTACACATTGGTATACCGTTGAGTGGGATGAGAGCCAACGATATAGAAATAGATACCGTTACGATTACAATTACAAAGATATTATTCCTACGGAATAAACAGAAGGTGTATAATATGTCTACAAGTGTACTTGGCATGAAGCCGAATAGGATAGATATAGGTATTGAGGGTGAGTTCCTCATACTGGATAAAAAAGGCAAACCGTGTCCGGCACCATATAGTATACCGAGGGATAACTTCGACCTCCTAGCGGAGATAAGAAGTGATTACGGTACTCCTGGTGTTGCTTTCGGTTCGTTTGTAGAGAAGTATAATGATGTGGTGGATAGGTTTAGGCATTTGGGAGGGGACTATAAGGGGTATCATATGTCCACAAAGGAATACCCCTTTACCACAGAGGAATATTGGGAAAATGTACTACGGTGCGCTACCTCCTATTCCAATTATAAAGAGGAGATAGTTGGTGGTAATATATATGGCAATAAGATGCGTCATAGGGATATAGATGGGCATATATATAGGGGGGGTGGGCTACATATACACATCTCCGCAAACAAGACCACGCTTATCGATGGTAACACCGAGGTAAACTTTGTCTTTTCATGGGCAAAAAGAGATATAGAAGAATTTGTTAGGAGGTTTGAGAAACACCCATATATAAAGTCGTTCCTACAAGATGAGCCACTAAACTCTTATAGGCAGAAGGGGTTCTGGAGGCTTAAGGACCACGGCTTTGAGTATAGGTCTCTGCCTATGAACGCAAAGACATTTAAAAATCTATTTAAAATATGTAGAATGGCGCATAATATAGCGAAGGATGTAATCGACGATGTATATAAATACTAAATGAAGTGATAATATGCCATGTATAGATTGTAAGCACTACGGTAGTCATACATGTATGCTATCGAGTACTTATGTTGTATCCCCACACTCTCATCAATGTCTACTATATGAAAAGAAAGAAGAATAGGTGATAATATGCATCCAGACTACCATAGGCTATACGGCCATAGAGAATATAACTATATAAAAGGAATACGAGAACAATACAGGGATATATTCATATGAATTGAAATGGCAAGTGGAACACAAATATTGATAGTAGGATATGGAGGTATGATATGGAATTGCCATTGTGTTTGGAGTTGGTTAAGAATAGGATAATAGCCAGGCTCGAAAAACTATATGGGGTATACGTTTATGTGGTATATGTAGACGGCGAACTCGCATCATACCCAATGCCGTTGTGCCTAAAGTTTAACGGGCACGATAATTGTGGGTATGGGGGGTTTATAGCATACCGTTCCATAGAACAAGACCCACCTAGGATATTCTTTTATGTCTATGATAAAGGGGATGCGTTAGTTTGCAACAGTACGTATTTAATGCACAATATCAAAAAATATATACCACAAAATGTGCCATATGAAGAAATGGTATCAGGTATATATGAGCACATCGAATAACAATGGGGGTTATAGTATCGTTAAATTTGAGTTGCCAGAAATTGTCCGCATAGATGGGGAGGAATTAATAGGTGTATTAGAAAATATCTGTGGGCATGATGTATATAGGGTGTACCTCAATGGTGTACCACAAAATAGCAGTGAAACCGGTAGGCCATTATGCATTGCGCTATCTAGTAATGGGCACGACCATGTAACACCGGATGTTTTCACATACTATTTGAACAGGAAGAAGAGTATACCATATATATTTTACTACGTATTTGATGGTGGAGACGCCATACTATGCAGGCGCTCGTATTCAAAAAGGGTTATGAAAGACTATCTTCAATTATATAATTTACCGGTAGAAGAGGAAAACACTGGTATTCATGAGCATATGGAGTGGTACCGTGAAAGACATACCTGAAATCTTATTTATAAAAGGCACATGCCATAGGTTATCTGCAAGGAAACAACTTATACAGAACCAGCCATTATTAAGAGTATTCCTAGACGGTTCACCACAATCTAGTGTTAGAACTGGAAATCCATTATGTATAAATTTCGATGGACATTCTGGGCCAACTGAAGCTGTTAAAAGGTTTTATTCAAGTGGCTGTGGCGCACCAATTAGTATACCTGCTATATTCTATTATGTTGGAGATATAAATGAAGCACTTGAGTGTCTTTTTTCCTACACTATGGATAAAATTAAAATGTATATGGGTACATTCGAACTACCCCAAAAAGAGATTGAAACCATGATATATGAGCATATAGAGTAAAGGTGATATAAATGGTAAAGAGAATAGCGGTGTACGGCACCCTCCGAGAGGGTGGATATAATTATAGGAAGTCTATAGGTAAGCCACTTTTCAGTGGGTTTGTGCCATTACCTTATATAATGGTACTACCATATTCATATCCCGCACTTGTAAACGACAACAATATGAGGGATGTCAAGATAGAGGTATATGATGTGCCGGATAGCACATACAACTCTATAGATATTATGGAGTTGGGTGCTGGATACCACAAAGAGGAGATAGAAACACCTGTCGGTAAAGCCGATATATGGGTATGGGCAAGAGAGAGGGCGATAAATAAAACCTATCCCATAATAAAAAGTGGCGATTATATCGCGGAATACAATGGTGTTTAATATGATGTGGGCAGACAAAGTACCGGATATACTTGTATCGAAACATATACCTGGGCTAGAACTACATAAAGAAACAATGTATGGGGCCAAGGTCCTACGTGTTTACTATATGGACAAACCGTGTATTCATGCCGGTAATAGCATAATTATATGTCCATATGGGCATATGGGCCCAATAGATTTTTACAAAAAATATAAAAAAGAGGGTATATTACCGCCTCGAATGTTTTGGTACGTTAGGTCAAAAGCAGATTTGGATGGGGCATTAGAGGAGAAGTGGATAAATAGGCTAGTTGATTCACTACAAAAATATTTCGATGCGTATGAATTGCCAACAAACGAAAAGAATACAGGTATATACGAACATATAAATTGTCGTGTTCAATACAAATAATGGATGTGGTATATTGTATTTAGATGGGTATCCAGATATAATAGCATCATCAAAGATGCCTGGCGTGGAGCTACATAAAGAAACAATGTATGGGCACGAACTTTTAATTGTGTATGTGGACGGTGAAAGGTGCCTCTATGATAATGTGCCACTTGCTATCCATACAGAGGGACATCGGGCGAGAGGTAGCATTATATCCCATCGGTTCCACGATAGGGGAGATTTACCGGAAATATTTTGGGGTATATATGGTGGCAATAGCGCGGAGGAAGCTAGCCGTTCGTACTCCGATGACGATTTGTTATCACGAATAATAAAACTGTTTGGTAAGATTACTATACCAGAAGAGGAATCCGCTACTGGTATATGGGAGCACGTAGATAGGTGATATAGATGATAGACACAAAATTGCCTACCCATATCAGGTTTAAAAGTATAATACCTGAAGTTACGTTCTTTCTTGAACAACAGGCAGGTTACGATATATATGTAGCAAGAGATAAGAATGGAAAACGTATCTATTTTGAGGGACACGGGGTACCGGAGAACCATTTCTTCCTGACTTTTGTTAGCAATTCAGGTGGGAGTGATATTAACAACTGGCAAAAACATATAGCTGTAACAGGGGTGCGGGTACCACACGTATTTCGATGGATATCTAAAAATACTACCACATTAAGGAGTTATACAAAGAATTATACTGAAGCTATATCATTTTTATCTTCCGCCGGCGCGCTAATTATACTTGATAGTAACCTACCAAATAATGAAATCGAAACCGGTATATATGAGCATATAACTTAAAGGTATTGGGGTGTATAGATGGATTTATCGAAGCTACCGAGTGTTATCCCAACGTTGATACCTAACGTTACAATAGAAAAACGTGAGGTTTATGGAAAAACACTACTTTTACCATGTGTAAATAGTATAATTATACGTAGGGAGTGGGGTATCCCAATAGCAATACACTATGGTGGACATCAGGCTAGAGGTTCAAAAACCATAGAAACGTTATTTGGTAAGGATGGGTATGTACCAGGAGCATTCTACTATATTAACAATACGGAATGTGCAAAGATGTGCGCATTGTCATATAGGGCGCCGCGTTTCAACAGGAAGTTTCTGGAGGAGAGATTGTATGCGGTGTTTAATAACAAAATCCCAAAAGATGAGATGAATTCTGGAATACACGAGCATACAGATATACCGTATGACAAGAGTGATTATAGGGGTGAACCACATGGATATTAATATTCTGCCTGATGTTATCTATACGGAGATACCAGGTTTAAAAATAGTTAAAGAGAAAACAGATGGGCGGATGATATTATACCCGCTTGTAAATGGGGAGTATATACGTAGAGACCTACCAGGGTCGCCACGTATCGCCGTAAAATATATGGGCCATGAAGCCCACCCGTGTAGGGCTTTAGAAAATGCCTTCGCAGAAAATAACATGAGAGTACCACGTACATTCTGGAACATGTTTCATACGTATGATGTAAGGAGGGTGGCATCCTCATATAAATCAAATGGCTTTACGATTGACTACCTAAAGGGAACACTACATATAACTACGCTGGGGGGTATGCCGGAGAACGAGCTTGAAACTGGTATAATCGAACACATCACAGATATATATTACAATGGGTGATTAAATGAAATTTACAATAGGATGCGACCCAGAAGTATTTGTCGCAAAAAGGGGTAGATTGGTATCTGCGATACCATATATAAATGGGACAAAAGAAAAACCCGTTGAACTACCTAATGGTGGGATGATACAATGGGATAATGTATGCGCCGAGTTTGGCACACCGCCAGCCCATAATGAAAATGAATGGGTTAAAGCCGTAAGAGATACGGTCCACCTATTACATGATAGACTTGATAATAGCATAAGACCAGTTGTACTGGCATCCGCAAACTTCCCAATAGAGGAAGTGTCTAGTCCAGAGGCAAAACTGTTTGGGTGCTCTCCAGACCTGTCCGCATATACAGGTATGACCAACGAACCACCTAGTCCAGAAGATTTCCCAACCTTTAGGAGTTGTGGCGGCCATATACATATAGGATTTGATGATGACCCCGATACCTTATTCCTTTTGGACCATTACGATTCAATGCAATTTATAAAGGTATTAGACCTATTCTTGGGTGTCGTATCATCCGTTATAGATAACTCGAAGGATGCAACGGAACGGAGGAAATTATACGGTAGGGCCGGTTGTTTCCGTAAGACATCTTATGGGGTAGAATACCGCACTCTATCAAACTACTGGCTTAAAAGCCCTCTCTACACTAGACTTGTTTATTCGTTGGTGGAAGATGCCATCTACCATATGTCCCAAAACGGGCCTGGTATAGTTAAGAGTATTGGCGAAAGTGTTATAGTGAAAGCGGTAGAGGACCCGCACTATGCCACATCCCTACTTGGGGAATTAATATCCAAATGGAATATCTTTAGTGATAAGAGTAAGGAACTAATAAGTTATGCCCTTCGTACAGAAAATAATGATAATGACCTTTACAGTATATGGTTATAAGGTGATTTCATGCCCACTAAAAGAGATAAAGAGATACGCGATAAGGCAATAACTAGCCAATTGGATACAATAGATGATATGGTTATAGTAGATAGTGGGGGAGGAGATGGGGGAATACATATTGAAGAAGAATATACAGAGATGACTATTACCGTTCCAATTAAGAAGGATAAGTCTATTAAGTACTGGTGCTATTGGAACAGGAGAAATGGTACAGTAAAATTCCAGAATTATACCCCTATAAATATAGTGATTAGGTTCCTCGACTATATAGAAAGTAGGAGGTAACTATATGAAGACAACGATAGATTTGCTTGATGATAAAAGTGATGCAGTAATATTACCATCACATATAAAGATAACTGGCATGGATAAAGATATAGTATTTAGACTACGATTTATAGGTGATAGCACACCAGTATATGTGGGATATAAAGGAAATAATATACTGCATAACTATAAAAATGGTATTGTAATTCCTACTATATTTTTGACTTACGTTCCTATGTATGGTGGCAATCGTGTAAATTCAGATGGCAGTTCAAAAAGGCTTATCATTGATAATAATGATAGGGGTAGTGTCAAGAACACCAAACTACCAAAGGTATTCCTATGGACGAACGAAAATATGTACAAAGCGTTCTTCGATACGTTGGATGACAAATGGCTAATAAGTGAGATGAAGAAAGATATAAGAAATGGTATAATATACGAGTACGGGTTTGATTTACCAATCGATGAGGTTAGGACTGGTATAATGGAACATACTATGGGGGTATAATACAATGATACTAGGAGAGTATGGGTTGTTGAGAGAGGGCGGCCCATTACATAGATATTATCTGGGTGATTTGGCACCATTTAGAAAGATAAAATATGTTGGGCAATATACACTTATGATTGATGCTAATGGTATACCGAGACTTAAATACCATAGTGGATATGGCACGGATGAATATGTAGTAGAATTGTATAGTATAACCGGTAAAATATCGGAAGATGTACACAAATTCTACTCGTCATTGGGTATGTATGTTTCCACTACATCCACTTTGGATAACAACAAACTTGCCCCATTTAACTTCTATCAGGACTATAAAACGTCGAGATATAGTATGATTAGATGCACCGACTATATAGAATGGCTAAAAAACGCGAAGGAGAAAGGTATATGAAGGTAAAATACAGTAAACTGGATGTCGAAATAGCAGAGGACATCGTTGAAATATTGGCTAAAGCCCATATATATGCTACTGTGGAAAAGCACGGCAGAAAGACAAAGGCTAATGTGCTGATAAGAGGTGTTTTCAATGAATGATATATGCCCATTTTGTAGCCATAAAGAGGCGGGTGTTAACCCATATTTGGTTACTGTTAGAATGACAGACCATATTGTAAAGAACCACCTATCCGAAATGATAAATGTAGTTACATCCAAACGTATGGATGTAATTACAAAGGCATTTTGGGAATGTGTTGAGGAGTGATAACAATGACACAGGATTTTCTTATAGGGTCTGACCCCGAAGCTGTACTATTTGTTGATGGTAGTCGTGTAACTGGACAAGACTACTTTACTGGTATATCTGTCGGCAGTGATAGTGCGCAGGTACCTATAGAGTTTAGGCCCGACCCATCCGAAAGTGTTGAAGAACACATGGAAAATATGAGAGGGTGTATTCAGGAACTTATGGATACAATATGTAAAATCCAGGATTTCCTGGGCAGTTCTATAAGGCTACGTGGTGGTGGTGCACCAACTGGACATCCAATAGGTGGGCATATACATATATCCGCCGATAGCGAGATAGATGAAAAGGCAAGAAGTCTTGGTGCCGTATTGTTTTCCTTCAACTGGATGACAGGTGGGGAAGACTTTATAGATAGGCTTAAAGTCGGGAAGTATGGGGGGCCATTCGACTTTAGGGTGAAGCATCACGGGTTTGAAACAAGAACACCATATAGTTGGTTGTCAAGCCCAATATGGACTGGTGCATACTTATCTATTGCGTGGATTATGATTCGTAATTGGGATAAAGTTAAAGGCGATAAAAGAATAGGGAGATTGATAGATATATATGAACGTAATACGCTATTTAGGAATGAAAGGAACGACCGTGGTAATAGACGGTGGTCGGGGAATAACAAAGCCGTATATACGGATGTATATAATATCATAAATGAAATCTTCAATTGGTTTACAACGTTGGATGGATATAGTGAGGTTGGAAGATACCTACACTTCGCATCAAACGTTACAAGAAGGAGAACGGCTATGGATACTACAAGAAACATATTCGTTTCATGGGGTATCAAGCCGAAGTCCAATACGGTTAACATATATATGGGTAAAGAAAGTGGCCTGGATATAGATGTTACCAGTATCAAGAAGAAGGGTATAGGCGACATATATATATATGGGTCTGGTCGCAAACATGGTAGGGACTTATGGGTGTGGTCCGATGAAGATAGCGGGCCTATCTGTAAGGATGTCATTACCTACCTAAAACGGAAAGGGTATACAGTGAAGCATGGACGTTGGGGGAGATACGAAAAATTGTCCCCGTCCATAGGTGTTGTTGTTGGTATACCAATCCATATCAGAAAGGAAAAGGGGGCAATCAACACGATTGTGAATGATATAAGTGATATTATGTCCTCACATTCGGATAAATACTTGCCTGTAATGTGGTGGTAAAATTGTGTAGATTGGCTTTCGTCAAAGGCGTAAAGAAGAAGGATAAGGAGTTTCTTGTGGACTTGTTTAAGCATCTTGAGGACGCTAAAGGTGGGCACGGAAATGGTATAGGTGGTTGGGTAAAAGGTGAACCGTTGGTCATCAAAGGCGTTGAGAAAACGGTAGAGGAATTGGTAGAAAAGGCTGTCAAAACCAAATGGGATAATGGTGCCTTCTTATTCCATACCCGTATAAAAACGGTGGCACCAAAGACAGATGAAAACTGCCAACCGTTTAATAATGGAGAGCAGATACTATGTCATAATGGGACAACAACATCAGACCTTTCCATATTTAAACCCCTACTTATACCATATGTTATACGTAGAGGCGGTGAAATATCAGATAGTGAAGCAACATCATACCTGGTATCTCTATATGGGTTTGGTGTATTGAATATGGGCGCACCAATAAATACCAATTTTACTGGTGTGTTTCTGTCATTGAGGAAAGATGGTATATTAGAGGTATATAAAACATCTACAACAAGAGATTTAGATGTGGCGCAAATAGGCGATATGACTATTATAGCATCGGAGTTTACCGATGACATAATAGATAAGTATGTTGTCAAGGCCGTCCCAGGTAGTGAACTACTATCTGATTGGGAAATACTTGCGAATATTGATAAATACGAAAAGGCTAAAAGGACCGTAAAATATACTTCTACGTATACATATAAATCAAACCCTCGGGAAAGTTGGAGGACCTACCAAAAGCGGTCAGGAAAATTATCGAGGACCTCCACAAGCCTAGTAAAGAAGAGTTTGAAAGGTCAACTGACAAACTTGATAATTTTGGCTACATGTAATAGAAGGGGTGGTTAAATATGCAGAACAATCAAAAATCTATGAAGGAAATAATGGATACGTTGCAAAAGAGGATAGAAAAGAACACCAAAAGGAAGTATATGTCGTCCGCCTCTCTAGCCGATGTAGATATACTAGCCACAAAGGTATATATGGAGAAGGAAAACGGTGTACCTTTCGTTGTAGTGGAGTTTAATGAAGATAATTTCACTATGACATATCATGAACAACCCATAAGAAAAATGGGATGGTTCACCGAAATGTATGGGGACATTAATGTCCATATACGTATCAAAAGAAGGCCAAATACCACGCAGTGTATGTATGTTACTGCATAGGAGTGGTAAAAATGTTCGATACACATATCATGTATAGTAGGAAATGTGGTGCAACCGCTAGGGCAATAAGGGATGAGTTTGAAATCCTGGGTGTGCCAACCACATTCAGTGAGGACCCACCTAATAATAGAGATACCAATATTATAAGATGGGGTACATCTAGGAAGGGTATAAAAGTAAATGGCGTGGTATTCAACAGTAGGTCGGCTATCGCCAGAAGCACCGATAAGTATAGGACTTTGGAGGTGTTGAGGGATAGTGGCGATATAGTCTGGCATGTACCACAATTCCATAAGAACCCCAGGGCATTACTACACTTCCTGGGTAGAAATGCGCCTATAGTGTGGAGGGGTAAAAACCACTCTCATGGTAGGGATTTTGAGTATATAGAGAACCTCGGGGAGGCTACGCATAATACCGAAGATGACGGATATTATATGGCATATATAGATAAGGCAAGAGAGTATAGGGTGTTTGCAACCCCATATAAGGCCCTTATTGTATATGAAAAGAAGCCTATGGTTGAGGAGCCGGATAATTACAGATGGAATATGGAATTTGGGTACAGACAGGAACAGATAAAGGATATAACCCTATCAACTTTAGGGGCGATACATTTAGCAATAGATAGTGTTAAGGCACTTGGGCTGGACTTCGGGGCAGTAGATATACTGGAAACTAAAGACGGCGAGGTATATGTCATCGAGTGTAATACAGCACCTACGCTCGGTGAATATTCATTGCCGATAGTGGTATCCCATATGGTATCTACCCTTTGGCCTAATGGAATTGAGAATGATGGTGATTAAATTGGGTCAGACATTTAAAGTTGGTGATAAAGTAGCATTTGAATATGGGGGGAGTGTATATAGTGGGACCGTGCAATCCACTGGGCGTTATGGGTACAATATAATATCCGATAGTAATCTGGATAGTGAAGGCAGGACGGTTTTTGTTACTGGTATAAATATCAAACTACTTGAGGATTTCTTATCGGCTGATGACTACGTTAAACAGTATGCAATGGGCAAAGATGGTGCCTATATGTTTAGATACGGTAACGTAATGGATGTTGATAGGAGTTTTGCACTTGTAGAATTTGATACGGACAACGAATTTGTTCCAGTATATGACCTGGAATTGGTTCCCATTATAGGGGAAGTAATAAGTAGGGCCAGAATATTACCATTTAATATAGATGGTTATATTGATAGTGGTGATGACCAACTTGTCCACGGTCTTATACTTGGTAACTTCAAAGAGGCGCACATAGGCAATTATAGGGCATTACAAAAACTATATATAAATGCAGATGTATATCATATAGGTATACTAGTAGGTGATGACGGTATAGATGTGCGGGGCGAAAAGGTTAGATTTGATATGGCGAAATATATGGTAAAGGAATTGATGGCAGGTGTAGAGGACGAAAGGATAAATATATCATTCCTGAACCCATTATACCAACCCCCAGCAAAACTATTCCAATGTTCAGTTGGAGTAGAAGGGGAATGGGATACTAGACTGACTGACTACTGCTCCAGATGGATAGATGATATAAAAATAATAAAGGTCAAGAATGTAATGACCGATAAACATGGTAGGCTTTCAAGCAAACTCGTAGAAGATGGTATCGTAAATGGATATGGCGACGAAAAGGGTGATTAACCATGTCATGGGAAAGAAAGGCTCTGCTAGATGTGCATAAATTGAGAAGTGTATTCTCAAAGGTGGATAGTTCCTCGTATAAGGTAATACGTATTGCGGACGACGAGGAATTGGATGTCAAACAACTGAAGAAAAATATAACAACCGTGTCTTGTTTTTGGGATTTTATTCATGCGTATACTCATGTAATCGATGATATATTAATCGAAAAGGGCAAACCGGTAGACAATAAACATACGGCTTTGGTATTCGTATTTGATTTGGAGGAGAGTAAGGTAGACCTTAAGGCTGATGAGGTAGATACATACTTGAGGTCGTTACAATCATGCGGACATATACCGAGGGACGTAGATATAGACATGGCTGTGAATGAAGGCGTTGTGGTTATACGCAACGTAGATGAAATGTATCCGGCCCAATTCTATATATACCTATGTAATATAAGGTCCATAATAGGCGAGCCGAATTTGGTTAGGATGGTTGCCCATCTTGTAAATAAGGGTATTCACCCGCTTACTGCCATCTCTTTATCATTTGTAAGGAGACTATCTGATAGAAGCCACCATTACTTTAGACTTGTCGATATTATCGGTGATGATGTAGATGATGATGGGGGTGTGGACGAGAGTCTTATCCCAGCACACATCGTAAGATTAGATGCAATCACAAAGGGTAATGCGCCAGGCCAACATACGTTTTTCGAGTATGCGATTGAAGGAAATAACATCCCAAAGTATGGTTGTAGTAATACTATAAGGGATATAAATATTGGGAGTAAAAAGGTCGGCAGTAGGCTAAAGAAGGCTTTCTCCATCGGGAAAAAGATAAGGAATGGGACATTCGATATACTCGACTTCAATATAGAAAGAGATATATAGGTGATAATATGCACACTTTTGAGTATGATACAGTTAAGGATAAATACATATGTACTACTTGTGGATATGAGATATCCGCAATAGAGTACTGTAATAGGGATATAGAAGATGATACAATTGATGTATGGGGCGATTAAAATGGTATATACAAATACCATCGAGCCTAGGTGGGATGAAAATGAGTAATGACGCATGGGAAAAATATAAGGCGAGTATAAGAAGGAAGATGTTTGCCTATGGTTACCGCGTTCAGGATGACATTAAATGCTGCGCCAACTGTAAATTTTCTGGATATGATATGGACCGTATACTAACATGTAGTAGAAAAGATGGACATGAACAGGTTTTACATATTGGTATATGCGATTTTTATAAAAGGGGTAATAGTAAAGTTGAACGTTGTTGGTGGGAAGGAGATGACAAAGGAAATTCACCCAGGTGGGATGAAAATGAATAAAGACGATGGTGTTCAAAATGGAATCAAAGATAGGGTTGAAAAATATAGAGATGTAGATATGAAATTCCACCATCTGTATAAGGGGTCTTATACCTATAAAGGGGAGGCCGATGATGGTACAGTTATAATACTCGATGGTGGTGCTATGACATACGAGGATGCCTACTACCTGGAGTTGGACCCAGAGTATAAGCTAGGTGAATTTATAGATGATTTTAGTGATTATGTAGTGAAGGTTGGGAAGGATAAAATTATGCGTATTAGTGAATTAGTGTAGAGTATTATCGCCGATAATAGGAAGGTATAGGTGTTGTTTGATATGAAATGGAAACGTATAGTAAGGGCTAGTGGATTAATAGAATGGCAATGCGAACATGGAGTGGGCCATCCAGATGAAAACTCCGTTGTAGAAATGGGTCGTAAAACAGATGATGCTACATGGGGAGTACATGGGTGTGATGGATGTTGTAGTAGAGAAGATTTCCCTGGGCGATTGCGCAGGAAAAATGATTAGTATGTACAATTGTACCGATAGGTACTATATGTACAATACATACTATCTGTTATACTTATCTACAATCTAGGTTACTTACTCTTTATTTGTACAATTGTACAAAGAGTAAGTATATATTGTACAAATCTATTGTACATATTGTACAAATCTATTGTACAAATCTATTGTACATATTGTACATATCTATTGTACATATTGTACAATAGTAACGTTCATAGAAACATTTATATAATCGAAAGCACATATAGGTAGTAGGGTCCCTTAAAACGTGGCCCTGAAAGGAGGGGTATTACCCCGATAGGCAGAAGCCGAATTAGAAAGAAAACAAACCATTCGGAGATGAGAAACATGGCTAGATATACAGCAAGAGAAAATAGCGGAAATAGAGATAGTGTTAGATACGAAGACATTTTGGAGCCGGTAGTTATAGACATAGGTAATAGCAACAACTTTATCGAGATAGGGTGTAAGAAGGCTATTTCTGGTAAGGATGTAAATAAGTTTGTTTCTATAAGTAAGGGTTATTACCACGAGAAGTATGGTAAAAAGTATAAGACGGTTGTTACTATAAGTCTTGACGATGAGGCATTACCAACCGATAATAGGGTAGCGATT